>Ga0163144_10011500_pt1 | contig 18715 bp, 17 predicted proteins | sample OliLak19BULKMAT1_FD_123175 | JGI IMG/M metagenome (GOLD analysis project Ga0163144, IMG submission 123175) | Freshwater microbial mat bacterial communities from Lake Vanda, McMurdo Dry Valleys, Antarctica - Oligotrophic Lake LV.19.BULKMAT1 | ecosystem: Environmental > Aquatic > Freshwater >... | reverse complement strand
CGGCGCAGCAGGTCTGGCCGGCGTTGTACATGCGGCCCCAGACCGCCCATGGGGTCGTCTTGTCCACGTCGGCATCGTCAAGCACGATGAAGGCGTCGCTGCCACCCAGTTCCATCGTGGACTTCTTCAGGTTTTGGCCGGCGCGGGCCGCGACTTTACGCCCGGCCGCCAGACTGCCGGTCAGCGCCACGCCCTTGATGCGCGGGTCGTCGATCACGTGGTCGGACTGATCGTAGGAGACGAACAAGTTTGTGTACGCGCCAACGGGTAGGCCGGCATCGAGCAGCAACTTCTCGAAGGCGATGGCGCATTGCGGCACGCAAGCGGCATGCTTGACCACGAGTACGTTGCCAGCCATCAACTGCGGGCCAGCCACGCGGGCCAACTGGTAGTAAGGGAAGTTCCAGGGTTCGACGCAGAACAGCACGCCGATGGGTGAACTTTCCATGTGCGCCTCGCCGACCTTGGGCTGCAGCTTTGACGGCGCGAGGAAAGACTCGGCGTGCTTCGCGTAGTAGGCCAGGATGTCGGCGCTGAACTTCACCTCGCCGCGCGCCTCATCAATCCGCTTGCCCATGTCCTGCGTTGCGAGCTTGGCGAAGTCATCGACGTGGGCGTGCATCAGTGCTGCCGCCTTGTTGACGATGACCGCGCGCTCGGCATAGGTCTTGTGTCGCCAGGTCTGGAAGCAGTCGTCGGCGGCGGCCAGCGAGGTTTCGAGCTGTCCCGAGGTCAGGTGCTTAAAGCTCTTGAGCCGCTTGCCGGTGTTGGGGTTGATGCTTTGGTAGCTCATGGGATGCCGCGCGTTTTTGAACCGCTGCCGAGCACCGCCTCACCCGACTCGCCCAAGTCCGGCTTCTCGCCGGTGAAGACGGCCTTGGCCATCACCAACAGCTGAGTCAATTTGTTTCCACTCGCGTTCCAGTAGTGCGCGTGGCTCACTGTCACGCGCACCAATGCCAGGTCCGGATCGTCCACGCCGCCGGGAAACCAAGCCTGGGCGAATTTCGTCCACAGCGCCTGCTTCTGGGCTTTATCGTCAACTACGTGGGCTGAACCTGACACCGAAACGTAAGTGTCATTGCCAGAGTCGGCATAGCTGATGTTCACCTGCGGCTGCTTTTCAAGCTCCTTCACGGCGTCGCCCTTGACTGACATGAAGAACCACAGCTTGTCGTCGAGCATCGTTTTGTTCTGTGTCGTCATCGGCCGCGAATCCAGATGCCCATTGCCGTGATGGGTAGTGAACATGGCGAATTTGATTCCCTTTATGAGGGGCCACAGTTGCTGTTCGACGACGGTATCGGTAGGCATGTGCTGGGTGTCCGTTTCAGGCTTGTGGAGTGCAGGCGCGTATCCGCGCCCGACTGGAGTCTCGATAATCCGACCCGTGTATATCTGCGTCTGTACGGCGTCACACAGAGGTGAATCGACGCCAGCTCGTTTGGTGCCACAGCTTGTGGCAACGCACGTTTTGGATGCAGCCATGTCTGCTTGCTTGATCGCGCTGGAACTCGTGGAGAAGCCGGCGGCGGCGCTGCAGGCTCTGGGGCGGCTGGTGTTTCAACCGGTGCGCGCACGGCATCCGGACGGGACCATCGCTGCTGCACTGGCCCCGAGCCGGACTCGATGAACAAGCGCCGAATTTTCGGGAAGCGTTCTCGAACCTGACGCTCGATGTTGCTGGGCGCAGCGCCAGCTTCATCAGCATCTGTGCCTGTGTCGAAGTCGAGGTCCACTGTCACCAGTACACCGTCTGGCCCGACACACATCGACAGCTCGCGCCCCACGTCGCGCACGCTGGACTGCGCCAGTGCCAGGTTGCGGATGGCCTGCGCTGTCTCGGGGCGGACGCCCTCACCGATGAGCAATCCGCGCGACTCCCAGGTCAGCAGCGCAGCCGCGCCGGCGAGCAGCAGTCCGATTGGCACCGACGCTGCGCCGTCCAGCGCTGGCATGTTCAGTCTGTGGCTGAGCGCGATGCCGACCGCTGCGATGGCCAACCCCGCCAGCGCTGCGGCGTCTTCTGCCAGCATTGGGTCCTTGCGGCGGTGAACCGCCTCGCAGAAGGGCGTGCTGCCCGCCTGCTTCAAGAACTGACGCAGTGCGATGCTGAAGCTGATGCCCTCGAACAATTCGGCCGCCGCCAGCACCGCGTACTTCCAGGGCGGGTCACGCATCGGTTCGGGATGCCGCATGTGCTGCACGCCTTCAAAGAAAGACACACCGCCACCGAGGCCGAAAATCAGGACGGCGACAATCAAACTCCAGAAGTACAACGCATTGCCGTGTCCGAACGGATGCTCCGGCGTAGAGGCCGTTGGCTGAGCCGGATACCCACCAGAAGGAGCACGCCATTGAAATCGTGCGCCGCTGAGTGCACGCCTTCGGAAAGCATGGCCAAACCGCCGGTGACGCCGGCAGCAGTGAACTTTGTAATGGAAATGTCGGCACCGATCGCGCCATAGATCGCTAGCTTGGGGTAGGCCATCGCGGCACGCGGGTCAGGCCGGGGCCTTGCCGCAACTCACATCATGCGTCCCAGCGCCCACCGGCCCGCCGCAGCGGCGGCGGCGGTAAGCGCCGTGCCCCAGGCGACATCGACCAGGACCAGGCGTAGCGGCCAGTCCCTCAGTGTGGCCAAGTTGGTGAGGTCGTAAGTGGCATAGCAAAAGAAGCCGAACAGCGCGCCGGTGAGGACCACGCGCGTCCAGGGCAACAGCTCCAGCGTCCCGGACCAGGGCGCCGGTGCGACGGCAAACAGCAATACGCCAAGCGGGTACAGCAGGTAAAAGACACCGGCTGCGACCAGGTTGGGTGGATCAGCCATCAGATGCCCGATGCTGTCGCGGTAGAAAGACTTGGCGATGAAACCGAGCCAGACGAAATCCACGGCCAGCATCACGATGGCGATGGCAGCGTATGCAGCGAGGAAATTCAGCATCTTGGTTTCATCCTGCGGACGTTCATGTTGTCGAATCTTCCTGGCTTGTCTGCCGTCGCTTGCCTGGAAAGAAGGCGTTGGTGCGGGCGATGTAGTCGCGGTAGCCGGGACGGCGCTCGCCGATGTCCTTCTCCAGCAACGCTACGCCCGAAACCCTAAGCAGAAGAATCGTCATCAGCAAGGGCGACGCGATGGCCCACCACCAAGCCTGCGCCGACAGCGCAACCAGATAGAAGCCCCACCAGACACAGAACTCCCCGAAATAGTTGGGGTGGCGGGAGTTCCGCCACAAGCCACGGTCCATGACCTTTCCTTGATGGGTTGGGTCGGACTTGAAGCGGGCCAGTTGCCAGTCCGCCACGGCTTCGAACGAGGCACCAGCCACGATCACGCACACACCCAGCGAGTCGAGCCAGTTCCACGGCTGCGGGTTGAGGACGGCGGCGAGTGCGGACCAGGAGACGACCCACGCCAGCGTGGCCTGCAGCAGGAACACCAGCACCAGGCTCTTCCAGCGGAAATGGGGCTCGTTGCGAGCGCGGATGGCCTGATAGCGGCGGTCCTCGGGTTCGCCCCAGCTTCGCCAGGTGATATGGGCGGCCAGTCGCACCGCCCACAGCGCGACCAGTGTGACCACAGCGAGCGCGCGGGGGCTGGCCTGCGCAGAGGCCAAGGCGTAGGTCACGGCGCCAGTCAGGATCAACAGCGACCACACGCTGTCGACGATGCTGACATCGTTCTTGCGCAGGCTCACCAGCCACGCGGCCAACGCCAACAGGTACATCATCAGCAAGGCTTGCAGCGCAATCATTGGGATTGTCACTTGGGCATCAGCGCCGCATCCACAGCGTGAATCACGCCGTTGCTGCAGTCCATGTCGGCCTTCGTGACACGCAAGTTGGCGCTTAGTGTCACACCGCCGTGTTTGGCAGTCTTCAACTCATCGCCGTTTATCGTCTTGGCCGACCTGCCGTACAGCTTCAACACATCGGCGGACATGATTTTGCCACTGACGACGCGGTAGGGGAGGATGGACTTGAGCTTGGGCATGTCCTGAAGCAGCTTGTCGGAGGTGCGAGCCGGAAGTTTGGCGAAGGCGTCGCCGGTCGGCGCGAACACCGTCAACGGTCCGCTGCCCTCAAGTGTGTGCACCAGACCCGAGGCCGTCAAAGCGGCGGCCAGTATCTTGAGGTTGCCGGCCGAAACGGCGTTGTCGACCATGTTGTGCATAGAGAGTTTCCTTTGATGGGGGTGTCGCTCAATGGGGTGTTGAGCGTGGACCCATTCCGGCTCGATGAGCATCAGCGCTGGATCGTGTGCCCTGCGCCGCGCTGCTTCTGTGCGGCCGCGCACGCAGTGGCAAATGGATCAATGCGGGTTCAATTGCCGCGCGCGGCAACAGGCCGCGAGCTTGCTCATCTTGGCTCATGGGACGTCAGGTGCGTTCCGGGCCGTTTGGCTGATGGTGTTGCGGCGTTCGAAAGCAGCGGCAGCCCAAAGCAGTCAACACATGGTCATGGTTTCAATATCCCGGAGCATGAGTGTTGGGGCGGCTGTCGCTTTTCGTCCGCCGATGCCGAGCGCACATCGCAACTATTTCCTGTCGCGCCTCTTGTCCTCCTTCGGCCGCCTGAGCAGCAACGATGGATTTTCCTTGATCTTGGCAGTTGCGGCACCCATGTTGGACAGGACGGTCTTGGCCTGATCCTCGAGAGCGGAAAACTTTGCAACGACGATGGGCAGTTGCTCAAGCAGCGTATTCACGGTGCTTTTTTTCGAGGGAATTTCCGGAACCTGGCCCGCGGGCGTCGCCGCGACCAAGGTCTTTGCAGCGACGCTTCCGCCACCAAGTTCGATGTAGTAGGTGCCCGTAATACCCTTGAACTGGAGCGTGGCTTTGGTATCGGTCTTGATAGGCGCGTCCTGGCGAAGCTTGATGTCAACCTCCACCCGGGTCGGATCGTCGGCTTTGATCGCCATGGACTTGACCATGCCGACATCGACGCCGAGATATTTGACCGGATCGCCCACTGACAGTCCGCTGACCGATTCAGCGAAATGGATGCGGTACAGGACATCGTCCTTGTTGCCGGATCGCGTCAGCCAGACGAAAAAAAACGCCATGGCTACCGAAAATCCGATCACGAACAGTCCTTCGATGAAATAGCGCTTATCCGATTCCATGGCTTGATTTCCTTGCGTGCATGGCACCTTCCGCCCGGGGACTGTGAAGCAGGTCGTGGATCCACGGGTGCTTGGAGTGCATGAGTTTGTCCACCGTGTCGACGATGATCTTCTTGTCGACCAGCATCGCCACACGGTCGCAGACGTTGAAAAGGGTGGTGAGATCGTGGGTCACGATGACAACGGTGACACCAAGGCCCTGGTTCAGTTGCCGTATCAGTGCATCGATGCCGCTGGCGGTCAGGGGGTCGAGATCGGAAGTGGGCTCATCGAGAAACAGGATGCGCGGGTCGAGAGCCAGTGCACGGGCTAGCGCGGCTCGCTTGATCATGCCGCCCGAAAGCTGGGATGGAAATTTCAGGGCGCTGTCTGCGGACAGCCCGGTCAACTCGAGTTTCACTGCCGCGATTTTCTCCTGCTCTGCGACCGGCAGCTGGGTATGTTCGCGCATCGGCAGCATCACGTTTTGCGCCACCGACAGCGAGGAGAACAGCGCACCCTGCTGGAACAGAACGCCGATCATCGAAGCCTTTTCCGCAGGCCCGATGGACTCTACGGGCTTGCCGTTGAGCACGACCTTGCCGCTGTTGGGGCGGTGCAGACCGGTCAATGTCCTGAGCAACACCGATTTGCCCGTTCCCGAACCTCCAGCGATGCCCAGGACTTCGCCGGCCTGAACGTCCAGACTGATGTTGTCGTGGACCACCTGCTTGCCGAACCGGTTCACGATGCCGGTGGCGGACAGGATGGGTTCCGATGAGGGTCGGTGGTGGGCGTTCATAGACCCAGCTTTTCGAAGAGCACCGAAAACAACGCATCCAGGATGATGACCAGGAAGATCGCCTTGACCACGGCGCGAGTGGTTTCCCGACCGACGCTCTCCGCCGAACCTCTCACCCTGAGTCCGTGCATGCAGGCGACGACGCTGATGAAGAAGGCGAATATCGGCGCCTTGATCAGCCCCACGAACAGGTCCCTGGTCTCGACCGCCTCGCGCACGCGATCCAGATACTGAAGTGGCGCCACATGCAGCAGCGAATGGGAGATCATCGCGCCGCCGAACAGGCCCATCACGTCGGCGAAGAGGGTCAGCAGGGGCAAGGTGATGACGAGGCCGATCAGGCGCGGCATGACCAGCAACTCCATCGGGTCCAGCCCCATCACTTCGAGCGCGTCGATTTCCTCACGTGCCTTCATCACGCCAATTTCGGCGGTGAACGCCGCGCCGGAACGTCCGGCCACCATGATCGCGGTGATCAGCACGCCCATCTCGCGCAGGACCGATACCGCCACCAGGTTGATCGTGAAGTCCTCGCCGCCATAGGGCCGCAATTGTGCGACGCCCTGGTAGCCAATCACGACGGCGATCATGATCGCCATAAGGCCGACGATCGGCAGCGCATTGATGCCGGTTTCGGCGATCTGCCGGGAAATCGACGCCGGACGCAACCGGCTGGGATGCATCACGACGTAAGCAAGCGTGCTCACCACGCGGCCGATGAACGTGATGACATCGAGCGTATCGTGCCCCATGTCGTCCACGCCCTTGCCGATGCGGATGACGACGTCGCGCCACCTGGAGATTGCCTTCGGCTTCGATAATGGCTTGCGCTCCAGGCCGCCCATCAGATCAAGGAGTACTCCGTGCTCGGGTTTGACGCCGGTCAACTCCACGTTCTTGTCGCGCAACTCGCACAAGAACAGCGCGCCCGGCGTATCCAGCCCACTGAGTTTGTGCACATCAAGCGCCCTGGCTTTGCGTTGCTTGAGCCAAAGTCCGAGCGCGTCCCTGGCTTGTTCGACAGAACGGATATCCAGGACACCCTCCAGCGCCATCTTGTCGCCATCACCACTGACGGCGAGTGAAGGCTGTGATGGTTCATGGGATGTTTGCGACATGGCGTCAACGATGCGCGCGCAAGTGCGTCAAGAAATTTCTCACGCCACAGCGCCTGTCGCCGGGGCGACACCGATGGCCTTCAGGCAGCGATGCCAGAAGCCCGTCGCCGTCGCGGCTATGTTGCACTTGCTGCCTGATCGCCCGACCATGAGGAATCCTCTGGATCCGCAGCGAAACGTTCCGCTGGGCGGATGACAGGTGCAATTTCGTCAGTGCACCTTGTCGCGTCGGTGCGCTGGCGCACACGTGTCGTTTGGAAAGTAAGGGGCCAGGACCAATAAGGTGCCCACAGACAACGCGTCAGAGTAAATATTCGATTGAAACTGGAATTCGCTCTGGCCCTTTCCCGCGGGCTTTTTTCCGGTTGGCTGCCAGACTTGTTTGAGTTGTGGGTATTCGAAGCGCGGCAAGCAGTGGTAGTGTCATCAACATCAAAATGACGTCTCGCTGACCGGAGCCCCGCATGCCACTTTATATGGATCGCCATTTCGTCGAAGGCGCAACCCGCGCTGCCGTAGAGCAGGCGCATGCGCGCGATCTGGAAGTGCAGGAAAAGTACAAGGTGCAGTTTCTGACCTACTGGTTCGATGAGCCACGGCACACGGCCTTTTGCCTGATAATGTCGCCCGACAAGGAAACCCTGCAGAAAGCGCATGACGAGGCGCACGGACTGGTACCGAACGAAATCATCGAAGTGGATCCGAGCATCGTTGAGGCGTTCCTGGGCCGCGTAAACGACCCCATGCCACAGCCTGCGGCAGATGGTGGCACGACGACGGCGCAGGTGGATTCGGCCTTTCGCGCCGTCATGTTCACCGACATCATGGATTCCACCCGGATGACGCAGACGCATGGCGACGCCAAGGCGCTGCATTTTCTGCATATTCACAACGCGCTGACGCGCAATGCCTTGCGGGCCCATCACGGCCGCGAGGTCAAGCACACTGGCGACGGCATCATGGCTTCGTTTGCCGTCGTGGTGGACGCGGTGGATGCCGCCGTCGCCATCCAGCGCGCCATAGCCGTGCACAACGATGCCAATCCCCATGAGGCCCTGCACCTTCGGGTTGGCATCAGCGCCGGCGAGCCGATCGAGGAACATGGCGACCTGTTCGGTCGCGCGGTGCAGCTTGCCGCTCGCATCTGCGCCCATTGCGCGCCAGACGGCATACTTGTTGCCGAAGTGGTCAAGGACCACTATCCCGAAGGCGGTACCAGCTTCCACGACCTGGGAACCATCCATCCGAAAGGATTCGATGCCGATGTGCAGGTTTACGAGGTGCAGTGGCGCAGCTGATCCCGGTGCGGGCTTTTGCGTATCCAACGCTTGGATCGGGCGGTCACCATGGGGTCTTGGCTGAATGCATTTTTGTAGCCAGAGCCTTCTGGGCCTGCTCTGGCTGAAAAGCCGCTGGGCCTCAAGGCCCATGCACAAGAACCGCACGCCCGGCTTCAGGCCGGGCTTCGTTTGCGCAAGCCGTCAGTAAATGTAGTTGAGGCTGATCACGTCGGCTTGGCTACCGTCGGCGTTGAAGCGCACCTTGCAGTCGAGCGTCATCTTGGTTTCTCCGCTCAAGCCGGGCTCGATCAAGACGGGGCCGGTCAGGGCCTGCATGTCGCCATCGGGCTTCATGCTGGCGCCGAGGACCGCCAAGTCAAGCTGGAAGGTTTTTTCGCCCAGCCCATTCTTGGCAAAGGTTTCGCAGGCGCGCGCGGCGACGGCATTTTTGCTGTTGTCGGTATCGCCACCACCACCGCACGCAGACAAGCAAAGGCTTGCAACAACTACAGCAATCACACGCATGGCATCCCTCCGGTTGCGAGCCGATTCATCGGGCGATTGGCCGCCGACCAAGCTCGTCCCGCCCAAGCTAACGTAATTGCTCTAGAAGTTGCAATGCAACAAGTCATGGCTGTTGATTGGGTTGTCCTGGCTGGAGGCGCGGCACCTGCTCGACTGGCCGCCGCCGCCGCGGCCGTTCCGCCCAATGCCGTGCCAAATTACTCAGTAGCGCGCAACCGAGGCATCGATCTCTTGTGCCCAGGCGTCGATTCCGCCATTGATGTTGTGAAGGTCGCGAAAGCCCAGCGCACGGAAATGTTCCGCCGCCTGCCGACTGGAGTTGCCGTGATGGCACAGAAAGGCCAGCGGCGTGTCCTTGGGCAGGGCGGCGAGGCGGTCGTGGCTGTCTTCGTCCAGCACTTCGTGGGCGGGCGGGAACGGCACCTGCTCGCGGGCCTGCGGCGGTCGTACGTCGATCACCCGGGGTGCCGAACCAGTCTTCATGCGCTCGGACAGCTCGGTGACCGTGAGCGTTTGCACCAGCGGCGGCGCGTTCGGGTTGTGGATGGCCAGGCCGGAACCGCGCACGTCCTCGACCCAGTCGATGCGGATGCCACTGGCGCGCGGCGCGCTGGCCAGGTCCAGGTGCACGCGGATGCCGCCGACCTCGGCGACGATTTCCTGGCCGGTGATCGGCCCGAGCTGGAAGCGGGCGTTGAACTTCGGGTCCACCTGAAGGTGCAGGCCGACGCCGTCGTCCTGCCCGGCCATGGCGCGGGCGATGGCCTCGGCGGCCGTTGGCGTGATTTCCAGTGTCGGTGGCGTGCGGTCCGGCGCCGGCACGCCCAAGACTTCATGCAGCTCGCCCGAGTTGTGCATCTGCTCGATGATGTCGCTGCCGCCAACCAGTTCGCCGTCGACGTACAGCTGCGGAATGGTCGGCCACTGGCCGTATTCCTTGATGCCCTCACGGATCTCGCCGTCGGCCAGCACGTCGACATGGCCAAAGCCCGGCACCAGCTCATTGAGGATGCCGACGGCCTTGGCCGAGAAGCCGCAGCGTGGCGACTGCGGGTCGCCCTTCATGAACAGGACGACGCGGTTCGAGGCCAGGGTTTGTTGGATGCGGGCGCGCAGGTCAGGGGAGAGGGGCATGGGCGGAAGTCCGTGGGGAATGCGACATTTTAGCCTTTTGCCGCAGGACGCAACCGTTGCCCTCCGCAGGAGCGATGGTAATCGCGACAATCCGCACCGCAATCACTGCAATCAGGCGAGCGCGGGCATCACTACTGCCGAGGCGAGCCTCGTCGCGATTACCATCGCTCCTACGGCAGCGAATCGATCAGTTTTTCCACCCAGGCGGCATACATCGCGGCGGACGGGTGCAGACCATCAGCGGCAAGCATCTCGGGCCGGGCACCAAACGCGCGGGTGATATCGGTGATATCCAGCCAGAACACCCCGCGGTGCAGCGAAATCTCGTGGTTTACGGCGTTGTAGCCATCGATCTCGCGGGCGATTTGCACCGTGTCGCGCCCGCAGGCCTGTCCGAACGGCGTCACGCCCCAGTCCGGGATCGACAGCACGAAAACACGGTCGCCGCCGCCGCCGGCAAAGCCGAGGGCGCGATCCAGAAGTGCGGAAAATTCCCTGCGGTAGTGGTCGAGATCGCGGTCGCGATACTGGTCGTTGACGCCAACCAGCAGCGACACCATGTCCCATTCGCCCAGCGGTTCGGCGACGTCGATGGCGGCTGACAGTTCGTCGGTGGTCCAGCCGGTCCTGGCGATGATGCGCGGCTCGGCGATGTCGACCTCAAGCGCACGCAGCGCCGCGCAAAACTGCGCTGGCCAGCGTCCGGCTTCGACGACGCCTTCGCCTATCGTGTAGGAATCCCCCAGCGCCAGCAGGCGTAGCGCCGGCATCGCCAGTCAGGCTACGGCGGTGTTGCGGCGCTCGCTGGCTGCGGCGTAGCGGGTAAGCAGCGAATCGATGCGCCGGAATACCTCGCGCATGGTCTCCGCCTCGGGCAGCAGGGTCACCCGGAAATGATGGCGGTAGGGCACGTTGAAGCTCGAGCCCGGCACTACCAGCACGCCTTCGGATTCCATCAGTTCCAGCGCGAAACGGTGGTCGTCGAAGCCTTCGGCCGCTGCGCCGACTACTGCCGGAAACGCATACAGCGCACCCATCGGTGCCACCAGTTCCAGATGCTCACTGGCCGTGCAGGCCTCGATCACCGCGCGCCGGGTCTCGTACAGGCGGCCGCCTTCGCGCACCAGTTCACCAATGGTGTCGGGGCCGTTCAATGCCGCCGGGATCGCCGACTGTCCGGGCACGTTGGCGCACAGGCGCAGGGCACTGAGCAGGTCGATGGCGTGGTGGTAGTCGCCCAGGCGAGTAGCCTCGCCCGAGAGCAGCATCCAGCCGACGCGCCAGCCGCAGGCGCGGTGGACTTTCGAAAGACCGGAAAAGCTCAGGCAGGGCACGTCGTCGGCCAGCGGCGCCAGCGGTTCGAAACGGGAACCGTCATAGGTGATGCCGTCGTAGATTTCGTCGGCCATCAGCAGCAGGTGGTGCTTCGCGGCGATCGCCACCAGTTTTTCCAGCAGCTCGCGCGGATACACGGCGCCGCTGGGATTGTTTGGATTGATGATCACCAGGGCGCGGGTGCGCGGGGTCACCAGCGCCTCAACCTGTTCGGGATCGGGCAGGAAGCCGTTTTCCGGCAGGCAGTCGTAGTGCACCGGGCTGCCGTCGTTGAGGATGGTGGCGGCGGTCCACAGCGGGTAATCGGGGCTGGGCACCAGCACTTCGTCGCCGTGGTTGAGCAGGGCGCGCAGGGCGATGTCGATCAACTCGCTGACGCCGTTGCCGATGAAGATGCGCTCCGGCGTGGCGTTCGGGGTGCCGCGCGAACGGTAGTAGTCGGCCAGCGCTTGGCGCACGGCGGGCAGGCCCTGTTGGTGGGTATAGGGATCGGCCGCCGGCAGGTGCGCGGCAAAGGCCTGCTGCAGGTGCTCGGGGGCGCGGAAGCCAAAGGCGCCGGGATTGCCGATGTTGAGCTTGATCAGGGTCCGGCCCTGGGCCTCAAGCTCGAGCGCGCGCCGGGCGAGCTCGCCGCGGATTTCGTAGCGGACTTCAGACAGGCGTTCGCGGGTGGCAAGACGGGTATGCGGCATGGTCGGCTTTGAATGAAAAACTAACGCGGCAGACTACCGGAAATATCTGGAGTTTTCAGCCTGAAATCCCGGAAAAAATGGGGAACCACCATGGCGGAGCCTTGAGCTCCGACTAATTGGCACGGCCAGCTGCAGCATCGCGCCTGAAGGTCCACCTACATCAGGTGGCTGCGGACTGCCGGCCATGCCACTGCCAGCGGGGCGCTATGATGCCGGCAATGCTCCTTTCCGAAGACGCCCTGCAGGCCCTGCTCGCCATCGGCTGGCCCGACGATGACGCGGCCCGCGCCCTGGTGGCGGAGCTGCCCGAGACGCGCGTCGCCCGGGTCATCGCCCAGCACCGCAGCGGCTTCGATGTCGCCGAACACGCCGAAGACCGCCGCCGCGTGCAGCCGCCAGCGGCCTGGACGCGGCCGCGCGGCGACCCGCTGCTGCGCGCCGCGGTTGGCGACTGGGTCACGCTGGATGCCGCCGGCAAGAACATCCTCGGCCTGCTGCCGCGGCGCGCCTTGCTCAAGCGCGCCGCCGCCGGCGAGCATTACCGGCAGCAGATGATTGCCGCGAATATCGATCATGTCCTGGTCGTGTGCGGCCTCGACGCTGACTTCAACCCGCGCCGCATCGAGCGCTACCTGCTGGTGGTACAGGCCAGTGGCGCCGCGCCGGTGCTGGTGTTGACCAAGGCCGACCAGCATCCGGATCTCGCCGCGCCGCTGGCGGCGCTGGCGTCCCTGCACGAGAGCGGCATCCCGGTGCACCCGGTCAACGCCAAGGACAGCGCCAGCGTTGCGGTGCTGCATCCCTACCTCCGTCGCGGCATGAGCGCGGTGCTGGTGGGCTCGTCCGGCGCCGGCAAGTCCACGCTGACCAACACCTTGCTGGGCGTGGAGCGGATGAAAACCAACGCGGTGCGCGAAAACGACGAGAAAGGCCGGCACACCACCACCCATCGCGCCCTGATCCCGCTGCCACAGGGCGGTTGCCTGATCGACACGCCGGGCATGCGCGAGCTCAAGCTCAGCGGCGAGGAAGACCTGGCCGATGGCGGGTTCGAGGACGTCGAGGCGCTGGCCGGCGATTGCCGCTTCAGCGATTGCTCGCACGGCAACGAGCCGGGCTGCGCGGTGCGTACCGCGATTGAATCGGGCGTGCTGGGTGAAGCCCACTACGCGCACTACTGCAAGCTGCGCGACGAACGCGATGCCGCCGCCGTGACGCTGGCGCAACGGCGCAGCGAGGAGCGTGTAGCCAACAAGGCGCTCGGCAAGCGCCCGAAAGACAAATATGGACGGCGCTGATGGCCGACGACGCCCGCGTGCTCGCACATCACGCGGCGCTGGATGCGCGCCTGGTGGCAGCGGTGCGCGGCATCCGGTTGTTGGATGCGGTCAGTTGGCCGGCGCGCGCGCAGGAGGAGTTCCTCGCCGGCTGGCGCGTCGGTCGCATCAAGCTGCCGAAGATCGAATACCCACGCAATGATTTCACTGCGGTGCGCGCCGAGCTCGATGCGGTGTCCAAGGCCGCCGACCCCGATCACCCGCTCGGACGCTACCTGCAGCTGACCTCGGAAAGCTGGCGCATCGCCACCCGCCTGCTCGACGTGGCCGGCAGCCACCGCGTCACCGCCTATTCGACGCGTTTGTACGGGCGCCCGGTGGAAATGCTGCCCGGCGACGGCCCCACCAATCTGGATGCCGCCCGCCATTTCATCCATCTGGCCGATGAGCTGGACCAGGAGCTGCGCGACGTCGAGCCCGACTACGTCATTTCCGCCGAGCAGATCCAGCAGGAACTGCAGGTTGCCATCGACGCCTTCTTCATCAACCACAAGGTCAAGGTGGAGTTGGACGCCAACCTGATCGCCAAGGCTGCCGCCAGCCCGACCCGCATCCGCATCCGCACCAACACCGGGTTTTCCGAATACGACCGCAACCAGCTGCTGATGCACGAGGCCTTCGTGCACACCTTGACCGGCCTCAACGGCCGCGAGCAGCCGCTGCTGAAGTCCATGGCGCGCGGCGCGCCGCGCACCACCGCCACCCAGGAAGGCCTGGCCACGCTGTCGGAAATGATGAGCGGCTCGATGGATATCGAGCGCATGAAGCGCATCAGCCTGCGCATCGTCGCCATCGACAAGGCCATCCAGGGCGCCGATTTCGTGGAAATATTCCGCCTGTTCCTGGCCGAGGGACAGAGCGACACCGACAGCTTCACCTCGGCGCAGCGGGTGTTCCGCGGCGTGCCGCTGTCCGGCGGCGCCGCCTTCACCAAGGACACCGTCTACCTGCACGGCTTGCTCAGCGTGCACACCTTCTTCCGCTGGTGCCTGCGCCACCGCAGCCTGGCGCGGGCGCGGCATTTGTTCTGCGGCAAGATGGCGCTGGAGGACGTGTTCGCGATGGAGTCCTGCTTCGAATCCGGCGCCATTGCAGCGCCCTTGTACCTGCCGCCCTGGGTGCAGCGCGCCAACGGCCTGGCCGGCATGCTGGCGTTCTCGCTGTTCGCCAACAAGATCCGCCTCGACAACGTCGACGCCGACGATCTGGTCCTCGGCCTGCAGTAGGAGCGATGACAATCGCGACCCGGCCTGCTGCGGCAAAAAATTGTCGCGATTGCCGTCGCTCCTGCGTGGCGCTGCCAAACGCCGCGTCGGCAAGTGTCACGCCGGCAGGCTAGAATCGACCCCTGAATCGCATAAATATCGACACAACCATGTCCGAACAAGAAGACTTCAAGCAGGCCGCCCTCGACTACCACCGCCAGTCGCCGCCGGGCAAGATCAAGATCGCCCCGACCAAGCCCATGGTCACCCAGCGCGACCTCGCGCTCGCCTATTCGCCCGGCGTGGCGCACGCCTGCGAGGCGATCGTTGCCGATCCCTCGCAAGTCTCCGCGCTGACCGCCCGCGGCAACCTGGTCGCGGTGATCACCAACGGCACCGCCGTGCTCGGCCTGGGCAATATCGGCCCGCTGGCCGGCAAGCCGGTGATGGAAGGCAAGGGCGTGCTGTTCCAGAAATTCGCCGGCATCGATGTCTTCGACCTCGAGGTCAACGAGAACGATCCGGACAAACTGGTCGACATCATCGCCTCGCTGGAACCGACCTTCGGCGGCATCAACCTTGAGGACATCAAGGCGCCGGAATGCTTCGAGGTCGAGCGCAAGCTGCGCGAGCGCATGAAGATCCCGGTCTTCCACGACGACCAGCACGGCACCGCGATCATTGTCGGCGCGGCGATGTTGAATGCCTTGCACGTGGTCGGCAAGGACATCGGCGATGTGAAGCTGGCCACCAGCGGCGCCGGCGCTGCCGGCATCGCCTGCCTGGACATGCTGGTGGCGCTGGGCATGAAGCCGGAAAACATCCTCGCCTTCGACCGCGAAGGCGTGCTCTACACCGGCCGCGACCACATGGAGGCCGACAAACAGCGCTACGCCCGCGACACCGACAAGCGCTCGCTCGCCGATATCGTTGCCGGCGCCGATGTCTTCCTCGGCCTGTCCGCCGCCGGCGTGCTCAAGTCCGAGATGGTGGCGAGCATGGCCGCCAAGCCGATTATTTTCGCGCTGGCCAATCCCAATCCGGAGATTGCCCCGGAAGAAGCGAAGGCGGTGCGGCCGGACTGCATCATCGCGACTGGCCGCAGCGATTATCCCAACCAGGTCAACAACGCGCTGTGCTTCCCGTACATTTTTCGCGGCGCGCTCGATGTCGGTGCCACCACCATCAACGAGGCGATGAAGCTGGCCTGCGTCAAGGCCATCGCCGAACTGGCCCGTCGCGAGGCTTCCGACCTCGGCAGCGCCTACAGCGGCGAGACGCCGAGTTTCGGTCCTGAATATCTGATCCCGCGTCCGTTCGATCCGCGCCTGCTGATTTCGCTGGCGCCGGCCGTGGCGCTGGCCGCGATGGATTCCGGCATCGCTACACGGCCGCTCACCGATATCGCCGCCTACACCGAGCAACTGTCGCAGTTCGTGTTCCGCACCGGCTTGGTGATGAAGCCGATGTTCGAGCGCGCCCGCGCCGACCGCAAGCGCGTGGTGTTCGCCGAAGGCGAAGAAGAAACGGTGCTGCGTGCCGTGCAGACCGTGGTCGACGACGGCCTCGCGCGCCCCATCCTGATCGGACGCCCGTCGGTCATCGAGAAGCGCATCAAGCGACTTGGTTTGCGCTTGCGCCAGGACGTGGATTTCGACCTCACCAATCCTGACGACGATCCGCGTTTCAACGACTACTGGCAGCACTATTACCAGATCATGGCCCGACGCGGCGTCTCGCCGGCGGCGGCCAAGGCCATCGTGCGCTCGCGCAGCACGGTGATCGCGGCGCTAATGCTCAAGCGCGGCGAAGCCGACGCCATGCTCTGCGGCATCGTTGGCCGCTACAACGGCAAGCTCAAGCATGTGGTCGACGTGATCGGTCTCGATCCCGGAGTCAAATCGCTGTCGGCGCTATCGGTGGTGATCAGCGACAAGGGCCCGTTCTTCTTCGTCGACACCCACGTGCAGTACGATCCGACCGCCGAGCAAATCGCTGAATCGGCCCTACAGGCCGCGTATCGGCTGAAACTCTTTGGCATCACGCCCAAGATCGCCCTGATCAGCCACTCCAATTTCGGATCGAACGATTCGCCCAGCGCACTGAAAATGCGTCGCGCCCGCGAGATCATGCTCGAGCGCAATCCCAAGCTTGAAGTGGAAGGCGAGATGCACGTCGACGCGGCGCTCAATTCTGAAGTCCGCGAGCGCATGTTCCCCGATTCACGCCTGACTGGTCGCGCCAATTTGCTGGTGCTGCCCAACATCGATGCCGCCAACACTGCCTACAACCTCACACGGGTGATGGCCGACGGCATTGGCATTGGTCCGGTGCTGATGGGCATGGCCATGCCGGCGCATGTGCTCACGCCATCCGCTACTGTGCGCCGCGTGGTCAACATGACCGCGATTGCCGCCGTCGAAGCGCAGATTCGGGCGGCGCGCGGGGTTTGATACCTCCGCAGGAGCGATGGCAATCGCGACCATGATCGCCCCAGCCCCTGCTATCGCTGCGGAAGATTTTGTTGCGATTGCCATCGCTCCTGCGGGGGGATTTCCTGCGGCTTGAATGGATGGGTGCTGATCGTCTTGCGTTGGATGGGCAAGCATCCTGCTGGCATGCCGACAAACCCAATCAGCAGGCCCGGGCATCGCGCTTTGCGCAAGGGCCGTTGTTCGATTCCAGACCAAATCTACCTTCTGACCGCGGTCACTCTTGGTCGTGAATGTCTATTCGCGGACTGGCAGACGGCGATGATCGCTTTACGCCTTATTGCCGATCCGGCGCTGTGGCGAGGATCGAAATTGCTGTGCTGGGTGCTGATGCCCGACCACGGGCACGCCGTAGTCGAACTCGGTGACGGCGAAAGCTTGGGTAAGCGGGTGAAACGCGTCAAATCCGTGCTTGCCCGAGCAATCAACCGGCAACGTGGTTCAAGGGGCATCGTCCGGGCAGCAGCGTTCCACGACCATGCCCTGCGCCATGAAAACGACCTGCTCGCCACTGCCCGCCATGTCATCGCCAACCCCATCGGCGCAGGTTTGGTGACCCGCATCGGCAACTACCCCGACTGGAACGCCATCTGGCTTCCCCCGTAGGAGCGATGGCAATCGCGACCAATCCCCCGTTGGAGCGACGGCAATCGCGAACCCGCACCCTTGGTCGCGATTGCCATCGCTCCAACGGATCCCGCCCCATACGCTAAACTTCCCCCTTGATGACACGGAGCCGCCGCGCGGCATGCGCGGCCAGGGGAAACGCTATGAGCTGGCTGAACGATATCCTCGACAACGACGCCGATCCGAAGGAAACCCGCGAGTGGATCGAATCGCTCAAGGCGGTGCTTGACCACGACGGCCCCGAGCGCGCGCACCACCTGCTCGAGCGCATGGTCGAGCTCACCCGTCGCGCCGGCGCGCAGCTGCCGTTCCAGCCGACCACCGAATACGTCAACTCCATTCCCGCGCACCTGGAACCGCCGATGCCTGGCGATGCCAGCCTGGAGTGGAAGATCCGCTCGATCATCCGCTGGAACGCGATGGCGATGGTGGTGCGCGCCAACCGCAAGCCGGGCGAACTCGGCGGCCATATTGCATCGTTCGCTTCGTCCGCCACCCTGTACGACGTCGGCTTCAATCATTTCTGGCGGGCACCGTCGGCGGATTTCCCCGGGGACCTGTTGTATATCCAGGGCCACTCATCGCCCGGCATCTACGCGCGCGCCTTCCTCGAAGGTCGCCTCAGCGAAAACCAGATCGACAACTTCCGCATGGAAGTGGACGGGCAGGGCATCAGCTCCTATCCGCATCCGTGGCTGATGCCGGAGTTCTGGCAGACCCCGACCGTGTCCATGGGCTTGGGTCCGATCAGCGCCATCTACCAGGCGCGGTTCTGGAAATACCTGGAAGGCCGCGGCCTGATGCCCAAGACCGATCGCAAGATATGGTGCTTCATGGGCGATGGCGAATCCGACGAACCCGAATCGCTCGGCGCGATATCGCTTGCTGGTCGCGAAGGCCTGGACAACCTGATCTTCGTGGTCAACTGCAACCTGCAGCGCCTCGACGGCCCGGTGCGCGGTAACGGAAAAATCATCCAGGAGTTGGAAGGCAACTTTCGCGGCGCCGGCTGGAACGTGTTGAAAGTGGTCTGGGGCAGCTACTGGGATTCGCTATTGGCG
>Ga0163144_10011498_pt1 | contig 18717 bp, 18 predicted proteins | sample OliLak19BULKMAT1_FD_123175 | JGI IMG/M metagenome (GOLD analysis project Ga0163144, IMG submission 123175) | Freshwater microbial mat bacterial communities from Lake Vanda, McMurdo Dry Valleys, Antarctica - Oligotrophic Lake LV.19.BULKMAT1 | ecosystem: Environmental > Aquatic > Freshwater >... | reverse complement strand
TGTCGCCGTTGTGGTCTTCGATGCCGGCGATGTCGGTCAGGACGGCGTACTTGCCGCCCTCGAGGACGAGGCCCATCGCGATGCCGGCGCAGGCGGCCTTCATCGGCACGCCGGCGTCGAACAAGGACAAGGAGCCGCCGCAGATCGACGCCATGGACGAGGAGCCGTTGGACTCCCAGATCTCGGAGACGATGCGCATCGTGTACGGGAACTCGTCGACCTGGGGAAGCAGGGCGGCGAGGCTGCGGCGCGCGAGCGCGCCGTGACCGATCTCGCGGCGGCCGGGTCCGCGCTCCGGGCGGACCTCACCGACGGAGAACGAAGGGAAGTTGTAATGGAGCATGAAGCGCTCCTTGTACTCTCCCTCGATGACGTCCATGATCTGCATGTCGCCCGGGGTGCCGAGCGTGGTGCTGCAGAACGCCTGCGTCTGGCCGCGCTGGAAGACCACCGAGCCGTGAAGGCGCTCGAAGGGCTTCATCATGATTTCGATCGGGCGGATTTCCTCGAAGCCGCGGCCGTCCGGGCGCTGCTTCGCATCGAGCGTGAGGGCGCGTGACTCGGTGTAGAGAATGTCTTCAATGATCTTCCCCACCCACTTAGAACCGTCGAGATAGGCGGGATCCGCCTTGAGCTTTTCAAGCTCAATTTTTACCGCGTCCTTGAGCGCGTCGACCTTGCCGTCGAGGCCGTGCTTGTCGAGCTTGGCGCGAAGGGCGTCCTTGATGCCCTGCTCGCACTTCGCCTTGACGAGTGCCGTGACGGCGGCGGGAATCTCGAGCGCCTTCGGGTACTTCTTGACGACCTTGCGGCCCGAGGCCTCGGACTGCTTGAGCAGGTTGAGCTGGAGGTCGCAGAGCTTGTTGATCTCCTTCTGGGCGAGATCAAGCGCCTCGGCGAACACTTCCTCGGAGACTTCCTGGGCCGAGCCCTCAACCATCAGCAGGGCGTCCTTCTTGCCCGCGACGATGAGCTCGAGGTCCGCGAGCGCGCGCTCTTCCCACGTCGGGAAGATCACGAACGCGCCGTTGACGCGGCAGATGCGCAGGCCGCCGACGGGGCCGTTCCACGGGGCGTCGGACAACATCAAGGCCGCTGACGCGCCCGTAATGCCGAGGACGTCCGCGTCGTTCTTCATGTCGCACTGCACGACGATCGACTGCACCGACGTCTCAAAGTTCCAGCCTTCGGGGAACAGCGGGCGGATCGGGCGGTCGATGAGGCGCGACGTCAAGGTCTCCTTGTCGCGGGGGCGCATCTCGCGCTTGAAGAAGCCGCCGGGGACGCGGCCGGTCGCGTAGGCGCGCTCGCGGTAGTCGCTCGTCAGGGGCACGAACATGACGTCCTTCGGGTTCTTCTGGACCGTGGCGGCCGTGAACACGATGGTGCCTTCGAGGTGGACGGTGACGGCGCCGCCGGCCTGCTTGGCCAAGGTGCCGGTCTGCAAAGTAATGACCTTACCGCCCACAGTTTCCTGCAGGCTAATCTTTTGATTGAAGCTCATGGTTTATTTCCTCAGATCCAACTGCTTCAGGATCGTGTTGTAGCCCGTCAAGTCGCGCTTCTTCAGGTAGGACAGAAGGCGGCGGCGCTGGCCGACGAGCATCAGAAGTCCGCGCTGGGTCGCGTAGTCCTTCTTGGACACTTTGAGGTGGGAGGAGAGGTGCTTGATCCGCTCCGTGATCAGGGCGATCTGGACCGACGTGGAGCCGGAATCCTTCTCACCCTTGCCATGCTTCTTGTATATCTCTATTTTGTTTTCTTTCGTTATCATGCGTCTATTGTAATAAACGGCGGCGGGGACCGTCAAGCCGTCAGGAGCGGCGCAGGGGTAAAACGACCGTGAAGACGCTGCCGGTATCGGCGCCGTCGGCGTGGCTGATGGCTCCCCCGTGGAGCTCGGCCAGGCGGCGCGCGATACCCAGGCCGAGGCCCAGGCCCCGGCCGCGAGCCGGCAGCTCGGAGTGGGGCGCGCGCGTGAGGTCGAAGAGCTGGCCGCGCAGCGGGGCCGGGACGCCGGGCCCCTTGTCCGCGACGGTCAGGACCGCCTCAGCCCCCCGCTTCTCGAGGCGGGCCGTGATGACCGACCCGTTCGGGGAGTACTTGACCGCGTTGGACAGGAGGATCCAGGCGATCTGGCACACGCGCTCCTTGTCGGCGAGGGCCTTGAGGGCGGGCGCAGAGACGTCGAGCGTGAGGCTCTTGGCGCTCGCGGGCTCGGCTAAGGTCTTCGCGGCGTCGCGCACGCATTTGCCGAGATCGCACGGCTTGACCTTCAAAGGAAGCGTGCCGGTCGCCGCGGTGGAGGCGTCGCGCAGCTCGCCGATGAGGCGCTTGAGGTCGTCGAGGTTGCGGCAGACGGTCACGAGCGCCTTGGCCGTCTCCTCGGGGTTGAGCTCGCCCTCGCGCATCATCCAGGCCCAGCCCGCGGCGCTGCTGAGCGGCGTGCGCAGCTCGTGAGAGATCACGGACAGAAACTCGTCCTTCGCGAGCACGGCGCGGTAGGCGTCCGTGATGTCCACGGCGACGCCGAGCACGCCGGTCACCTTTCCCCCCCAGTCGAGCATGGGCGCGTAGCGCACCTCGAAGACGAGCCCTTGGATGTGCTGGAGCTGCGCGATGGTCTCGCCTTTGAGGACGCGGCGGACGGAGTCGAGGATCGCGGGATAGTCCCGGTAGAGGTGAAAGATGGATTTGCCGACGACCTGCCCCGGCTTGAGGCGCAGCGCGTCGAGGCCCCGGCCCTCCGACAGCGTGAACACGCCGTCCAGGTCGAGCGAGAAGAGCACGAGCGGCGCGTTGGAGACGACCGCCTGGAGCATGCTTTCGTGGTCGAGAACGCTAGACGAGGGCATCGAGGGCCTCCTTTAGTAACGCGAGAGCGGCGCCGGCGGCGCGGGCGCGGACCGCCTCGCGGGGGCCGTGAATATCATGGCGGCGCGAACGGCGCGCGCCGGCGGGGCCGTAGACCGCGATGTGAACCAGCCCGACGGGCTTGTCTTTGGTGCCGCCGTCGGGCCCGGCGATGCCCGTGATCGCGACTCCCATATCCGCGCCCGCCGCCTTGGCCGCCCCCTTCGCCATCGCCGCGGCGCATTCTTCCGATACGGCGCCGTGCTTCTTGAGCAAAGCCGCGGACACGCCCAACAGCCTCGTCTTGACCGCGTTGTCGTACGCGATTACTCCGCCCTGGAACCACGCCGAAGAGCCGGGCACCGAGGTGAGCCGTCCGCCCACGAGGCCGCCGGTGCAGGACTCCGCGACGGCGAGCGTCAGGCGCTTCCTCTTGAGCCCGAGCCCGACGGTGGACTCGAGCGTCGCGTCGCCCTCGCCGTAGGCCCAGCGCCCAACAGCGCTCAGCGCCGCGGCGCGCAAGGCCGCGAGCTCCTTCGCGGCGGCGGCCCGCGCGCGCGCGCGTACGGTCGCGTGGAAGGAGACCTCGCCTCCGGAGGCGAGAATCGTGAACGCGGCTTCCGGGAAGCGCGCGCGGACCGCGTCGAGCTTCTCGTCAGCGACGGACTCGGGCACGCCGACGAGGCGCAGCGAGAATGAGGCCGTCCCGCCGCGCGCGTGCCTCTTGGCGAGCCGCGGCAACGCGCGCCCGAAGATCGGCGACATCTCCGAGAACGGCCCCGGCAGCAGGATCAGCGAGCGAAGGCGGCCCTTCCAGCGGAGCTCGAGCCGGAGCCCGGGTGCTGAGCCGGCCTCGTTGCTCAGGACGTCGGCGCCGTCGATCACCTCGGCCTGGCGCTTGTTCTCCTCGGGAACGGCGACGTGGTAGCGCGCGAAGCGCTTCAGGATCACGGCCCAGAGCTTGGGGACGAAGCGAAGCTTGCGGCCGAGCGCGGCGGCGGCGGCCTCGCGCGTGACGTCGTCGAACGTCGGGCCCAGCCCGCCGCACACGATGACCGCATCCGCCGCGTCGAGCGCGCGCGTGAGGGCGAGCTTGATCTCGGCCACGGAGTCCTGCACGGACGACTCGCCCTTCACGTCGAAGCCCGCGCGCCGCAGGCGGACCGAGAGCCACGCCTGGTGCGTGTTCAGCTGCCCGGCCAGAAGCTCGCTTCCGACGCAGACGAGATAGGCGCGCGGCGCTTTAAGGCTCCGCGTCATTGATAGACGCCCGCGCGCGGCTCGCCCGGAGCCTGGCCCGCCTTGATCTCGCCGTGGCGCGCCTCGTATTTGTCGAGGTTGTCCTTGAGCGCCCATAGCAGGCGCTTCGCGTGCACGGGCGACGTGACCATGCGCGCGAGCACCTTGGTCTTCTGCGTCTGCGGCTGCAGGAACAGGAAATCGAGCAGGAACTCCGTCTCGCTATGCGTGATGAGCGCGAGGTTCGTGTACATCCCCCTTGCCACGGCCTCATCGATCTCGACCTGCAGCGGCGCTTCGTTCTCTTCCATGCCCCGATCCTACAACTTCGAGAGGTCGATTGAGAACCGGTAGCGCACGTCGCCCTTCGCGAGCCGGCCGTAGGCCGTGTCGATCGCGGACGGCGCGATGACCTCCACGTCGGAAAGCACCTTCTTCGCCGCGCAGAAATCGAGCATCTCCTGCGTCTCCGCGAGGCCGCCGATCAGCGAGCCCGCCACGCGGCGGCGCCCCATGATGAGCGGGAACGCGGGCAGCGCGAGAGGCTCGGGCGACGCGCCGACGAGCACCAAGGTCCCGTCCGTCTTGAGCAGCCCCAGCGCCGCGCCGATATCGTGATTACCCGAGACCGTGTCCACGATCAAGTCCAGGCGGCCGGCGCTCTTCGACATCGCGGCCGCGTCGGAGGTGAGCACGAAGTCGTGCGCGCCCAGGCGCTTGGCGTCCGCCTTCTTCGCCGCGGTGCCGCTGAGCGCGACGACCTCCGCGCCCATAGCCGCCGCGAGCTTGACGCCCATGTGGCCGAGGCCGCCCAGGCCCAGCACTCCGACGGCCTTGCCCTTGCCGGCGCCGAATCGTTTGAGCGGCGAGTAGGTGGTGATGCCCGCGCACAGCAGCGGTGCTACGCGCTCCAGCGGCTGGCCGGCCTTGATCTTGAGGACGAAGCTCTCGTCGACGACGATGTGCGAGGAGTATCCGCCCTGCGTCGCGGTCCTGCCGTCCTTCTCGAGGCTGTTGTAGGTGAACGACACGGGGCCCGCGCAGTGCTGCTCCAGGCCTATCTTGCAGTTCGCGCATTTTCCGCACGAGGCCACGAGGCAGCCGACGCCCGCGAGGTCGCCGACCTTGAAGTTCTTCACCTTTTTGCCGACCGCGGTCACCTTCCCCGCGATCTCGTGGCCGGGCACGACGGGATACTGGACGCCGGGCCATTCGCCGCGGGCGGTGTGGAGGTCCGAGTGGCAGATGCCGCAGAAGGCGATCTCGATGCGGACGTCCCGGTCGCCGGGCTCGCGGCGCTCGAAGGTCCACGGCTGGAAGGGAGAGGTGGGGCTCGTGACGGCGTAGGCTTTGGCTTGGCTCATGACGGAGAGCGTATAAAAAAAGGCGGAGGAACATATGACGTTTTGGGCGCCGCCTCGTAAAATGCGTTGCGCGCTCCCTTAATAATCAGCTAGAATGTTCGACTACATGAGAAAAGGGGCCCTGCTCATCATCTCTGCGCCGTCCGGCGCCGGCAAGACCACCATCTGCCGCAAGCTCCTCGCCCGGCGCAAGGACCTCAAGTATTCCACGTCGTGCACCACGCGCCTGCCGCGCCCCGGCGAGAAAAACGGCAAGCATTACTTCTTCCTCACGCGCGACGAGTTCAAGCGCCGCATCGCGCGCGGCGAGCTGCTCGAGTGGGCGATGGTCCACGACGAATATTACGGAACACCGCGCAATTTCGTCGACGCACAGATCAAAAGCGGGCTCAACGTGATCATGGCGATCGACGTGCAGGGCGCCATGTCGATTCGCCGCAAGCATCCCGCCGCGATCCTCGTGTTCGTGCTGCCCCCCTCCATGGACGCGCTGAAGGCGCGCCTCGCCGGGCGCCGCGACGCGACGGAGATCGTGGCCAAGCGCCTCGCCAACTCGCGCGGCGAGCTCGCGGCCGCGAAGGATTACGACTACGTCGTCGTCAACGACACGCTCGAGACGGCCGTAACCCAGATTTCATGCATCCTCACCGCCGAAACGCTCAAGACGTCGAGGCTCGATCCGTCGCACCTCGTGCCCGCGCTCGCTTAAGGAGAAAACGCAAATGGCCAAGAAGGAAGCCGCCAAGGACGCCGTGCCGTTCAAGACCACCGAGGAGATGATCCTCAATTTCCCCCGCGGAAAGTACACCGCTATCCCCATGGCCGCCATCTGGGTCAAGGAGCTCAAGAAGCGCGAGGAGAACCGCCATCTGACCCCGGCCGAGCTGCTCGATCTCGCCGTGCGCGAAGTCCTCGGCGGCAAGGTGGACTGGAAGGACCTGAAGAAGGCCGCGGCCGCCAACGGCGACGAGGCCTCGAAGAAGGCGGAGTAAATCGTGGCGAAGCCGCGCCGGGTCCTGCTGGGCGTCACCGGCGGGATCGCGGCGTACAAGGCCCCCCTCATCGTCCGGGGCCTGGTCAAGAAGGGCGTCGAGGTCCGGTGCGTGCTCACGCCCACGGCCGAGCGGTTCGTTTCGCCCCTGACGCTCGCGACGCTGTCGAAGAACACGGTCGCCACGGCCATGTTCGATCCGGCGCAGTGGGAGATGGCGCACCTGTCGCTCGCGGGCTGGGCCGACGTCGTGCTGATCGCGCCCGCGACCGCGGACTTCATCGCGCGGCTGGCGCAAGGACGCGCGGAAGGGCTGCTCGACGCGCTCGTGCTGTCGACGAAGGCGCCCGTCGTCGTCTGCCCCGCGATGGACGCGGAGATGTGGGAGCACCCCGCCACGAAGAAGAACATCGAAACGATCAAGGGTTTCGGGTATCGCGTGCTGGGGCCGGGGAAGGGAGAGCTCGCGAGCGGAAAGGTCGCGCTGGGTCGGCTCACCGAGCCCGATGAGATCGTCAGCTCCGTTCTCAAGTGAAGCTACGCGGCCGCAAGGTCCTGATCACGTCCGGGCCCACGCGCGAACACCTTGATCCGGTACGATTCCTGACCAACGCCTCGAGCGGCGCGATGGGCTTCGCCCTCGCGGCCGCCGCGCGCGCCTTCGGCGCGAATGTTACCGTCATCAGCGGACCAACGAATCTAGAACCGCCTCGCGGCATCCACGTCGTCAGAGTCGTGACGGCATTGCAAATGCATCGCGAAACCTTGCGGCGCGTTCGCGCCGCAGATGTCGTCATCGGCGCGGCGGCGGTATCGGACTGGCGTGTCGCCAAGGTCGCCTCGCACAAGATCAAACGGAATAATTCTCCGCTCCGCTTGACCTTGTTGCCTAATCGCGATATCATCAAAGACGCCGCCGCGAAACGTTCTCCTGGTCAGGTTTTTGTCGGGTTCGCCCTCGAGACGAGAAATGAATTGTCGCACGCGCGCGCGAAGCTCGCGCGCAAGGGGCTCGATCTGGTCGTCGCCAACGGGCCCGCCTCGCTCGCGTCGGGACGCATCGCCGCGACTTTGGTCGGAAAGGATCGTGCGCGCCGTCTGGCCCCCGGGCCGAAGGCGCGCGTCGCGAGGATCGTCGTCGCTGAGATCACGAGAATACTGAATGAGCGCCGAGCTTGACGAATTGAAAGAGTTAACGAAGTCCTTGCGACGTCGCGTGTCCCTGTCTGATTCCTCGGATTGGATGGCTTCGCCTTCGGCGAAACCCCCGGCCGAGGCACGCAAAGACAGCGTTGAATCTCGGCCGCCTGAGCGCAAGGGCACGTTGACCGAGCTCGCCGCCGGCATCGACGCCTGCCGCGCGTGCCCTCTTGGCTCTCAGCGCATCCAGGCCGTCCCCGGCGCCGGCAGCGCGAAGGCCGAGGTCATGTTCATCGGCGAAGGCCCCGGCTTCAAGGAAGACCACGAGGGCAAGCCGTTCATCGGCCGCTCGGGGCAGCTGCTCGACAAGATCATGGAGGCGATCGGCCTCTCGCGCGAGACGGTGTACATCGCCAACATCGTGAAGTGCCACCCGATGAAGGATCCGACCGATCCCGAGAGCCGGGGCAATGATCGCCCCCCGACGCCGGAGGAGATGGCCGCCTGCCGCGGCTGGCTCGAGGCGCAGATCCGCGCGATCAAGCCCAAGGTGATCGTGACCTTGGGGGCGGTACCCGCGCGGGCCCTGCTCGGCGACGACACGCCCATTACGAAGATCCGCGGACAATGGCGCACCTACGACCCGGGCGGCGGCTTGGCTCCGATCAAGCTCTTGCCTACGTTCCATCCGGCCGCGCTGCTGCGCAACCCGGTCCTCAAGCTCGACGTGTGGAACGACATGAAAAATCTGAAGAAGGAGCTTTCCAAATGAGCAAACCCGATCCCCGTGAAGCGAAGTCCGACCGCGACGTGCTGGACAACCTCGGCGCCCTCATCGGCGGCCAAATCAAGCGCGGCATGAACAAGATCGAATCGGTGATCTCCGACGGCAAGAAGGAGCACGCCGACTCCAAGTTCATGGGCTACGTGAAGGTGTTCATGGACGATCCGGCCGTCGCGGCCGTGACGCCGTCGAGCCGCTTTCTCGTCGACCGCACGGTCAAGGCGATGAACCTCACGCAGGCGAAGGTCATCGTGGAGTACGGCGCCGCGCGCGGCGTCATGACGCGCCGCATCCTCGAGAAGATGCGCCCGGACGCGAAGCTGCTCGCCATCGAGTTCAACGCCGACCTCTACAAGGAGCTGCAGGATCTCCACGATCCGCGCATGACGGCGATCCACGGCGACGTTCGCGAGATCGACAAGATCCTCGCCAAGCACGGCGAGCACGGCGCCGACGTGTTCGTCTCCGGCGTGCCGTTCGCGTTCTTCTCCGGACGCGGCCGCCATGAGCTGCTCACGAAGACCTCCGCGCTGCTGAACCCGGGCGGGCGCTTCGTGGCCTACCAGGTGACGACCCACCTCATCCCGATGCTGCCCGATTACTTCTCCAAGGTGGACACGCAGTTCGAGGTGCGCAACATGCCGCCGCACTTCGTTTTTACGGCGCTGAAGTAGTACAAGGTGTCAGGCCATGCATTCTTCGCATAACTTCCCCGAAGTTATGCGAAGAATGCATGGCCTGACACCAACGCCAACATGAGAATAGCCGAGGTCGCCTTTCCGGTTCCCTTGCCCAAGGGGTACCACTATCAGGTCCCCGCCGGCATGGCGGTCGCTGTGGGATCGCGCGTGCGCGCGCCGTTCGGGCCGCGCAAGGCCGTCGGCGTCGTGCTGTCCGTGTTCGACGGCGAGCCGGCGCGGCCGCTCAAGGCGATCGACTCGCTCGTGGATCCGCGTCCCGCGCTGAGCGCCGAAGGCGTCGGCTGCGCGAAGTTCATGGCGCGGCGGTTCGGCGCGCCGATCGGCGAGGCGCTGAAGGCCTTGGTCCCCCCCTTCGTGAAATCGCTCGACGAGCCCGTCGCCGTGTTCGCGGCGCCGCCGCGCGTCGAGGCGCCCAAGACCTTCACGCTCACGGGCGGCCAGGCAGCGGCGCTCGAGCGCCTCGAGGCGCTGCTCGACGCCGGGAAGCACGCGAACACTTTGATCTTCGGCGTGCCCGCTTCGGGCAAGACCGAGGTTTACCTGCGCCTGATCCGCCGAGCGATCAAGGACGGCGGCCAGGCGATGTTCCTTTTGCCGGAGATCTCCCTGACGCGGCCGTTCTTCGACGAGTTCGCGGCCTCGCTGGGCGTGCCGGTCGCGCTATGGCACTCGGGGCTCACGCCGCGCGAGCGGCGACGCGCGTGGCTCGCGATCTCGCGCGGCGACGTGAAGGTCGTCGTGGGCGCGCGCTCCGCCTGCCTGCTCCCCTACAAGGCCCTTAGGCTCGCGGTGCTCGACGAGGAGCAGGACGAGTCCTTCAAGCAGGACTCGAACTCTCCTTTCTATCACGCTCGCGAGGTCGCGATCGAGCGCGCGAAGCAGTTCGGCGCGCTGGTGGTGCTGGGATCGGCGACGCCGAGCATCGAGGCCTGGGCCATGGCGCGCTCCGGGGCGGCCGAGCTGCTCGCGATGCCCGACCGGGTTTCCTCCGTGCCGCGCGCGCCGGTGACGACCTTGCCTCCGGGGCGCTTCGGGGAGGTCCTCTCCGAGGAGCTCCTCGAGAAGATGGCCGAGCGCCTGCGGCGGGGCGAGCAGTCCATCCTGCTCGTCAATCGAAGAGGGTTCTCGACCTTGACCACCTGCGGCAAATGCCGGTGGATCGACCGCTGCGTCGACTGCGGCGTGGCGAAGATCACTCATGAAAAACCGGAAGGCGGATTTATTTTGATCTGCCATCACTGCGGCAAGAAATGGCCGCCGCCCGACCGCTGCGGCGACTGCGGCGAGGCCGCGATGCGCTCGGGGGGCGTGGGCACGCAGCGCGTGGCCGCCGAGGTCAAGCTCCGGCTGCCCGGCGCTCGCGTGCTGCGCATGGACCGCGACACGGTGTCGAAGGAGGCCAAGCTCGAGGAACGCGTCTACGACCAGTTCCGCGCGCGCAAGGCCGACGTGCTCGTCGGCACGAAGCTCGTCGCGAAGAGCTTCCACTTCCCCGAGGTCACGCTCGTGGGCGTCGTGGACGCCGACACGATGCTGCACATGCCGGACTTCCGCTCCGCCGAGCGCACGATGCAGCTGCTGGCGCAGGTCGCGGGGCGCGCCGGACGCGCGGATAAGCCCGGCGAGGTGCTGCTGCAGACGCTTTCCCCCGAGCACGAGGCGATCAAGGGCGCGGCGGACGGCGACTATGCCGCGTGGGCCGACGCCGAGCTCGCGGCGCGCGTCGAGCTGAGCTATCCGCCCGCGGGCGGCCTGATTCGCGGCATCCTCGCGTGCGCAGATGAGGCCAAGCTCACGGCGGCCGCGGGCGCGTGGACCGAGGCGCTTCGGGCCGCGCTCCCGGCGCCGGCCGAGGTCGTGGGCCCGGCTCCCGCGCTGCTGCGCCAGGTGCGGGGAAAATTTCGCGATCACGTGCTCATCAAGCTTCCGACGGCGGCGGTCGAGGAGGGCCTTCGAATCGCGCGGGCGGTCCCCCTCTCTTCCTCGGTCAAGCTGGCGTTGGACGCCGACCCTTACGATTTTTTGTAGTATTCCTAATAGCATGGAGCCGAACACCCTCGCCCGCCTGAAGCGCGGCGCCTTGTCGCTCGTGAGCGACGAGGAGCTGACGAAGAAGCTGAACTCCGGACGCGTCCTGCGCGTCAAGCTCGGCGTCGACCCGACCTCGTCGGACCTGCACCTGGGCCACAGCGTCGTGCTCACGAAGCTGCGGCAGTTCCAGGACCTGGGCCACACGGCCGTGCTCATCATCGGCGACTTCACGGCGATGGTCGGCGACCCGTCGGGCCGCGACTCGACGCGTCCCACGTTGACGGCGGCCGAGGTGAAGGCGAACGCCGCGACCTATCAGGATCAGGCGTTCAAGATCCTCGACAAGTCGAAGACCGAGCTGAGGTTCAACTCCGAGTGGCTCACGCCGTTCATGCGCGACTCTCTGCTCGACACGCTGAAGCGCCACACGGTTCAGCAGGTGCTCGCGCGCGAGGACTTCAAGAAGCGCATCGCCGAGAATTCCCCGATCTCGCTGCTCGAGGTCATGTACCCGCTGATGCAGGGATTCGACTCCGTCGCCGTCAAGGCCGACGTCGAGCTCGGCGGCAACGACCAGCTCACGAACCTGCTGATGGGCAGGAAGATGCAGCAAGATGCAGGTCAAGAAGCGCAGGTCGCGCTAACCGTTCCGCTCCTCGTGGGGCTGGACGGAGTTAAGAAGATGAGCAAGTCGTATGGAAACTCGATCGGTTTAAACGACCCGCCTAATGACATGTTCGGAAAGGTGATGCGGGTCAACGACGAGCTGATGATGGACTACTACACATTATTGACTGATGCCGATCTGTCCGAAGTGAAGTCTCTGCATCCCATGAGCGCCAAGAAGGCTCTCGCCCGAATTCTTGTCGTAAAATACCACGGCGTCGCCGCAGGCGACGCCGCATTGTCTTACTTTGAGAGCACGTTCTCCAAAAAAGAACAGCCGACCATCGCCGAAGGCGATGAAAAGCAGGTCTCCCAGACGGTCCTGTCCAAGATCATCGCGGAAGTCGCCGGCATGTCCGGCTCCGAAGCTCGCCGCCTCGTCGAGCAAGGCGGCGTGCAGATCGACGGGGTCAAGGTCACGAAGGACGGGCCGGTAACGGACAAGCCGACGTTCACGCTCAAAGTCGGGAAGCATAAATTTTTTAAAATCTCGCTTACGCCGTCGGCCTAGGAGAATTATGAAGATCCTCGTCGCGACCCTCGCCGTGCTCCTCGCCGCCGCCGCTCCCGCGTTCTCGCAGGAGAAGTGGGACGCGCGCCTCGGCGCCGTGACCGGAGACGTGACGGTGCTTCCCGCCGACGGCTCGCCCGAGATCTCCGGGGAGGCCGACATGCCTCTCGAGGAAGGCGACCGCGTCGTCGTCGCCGAGGGAGGCTCGGCGGAGGTCGCGCTCGACGGCGGCAGCCTGCTCGCGCTGCGCGAGAATTCCGAGCTCAAGATCGAGAAGACCGCGAAGAATGATTCGACGTTCTTCCTGTCGACCGGCGCGCTGCTCGCCAAGATCCAAAAGCTCCTGAACCAGAACTTTCGCGTGCGCACCCCCACCGCGGTGGCCGCCGTGCGCGGCACCGAGTTCGGCGTCGAGGTGGACGGCGACGATTCCCACGTCGGCGTGTTCGACGAGGGCAAGGTCGAGGTCACCGGCGCCGCGGGCGGAACGCCCGAACTGCTGATCTCCAACCAGGAGACCTCGATCAAGAAGGGCTTAGCACCCGAGCACGCCGCGCAGCTCAAGCGCTTCACGGCGCGCCGCGCGCAGATGCGCAACCAGCGCCGCCGCGTCGCGGCGATCAAGGCGAAATGGGCGGCTTTGCCGCCCGAGCAGCGCCTCGAGAAGCGCCGCAAGGCTATCGAGCGCATGCGCGAGCACCGCAAGAAGTTCCTCGAGAAGCGCGCCGACGTGAAGCAGAAGCTCACCGATAAGCAGAGGCAGGCCGTCGAGCGCCGCCAGCGCAACCGCGCGGAGGATCTGCGCAAGATGGACGAGCGCCGCAAGCGGATCAACCGGAGGAAGCCGTGAGAGCCGCCGAGAAGGCGAAGGCGCCGGCCGCGCCCGCCGCGGATCCGACGACATTATCAGGTATTCCCGTGAAACGGGAATACGGGCCGGAGGACGCGGGTCCCGCGGAAGCGATCGGCCGCCCCGGCGAGTATCCGTACACGCGGGGCCTCAAGAGCGGCGGCTACCGCATGACGCCGTGGACGATGCGCATGTTCGCCGGGCACAAGACCGCGAAGGACACGAACGAGCGCTTCAAGTACCTGCTGGGCCACGGGCAGACGGGCCTCTCGACGGCCTTCGATCTTCCGACCTTGATGGGCCTCGACTCCGACGATCCCCGCTCGCTCGGCGAGGTCGGGCGCGAGGGCGTCGCGGTCGACAGCCTGGAAGACATGGAGACTTTGTTCGCGGGCATCGACCTGGGCAAGGTGTCGACGTCGATGACGATCAACCTTCCCGCGCCCGTGATCTTCGCGATGTACATAGCGCTCGCGAAGAAGCAGGGCGTCCCCCTCACGCGCGTGCGCGGCACCTGCCAGACCGACATCCTGAAGGAGTACATCGCGCAGAACGAGTACCTGTACCCTCCGGAGCCGTCCATGCGCCTCGTGCTCGACTTAATCGAGTACTGCGTCAAGGAGGTTCCCCGCTTCTACCCGATCTCGATCTCGGGCTACCACATCCGCGAGGCCGGGGCCGACGCGGTGCAGGAGCTCGCGTTCACGCTCGCCGACGGCCGCGACTACGCGGAGCGCCTGATCAAGCGCGGGCTTCCCGTCGATGACTTCGCGTCCCAGCTTTCCTTCTTCTTCGACGTGCACAACCACTTCTTCGAGGAGATCGCCAAGCTGCGGGCCGCGCGCTCCATCTGGGCGAAGCTCATGAAGGAGGAATTAGGAGCGAAGAAAGAAATTTCTTGGATGCTCCCGATGCATTGCCAGACGGCGGGCGTCAGCCTGACCGCGCAGCAGCCCCTCAATAACCTCGCGCGCGTCGCGTACCAGTCGATGGCGGCGGCGCTGGGCGGGACGCAAAGCCTGCACACGAACTCCTTCGACGAGGCGCTGGCGCTGCCGACCGACGAGGCCGTCATGCTCGCGCTTCGCACGCAGCAGATCCTCGCGCTCGAGACGGGCGTGACCGATACGCCCGACCCGCTGGGCGGCTCCTATTACGTCGAGGCGCTCACGGCCGATATCGAGAAGCGCGCGACCGAGATGATGACGCGCATCAAGGAGCTCGGCGGCGTGGTGCCCGCGCTCGAGAAAGGCTACTTCCACCGCGAGATCGCCGAGACGTCCTACCGCTTCGAGCTGGACCTGGCGGCGCGCCGCCGGAAGATCGTGGGCGTGAACGCGCACGAGACGGGCGGCGTGAAGCCCCCCATTCTCAAGATCGACCACGCGGTCGAGAAGGGCCAGGTGCGCCGCCTCAAGAAGCTGCGCCGCGAGCGCGACAACGGCAAGGTGCAGTCCTGCCTCGCCCGCCTGCGCGACGCCGCGAAGGGCGAGGCGAACCTCCTTCCGCTCATCCTCGAGTCGGTCGAAGCCTACGCCACCGTCGGCGAGGTCACCCAGGCGCTGAAGGACGTCTTCGGCGAGTACCCGGTGTTCGGGGGCTAATGCTCATCGCGGTCGCCGCCGTCGAAGCCAAGTTCCGGGCGCAGCTCAAGGGCCTGCTCGAGACGAACGGGCATAAGGTCATGGAGTGCGCGTCCGACGCGGGGGCGCTCGGGGTCCTGCGCGCCTCGAAGCCCCACCTGATCGTCGTGGCGGGCGCCGCGGACAGCGGCTCCCCCGAGTTCATCCGCGCGCTGCGCGCGCAGCCCGACATGCGCCTGCTGCCGATCCTCTGCGTGGATCCCAAGGCCGGCTCGGGCGACACGGTCGCCCTGCTCGACGCGGGCGCCGACGACGCGATCTCGCGCCCGTTCCAGCCGCCCATTTTCCTCGCGCGCGTGCGCACCTTGCTGCGCCGAGTCGTGTGGGCCGGCGACGCGCCCGAGGAGATCGTGACCATCCTGACCGGCGGCCCGATCGAGCTCAAGCTCGTGTCGCGCCAGGCGATCGTCGTCGGCAAGCCCGTCGAGCTCACGCGCCTCGAGTTCGATCTGCTCGCCCACCTGCTCAAGCACCCCGATCGCGCCTTCAAGCGCGATGAGCTCCTGGCGGCGGTCTGGAACTATCCCGGCAACGTGGAGACGCGCACGCTCGACAAGCACGTCGAGTCGCTGCGCCGCAAGGTCGGCCCCTGCGCGGACCTCATCCAGACGGTACACGGGGTCGGCTATCGCTTCACCCCGGGCCTCGCCTCCAAGAAAGGTTGAACAGCGCCATGAGGCGGCCCTCCCTCGCCGTCGACGCGGGCTTCCTGCTCCTGGTAGTCGCGGTGCCGCTGGCCTGGAGCCGCGCGTTCATCGCCGAGTACACGCTCGCTAAATTCGTCGCGCTCAACGCCGCCCTCGTCTTGGCCGCCTGCGGCGCCGCGCTGCGCCCGGACGCCTTGCGCGGCGGCCGCGCCGCCCTCGATGGGCCCCTGCTGGCGCTGCTGGCCGCCGCCTGCCTGTCGGCCGCCTTCTCCGCGGATCCTGCGACGAGCCTTCGCGGGCGCTACGACTCGTACGCCTATGGGCTTTGGGGCCTGGCGCTGGCCGCGGCGGCCGTACAGCTCGCGGCGCGCTCGACGCGCGGCGTCGAGCCTTCCCGGGCCGCGTGGCTCGTCCGGTCCGCGGCCGCGGTCGGCGGCTACGCCATCCTGCAGAAGGCGGGCTTCGACCCCGTCTTCCACGCGATCCTGCCGACGGGCGGCCGCGCGGTGTCGACGCTCGGCAGCCCCGTCGACCTCGGGGCGTTCCTGGCCCTGGCTTGGCCGCTGGCGCTGTGGCGCGTCGACTCCGCCCGCCGCCCGCTCTCCGCGGCGGCGGCGCTCTTGATCGCGGGCGGGCTCGCCGCGAGCGGCTCGCGCGGCGCCATGCTCGCCGCCGGGATAGGCGCGGCGGGCTATTGGCTCATGAGCCGCCGGCCGGGCGCCTCCCTGGCGCCGTCTGCGGGTCTGGCGGCCGCCGTCGTCGCGGCGGCCGTCGCGTGGACCTTCCGCTCCGGCGCGTCGGCGTCCGACGTCGCGCGGCGCGAGGTCTGGGGGACCGCGTGGACGGCTTTCGTCCAGAGCCCCTGGATCGGCGTCGGCCCGGACGGCTTCGAGGACGCCTTCCGCCGCCTGCGCTCCGCCGCCTTTGTCGCGGCGCTGGGCTCGGATCATTATCAGGCCTATCCCCATAATGACGTGCTTCAGGCCCTGTCCTCGCTCGGCCTACTCGGCGCCGCGGCGTACGCTTGGCTGCTCGTAGCGCTCGCGAAGGCGGCCCGCCGCGCGCTCGCGGTCGACGCGACCCGCGCGCTGGCCGCGGGGCTCGCCGCGGGCCTGCTGGCGCTCTGGGTCAACGCCGGCTTCAACCCCTTGGCGCTCGAGGTTCTCGTGTTCGCCGGGGCCGCCGCCGGGCTGCTCGCGTCGCTCGGCGAGGCTCCCCCGTCCGCCGCGTTTCCCCGTGCCGTTTTCATCGCCGCGGCCGCGCTCTTGGCCATATCCTTGGCCGGATCGCTTCGGATGGCGCGTGCCGACGCCGTCTTTAAGCGCGGGGCGAAGGCCCAAGCCTCGGGCGACTTCGCGCTCGCGCGCCGCCTGTTCGCGCGCTCGCGCGCCGCGGCTCCCTGCGAGCTGTCCTACATCCTGGCCGAGGTCAACGCGGCGGGCGACTGGATCAACGCCACGAAGAGCGTGCCCGAGCGGCTGGCTCTGCTGGCGCTCGTCGAGGCGGACGGACGGCAGGCCAAGGCGTGCCACCCCCGGCAGTCGCTCGCCCCTTACATCGCGGGCGCGGCGGCCCGCATGCACGCCGACTTGGGCATGAAGGATCATCTCACGATCGCGGCGCGCGAGTTCGACGCGGCCCTGGCGCTCGACCCGAAGCTCGTGCCGCTGCAAGAGGCGCGCCGCCAGGTCTCCCTTCTCCAGGCGAAGCCGTAATTTTCTAGAATGGGAGTACGGTGCGGAAACTCTCGCTTGTCATTTCGCTAATTCTACTGTCGGCGTGCGGAGGCATTCCCCGCCGTCCGGCGGCGGACCCGGCATTGAGCCTTCTCAATCCTCTCGTGCGCGAGGACGGCCTCGAGTTCTCGGAGCTCCGCCCGTTCGACCATAAGGTCAAGCTGCTGATCGACGGCTTCAAGAGCGCGGGCGACGCCACGGCCGTCTCGGTCTACTTTCGGAATCTCCAGAACGGCCCGCTGTTCGTTCTCGATACGGACGGAAAGTTCTCCCCCGCGAGCCTGTTGAAGGTCCCGCTGATGATGGCGGTCCTCAAAGAAGCCGAGAGAGATCCCTCGCTGCTGAGCCGGAAGCTCCGCAACGATCTTCCCTCGATGGTCCGCTCCGACTTCGCCTCGCATTCGCTCAAGCGCGGCGAGCTGTATTCCGTCGACGAGCTGCTGCAGGCGATGATCGCCTCGTCGGACAACGACGCCGTCGTCATGCTGCGCACGGTCGTGGGCGATGAGCCCCTGAACGCGGTCTTCCGCGACTTCGGCTTGGTGATCCCCGAGGTGCGCGCTTTCGACGACAATATGACCGTGAAGGAATACGCGACCTTCTTCCGCGTGCTCTATAACGCGTCCTTCCTGAGCAAGGCCATGTCGCAGAAAGCGCTCCAGTATCTGGCCGCGTCGGATTTCAAGCAGGGCCTCGTCGCGGGCGTCCCCGCCGGGACGATCGTCGCCCACAAGTTCGGCGAGCGCACCTTCGCCGACACCGTCACGAGGCAGCTGCATGACTGCGGCATCGTCTATTATCCTTCAAATCCGTATATCGTGTGCGTCATGACGCGCGGCAGCGACTTCACGAAGCTGAGCGACATCATCCGCGACATCTCCGCTTTAATCCACGCCGAAGTCGAAGCGCACCGCATGCCCTGATAGGGCGGCCCGGCGCGTCAGTTGGCGGATCGCGCGATTTCCGTCCATTCGCTGCCGCCGAAGATCAACGTGATGGTGTCGTCCGGCTGGTTGGTCGTCGCGGGCCATACGGCGACGAGCGAGGCGGGCATCGCCGAGTTGGCCCCGGTGCAGGACCCGGCGCCCGAGAGGCCGTCGTTCAGCTGCCCCTCGTTGGTGCCGGCGCCCGTGTCCCACTTGATGACGAGGATATGTCCGGGGCGAGCTTTGCCGAGACAGAAGATGCGGTTGGTGCTCGTCGCGTTGTTCGAGGTGAGCTTAAGAAAGCTGACGCCCGAGACGGCGATCAAGGTGTTCGTCACGGTGATGGACACGACCGCCGCCTGAGTGGCGAACACGACGCTGTTGAAGATTGCCGAACTCGCGACGATTCCCGTGCCGGTCGCGTCGATGCCGCTGCTGGCCGCGTCGATGTCAAGCGTCCCCGCGAGCATGTTGATGCCCGAACTCGAGATGATGCTGTAGGTCCCCACGTTGGTCGATCTCACGGTCATGAACGTCGCCGTCGTCGCGACGATGCCCGTGCCGGTCGCGTCGATGCCGCGGCTCGCGGCGGCGATCTTCAAGGTCCCGAGCGACATCTGCATGCCCGAGCTCGT
>Ga0163144_10011497_pt1 | contig 18718 bp, 16 predicted proteins | sample OliLak19BULKMAT1_FD_123175 | JGI IMG/M metagenome (GOLD analysis project Ga0163144, IMG submission 123175) | Freshwater microbial mat bacterial communities from Lake Vanda, McMurdo Dry Valleys, Antarctica - Oligotrophic Lake LV.19.BULKMAT1 | ecosystem: Environmental > Aquatic > Freshwater >... | reverse complement strand
TTCGTGACGCTCGCCTTTGCCGATCCGGATGAGCCGGGTGAACTGCTGCCCGCAGGCCTCGGAGACCGGCTGGCCTTCGGACTGTCCTTGCACGGCGTATCGCCCGCGCGGCCGAGACCGGAAACGCTGACGCCTGCGGTGATCGACGCCGCCCGCGCCAAGCTGCGCTGGGTGTCGGTGCCGGACGAGATCATGCACGCGCTGATCGATGCCGCTTTGCGGCTTGGTATCCGCTCCCTGCGCGCACCAGCTTTCTGCCTCGCCGCCGCGCGCGGCATCGCTGCGCTGGCCGGGCGCGAGGAGGTGACCGATGCAGACGCTTCGCTCGCTGCCGAACTCGTCTATGCGAGCCGTGCGAATGTGCTGATCGACCGCGCCGAGCCGCCGCCGCCTGCGCCGGAGCCGCCGGAGCCTGACAACGAGAACACGGATGATGCCTCGCGCCCTCAGCCGGAACCCGATGAGCTGACCGAGCTGCTGGTCGAGGCGGTGCGCGTGCGCGTGTCGCTCGACATGGCGGTCCGCGCCCGCACGACGCGTCAGCGCAGCCGCCAGGAAGTGCCGCCGGGCAAATCGGGCGACATGGTCGGCTCCCGCCGGCGTGGCAGCCGCATCGGCGCGCGCGCCGGCGACCCGCGCCGCGACGGGCGCCTCGACCTCCTCTCGACCCTGCGCACAGCCGCGCCCTGGCAGCGCCTGCGCGAAGCGCCCGCCGGAGGCGCCGCGATCTGCGTGCGCGCCAGTGATTTCCGCGTGAAGCGCTTCCGCCACCGCAGCGAAGCGGTGGTGATCTTCGTCGTTGATGCGTCCGGCTCCTCCGCGATGAACCGGCTCGCCGACGCGAAAGGCGCGATCGAACTCTTGCTCAGCGGTTGCTATTCGCGCCGCGAATCCGTCGCGCTGATCGCCTTTCGCAAGGAGGGCGCCGATCTGCTGCTCCCGCCGACACGCTCGCTCACGCGCGTGAAACGCTCGCTGTCCCGACTGCCGGGCGGCGGCGGCACGCCGCTCGCAGCGGGCATTGCAGCAGCGGCGCAGCTGGTGCGCATCGAACGTCGCAAGCGCAAGGCGCCGCATGTCGTGTTCCTGTCGGACGGGCAGGGCAATATCGCGCTGGACGGCAGCCCGGGCCGCGAGCGCGCCAGCGAAGACGCGCGCGACATGGCCCGACGGCTGAAATCCCTGCAGGAACCCGTCCTGTTCTTCGACATTTCCAAGCGCCCGAGCGCGCAGGCCGAAATGATCAGTACCGAGATGGGCGCCATCTACCGCCCGCTGCCCGTCGCCGACGCCGCCCGCGTCTCGCGCGACGTACGTAGCCTGCTGCTGGAGTAGCGCCCGTGGCAAAGGGACTGGGCTGGGCAACAGATGGCAGGGACTGGCCGAACCGCGCGCACAGCCGCTTCGTTGAGGCGGACAGGACCCGCTGGCACGTGCAGCGCGCGGGGAAGGGTGAGCACGTCCTGCTGCTTCACGGCACCGGCGCCTCGACCCATTCCTGGGCAGGCCTGTTCCCGCTTCTCGCCGCACACTTCGACACGCTGGCGGTGGACCTTCCCGGCCACGGTTTCACGCAGAGCCTCAGGCGTCTCGATTCTTCCCTGCCCGGAATGGTGCGTGCGCTGAAGGCTTTGCTGACACAGGAATCCTTCAAGCCCTCCCTGATCATCGGACATTCCGCCGGTGCCGCGATCGCGGTCCGGCTCGCACCCTCGCTTGATCCGGTGCCGCGTGGCACGGTGTCGATCAACGGCGCGCTGAAACCATTCGGCGGCCCTGCTGCGCTGATTGCGCCGGTGATGGCGAAAGCGCTGGCGATCAATCCGCTGGTGGCGCACGCCCTCGCGAAAGGCGGGCGCGACCCGTCCCGCGTCGCGCGGCTGATCGAAGGCACCGGCTCCCGTCCGGGGCCGGACTATCTCGAATTCTATGGCCGCCTGTTCGCCAATCCCCGCCACGTCGCCGGCACACTCTCGATGATGGCGAACTGGGATGTCTCCGGCGTAATGGCCCCGTTCGAGCGCGCGGGCCTCAAGCTGCACCAGATCGTGGGCCTGAACGACCGCGCTGTGCCGCCCGAACATGCCGAAGCGTTGGCGCGGCTCTACAAGGGCGCCAGCCTCGAGCGCCTGCCGGGCCTCGGCCATCTCGCGCATGAGGAAGACGCCGCCCGCGTTGCGGCCTCGATCTTCTCCGCTTTCGCAAGCGCCGAACTGCCAGCCCGGAAATCCGGCACATAAAAATGCGTGACGAATGCGCGGCGCGCGCCATGTCACTTGAAACTAACCGATTGGCAGATTGTCCGCTGCTATTTTGCGTCTGCGAACCGGACACGAGAAATGGAGGAAGCCCAGCGCCATGGACGGAATGACCCACCCTATCGAGCCAGACACTGAAGCCCCGCACGCGATTGTTATAGGGGCCGGTTTCGGTGGCCTGGCCGCTGCCGTCCGGCTGGGTGCGAAAGGCTACCGCGTCACGGTTTTCGACAACCTGGATGCACCGGGAGGCCGGGCCTACACGTTCCGGCAGGACGGGTTCACCTTTGATGCAGGGCCGACAATCCTGACCGCCCCGCATCTCTTCAACGAGCTTTGGGCGCTGTGTGGCCGCCGGCTGGAAGATGACATCACACTCAAGGCGATCAATCCGTTCTACCGCATCCGCTTTGATGATGGCTCCGTGTTCGAGGCACATGCCGACGAAGTCATGACCCGCGCTGAAATCGCCAAGTTCGCCCCGGAAGACGTGGCCGGATTTGACCGCTTTTTGAAAGCCAGCGAAGCCATTTTCGACGCCGCCTACACCCAGCTTGCTGAGGAACCTTTTCATCAGGTCTCGACACTTCTGAAGGCGGCGCCGGACATGGTCCGCCTTGGCGGCGTTCGCTCCGTCTATGCGAAGGTCTCGGACTACTTCTCGAACGAAAAGCTGCGCATCGCCTTTTCCTTCCATCCCCTGTTCATCGGCGGAGATCCGTTCGAGGCAACATCCTATTACTGCCTGATATCGCATCTCGAACGGATATGGGGCGTCCATTACGCCATCGGCGGTACGGGCGAGCTGGTCCGGGGTCTTGTCAGCCTGATCGAAGGGCAGGGCAATACATTGCGCCTCAACGCCGAAGTGGACGAGATACTCACGCAAGATGGCTGTGCGACGGGTGTGCGTCTCGCAAATGGCGACGTGATCGATTGCGACCTCGTGGTCTCTAATGCCGAAATCGGCTGGACCTATTCGAAGCTGTTGCGCAATACCAAGCGGCGCGTCTGGACAGACCGGAAAGTTGCAAGGGCGGACTATTCGATGAGTCTGTTCGTCTGGTATTTCGGAACGCGCCGGCAGTATGAGGACTGCTACCACCACACGATTGTTCTTGGCCCACGATACCGAGGCCTGCTGAAAGACATCTTCCGCAACAAGGTTCTTGCGGAAGACTTCAGCCTGTATCTTCATCGCCCGACGGCAAACGATCCATCTCTTGCGCCGCAAGGCTGCGACAGTTTCTATGTGCTCGCGCCGGTTCCGCACCTCGACTCCGGCACGGATTGGGAAGCGATGGCGGGCCCGTTCCGCGAGCGGGTTGCCGAGAGACTGGAAGCGACCGTCTTGCCGGGCCTGCGGCAGGAAATCGTGAGCGAGCGGCTTATGACGCCCCTCGATTTCCGCGACCGCCTGCTTTCGACTAAAGGCGCGGCTTTCGGTCTGGAGCCGAAACTCCTGCAAAGCGCCTGGTTCCGTCCGCACAATATCAGCGCTGACGTGAAGGGCCTCTATCTTGCGGGCGCCAGCACGCATCCCGGCGCAGGTGTGCCCAGCGTGCTGTCATCGGCAAAGGTCCTCGACAAGCTGGTTCCGGAAGCCTCGCTTTGGCACGCAAGCCTGCGCGCGTGAGATTGCTAATGGCTCTTGCCGCGCTCGAGATCCGACAAGATGCGGGCCGCGGCGAGACGGCCGGACAGCGTCGCCATTGGGACGCCCGGCCCCGGATGGGCTGAACCGCCGGCGAGGTAAAGGCCGGGAACGCGGGCGGCGCTGCCGGGCCGCGCGAAACTCGCCATCGGGCCGTGATTGGCCTGGCCATACAGCGCGCCCCCGGTTGCCGGAAAGAGACTTGCAAAACCCTGAGGGGTCGTCGCGACGCCCTCTGAAAGGCCGCCATCAAGGGTAAGCCCGCAAGCTTCGAGGTGTTCCCGCACGCGGCCGGAAAACCTGCCGGCATCAATGACCGCCGATTGATCTGGGTCTCCGTCGGGAGGGGCGTTGATGAGCAGCAGCAATCGCTCGGGGCCTTCCGGCACAGCGTCGCCGCGGCGATCCTGAGCGCAGATATAGACCGTCGGCCGCTGCGTGATCGTCCGGTCACGGAAGACCGCATCGAACTCATCCTTGTAGTCGTCAGAAAAAAAGACATTGTGGTAGGCCAGAGGCAGCCCTCGCGTTCTCGCCGCAACGCACCAGGTGATTGCTGACAGGGATCGCGCGCGGCGGGCCACGGCGGGGACTGAGCCGCGCACATCACCTCCAAGCAGGCCCGCCGAAAGCGCCGACGCATCGCCGTTGAAGACCACCGCACCAGCCGGGATATCCTCGCCGGATTTAAGCCGCACGCCGCACACAGCGCCCCGGCTCACGAGGATGCGCTCGGCCTCTTCGCCAAAACGGAAATTGGCGCCACCTGCCTGCGCGAGACGCCGCATCGCTGAAGCCAGCGCGCGCATCCCGCCATCCAGAAGCCAGACGCCGTCTTGCTCGACATGCGCGATCAGCATCAAGGTCGCCGGCGCGCGGAAAGGGGAAGAGCCGACATAGGTTGAATACCGGCCAAAGAGCTGGCGCAGGCGAGGATCCGTGAACCGTTGGCGCAGGCGCGACCAGTAGGTGTCGAAGGGCCGGGTGCGCCACATTGCGCCGAGGTCTCCAACCCTCAGCATCAGACTGGCCGGGGTCGGCTTCTGGCCCGCCATGAACGTGTCCTTCAGGGTCGTGTGAATGTCGCGGCACTCAGCAATGAAGCCCCGGTAAGCCTCGCCCTCGCGGCGGCCCGCAAAGGCGCCTATCGCGTCGGCCGATGCGTCGATGTCGGCATGCAGGTCCAGCACGCCGGGTTCCCGCCAGGCGTGGCGCGCGAGCACCGAGGCGGGCGTCAAACCCAGTGACGTGCCGAAGGTCTGGCCGCCGGTTTCGAACAGCGCTTCGAACACCCAGCGCATCGTGAACACCGTCGGGCCGGCGTCGATGCGCGTTCCGCCAACCTCGACCTGCCGCATCTTGCCGCCTTCGCAGGTCGCCTTGTCGAGCACTGTGACGTCGAGCCCGGCATGCGCGAGGTCACTAGCTGCGGCGAGGCCCCCGGCGCCGGCACCGATCACGACGACCCGTCCCCGGGAGGTCACGCGGCCGCCTTCGTCCGGGCACGGCGCAGCGGTGCGGTCGCGGCGCGCTGATGGTACAGGATGAGAGACACGCCCACGATCAGCGGAATGCTCCAGAGTAACGGAGACAGCGCAAGCTCCGGCACGTAGCGGACCGCGCCGAAGGCGAGGAAGGCAGTATAGACAGAAATGCCCGTGCCCACGAGCGCCTTGATGTGTTCGGTCAGCCATTCGAGCGGTTGCGGCCGCGAGCGGAGCATGAACCAGAGATTGGTGCCAACCGTGGCAAATCCGACGATCGAAATGCCGACCATCATCCACTGGCCGATCAGGATACCCTGTACGGCGCAGTTCAAGGCAGCGGCCGTCAGCGCAACCTGCAAGGCGATGTTGAGCGGGGACCGGTGACGTGCGTGATCGGTCCGGTTCAGGATGCAGGCGCGGCCATACCAGGCGAGGTTTATCGTCAGGATCGCCAGAAACAACATCATCCAGCCGAAGATGCCCCGGATGATCTCCGGGTGTCCAAAGATCTCGTGCGATGCAAGCTTGGGGTGGGTTGCGAGCGGCTCGACAAGGGTCAGCGTTGCCATCATCGCGGCGAAGCTGGCGGTGGCCAGCATCAGCCCGACGAATACCTTGCCCGACAGCCGGTGGAGGCGGCTGCCCTTACGCGCGGCGATGGGTACCCAGAAGCCTGCAAGGCCGGGCGCACCAGTGATGATATGCGCGGCGATCAGCAATTCGAAAGCATGGTGCATTGACATGAATATGCTAGTCCGTGGCAGGAGAAACAGTAGAGGACAATGGTGAATGGCGCAAAAGCAGGGCCCTGCGCTCGATCCCCCGCGCCCTCAACCCCTTTGGCCGGTCGCCGCGCTTGCCCGTACGCTCTGGCAGGGGGAGGGAAATCTCCTGGCGTTGCTTCCGGCCTCGGCCTATCGCGTGGCAGCAGGCGAACTCGGCTACTCGCGCCGGTCGATCATCCTGTTCAACGATCCGGCGGTTGTCCGGCAAATTCTCGAAGACAAGGACGGGATCTTTCCGAAGAGTGACCTGATGGTCGGCGCGCTTGAAGCGCTCATCGGTGAATCGATCTTTGTGACGGACGGAGAGACCTGGCGGCGCCAACGGGCCATGATCGATCCGGCTTTCTCGCACATGCGCTTGTCGATTGCCTTCAAGGCCATGAGCGAGGCGGTCACCGATCAGGAAGCGCGCCTCGATCAACTCGCGGCCTCCGGCGAGCCTCTGTCGCTCGATCTGGCGATGAGCCACCTGACCGCCGATATCATCTGCCGGACGGTCTTTTCGGTGTCGCTGGATGTTGGCGTCGCCCGGGATGTGTTCGACGATTTCATTGTCTTCGAACGTGATGTCGCGCAGGTCCGGATTGCGAGGTTGATTTCGGACCCGGCCTGGACGCGCGTTCCGCAAAAGCCCGGCGTGCTTGCCGCCTGCGCCCGGATCCGGTCGCATCTTGGCGCGCTGATCGACGGGCATACGGGTACGGATGATATTGCCGGCGCGGTCATGGCCGCCCGGGACGCCTCCACGGGTGAAGGCTTTTCGAGGGACGAGCTTATCGACCAGCTCGGTGTCTTCTTTCTCGCCGGACATGAGACGACTGCCAGCGCCCTCACCTGGGCTGTCTACATGCTCGCCAGCCGGCCCGACATCCTCGCCCGCCTGCGGGCCGAGATCGATGCAGTTGCCGAAGGCGGGCCGGTAAGTTTCGAACACACCCGGCGCATGCCGTTTGCGCGTGCCGTGTTTCGCGAAACCCTTCGTCTCTACCCGCCCATCACCTTCATGCCGAGAGTTGCCCTCAAGCCGGCCAGGATCGGTGGCCGGGCCCTGCGGCGGGGCGCCCTGGTCATGATCGCGCCGTGGACCCTTCACCGGCACAAGTCCTACTGGCAGGAACCCGACAGGTTCAACCCCGACCGTTTCCTGCCGGAGGGCGAAGCGGCGCAGACGCCCGGCGCCTTCATTCCGTTCGGTGCTGGGCCGCATACATGCGTCGGGGCGGGCTTCGCCACAGCTGAAGGCATTCTTGTTCTCGCGCGACTTGCGCGCCGGTTCGAATTTGATGTCAGCGAGGCCCGCGGCGTGCGCCCCGTTGCGCGCCTGACGACACGGCCGGCCCGTGAGATCATGTGCCGGGTACGGCTGCGCCATGTCTGACCTCTGAATCGAAAGGGGCCCCGGCCTGGTCTTCGCTAGGAACCCAGGTGATGTCGCGTGTGGCGGCTTCGCCGAGAGAAACCTTTTCGAAAATCGCCTGGCGTAGAACGGGCCAGGACATCGGCGTGAACAGCAGAAAGGGCAGGGGATCGTTCAGCCGGAAAAGCACATCCTGTGAGGTCAGAAAGGCCTTCAGTCTACGGAAGAACTCCCGGGGCCGGAACAGTGCACCATAGACCTCGAGAAGGGCGGTATGTCCTTCCTGGAAAGCCCGGACCGGCCGCATGGCGATCGGCCGCGCTTCGGGAAGGTTCAGCACCGCGTGGGCAAGTCCTTCGGGGTCGAGGAAGTGAACCCCGCTCGTCAGGCGGGGATTGCATTCGATGGCGCGCGGAACACCTTGAGCGTCTTCGATGAAGTCAAACGAGATGAAGCCGGTATAGGCTTCAGCTTCGGCAAAGCGGCGGATCCAGCTGGCTGCGGCAGGGCAATCATCTACCCGCTCGAACGAGACAGATACGGTTCCCGAATAAATCCGGCCCTGGTAGAGCGCGGTTGCCAGGACTTCTCCGTTACGGGTTACGCTGAACGAGCTGACATGCCGGCCGGGCAATCGCGCCTGCACCAGCATTCCCGGCTGCCGGTCCGCCGGGGTCAGCGGGTCGCCCTTGCGCCGCAAGGACACGCCGATGCCGGAGCAACCATGCGCAGGCTTTACGATGTAGTCCTGTGCCGCTGCCAGCGCGAGCGCTGCCGGAGTGTGGCCTTCGTGGGTTTCCGGAACTGCAAGGCCGATCAGGTCTGCGGCGCGATTGAAAGCGAGCTTGTCGTGCAGGCGTGCCAGCTTCTGTTGCGGCGGACCATAAAGCCGAGATCGCGCCGGAAGCCGCTCGGCAAGGCTTGCGGCATGCAGGGCCTCTTCCGATACCGGGACAACTATATCGACGTCTTCCTGCCGGATGATCGCTTCCAGAGCGTCAAGGTAGGCCGCCGGATCGGTATTGGGCGCTGGCACCCGGATCGATTTGGCCACGGAGCGGGAGGCCCGGCAGACATGCAGTTCGAAGGGTTCTGCCACGATCACGCGGGCACCAGCCTGGTGCAAGGCGCGGGCGAGTTCGAGGGCCTTTGGCAACCGTCCAAGTGTGAGAAGTACCGTCTTGGGCATCTCTTGCGTCCGCAGCGTGCCGTCCAGCAGGGATGACACAAGTAAGTGTAAAATATAGTGTGCCCCAATTCTTTCGGGCTGGCCATATGGCTTGGATTCAGTTCGTCTGGCGCTAGAGTTGATTGTGGACGGCGTATTGTGTGCCGCCGGAAAGAGAAATTCTGGATGAGTGTTTCAGGCACAGAGGGGGTCAGCTCGACAGACTGTCTGGCTTCGGATCTTGCCGCCTGCGGGCGCATCATCCGGGATGGCTCGAAGAGTTTCCATGCCGCCTCCCTGCTGCTGCCGCGCGATGTGCGCGCCGCCGCCTACGCCCTCTATGCCTTTTGCCGCGTGTCGGATGACGCCGTGGACGAAGGCGCCGATCCGGAAGCCTCGCTGCAGGATGTGCGCCGTCGCCTCCGGCTCGCCGATGCGGGCCAGCCGGATCCCGCAAGTGTCGACCGCGCCTTCGCTTGGGTGCTGAAGGCTTACGGCATTCCGTACGCGGTGCCCGAGGCGCTGGTCGAAGGCTTCGAATGGGATGCGCGGGGCCGCCGGTTCGAGACGCTGGAAGATGTGAAGTCATATGCGGCGCGCGTCGCCTCCCCCGTCGGCGTGATGATGACGCTGGTGATGGGTGTGCGCAGCCCGGTGGCGCTCGCCCGCGCCTGCGATCTCGGCCTCGCGATGCAGCTCACCAACATCGCGCGCGATATCGGTGAGGATGCGCGGGCCGGGCGCTGCTACCTTCCCACTGATTGGCTGCGCGACGCCGGGCTCACGCCGCAAGGTCTTGCCGCGCTCAGCGAAGCCGATGACCGCGTGCGCCTCCTCACCGAGCGGATGCTGGACGCTGCCCGCCCGCTCTACGCCTCCGGCCTCAGCGGCATCGCCCTGCTGCCGGAAGCCTGCCGCCCGGCCATCCGCGCCGCCGCCGCGATCTATGCCGAAATCGGCGCCGAGATCGCCCGCGCCGGACATGACAGCATCGCCCAGCGCGCCGTCGTCTCGAAGCGCCGCAAGATCGCCCTCGCGGCCGGCTCCTTCATCCCGGGCCGCCCCGGCGCCGCCAACCGGGACGCGCCGCCCGCGCCCGAATGCCAGTTCCTGATCGACGCGGTCGAGGCCGCGCCCGCGCCGCCCCCGGTTTTAGCAGACGTGCCCAAGGCGGGCTCGGCGCCGTGGGCCATCGATCTATTTCTGAGACTGGAACAACGTGATCTCTATCCCGGACAGGGTTGATCCCATGCACAGCCTCTTCCTGCTCGAACTCGTGATCTTCAGCGGCTCGGCGCTCGCCTGGGGTTTCTGGGAGCTCTGGAGCACCGACCGCGCGATCAGGAAACGCGAGGCCGAGGAGGCTGCCGCTGCAGCGGAAACCAAGGGCTGAGGTCTAAGTGCTGATAACCCGCCGCGGCATGCGGAATGGCAGCATCAGCCTGACCAGTCCCATTGCCAGCCGGTCGCCGTCGAAACTCTCGTGTACGCCGGCCGCGCGCGCGCCGAGCAGATCGCTCTCGATGATCGAGCGGCTGTAGAAGGGCGTGTCCTCCAGCGTCCGCCCCAGTCGGACGCGCGTGCCGCTGCCCGCCCGCGTGGTCCGCTTGATCCTGAAGATCGGCGTTGAGGCAAGCCGCACCTTCGGCGGCGCATCGAAGGTCTGCCAGCTGCCGTCCGGCGCGAACATCAACGCGAGTCCGCGCTCCGTCCCGCTGCGCTCCACCGTATTGTAGAGGATCGCCGTGCGCCCGTCGGCGGACTGCACGCGCGACCAGTCCCAGTAGCGAAACGCATCCTCGATCGGCGACTGCCCGCGATTGGTGTCGAAGTAAGCGTCGCCCCGCCAGCGCAGGCCCGGCGCGCTGAAGTCCACCTCCACGTCCGCAGATGGCGCAATCGGCTGCCAGGAGTGAGCGCCGGCCGAGTCCAGCTGGAACACCTGCGTGTTCAGCGCGCGCGGCGTGATCCGGATCTGCCCGCGCACGGGCAGGGGCACCGGCATACCCCGTTCCGCAATGTCGATCGTCAGCGTCGTCCCGTCCCAGTGCAGCGAGGATGGCCCGATGCGCAGACTGGAATCGTCCGCCTGCAGATCACCGCGCCCGCGCTCGGTCATCGCCCAGCGCCTGCGATTGCGGCCATACAGCGCGACATTTACTGCGCAATGATTGTAGGGGTCGCCTCGGCCGGACCAGGCATAATAGGGCGAAAACACGCTGCCGATGAAGGCGATCACGGTGAAGCCGAAGTCGCCATCCTTGCTCAGGCCGTCGGCATACCACCAAGTGTAGCCGCCCGGCGGCGTCGCTGTGTCGAACAGACGAGGCAGCGGCGCGGGCGCTGTTTTCGCATGGGCCATCCGCAATCCCTCTTGAAACCAGAAAACGTCAATTCAGTTTGACAGTCAAGAATGACAACATAAGATGACATATCGGAGGATGCATGGACGTAGACACTTTGATCGAACGCGTACTTGAACGCTCCGTTGCGGAAGCCGAGGGTCCCGGGGCACCCCCGATGCTGGGCCGCGCCATCCGCCATTCGGTCTTTCCGGGCGGCGCCCGGGTCCGGCCGAAACTCTGCGTAGCGGTGGCTGCTGCCTGCGGCGAAGGCCGGGGCATCGAAGCGGCGTCCGGCGCCGGCGCAGCCCTCGAACTGATGCATTGCGCCTCGCTTGTCCATGACGATCTGCCCGCTTTTGACGGTGCCGCGATCCGCCGGGGCAAGCCGTCCGTGCATACTGCCTTTGGCGAACCGATTGCCGTTCTGGCGGGCGATGCGCTGATCGTGATGGCCTTCGACACGCTCCTGCGCGAGTGCCGTGCCTCGCCGCAATGCCTCGCCCCGCTGATGTCGATCCTCATCAATGCGGTCGGTACGCCGCGCGGAATCGTGGCTGGTCAGGCTTGGGAAAGCGAAACCGTTATCGATCTCAGCGCCTATCACCAGGCGAAAACCGGCGCCCTGTTCGTCGCCGCCTCGATGTCCGGCGCCGCTGCGGCGGGCCTCGATCCGGCGCCCTGGCGCGCGCTCGGCGAGCGTCTCGGCGAGGCCTACCAGGTTGCAGATGACCTGCGTGATGTGCTGCTGGACGAGGAAGAACTCGGCAAGCCGGCCGGGCAGGATGCCTCGCACCTGCGCCCGAACGCAGTCCAGAATTTCGGCGTTGCCGGCGCCATCGCGCGCCTCAAGGGCCTCATCGCGGATGCCTCGGACTCCATTCCGCACTGCGCCGGCGCCCCGATGCTGCGCGAGATCGTGCACGGCCAGGCTGCGCGCCTGATGCCGCAAAGCCTGTTGCGCAACGTGGCCTGAAGCGCACATGCCCGGGCCGGGAAGGGCGCTGCCATGAGCCTCGCCGACCAGTTCGCCGACTGGCGTAACGGCTTGATTTCAAATTCGGATTTCCAATCCTGGGCGGTCCGCAACCCGTTTACTCGCGGCGTCGCCCGCCAGAAGACCAAGGCCACCTTCGATCTCGTCGCCGGCTTTGTCTATTCGCAGGTTCTCTCTGCCGCGGTCGAAAGCGGCCTGCTCGAAGCGGTCCGCACGGCGCCCATCACCGCGCCAGACTTCGCCGTCCGGTCCGGCCTCCCGGAAGACGGCGCCCTGCGACTTCTGCGCGCCGCCGCTGCGCTGGACCTGCTCCGGGTGCGCGCCGATGGCCGCTTTTCCCTCGGCGAAGCCGGCGCGGCCCTGCTCGGCAACCCCGCGGTCTTCGCCATGATCCGCCACCACAAGGCATTCTACCGCGACATCGCCGATCCGATCGCCCTGCTGCGCGCCCGCACGCCGGAGACCGAGCTTTCCCGTTTCTGGGCCTACACCGCCTCTGCCAGTGACACGGACGCAGCGGCCTATTCCGCCCTGATGGCCGAGACCCAGGCGCTGATCGCGCAGAACGTTCTCGCCGCCTATGACTTCCGCCGCCACCTCACCGTGATGGACGTCGGCGGCGGCATCGGTGCCTTCCTGACCGCCGTCGGCACCGCGCATCACAACCTCAACCTCGTACTGGTCGACCTGCCGCCGGTGGCGAAACTCGCCGAAACGAAGCTGTCTGCCACGCCGCTCTGGCCGCGTTTCCGGATCGAGCCGCGCGACATGCTGAACGATCCGCTGCCCCAGGGCGCAGACCTGATCACCCTGATCCGGGTGGTCCATGACCATGATGACGGCCCCGTCCGCCAGTTGCTCGCTTCGGTTCGCAAAGCCCTGGCGCCGGGCGGCAAACTACTGATCGCCGAGCCGATGGCCGGCATTCCGGGCGCCGAGGCCATGGCGGATGCCTATTTCGGTTTTTACCTCTGGGCCATGGGGCGCGGCGTACCCCGCAGGCCGGAGGATCTGCAGAAACTGCTGCAGGATGCGGGGTTCCAGCACATCCGCCGCCTCAACACGGCGCAGCCCCTGCTCGTGAGCGCAATCATCGCGAGCTAACGATTCAAATGAATGCCCGTATTTCGGGCATTTATCGTAAATCCACATTGACACAATGAACTGTCAAACTAAAGTGACACGTATGAAAACGGGCGTCATCGAGTCGCAGGGGACACACCCTGGCCTGCCCATCAGGGCCTCTCGCGCCCCGGCGCGCGAAGAACTCGAACTGCGCGCCTCCGCTGTTCTGTTTGACGGCGCCCGCTCCGCCACCCTTGGCTCGCTCGCCCTGACAGCTCCGCAGGCGGAGGATGTCGTTGTTGACGTTCTCTGGTCCGGCATCAGCACGGGCACCGAGCGTCTGATGTGGTCCGGTGAGATGCCGCCTTTCCCCGGAATGGGCTATCCGCTCGTGCCGGGCTATGAAGCGGTCGGCCGCATCGTCCGCTCGGACGCCGCGCCGCATCGTGTCGGCGAACTCGTCTTTGTGCCCGGCGCGCGCTGCTTCGAAGGCGCCCATGGCCTGTTCGGCGCCTCCGCCTCGCGCCTCGTCGTGGCCGCAGACAAGGCCCACCGGATCGACTTTTCTGAGCCTCGGGAAGGGGTGCTGCTGGCGCTCGCCGCCACGGCGCACCACGCCGTCATCGGCGGCCCGCTGCCGGATCTCATCATCGGCTACGGCGTCCTCGGCCGCCTGACCGCCCGTATCGTGATTGCCCTCGGCGGCAATCCGGTCGTCTGGGAAATCAACCCCGCCCGCCGCAGCACCGCCGACTATCCGGTCATCGCGCCGGAAGACGACACGCGCCGCGACTATACGTCGATCTGCGACATGAGCGGCGACGCGAACATCATCGACAAGGTGCTCCCGCATGCCGCGCACACGGCAGAAATCTGCCTCGCCGGTTTCTATTCGGTGCGCCCGTCCTTCAGCTTCCCGCTCGCGTTCCGCAAGGAAATGCGCCTGCGCGTCGCCGCCGAATGGCGCCCGTCGGATCTCACAGCGGTCGCTGCGCTGGTTCAATCCGGCCGCCTGCCGCTCTCGGGCCTGATCACACACACCTCTCCCGCTTCCAGGGCCGCCGGCGCCTATGCCCAGGCCTTTTCGGATCCGGCCTGCCTCAAAATGATTATCGATTGGAAATCCTCTGATGTCTGACGAACTCCGCCTGACAAGCCGCAACGGCGCCGAAGACTATGCCAGCGCCCTGCGCGACGAAGCTGCGATGGAGCCCGATCCGGTCGCGACCGGTCCGGTCAAGAAAGACACCCAGATCATCGCGATCTACGGCAAGGGCGGCATCGGCAAGAGCTTCACGCTCGCCAATCTCAGCTGCATGATGGCGGAGCAGGGCAAGAAGGTCCTGTTGATCGGCTGCGATCCGAAATCTGACACGACCTCGCTCCTCTTCGGCGGCAAGGCCTGCCCGACGATCATCGAAACCTCGTCCAAGAAGAAACTCGCCGGCGAGGAAGTCGCCATCGGCGATGTCTGCTTCAAGCGCTACGGCGTCTTCGCCATGGAACTCGGCGGCCCCGAAGTCGGGCGCGGCTGCGGCGGACGCGGCATCATCCACGGCTTTGAGCTGCTCGAGAAGCTCGGCTTCCACGAGTGGGATTTCGACTATGTACTGCTCGACTTCCTGGGCGACGTGGTCTGCGGTGGCTTCGGCCTGCCGATCGCCCGTGACATGTGCCAGAAGGTCATCGTCGTCGGCTCGAACGATCTGCAATCGCTCTATGTGGCCAACAATGTCTGCTCGGCGGTCGAATATTTCCGCAAGATGGGCGGCAATGTCGGCGTCGCCGGCATGGTCATCAACCGCGATGACGGCACCGGCGAAGCGGCCGCGTTTGCCAACGCTGTCGGCATTCCGGTGCTCGCCACCATCCCCGCCAACGACGACATTCGCCGCAAATCGGCCAATTACCAGATCGTCGGCACCGAAGCCTCCGAATGGGGTTCGCTGTTCTCGGAGCTCGCCGCCAATATCCACGGCTCGGTGCCCAACCGCCCGAATCCTCTGACGTCGGATGGTCTGCTCGGCCTCTTCTCGTCGAAGGATACCGGCGGCGACATCGTGCTGGAGCCCGCCACCGTTGCCGACATGTGCGGCGTGGCCGAAGCCGAAAAGCGCACCCTCGAAGTCGTCTACGAGGCAATCTGAGCGTATGGCATCCAAGCGCACCCTTCTTGAGCATCGCGAACGCCCCGCCACGCCGGTCGTTGTGCCGATGACGCAACGCAAAGCCACCGAAGCGCCGGTCGCCGAAGCCTCGGGCTGCCATGGCGGCAAGGAAGAAATGCTGAAAGCCGCGAAAGCGGCCGGCAAGAGCGAAGTGCTTGATCAGTATGCGAAGGATTATCCGCAAGGCCCGCACGACCAGCCGCAGAGCATGTGCCCCGCTTTCGGCTCCCTCCGGGTCGGCCTGCGCATGCGTCGCACCGCCACGATCCTCTCGGGCTCGGCCTGCTGCGTTTACGGCCTGACCTTCACGTCCCACTTCTACGGCGCCAAGCGCTCGGTCGGCTATGTGCCGTTCAATTCCGAAACGCTCGTGACCGGCAAACTCTTCGAAGACATCAAGGAAGCGGTCGAGAAAACCGCCGACCCCGCTCTGTACGATACGATCGTCATCACCAATCTTTGCGTGCCCACAGCCTCCGGCGTGCCGCTTCGTCTGCTCCCGGATGAAATCAACGGCGTCCGCATCATCGGCATCGATGTTCCGGGCTTCGGTATCCCGACGCATGCAGAGGCGAAGGACGTGCTCGCCGGCGCCATGCTCGCCTATGCCCGCAAGGAAGCGCTTTCGGGCCCCGTCCAGCGCGCCGTCAATGACACGGCCCAGCTGCCGAAGGTCACGCTGCTCGGCGAAATGTTCCCCGCGGACCCGGTCATCATAGGCCGCATGCTGGAGCCGCTCGGCCTCGCCGCCGGCGCGGTCGTGCCGACCCGCGAATGGCGCGAGCTCTACACCGCGCTCGACGGCGCAGTCGTTGCCGCCGTCCACCCGTTCTACACGGCTTCCATCCGCGAGTTCGAAGCCGCCGGCCGCCCGATTGTCGGCTCCGCCCCGGTGGGCCGTGATGGCACCGACGCCTGGCTGAAAGCCATCGGCGACGCGGCCAATGTGCCTGCCTCGAAGATCGATGCCGCCCGCAACATGTTCGGCGGCGCCATCGCCGGCGCCCTCGCCTCCAAACCCATCCGTGGAAGGATCACGCTGTCTGGCTATGAAGGCTCCGAGCTGCTCGTTGCCCGCCTACTGGTCGAAAGCGGCGCGGACCTGCGCTATGTCGGCACCGCCCTGGCGCGCACCCGCTGGTCGGACCCCGACCGTGAGTGGCTCGAATCCAAGGGCGTTCATGTCCAGTTCCGCGCCTCGCTGGAGCAGGACATCGCCGCCATGCGCGAGTTCACACCGGACCTCGCCATCGGCACCACGCCGGTCGTCCAGGCCGCGAAGGAACGCGCTATCCCCGGCCTCTATTTCACGAACCTGATCTCCGCGCGTCCCCTGATGGGCCCCGCCGGCGCCGGTTCGCTCGCCGACGTGATCAATGCCGCGATTGCCGGCAAGGACCGGTTCGACGTGATGAAGGGCTTCTTCGAAGGCGTCGGCTCAGGTGATACCGCCGGTGTCTGGGAAGGCCAGCCGGTCATCCAGAAGGAATTCCGCGAACACCAGCGCCGCAAGCTCGCCGCCAAGGCCAAGGCCGCCGCCAACCTGGAGGCGCCCACAGGATGCTGATCCAGGATCATGACCGGGCAGGCGGCTACTGGGGCGCCGTCTACGTCTTCACCGCCATCAAGGGCCTGCAGGTCGTCATCGACGGCCCCGTCGGCTGCGAGAATCTCCCCGTGACTTCAGTTCTTCATTACACGGACGCTCTGCCCCCGCATGAGCTTCCCATCGTGGTCACCGGCCTCGGCGAAGAAGAACTCGGCCAGCATGGCACCGAAGCCGCGATGAAACGCGCCCGCGCCGTGCTCGACCCTGAACTCCCCGCCGTCGTCGTGACCGGTTCCATCGCCGAGATGATCGGCGGCGGCGTCACGCCCGAGGGCTCGAACATCCAGCGTTTCCTCCCGCGCACGATTGACGAAGACCAGTGGCAGACGGCGGACCGCGCCATGCTCTGGCTCTGGACAGAATATGGCCAGACCAAGGGCCGCAATCCGAAGCCGGCGAAGAAGATCGAAGGCGCAAAGCCCAAGGTCAACATCATCGGCCCCGCCTACGGCATGTTCAACGGCCCGTCCGATCTCGCCGAAATCCGCCGCCTCATCGAAGGCATCGGCGCCGAAATCAATCTCGCCTTCCCGCTCGGTAGTCACCTGGCAGATGTCCGTAAGCTGATCGATGCGGATGTGAACGTCTGCATGTACCGCGAATACGGCCGCAATCTCTGCGAAGCCCTCGGCCAGCCCTATCTCCAGGCCCCCATCGGCCTGCACTCGACCACCAAATTCCTGCGCACGCTCGGCGAATTGACGGGCCTCGATCCCGAACCCTTCATCGAAGCTGAAAAGCATTCCACGCTGAAGCCCCTCTGGGATCTCTGGCGCTCGGTCACCCAGGATTTCTTCGCCACGGCCAGTTTCGGCATCGTCGCCAACGAGACCCACGCCCGCGGCCTGCGCAATTTCCTCGAGAACGATCTCGGCATCCCGTGCAATTTCGCCGTCACCCGCGTCGCCGGCAAGAAAACCGACAACGACGCCGTGCGCGAAATGATCAAGACCAACGCGCCCTTCGTGCTGTTCGGCAGTTTCAACGAGCGCATGTACATGCAGGAAACCGGCGCGCGCTCGGTCTGGGTTCCGGCCTCGTTCCCCGGCGCCATCATCCGGCGCCATACCGGCACACCCTTCATGGGCTATTCCGGCGCCACTTACGTCGTGCAGGAATACTGCAATGCGCTGTTCGATGCGCTGTTCCACATTCTCCCGCTCGCCGCCACGATGGACAAGGCCGAAGCCACGCCCGCCCGCGGCGCGGTCCAGATTACCTGGGACGAAGCCGCGAACGACGCGCTCGAAACCTACATATCCAAGCATTCCGTCCTGACACGGATCTCTGCGGCCAAGCGGCTGCGCGATCACGCGGAAGCCCTCGCCAGCCGCGAAGGTACAGGCCGGGTGACACAAGACATGGTCCGGCGCAGCCAGACCGAAATCGAAGGAAGCCGTGCGGCCTGAACCTTCGGGGGAAGGGGCGCACGGATAACGAAGTAAACAGGAGGAACACCATGGCACTCGTGAAGATGAATGCATCTGCAGATCCACGTGACCGCGACCGCCAGTCGATGATCGCGTACGAGGCGCTGATCTACCCGGTATTTCTTGTTGTTGCGATGCTGGGACGGCTTCTGCCGAGCGCCGGTTCGAAAGCGCGGGTCCGCCCGTCCGCTTTTGCCGAAGCCGCAGACCGGACGCAAAGCGTCGTCCCATGGTTTTTCGTGCACAGATAGGGGCAACCCGTCATCTGTACACGAACATACAAGCTTTTGGCGGAGGGGGAAACTCGAACGCCAATTGGGCCGCAGCAGGGCGCTGGTGCGGTCGCAGACTTAGGCCCGAACGGAGAAAACTAAATGGCCGATAATGCAAATGAAAGG
>Ga0163144_10011495_pt1 | contig 18720 bp, 13 predicted proteins | sample OliLak19BULKMAT1_FD_123175 | JGI IMG/M metagenome (GOLD analysis project Ga0163144, IMG submission 123175) | Freshwater microbial mat bacterial communities from Lake Vanda, McMurdo Dry Valleys, Antarctica - Oligotrophic Lake LV.19.BULKMAT1 | ecosystem: Environmental > Aquatic > Freshwater >... | reverse complement strand
GATATCGACAAGACGATCGCGAGCGCGATTCAGATGTCGCGACGGGACACGCCGTTCGGGCAGCTCTGGAACATCACCCGCGAAGTCGCAAACGATGCGAAGAAGTGGAACAGCCTCCTTCGTTCGCTCGGCATCAACGGTGTCACCGACCTTCAGGGAACCGGGCTCATTCATCCGAACGAACCGACGCAAGCGGTGTTCATGTCGACCGCGTCGCTCGCGATGATCGGGCGCTTCAACAATCCAGGCCGCAGAAACGTTATCGAGAAGCGAGAAACGGACGTAGCACGTGTCGAGCAGGTCATGACGGCGAAGAAGTATGACAAGGCACGCGCGCTTTTTGACCGCGTGCCTGGAGTTCAGCCACAGACCATCAGCAACTACCCGATGAGTGACCTCGAGTCAGAGCGGCTTACACCTTCCGAAGCAAAGGCGTTCATCACGGCCTTCGCTGATACACCTGTCCTCGCCGCGTTTCAAAAGAGCGTTGCATCATATATTCGACGCGCGAAGATGAGCTTCGGTACGGACTCGATGTTTTACGCTTGGAAGCTGCCCGCCGCGCTCACGGCAATCAAGGACATGCTCGGCTATGAAGTCCAAGCCGAGTACGCCGCTCTCGAGAAGATCATGCAGACACACGCAGTACCAAAGCAAGGTGCAATGATCATCACAGCAGCGGACATCACTGCTGCTATGGTCGACATTCCGCCGCGAATGCTTGAGCAAGGAAAACGCATCGTCACTGACGCAATCAAGTACTTCGTGAAGCGTCGGCTCGAATTGCAGAAATGGCAAGTTGAAGATTACTATCAAGGTCTTGCAGAAAGCATTGAACAAGCTGAACGTCTGCTTCCGCATCTAGTGCAGATCATCGGAAAAATGCAGCCAGCTGGTGTAGAAGAATTCGATCTTCCGCGTATTGGTGCTGCCGACGGAAGACGAGGCCTTTACATTTGGTTGCGGCCGGCACACGCATCTAATCCAGGTAAATATCATGTTCTCAAGGTTGTCGATGGAGAAAGAGAGCAGATTGAAAATATCGAAAGTGCTCTCGACTTAGAACAGGCTGCCGAACGCGCAAAGCAAATCATCGAAGAGACCATTGAAGTCGCAAAGAAGCTTGAAGCACATCAACTAGAGAAGCAGAACGGAAGTTATCTAGAAGACGTGACCAAGATGCTTTCGGTGCTTGGCGATATAAAAACGCCAGACGGCGCTGGATTGGCTGCTACAGGCAAGTTTGAAGTATCTGATTACATCGATACTGATTTGAGTGGGTGGCGTTATGAGCATGAAGTCGACCCAACGAAGCTGCCGAAGAGACTTTTTATCACGGTAAAAAGTTTTCGCGGAGATGATCATTCCGGTTTGTGGACAGAACAACGAACATTCGAAGGCAAACCTGCAGGCATCATCACAGTCTCGATGGAGAACGAGACACCTATCAATGAAACGCACCTCAATAATCTCATCACAGACGCGTTGTCGACGCTTGAACATGAATTAACGCACGCCGTACAAAATTACATCGGATGGGGTAAGGATCTTAAACGGTACTCACCGCGCGTGAAGCAAATTCAGGATACTGTTGGTGGTTTGCCTTCAGGTAAAGATGATATTTACGGGCAGTCACAATCACACGCAAAAAGACCGATTGAGTTTTATCCAAACCTAGTTTCGGAAATCAATGCGTTCAAGCAGAAACGAGATTACTCGGCAGGCTCCGTAATTGAACAGGCAAAAGCGTGGATCGCACAGTCTTCACGCTTCAGCACTGTCAAAGAACACGACCCAGAGAGGTGGCAGAAGATGGTAACCGAGTTCATGCGTGCTGTAACAAAAACTGCTAGTCGTACGGTTCACGATGCTGTTCGTGCATTACCGCCGAGCACACAGCTTAACAGTGAGCCAGGATATATTTATCAGGTGACAAGTGAGGAACGTGCGCGTGCTGCAGCAACACAGGGACTTCTTCCCGTTGCACCGTGGGACGTAACCGACAAGAATGTTTGGCCAGACGGACGTACTGAACCTCGTGTGTACTTCATGCTGAAAGCGAACGAAGTCTTTCAGTTCGCACCGACGTCAGGGCGTTCTGTGCTCTTGCGTGTTCCGCAAACGTCTGCGCCGGGTAAAGACGGCACAGGCAATGTCTATTCGCGCACTCCAGTGCCGTCATCATCGTTGGAGATTTTGACGGACGCGGATTGGATGAAGATCACTGACTGGATCAACACGCCAGAAACCGAAGCACCAGAAGGTCCGCCGACAGTTATCAGCCGACTCGACTTGCGTCAAGGACATAGGATCGCGTCCGATACCGACGAAGTGCAGAAGACTTCTGAGTTCCAAGGCATTCCGATCGATATCGAGTGGAAAGCTGGACAGGAACGTGAGTGGCCAGACGGCCGAACGAAGTACATGTATTGCGACTACGGTCGCATTCCTGGCGTTGAAGGCGATGACGGAGACATGCTTGATGTCTACGTCGGCCCCAACAAACAATCGGATCGTGTCTTCGTCGTGCAACAGCTGTCCAACTGGGACAAAGTGCAGGAGAAACAAGTCGAACCTTTTCCTGACGAAGAGAAAATCATGCTTGGCTTCGACTCAAAAGAAGAAGCCGTTGAGATGTATCTCATGCACATGGCTGAGCACAATCTCGGGCCTGTTCGCGAGACTTCGATCGACGAGTTCAAAGCCTCACTGCCGACGCGTGAAGCTCATGTCAATATAGTTGACGAGCCCGAAGACAGAGATCCGCACGGCGCTCCTAAACCTCCAGCAGGAAATCGAGGCATGCAATCACCGGAACAAACTATGCCTGTTGATACGATTGAAGATGCTGGAGAAGGTGAGAACTTTAGCCTCGGTGCTGAATACGGCAGCAATCTTTCGGATCTGACTGAACGAGAAACACCAGTGACAAACAAGATGAACATAGAGCGAGACCGCAATGAAGCCTACGACTCTGTCAACCAGTTCGAGTCTCCCATTCGCGTCGGTGTCGAAGATCTAGAGAAAGATGCCCAGCTCAAGAAATGGTTAGCTCCTGCCGTAATTGGACTTGGTCTGACCACTTCGCCTGTCAATTTTGCGCCAGTCCCACAAGGTCAAACACAAACGCAGCAAGCGCCTGCAAAGTCATGCGATGGTTACGAAGCACCTCAAGGAGCAAAGGGCGTGAGTGTTTATCCAAACAATCCAGACCTCGCACAAGCTTTCGACCAAGGTCAGAGTGATGCAGCACCTACTGAAGGTTCATTACGCATCAGCCACGCCACTTGTCACGGGTTCCGGTACGACGAAGTATTGCGACCCATGGCAGCTGAGCACCCCTTCACTGACGAGGGCAAAGAACGCTTGCGTGAACGGAGTCTCTCGGCCTCTCGCGCCGAGAGCTTCAAGGACCTCAAGAAACGTCGATCCGTCGTGGTCGAGCAAGAAACTGATGATCCGGTCTCGGTAGTCGTTACTCGTCATGGTGCAAACGTAACACAGCCTGGTTTAGTTCGCAACAAAACCGCGCTGCTCACAGAAGATGAGATCTTAGGCATTCTTGAGGGCGGTGTTGCGATGCAGCCTGAACTCGATGTCACGCAACCACAGCAAGCTATTATGGCGATTCACAATGTGGCTCGTGCTGTTTTGATGCGTAACCAGAAGCCTTCGCCAATGGGACAGGCACGACCCGCCGAATACGAAGATTTTGACGAACTTGTGCGAGCAGTGAGTCTGACTCCTCCGCAACAATGGGCTGACAAGGTTTGGGACTTGGTCGAGTCAAATCCTGGCCGTGCACCGAACCTAGTACGTATGTTGCATTCGTTACATGATCCAGACCTGTCAGTACCTCAGCGTGCTGACGAACCGCAACAGACACAAGTCCCGCCGTCTTTACCCAATCTTCGTGCAGTACCAATCAGTGACGCACAAGGCGGTTTTGTTTGGGCAAGACCAGGCGCACGCGTAGTAGTTCAGGAACAATCACTTGCTCAGTTAGGTCTGACCCGCGGTTCACCACTCGGCACCATTGAAGCGGTCGATGTCGATGGATCTGTGTGGGTAGCACTTGATGTCGCAGGTGAAGCGCCAGCTACAGAACTGACGCCAGCGGACATGTATCTGTCCAAGGCAAATACAACACCTACGCCAGCAGCAACTGAAATCGATGTGCAGAACTGGTGGCAGGACCCGAGGTGACTGATGTTGCTATCCATTATTGTCCTATTAACTCTAACTTGGCAGGTTTGACGCTCTTGGATCTGCTCTTGCCCTTGATCTTGGGCTAAGTTAGACTGCAAGCAAGGTTCGTACCAAATGACAAAGAGAATCGGCATTTACGACAAATGGGCGCGACCTCATCAGGCTGCCGCTGCCGATCCGTTTCATGGCGAATCGTCTTCACCTATGCGACGTCAGGCTGCTGCACGCGGTGGCATGGGTGCCTTGCCTCATGGCTTAACTGCGGCAGAGTCGCGTCGGCTCAATGCCAAGTTTGAGTCGATGCTGCCGTCAGTATCGTCAGGAGCATCCAGCACGCGGTCTTTCTTCGACGGTTTGCTGCCTCCGGATGCTGAATTAGCGCCCAATGCTGGAGCTGGTCTGCGCAGTGCAATGCGCCGTCAGGCTGATTTCCCTGGTGGCGTCAGTACCGGTAGCACATCTAATGGTTTGTTGACGACATCGCAACGACCGTACCAGCCAGAATTCGATTCACAAGATCGTCAATCTTACCCGATTCACCGAATTCTTGCGAATCGTTACTGGTCGTTATTCTATAAGTTAGACCCAGTTATTGGTACTTGTATCGACTTGTTTAGTGAGTTGCCATGGGGAAACTTCGAACTATCTGGCGAAGGTGTTGACGGCGAAATCAAAGAAACCATGGAGCACATGGTTGACGTGTGCCAACTGCGCAGTTTTTTGCCATACATGGTACGTGAGTTCATGGTGAAGGGCGAAGCTGCCCCGCACATGTTCTTTGATGACGACAAAGGCATTTGGACTTACGTCACGCTGCACAATCCTGATCAACTTGAAGTCGTTCATGCACCGTTCATGAACATGGATCCGTACGTTGAGTTTGTACCAGACGATAAGCTTCGCCAGGTGCTGACACAGAACAATGAGATCGTCAGACACTTGCGCGAATCAATGCCACCGGATTTGTTGGCTCGTTTGTTGTCACGCGAGAACATTGCACTTTCACCGGTAAATTGCACGTTCTTACCACGAAAGCAGCATTTCTACGATACGCGTGGCACGTCAATTATCTCACGCATGTGGCGCATTCTGATGTACGAAGATGCACTGTTCAATGCGAGTATTGCTACTGCACGTCGCATGGCAGCCCCGTTAAAGATTGCCAAACTCGGCAACGCAGCGACCAACTGGATCCCAGGACCTGAGCACGAGAAGCGTTTGCTTGAGTGCATTGCTCAGGCAGAAATGGATCCTGGCGCATGGATCGCATACCACTTCGGCGTTAACTTCGAACTCGTCGGCGTACAAGAGCGTGTCATGAAAGTTGATACGCAGGCTGAATTCATTGAACGCACGAAGCTTATCGCGCTGGGTATCTCGAAATCGTTTCTTACAGGTGAAGTGACTTACGCGTCAGCCTCTGCAGGTTTGACAATTTTCTTACGTCGCCTAAAAGCGATGCGTGAGTTCTTTGAATCGAAATGGCTTTACCCGAAGTTCTTTCGTCAAGCAGCTGAGATCAATAAGTGGGTAAAGCCGACGCAGGCTGAGCTTGCACATCGTGTCCGCGTTCGCCGTTCACACAAAGAACTCATCGAAGACAAGCGGTACATCGTGCCAACGATAGAGTGGGATCGCTCGCTCGATCCGTCTGTTGATTCTGAGCTTATCAGCGCAATGAATTCGTTGGCGCAGCTAGGTGTGAAGTTCTCGAAGACTACGCTTATGGCAAGCGTCAATCGTGATTTCGAGACGGAGACCAAACAGCTCGTCAAGGACACCGAGACTGAGCAACGCATTCTTAAAGCGCATCCAGAACTCTTGCAGCCTCAAGGACAGCCAGGAGGCGGGGCCTCAGGTGGAGGTCCGCCACCGATTATGCCGGGGGTGCCCCCGGATACGTTCGAAGGCTTCGGTGGACCACCGGGGGGAGGTGATGCCGGAGCCGGCGGCGCACCGGGAGCACCTGACATGGTTGACGTTTCACCAGGCGGGCCAGCTCCAGCTCCTCAAGGTGCAGCGCTCACTGCCGCAGAAGGCGACGAATCACGTAGCGAAGTGTCGCTCCTGGCTAAAGATTTGATTAGAGTGGTTGGTGGACATGAACCAGAACAAGAACTCTGGGATCGAGCGCTTGAAGTACCCGAAGTACACGCAGCTCTAGATTCAGGAGATGGCGATATCGCATGGGATGCAGTCCAGACCTGGTTGCTTGATCAAGATTATCCAGCCGCAGTCATTGTTGAGATTGAAACCTTGCTACGTCAGCGAGGTTTCATCAGCAACAGTGGCAGTGATGATCCAATGCAAGCAGATGATTTGCTTGGAGATAGTGACGGCGATGGCTTCCTCACAGGACCACGCTAGAAGCGTGCCAACACTCCAATTGTAGCTAACAGCCCGTTGGCACGTACTATACGAGTGCATGGCGGAGTCCCCGAAGTCATCGAACACTGAAAAAGTGTCCAGTGAAAGCACGCGTAAGACCGGTTTTCGAAAGAATGGCGCGGGCGAATCCAAATCGTTGGGCGTCGTACAGACACCCTCAACACAGGCTCCGGCACCAGTTGCCAATAACACGAAGTGACTTTTAAGAAGCTCGCCTCAGTTACCGTCATCGCGTCTGCCGTGCCGTCTGAGGACGGCGGGCTTCGTAAGATTGCATCTCATACGACCGCGCGATCCTATTACATCGACGGATCACGCAAGCTTGACGTCGCAGGGCTTCTTGGCCGCGTAGCTGATAAGTATGCCATCAGCGCTAATCCCTCTGATTATTTCTTCGAGGCGATTCGCGCGAACACCACTAACATTCCCAACGAGAATCACGACGCGTTCCACCAGTCAGAGCTTCTTCGTTTTGATCTGCGCATGGGTATGCCCGTGTACCAATCGTACGTCGGCAAACCGCATCACGTAAATCATCGTACTGAGAACCCAAAGACCGCTCGCGGCGTGATCGTCGATGTCCATTACAATATCGATGCACCTGCACTCGAAACCTGTCCGACCCAAGGCTGCAACAATAAGACAGCCGAACGCAGCAATCGAGACGAAACTGGCATCCACTGCTCGAAGTGCGGCACCGTCGTTAAAGACGAGTTCGTCGAAGCACTTGTTGCAGTTGATACTAAAAAAGATCCTGCCTTTGCTGAAGGTGTTCGCACTGGTCAGCTCAAAAGCAGCAGCATGGGCTGCACGTGCGCATACACCGTTTGCAATGTTTGCGAGCACGTCGCAACCAGCCGCCCCGAATTCTGCGAGCACATCAAGGCAGGAAACAAGGGTACATACTGGGCGAAATCTAGCGCAAGCTGGAAACGAATTGAAGCGAAAGCTGCCGCCGCTGAATTCGCCAAACGTAAAATAAAGTTTGCAACGAACGACTTCTGCTACATGCGAGCGCCGGACGGTTTCGAGGTCCGCAAAGCGTACGAGAACTGTGGCGATGTTGAATACGACGAATTGTCACGAGTCGATCAACCAGCCGACCCAAAGGCGCTCCAGCGAGAGATCCTCAAGGCAGCAGGCATTAACAGCGGTGACGTCCCAACAGCAGACGAACTCCGTAGAGAGAGTCTCGAGTTGATCAAAGCAGCAACAGCAACACGAAAGTCTGCCCAGTTAAGCGACGAACTCACTCAACAGCTGCAGGCGATGGATCCAGAAGAAGCGCGTGCAGCAGTTGAACAGGCCCTGAGTGGCAAAGATGGCGACGTCATCATCAACATTCAGGATCAGGATGCTGGTGGCGCATACGTAGACATGCCGCCAACAGGCGAACCGCCGCAGACGATCGAAGACTTTACCCAAGACAAACTCGACGGAGAGCCGCCGCCCGGAGCACCACCAGGTGCGCCAGACGAACTTACACAAGAAGAGATGGGCGTCATACCTCCTGGCGCCTCCAAACAAGAAGCGGCGGCCGAACCGGCGGCCTCGACGACAAGGAGCGCACGTATGTACGCGAAAACCTATAAAGATTGGTCGGTTGAGATCACGGCAAAAGGAACGGCGAAGGTCATGTCACCTCGTGGTTCAGTTATGCTGATCAAGGCCTCGGCTGCACCAAAGAACGAAGAAGACCGTCGAGCATTTGGGCGAGAAGTTCTCGGACATCTATTCGACCATGGACTCATTAAAACTGCTGAGCGTTACAGCGCTGTCTTGGACGCCAAGTTTGCACAGGTTGTCGACTACGCAGTCAACGACATGCAGGGCTACGACGATCATCAGCTGCACGATTCGATTCTTGACGGCGGCGATCAGAATGATATGGCCGGTGTCGACAAGTCGAAGAACACGCCCGACCAAATCGGTGATGGTGAAGACAACAGTGATCGCGCCGAAAAACGTGATGGTGCACCGGATTCCGCAATCGAAGGCGGAGATGCTGATCACGGCGAGCGCAACGAAATGTCGCCGCCTGATGGCAAGCCTGTTGTCACTGAAAGCCAGCAAGGTGACATGCGCGACGAGCGTCAATCTCCTCCTGACTCAGCACTCGCCAACGAAACACACGATCACAAGGAACGCCTTGCTGCTGCGCAAAAACATGCCAACAGCCTCGAAAAATTGACGATTGCTAAGATCGCGCAGGTTCGTAAAGAAGCTGTCGAACAGGTTGAAGCAGCTCGTAAGGCAGAACGAGAGACAATCTTCCGCGCACTGCGCATCGTGGCTAAGCGACATTCGCGTAACCTCGAGCTGTCGCCGCTGAAGGAAGCGTTTGGTGTCGTACTCGCAAGCGAGCGCACCATTGGACAGGACCCAATCTCGGGTGAATCGCTCGAGTACGCGCCGCTTCCGCAAGACCTTGTCGTGCACCTCATCGAGGCAGCATGGAAGGATGGCGGAGACGCGCAAATTGAAGAACTTATTCGTCGGGCAAGCGAACTCGCAAAGTCCGGCGACGACTACCTCAAGGCTGCAGAGGCTGACATTGAACGCATGGCACATGTTGTTCCCCCTGTCACTTCTGCTGCATTGATGGACGACGGGGATGTTACCTCGCGTGCAGCTGAGCTTCGGCAAGCAGCACGTCAGGGAAGCATGGTCCTGACGTCATCGAATGAAGAAACAGCGCCGATCGCTTCACAAGGCGATAAGCGCACAAAAATTCAGGCTGCTCTTGGTAGCAACCTGCTGAACAAACAAAGGAACCAGTTCCGGCCTAACTAGCCGCTGGTGACGACAAAGGAGCAAGCGTATGGCTAATCTTGACAGCCCTCGCATGGAAAGCTTCCGGTCCGACATGTTCGCCACCGGACTGGACCTCAAGCAATGCGAGATTCTTCGAAACCCAGGCTGGTATAAAGCTTCGGCAGCGGCAACGATCCGTCAGGGTCAAATGGTCGCTCTCGACGCTAACCAGGAGCTGGTAGTAGCAGACAGCAACAACGTCATTGGCGTTGCGAAATTCAACAAAATGACGGTCGGCAAGTCGGCAAATGTCGATGAAGCGCTCGTTCTCACCGGCACTTCCCCTGTCAATCTGAAGCGCGCTAACGTGTCAAACGTCAGCGTGCGATCGGCACCTAATCAGGGCGGCACCACATACACTGAAACGACTGATTACACAGTCAATTCGGCGAACGGTACTGTCACTCGAGTTGCTGGTGGTGCGATCACTTCGGGTCAAACTGTGTACGTTACGTACACGTTCGACATGACGGCTGGCGACTACAAGTTTCAAGGCCTCAACTTTTTCAATAGCAATGATGACGTAACCGTCGCGGAAGGTCGTCTTGCGATCGTGCAAGGTCCAGCGACCCTTTACACGATGGAATACGACACATCTCGGTCGTACACGCTTTCTGGTACTGGCGCGAATCTCTACTGCGGTGGAGCAACGTCAGGTCTCGAAGGCTTGTTCACCAGCAATGCATCAGAAGGACGCTATGTCGGACGCGTCATTCAGCTTCCGTCCAGCTCATACCCATGGTTGGGTCTGCGCTACACGGATCACCCTGAAGAAGAATAACGGCTGACTGCACAGGAGACAACAAGTCATGACGAAGATTAATAATCCATATCGTCAGATCGTCTCGGGGCAGCGCGCAGCAGCCCCGGCCTCTGACCGCGTAGCGGTCGAGCAAAAGACGCGTCTGGCATCAAAACAAGAAGAACAGCAGTTCGACGAGAACGGCGACTTCAATCCGAAGGCATACGGCGGTCGCGATGCAATCCGTGGTGCTTTGCCGTCGGCGACGAATCGTACCTTCAACCGTGAAGGTCAGATCAACGCCAACGACAAAAAGGACGCGCTGACGCAAATCGCGCACCTTCTGCAGCACGTCACCCGTGACGCAAAGACGGCGAAGTATGCACGCAACGGTGACATGACGCCAGATAAGCGTCGTGAAGTGCTCGCTGCAGCGATGAAGGACCCGGAAGGGTTCGCCATCCTCGGCCAGGAACTGCTTTTGCCGATCAAGGACATCGTCGACTACGAAGGTTGGGCACGGAAAATTTATCGTGTTCGTCCTCTCGCACAAGGCGAGTTCTTCCGTCTGGCCAAGGACGTCCGTGCAACGGCGTTTATGGTCGGTCAAGACGGCCAGGGTATCGAGTCGGTGATGCGCGGAAAGTACATCCAGCCGACTGAATTCAAGATCACGGCGTTCCCGTCGGTTGATCTCGAAGACATCATGCACATGAACTACGATGTGCTCGATCGTGCACAGGACACGGCTCGTCAGGAGATCGAACTCCTTGAAGACAAGCGTGCTCTTGCATTGCTCGACACCGCAGCTCGTGCGACCAACACCGTGACGACGTTCGCGTCTCTTGGTGTGGCAGCGTTCGAAGACGTTCGCTACCAGGTCGAAAAGCACCGCTTGATCGTTGAGAAGTTCCTCATCAATCGTGCGGAACTCTCGGACATCATCAAGACGATGTCTACGCAGGTGGATCCTGTCACTGAGCGCGAGCTTATTTTGGCAGGCTACATCGGCAGCTTCATGAATGCACAGATCATCACTGCTGCAGGCACTGGTGTCGAAGAAGTCGTTCCACAGGGCACGTTCTACGCATGCACTGGTCCAGAATATCTCGGCGAGATGGGAATTCGCGTCGAGCTGTTCAGCGAACCGTTCAATAAATTCTCGCATCGCGAGACAAAGAAGGGTTGGGCATTCTGCGAAATGATTGGTTTCGCAATTCCGAATGCGCGCTCTGTCGCTGTCGGTTCTAAGTAAGCACAGCAATTTGTAGAGCGCCAGGCGGGTCAGTACGACTGCCTGGCGCTCTTTTTCTAACCGTACTGGCGTAACCGGCCGCTACAGCCGAGGCGCATTGGAAAAATACCCCGTGGGATTTTGTGGGGACGATGAGCTTGATTCAAGCCAAGTGCTTGTGGTCGATGCGGACCGACAGTTTGTCGAGTACGTATCGCCTGCGGTTGCACGGCGCGCACTACGAGACGGTCTTTGCGTCTTGTACAGACGCTACCCGTTCTCCATCAAGCTGCCACCTGGCGTAACACAATGTCCTAAGGCTTTTGGACGTGCGCGGAGACAACAAATGCAACAGCAGCAACAGCGTACATCAGGACTCATCAACTTCACCGATTTCTTTCGCGAAGAGAAAGATGTTTGGGTGAAGTCAGTCGTTCCGGGTCAAGTGACAGTCGAGTTCGAACTCAGCCCCGGCAACAGTGTCGGCATTTGCGTGCCCTATACTGGCGACCCCATCTGCCTCACCGATCGCATTCCATTCGAAGCGATTAAGCGCAGCTGGCAACTACGTACTCTTTGCGGTCCTCGGCGTGTACGCGATGGCGAGATTAAGCCACCAGCTCTCATGCTTCTGACTGCTGAACAAGCTCGCGAACACTTCGCGGTAAAGGCACAAAGGCGAGGCCTTTGGGTCCGTGATGAGGAAGGACAACTCATCAAGGATGAAGCCGGTAAACCAATTCCTGACGTCGAGGCCGCTGCACAAACAGCAACTACAGCACTCGAACAACCTCGTGTTGTGGTTAGGCCACCTGACGCAGATGATGACGATGGCGATCAGTCACCATCCAGATTGCAAGTTCGCTATTCAGAAGTGGTACAACCCCGCGTGCTTCACTTGGTTCATCAAGTCGATGACTCGTTCCCCGCTAACGAGCGCATGACTGCTGATGTGCTTCTTACTGAACTAGAAGCAATTGAACCAATACTTACGAAGCCAGATCTTGAGCACATCAAGGTCAAGGGTTTCTACAAGACGATCAAGACGTGGGCAGAAGAACGTCTCGATCTTCTTCAACAGGAGAATAACACATGATTGTTGGACAAATCTTGACTCAAACAGCCACTGCTGCAGCAGATCTCCTGCCGTCAGTGGATTCGATGCGCGACGCGTATGAATCGAAGAACTGGATGTTGCTAGCAGGACTCATCCTGACTGGTATCGTTGCTCTCACGCGCAAACTTGGACTTTTGTCGATGCTAGACGCTGCAAATTCAAAATGGGCAGCAGTCGGTATCGCAATGCTCGGTGCAGTTGGTGGTGGTCTCATGCTTGGAATGGCATGGCCTGTCATTACTGTCACTGGTCTGTCGGCAGGTCTCATCGCTATTGGCGGTTGGGAAACGGTTGGCAAGATGCTTAAGGCGAAAGAGTAATCCAGCATGCGTCGGTGGTGGGGCTGGTTGATTGCGATTGCGCTTGTAGCGCTCGGTGCTTGCCTTTGGTTTTGGCACCGGTCGCACGGTCGCACCACCGATGCTGCACTTGCCGCATCTAAAATGGTTGAGGCGTGGCACGGACAAGCCATCGCAGTGAAGCAAGCACAGATTACTGTGCTCAAGCAGGATGCAGAAACAAACGACAGCAAGATTGAAGTTCTCAAGGCAAAGATCAAAGAGCACAAAAAGGTTATTGAACAAAGCTATGAATCGTCAGGAATGTCAGCAGAGGAAATTGCACAACGCTTCCGCAACCTCTCTCGTTAGCCAAGCACTTACGTACTTGCTGGCGATGATGGTTGCGTTTACGCCGTTGTCTGCAGTCGCGTCTGAAGACGAAACGCCTCCTATTCCTGTGCGCGCATGGACACCAGAAGTCTTTAAATTCAATGGACAAGAAGGTCTGTGGTTTCCGCTAGAACAAGCAGAGCAGTTGCTCTGGGAAGTTACTTTCCACGTACCAGAGCTTCGACTTCATATTCTTGATCAAACCAATCTTGGCGAGACGTACGAAAAACAAATCGATGTACTTAAGAAAACAATCATTCTTGAGCGTGATGTATCCAAGATGCACGTCGACATGGCGGAGTACTGGAAGAAGAACTACCTAGAGCAAGTCGATCGTGACGAAGGCCTGCTTCACAATCCAACTTTTTGGCTGACAGTCGGCGTCATTGGTGGCGCAGCAGCTACGATCGGTATCGCAGCAGCGATCCACGAGGTAACCAACTGATGGGTGCAATGTGGCAACAAGCAAAGCGCATCATCGTGCCGGCGGGAGAAAGTGCCACCTTCACGGTATCACTCAACTGCCCACTCGAACGTTTCACGATTTGGGCTGTTAGCGGCAGACGTGTTCTCACGGACATGTCTTTTCAAACACAGATCAACGGGCAGAACTATAACGCGCCTCTTACCATCGTGGCGTTAGAGGCACTTGATATCTTGTATCGGAGCGGTGGTGCGTTTTCTGAAAACGATCTCATCCCATTCATTCATTCATCACAACGAGATGTATTAGATCCGTTTGATGTCTCCGTACTCATTACGAACAACAGCGGCAATGATGAAGACGTAACGATGTTTGCAGTCGGTGTACAGCATCAAGGCTGAGGTTGTTATGGCACGAACTAACGGAGGACCTTACGTGGCACGCGGAAACGGCAGTCAAGACGTAGTCACGGGCGGCAGTGGCAGCGGTAGCGGTACTAGCAACACCGTGAACTATTCCTGTTCTGCCGGCGAAGCTGTTGGTGACGCTGTCTATGTATCTGGGGCAGATACTGTAACGAAAGCTGACGCAGCATCAGAAACAACAGCACCAGCGATCGGAATCATTAAAACGAAACCAACGCCGACAACATGTAAAGTAGTCACTGACGGAGAATGCGCAGTTTTCGTTGGTTTGATTCCCGGAGACGTTTACTACTTGGCAAAAGGTACGCCAGGTGGAATTACTTCAACCCCAATCAGCGCGCCAGGCGTTTCACAGAAACTTGGCGAAGCAAAGAACGCAACCACGCTGGAAGTGAACATTGATTCTGATTTCACTGTCCTGACGTAAACGGAGAAAATAAATGGCACATAAACATCGTTGCCTGGACCCTGAACTGTGGTTGCCTATTTGGGCACGAGGACAGGGAGCAACAGTTAGTAACATTAAACTGCACCTGAAAACAGGACAAGTTATTGAAGCAGCTCTCGATGAACAGAATTGCTTTGACTGCAATGATATGCATTGTTGCAGACACTTGGAAGTGGACTCTCGTTTTGAACGAGTAGAGCTGTAATTTACAGCAAAGAGAGAAATTAAAAAATGGCAGACTTCAAGGCACTAGTCCACTCAGCCGGCAGGACTTCGCAGATTCCAACTGCGGACAATCTGCAGACTGGCTCCGGACTAAAGAACACTTCAGGCAATCTCACTATCACCCCAGCAGGCACTGATCTCGTCCTCGCAAGCGGCAAGACCTTGTCATCTGGTGGTGGCGCAGGCGCACTTGATTTCAGTGGCGGCTCTGGCGTCTTTAAGACGACTACCGGCGCTGTTACGATCGGCACCGGCGCGTTGACCGTTTCTGCGTCGTCTTCGACGTTTGATAACGCAGCAACATTTACATCTGGCATGATCTCGTCTGGAGAGATTGCAGCAAACGGTGGTCTTGGTCGGTCGACTTCGGGCACCCTGGCAATCGGTACTGACGCGGAAACAACAGCGCTTACCATCGGCTCTGTTGGCACATTGACTACGGTCGCTGGTGATCTTCAGATCAACGGCACTGAGTTAGTTGTCGGTGCTACTACCTTCAACGCGAACGTGACATTTGGCGATTCAAATACAGACACGGTAACGTTCCGTGCCAAGATCCAAGGTCACGGCGACAACGGTGGAAACATCGTTGCGGTGTCTGATAACACCACTGGATTGGGTTCCAGTGCAGCTCGTTGGACTTCGGTTGATTCGGTGACAATGGTCGCACGCGGCGACAACACCAACACCAACAAGGCAACGTTGCTTGCAGCAAGTCTGCAGTCGACTGTTGCGTTCACAATGGATCTTACTGCAGCCGCAGCTGAAACTGTTGGCAAAGCACTTGTCGTCCGCTCGGGCGCTGGTGGTGCAGCAGGAGCAGGTGCAGGTGCCGCAGGTGGTTCGGCTTCGTTCCTTGGTGCAATCGGTGGTGCAGGTACTGCATCGCTTGCTGCAGGTGCTGGTGGTGCTATCACTATCACTACTGGTGCAGCAGGTGCAGCGAATGCTGGTGCTGGCGGCAACGGCGGCGCGCTCACTATGGACAGCGGTGCACCAACGGGTGCAGGCGTTGGTGGCGCGATCAGCCTTGGTGCGACCAATGCGGCAAGCGTTGGAATCGGTCACTCTGGCATTACGACGACTGTCACTGGCGCTCTGACGCAGGCAACTGGTCAAGTTACTCTGGGCGGCAACGTTGATGCAAACTCAGGCCTCGATGTTTCTGGCGCAGCACTGACGATCAACAACCAAGCAATCACGCAGACTACGGGCGGTCAGGTTACCTTTGCAGGTAACGTTGATGCGAACGGTGGTCTCGATGTTGTTGGTGCGTTGACACAAGGCACGGGTGCAGTGACTCTGTCGGCGAATGGGGCGAGTTCGTTCACCACGTCGGCAGGTGCTCTTACCCTGACGTCAGCAGCGGCTCTTACTCTGACGGCAGCAGCAGCTTCGACCTGGTCGACAACAGCTGGCGCACTCACACTGACCTCGGCGGCTGCGGCAACGTGGTCGACTGCGGCAGGTGCACTGACGTTGAACGGCACAGGTGGCATGAGCTTGCAAACGGCTGGCGCAACACGTCTGTCGATTGCGGATGCAGCCATTCAGGTTCAATCGGGTGTCATCCTTTCTGCTGCAGCAAGCGGTGTCATTCGTCTCGACAATGATGGACGTTGGACCATTAACGGTACAGCACCTGGTGCGACGGTTACGGCTCCGAACCTCGACACGTTGACCAATGGCAGCAATGCTGACGCGCTGCACGTGCATGCGTCTGGTACGGCTACGGCTATCACCATTTCGGGTACAGCTGGCGAAAATCTTACGGCAGGTCAGGTTGTCACTTTTGACGACTCGGCAGGCAACGCACGGATTTTCAAGGCTGACGCTGACGCTGCGGGCGAACTGGCAGATTGCATGGGTCTCGTGACGGCAACGGTGTCGAGCGGCAACCCAGCATTGGTTCAAATGCTTGGTGAGATCAGTGTCGCTGATGCTAACTTTGACGCGCTTCCGGCGACGTCAGATGTTGGCAAGCGTGTTTACATGTCAACTACGCCAGGAAATCTCACGCTTACTTCTCCGACTGCTTCGGGCTCGTCCTCGATGCGCGTTGGTTGGATTACTCGTGGAGGAACTGGTGCAGTTAAGGTCGCTGTACTCGTAGGCGAAGGCATCGTTAATCCGTAAGATGCTGGAGCTGGTGGTGCATCTCCTGGCAATCCGTTCTTAATGCCAGGTGGACCTCCTCTAAACGGTGGATAAGGTCCATGTTAAACAAAGCAGCAGTACATTTAGTTGTACTGCTGCTTTGACACCATCTTGCTCTAATCTCGATCAGGCTGCGGAAAGCTGGGCCACGGTTAACATGCCCTCTGGTCCAGGTGTGATCGCTGCAGAGTAGTTGAGGTTCGTGAATGGAGAACCATGGGCGTGTCAAATGTTTGGAGCAAGGCTGGCTCCTCTTTCCACTCCACATCATTGAAGGAGCAAGATGCTGCTTAGTCATGTAAACATGAATGATGGACTTGGTATTGCTCTGTACAAGTGCAACGACACTGACAACGGTGTCTTGCCGACGTTTGGTAGCTATGGATTTTTAGATACCAATCTTACTGGCACTCCGACCCCGACGAACACTACCGAATCGCTCACGCATTATGAGCTTTGGCACCGGATTTAACTGGGACTACAACAGAGGCATTGGACGCGGAAAAGCGAGAAAATAGATGGGACTTGGTCATATCAATAAAGCATCAGAAGGCACAATGCTTCTCTACAGTTGCGATGACACAGATGGTGCAGTCGCAGACATCAGCGCGGGTGCTGGAGCTGACGTTTATTCCTTCACGAACGCGAATCTCTCGGGGAGTCCAACGCCCGCAAACGTCGCAGGCCTCATCGGAGGGGCACGATCATTCTCAGGCACAGGAAGATGGCTAAAAAGCGGAGTGGGGACGCAGGACTTCAAGAGTACGAATACCTTTGAGGCTTGGATCAAGCACGACGGCACGAACACCGGCACGCGCTACTTTCTCACACTGGGCGCAACTGCTTTTATCACGCGACTGGGGATGGCGCTCGTTGGAGGCATTCAGAAGTTTCGCTACGTTTATCATGCGACCAGCGGCAACGTGACTTGCGACTCCGTGAGTGGCGTTCCCGCCGATGAGTGGACACACGTTGCTGTGACGCGCCGGCAAAGCGGAATCGATGTAGATATGTACATCAACGGTGTGCTCGATGTGGCTTATACAGGCCTTGCGGCGGTATCGGCCAACATCTCGGCTCAGATACTTTGTTTTGGGGGGACGGACAGCACCGCCGGTCCTTGGGCGGCTCAAGTCGATGACTTGGCGATGAGCACAACCGTCCGAACGCCTGCAGCCATTTTGGAAACTTATCGACGAGGCAAAGGAATTCTGGCCTCTAAGTCGATGGGTCTGGGAACTAGTTTCAATTGGGATTTCAATCGAGGATTTGGCCAAGGAAGGATGAAGAAGTAACATGGAGATCAAACAATCCACATCGTTTAGGGTCCCTGTTCGCCTTCTCGAGCCGTCGACAGGGCTTGGAAAAACAGGCGTAGCTTTTGGTTCGGTCGCCTGCAAGCTGCAGAAACAGGCCGGATCCTCTGCAACAAAGTCGATCATCACCTCTGATTGGTTTGAGGTCGATTCGTCGGGCATGCCTGGCGTCTACGATCTCCTTCTCAGCACAACGGACACCAACACGGTCGGCTTCCTCAAGTACGGAATTACGGTCACCAACGCGGAAGTTTATATCGGTGTGGTTGATATCGTGACCAACCTCGAGTCCGATACCTTCGCTCGCATCGGCGCTCCAATCGGCGCTTCAATCTCTGCGGACATTGTCGCGCTGCAAGCGGACCTCGACAACATCCAAACGCGACTTCCTACGTCGCTTGTTTCGGGCCGCATCGACGCCAGCGTGGGCGCGATGGCCGCGGACACGATTACCGCCGCAGTCATCGCTACGGACGCGATCGGCGCCGTAGAGCTAGCAGCCAGCGCAGTCACCGAGATCCAAACGGGACTTGCGACGGCAGCAGCACTC
>Ga0163144_10011493_pt1 | contig 18721 bp, 9 predicted proteins | sample OliLak19BULKMAT1_FD_123175 | JGI IMG/M metagenome (GOLD analysis project Ga0163144, IMG submission 123175) | Freshwater microbial mat bacterial communities from Lake Vanda, McMurdo Dry Valleys, Antarctica - Oligotrophic Lake LV.19.BULKMAT1 | ecosystem: Environmental > Aquatic > Freshwater > Lake... | reverse complement strand
GGCGAGGCTGTGCCACTGGACCGCGGTCATCAGCATGACGCCGATCGGGTGAGACAGGGGGGTCCACCACGGGTGGCGGAAGGCGCGAGCCAGCATGGCGCGCTGACCGACCGCCAGCGCGATGGCCAGGAGCGCGAACAGGCCGGCGGGTGGGTCCCACGGGCCAAGAGGCCACCGGCCCGCGCGACCCGAGGCGAGCAGAACGGCGCCAGCCAAGACGATCAGCCAGGGCAAGACGTGGGCGACGGCGTGCAGCACCGTGATGAAGGCGAGAAGGCCGACCGAGCCGAGGCCCTCGTAGGCGTTCTTGGCGAAGCCGCGCCAGGTGGAGGCCAGGCCGCGGTACATGCGGACGGAGCAGAGGTCGGTGGCGTCGAAGAGGTCGGTGGAGAAGCCGGCGCGGCGGACGGCCCGGGGCATCTTGATGCCGTCGTGCATGGAGTCCTTGAATGCGGCGTGCCCGTTGCTGGCGGCGTAGGCGTCGGCGCGAACGAGCAGGAACTGCCCGCAGCCGGCGGAGGTCGAGGCCTCGCGGGTGCGTCGCATACGCCCCATGGGGAGGTAGGAGAAGAGCAGGAAGAAGATCATGGGCACGAGGAGGGCTTCGCTGGGTGTGCCGACGATCTGCCGCGGGAATGTGGAGAGGAGGCCCAGGTTGCGGGCAACCGCCTCGCGGACAGCCAGGCCCATGCACCCGGGCTCAAAGCGGACATCGGCGTCGGTGAAGAGAAACCAGTGGCCGGCGGCGGCCTGCGACATCCTCCAGCACGCGTGCTGCTTGCCGTTCCAGGCATCGGGCAGGGGGTGGGTCTGGACGCGCTTGACGCGGGGATCGGCGGCGGCGAGGCGGGCGAGGATCGCGGGAGTCTGGTCGGTGGACTGGTCGTCGTAGACGAGCACCTCGAGGTTGGGCCAGTCTTGGGTGAGCAGACAGCGGACACAGGCCTCGATGTTGGACTCTTCGTTGCGGGCGGGGATGCAGATGGAGACCAGCGGGACGCCGGGGGCGGGCTGGGGCGGGGTGGTGGGCAGCGCGGGGTTTGCGCCGGGCTCTGACGCTCGGGTTGGGGCGGCGAAGAGGCGACGGTAGCGCCGGAGGTTCACGATCGACAGCGCGGTCGTAAATCCGACGATGCAAAGGGCGGCCAGCATGGTCCAGGCGAGGGGGCTCATGGGGCGGGGGGTGTTCCGGGAAGGCAGGGGCGAAGCGAGCTGGCGTCGGTCGAAGGCGACGGTCAGTCGTACCGAACACTGAGAGCCGGGAGAGAACTCGGCCCAAGCCCTTCTCCGAGCTGGCGTGGGCGGATTCTTGGATTCTGAGCGCGTCGGGTGTGAATCCGATCGTGGATATCGTACGATTGGTGTTCGGAGCAGTGGGTCCGTGCGTGGCGGGCCAGACTTGGAGAAATCCAAGGCAAGCGGGCGGGCAGGCCCAGACTGCGGGCCGCCGGAGTCAAGGGGACGCCGCCACATCGTAAGGCACCTCGCGGCTCGGGTTGGAATAGTCCGGGGTTGGACGTGGATTGGTCTCGCACACGGCGATGCCGTCGCGGGTCCAGCAGGCCCGCCTGGAGCCCACTAACATGCGTACCGCGATTCTGGTGGTTGTGGGATTGATCGTGGGGATTCTTGGGGCTCGCGTGCTGCTCTCGGTGCAGCCATTGCGTGTGTTCGGGCAAACGTCGTGGCGGAGCGCGTCGGTTGCAGGCGTGGGCCAGCCGGAGAACGCTGACATGAAGTCGAGAACGAACTCGTCTGTGGTCGGAGAGCGGGCCGGCAGCGCGGGTGGGGCAGAGCCCGCGATCAGGTACTCGCAGTCGGGGTTTGACGTCTTCCCACTGGCTCGCGAGGAGGTCGAGGAGCTGGCGCGGCGTCTGACGCCCGAGCAGGCTCGCGTGCTGCTGAGCAAGGGTACGGAGCCGGCGTTCTGCGGGAACCTCCTGGACAACAAGTTGGAGGGGACGTACGCGTGTCGCCTGTGCGGGCTGCCGCTCTTTTCCTCGGATTCCAAGTTCAACTCGGGCACGGGGTGGCCCTCGTTCCACTCGCCGTTCGATCCGGACCATGTGGCCGAGGTGCGGGATGTCTCGCACGGCATGGTGCGGGTCGAGATCCTGTGCGCGCGGTGCGACGGGCACCTGGGGCACGTCTTTGAGGACGGGCCGAGGCCCACGGGGATGCGGTACTGCCTCAACTCCGAGTCGCTGGAGTTCTTCGAGAAGGGCACGGAGATGCCGGAGGCTTCGCGGCCGGTGGCGACGCAGACCGCGTACTTCGCGGGCGGGTGCTTCTGGGGCGTCGAGGACCGTCTGCAGCAGATTCCGGGCGTCATCGGTGCCGTGAGCGGGTACCAGGGTGGCCGGGTTGACCAGCCCACATATCGCCAGGTCTGCAACGGCGACACCGGGCACGCCGAGAGCGTGCGCGTGACCTTCGACCCGGGCCGCGTGACGTATCGGGAGCTGCTGGAGTGGTTCTTCAAGCTCCACGACCCGACGCAGTTGAATCGGCAGGGGCCGGACTACGGCACGCAGTACCGCAGCGCGATCTTCGCGAGCACGCCAGAGCAGGTTGAGGAGGCGAAGGCGTTTGTGGCCGAGGCCGGCGGGACGGATCGGTTCCGCGGGCGGCGGATCGTGACGCAGGTGGTGGAGCCGGGGCAGGAGTTCTACGCGGCCGAGGACTACCACCAGGACTACCACCTGAAGCACGGCGGGAGCTGCCCGTTACCAGAGAGGTAGGCTCCGATCGCAGCCGCGTGCGTGAGCTCGCGAGGTGCTTCGTGGCAACGGAATCGATCGCGCAAGCGGTCGGGCATCGTGATTCGGCGGTGCGGCGTCATTGACCACAACGGTCGACGCCAGCTTCGACCGAAGTGGCGCGCCACCTAAACATTTCCCACCCTTACGGTCGCGACTCTGTAAAGCGCCGTGCTTCAATTCCGCCGGACCTGCCACGGATCCGCTGCCAGAAATCGTACGCCGCGTTTACTCGGCCGTGGTCGCCCCCGACCAGCGTCTCAAATGCGGCGGGCTCGCGGGCGATGGAGAGCGATGCGAGAGTGGCTTGGTTCTCCCGCATCGCCCGGGTGAACGCGCGGTGGCAAGTGGTGGTGCTGGGGTGCGTGGCCGGATCAAGGCCCACCGGTTGGAGGCGGATCAGCAGCTCGGGCCGGCGATCGACCCAGAACACATACTCGATCGCGATCGAGACGCAGCGGATGTCCAGCCCCGCATCGCACGCCGCGGCGGCGACCATGGAGACGCCGGGGCGGATGGTGATCTTCTGTCGCGGGTCCACGAACTGGGCCTGCGGGGTGATCCAGAAGTTCGCGCGTGGGTTGTCGCGGAAGCGTTCGAGGACGTGCTCGACCATGAGGGGGGCGGCGCGCGGGTCGTGGGGATCGATTCCGAACAGGCCCAGTTTCTTCATGAATCCGAAGCGTCGCCACTGCTCGGCCTCGACGGGGCCGGTGCCGAGTCGATCGGGCATGAAGCGGCGCTGCAGCAGGACGAAGACAAGCGGGTCCCACCAGGCGCAGTGATTGGAAACTCCGATCACGGGGGCAGGGTGATTGGCCAGATCGGCCAGGAGCGATGAGTTCTCTCGGGCGAGTCGCACCGCGAAGAAGTCGGCGCGGAACATCCGGCGGACCCACCAGCCGAAGACGCGGGTGAAGCCGGGAGCGAAGGCGGCGGGCAGGAGCGTGGGCTGGTCGGTGGGTGGGGTCATGGCGCGGTCGCAAAGGTCGGCTTCATCTCCACCGCCGCGGCGTCCTCGCTCACGTTCAGATGCTCATTGCTGAGCGTGACGCCCAAGTCCTCCAGCGCCGATCGCGCCGCGGTGACGCCGGACATGAGGACCATCGGCACGCCCGGCCCGGGATTGGCCGAGCCTCCCGCCAGGTACAGGCCCTTGACCACCTTGGACCGGTTGCGCGGCTTGAACCCGCCGTGGAGTTTGCCGTGGGAGGCCAGGCCGTAGATCGCGCCGCCCTCGGCGTTGTAACGGCGCTCGATGCCCTGGGGCGTCAGGAATCGCTCGACGACGATGTGCTGCTCGATGTCCGCCATGCCGAAGCGTTTCATCTTGTCGAGCACGACGCGGCGGTAGTCGCGCAGCGTCGGGCCGGGCGTGCCGTCGGCGTTCTCCCAGTTGTGCCCGTTTCGCAGGTAGGGCGTGTGGATAAGGACGTACATGGCCTCGCCGCCGGGCGGGGCCTGCGTGGAGTCGGTGCGCGATGGGACGGCCAGGTACAGCGTCGGGTCGCGGGCGGGGACACCCAGCGTGTAGATGTCCTGGAACTCGGCGTGCGAGTCCTTGCTGAACAGGAAGTCGTGATGGGCCAGGTGCGGGTACTGGCGATCCAGCCCCAGGTACAGCACCAGGCCGCTGCACGCGGGCGTGTACTTGACCGCGATCGACCGCTGCTCCTGCACAGCCTCTGGCGTTCCCACCAGGTCGCGATACGTTCGCTGCGAATCGCAGTTGGAGATGACGGCGTCGGCCGTGATCTCTCGCCCATCTTCGAGCGCGACGCCGACAGCCACGCGGTCTTTGACCAGGATGCGCGAGACGCCCACGCCGGTGATGAGCGTGACGGCGTTCTCGCGGGCGAGGCGTTCGAGCGTGCGGGCGACCATGCGGGTGCCGCCCATGGGGTACCAGCAGCCCTGATCGACCTGAGCCGACGCGATGAGGCCCAGGATGGCGGGGGCGAGGAACGGGCTGGAGCCGACGTACTGCAGGAAGTGCTCGCACATCTGTCGCACGTGCGGCTCGGCGACGTGCTTGTGCACCGTGTCGCCGACCGTCGAGTGCATCCGCATCGCCATGACATCGCCCATGATGCCGGGCTCTTTGGGGGGCGACTTCAGCATGTCGCCCACGCCGCCCAGGTCCTTGTAGAAGAAGACCTTCTGCGAGAGGCGGTACATGCGGCGGCTCCACTCGACAAAGCCGAGGTAGCCGGGGCCGGGCTTGGCCTTGGGGAACTGGCGGTCGAGGGCGGCGGCCATGGTGGCGGGGTTGTCGCGCAGGTCGATGACGGTCCCGTCCTCGTACATGCAGCGCCACTGGGGGTCGAGACGGCGCAGGTCGAGGTAGTCGGGGACGGGGTCGGGGGCGAAATCGCGTTGGCTGCCGACGGGTTGGCCCGCCGCCCGCCGGATGATCCCGCGGAGCACCTGCGGCAGCGTGATGATGGTCGGCCCCATGTCGAACGTGAAGCCCCGCTCGGTGAGCAGGTTCATCTTGCCGCCCAGGTGCGGGTTCTTCTCGATAAGCGTGACGGATTGGCCGTGGGCGGCGCACTCGACCGCGGCGGCCAGGCCGGCCAGCCCGCCGCCGACGATGATGATGCGATGGGGAGTGCTCATTGGTGCCTCGGGATTCGTTCGTCAGGGTACACGGGATTCGCGCACCGAGCCGCGCGAGCCAGCACGCGACGGACGCGTCAGTAGGAGGATGGGGACACCGGCCCCATCCGGTGTGTGGGGTTCTGAGAATGAACGCACGACCGGTGTGGGGCCGGAGGCCCCACACCCCTGTTGAGAGCGGGGACTCGCGTGCTCACGCACGCGGCTCTGTGCGGCCACCGAGAACGCGCCGCGCCGACTCCAGCAGCAGCGTCTCGAACGCGGCCGCGGCCGGGCTGGGCAACCGCCCCTGACGCCGCACAATCGCCAGCCGTCGCACGAGACGCTCGTCCTTGCAAGGAAGACCGGCCCTCGCCGGCAGGGCCAGGCGTGAGATCAGCCCCACCCCCACTCCCGCATCCACCATCGACTTGATCGACTCGATCGAACGCAGTTCCATGACCACATGCAGCGACGCCCCGGCCCGCTGGGCCGCCCGGTCGACCACGTCGCGCACCGCAGACCCGCCCTCGAACGCGACGAATGCCTCGCCCTGCAAGTCCGCGAATCGGAACGACCTCTTGTCGCCCAGTCGATGCCCCGGCGGGACGATCAGGCGAAACTCATCCTCGATCAGGTCGATCTCCTGCAGGTCGTCATGCCCCGGCACGCTGATCGGCAGCGTCACGATGCCCAGGTCGAGCTCGCCGCGCAGCACGGCCGCAGCGACCACGTTGGACCCGGCCTCGCGGACGTAGAAGCGCAGGGCCGGGTGGTCTCGCCGCAGCGTCGAGACGACCGAAGGCAGCAGGTAGGTGATCGCGGTCGCGCCTCCGCCCACGCGGATCGAGCCGGCCCGCAGGCCCACGAGTTCCTGAACCGCCAGCACGCCCGCGTCGGCCCGCCGCACGGCGTCCCGCGCGTGCTCGATGAACACCAGGCCGGCCGCGGTGGGTTCGACGCCGCGGCCCGTGCGATGGAACAGCTCCGCGCCGACCTCGCCCTCCACCTTGCGCAGCATGGCCGAGAGCGCGGGCTGCGTGACGCCCAGCGCCTCGGCGGCGCGGGTCATGTGCCCGGCGTCGGCGATGGCGATGAGGTAGCGGAGTTGGGTGAGTTCCACGCCCCAGCGTATGCGACGGGCCAGCACCCATCGTGGCGAACGCAACGCGCGCGCGAGTGGTTGGGTGTTGATGCGCACGGCGAACTCGAACCCATCGGCGCTCTCTTGCTCGCGCATCGCGTTCGCAGGCGTGCCAGCTCCGGCTCAGCGGTCGCGCCACCGCTGCGCGATCGGCATCCGTCGTCCCTGCCCGAACGCGACGCCCGTCACCTTCAATCCGATGGCCAGCTGCTTGCGCTTGTACTCGGCAAGGTCGATCATCCGGATGACGCGGGCAACGACCGCCGGGTCGATGGCCGTGCCCCGCACGATGGCCCCGGCCGACTCCCGCCCCTCGACATACCGCTCCACAATCTGATCCAGGACCCCGTACGGCGGCAGCGAGTCCTGGTCGGTCTGGTCGGGGCGCAGTTCCGCGCTGGGGGGTTTGGCGATCGAGCGCACGGGGATCGGCTCCCGCGGAAACCCCAGCTCGCGCCAGTGCTCGTTCAAGCAGGCCGCCAGCGTGTACACCATGGTCTTGGGCACGTCGGACAGCACGGCCAAGCCGCCGTTCATGTCCCCGTACAGCGTGCAGTATCCGACGGCCAGTTCGGACTTGTTGCCGGTGGTCAGCACGATCGCGCCGGTGCGGTTGGACACGCCCATGACGATCAGGCCGCGGAGGCGAGATTGCAGGTTCTCTTCGGTCAGGTCGGGCAGCGCCGCACCGAGGCGAGGCTGCGTGAGCGCGTCGAAGGTTGTGTTGAGCAACTGCGAGGCGGTGTGGACGCCGGCCTCGATGGGCACATCAAGGCACTTCATTCCAAGCCGCGCGGCCAGGTCATGGGCGTCTTCGATGCTGTGGGTCGAGGAGTACCGGCTGGGCATCGCGAGGCCCAGCACATTGCCCGCGCCGATCGCACGACAGGCAATGGCGGCGGTCACCGCCGAGTCGATGCCGCCAGAGAGTCCCAGGACCGCGGACCGAAAGCCGGTCTTGCCGAGGTAGTCGCGGGTGCCGACGGTCAGCGCTTCGGTGAGCAGTTGGATGTCGGGCGTCGTGAGAACCGGGTCGGTGGCCTCGCTTGTTGCGGCGGGTGCCAGAGCGGCAGGCGGGGTGCGTCCCCTGTCTACTTCGAAGACCAATGTGTGCTCGACGAATCCCGGTGCCGCGGCCCGAAGCGTCGCCGCGGAGTCGTACACCGCGGCGTGCCCGTCGAACACGAGGTCATCGTTGCCGCCGACCTGATTGACCGCCGCCACCCACACGCCATGACGCCGGGCATGGCAGCGCAGGATGTCGCGGTGTCGACGCCCCTTGCCCAGCACGAAGGGGCTGGCCGAGGGCACGAGCAGAACCTGGGCGCCCGCCCGAACCAGATCGGCGACGGGATCGACCGCGTGCAGGTAGTGGCTGGAGAATCCGGCGTCCTCGCCCTTCCACAGGTCCTCGCAGATCGCCAGGCCCACGCGGACTCCGCCGACATCGATCACCACGGGCCGCGAGCCGGGCGTGAAGTAGCGGTCCTCGTCGAAGACGTCGTAGGTCGGGAGCAGACGCTTGTCATAGTGGGCGATGCGCCGCCCATCGCGGAACACGAGCACCGCGTTGGCGATGCCCCCGCCGGGCAAGCGGCGCGGCGATCCGATCACAAGTGTCAGTCCTGCGGGTGCGTCGGCGGCGGCCCCGAGCGCGGCGACCTCGCACGCCTCGACAAAGCCGTCGTGCAGCACCAGGTCCTTGGGCGGATACCCGCAGATCGCCAGTTCGGGCACGGCCAGCAGGTCAACACCGTCGGCGGCGGCGCGGGTGGCAACGCTCGCGATCCGCGCGGCGTTGGCGTCCAGATCGCCGATCGTCGGGTTGAGCTGGGCCAGCGCGAGCCGCATGGGGCGATGGTACGGGCCCGGGCCGCGGCGCGTGTCACCCAGCAACGCCTCAGGCGGCCCGGCGCTGCGACCGATGGGCGTCCTCGGCTTGTCGGAGCTGATCCAGCAGCAGCGCGACCAAGGCGTTGCGGTCGATCGGTTTGGTGGCGTAACCCGAGCATCCGGCGTCCAGGCACCGCTCGCGGTCGCCGCCCATCGCGTGCGCGGTGATGGCGACGATCGGGGAGCGGCATCCCTTGCCCCGCAGCGCGGCGGCGGCGGCGTACCCGTCCATCACCGGCATCTGCATGTCGATCAGCAAGAGGTCGAAGGGCGGGGGCTCGAGCAATGCCGAGTGCTCATCGCCGGCGGTGCAGAACGCGCTCAGCGCGAGCAGGCCGTTCCCGACGACCGTGACCTCCGCGCCGGCCTTGCGCAGATGGAACCCGATGAGTCGCTGGTTGTCCGGGCCGTCCTCGGCGAAGAGGATCCGCAGGCCGGCCAGCGCGTCGGCGGCGACGGCCTGGGGACCGGCGCCCGAGGCCGGTCGGGCACTCGAGGCGTCGCCCGATCCGGTCATCATCGTCGAGACCATCTCCACACCCTCCAGCGGCCCGGTGGCGACGGTGAGTGTGAAGCAACTGCCGCGCCCCGGCTCGCTGTGGACGCCGATATCACCGCCCAGCATCAGCGCCAGACGCCGGCTGATCAGCAGGCCCAGGCCCGTGCCCCCGAACCGGCGCGTCGTCGAGGAATCGCCCTGCGCGAACGGCTTGAAGAGTCGGGCCTGCTGCTCGGGCGGGATGCCGATGCCGGTGTCCCGAACCTCGAAGACCAGATTCTGCTGCTCGCCCCGTGCGGCCTCGACGCGGAGGGTGACACGCCCCGCCTGGGTGAACTTGATCGCGTTGCCCACCAGGTTCATCAGGATCTGGCGCAGGCGCACCAGGTCGGTGCGGATGGCCGCGGGGATCGCACCGCCCTGCTCGACGCGCAGCTCGATGCCCTTGCCGCGTGCCTTGACCTGCATCAGCCCGATCACCTCACGCACGATCTGGTCGGGACGGGTGATGATCTGCTCGACGCTCAGTTTGCCGGCCTCGATCTTCGACAGGTCCAGGATGTCGTTGATCACCGCCAGCAGGTGCTCGCCATTGCGCTTGATCGTGTCGATGTACTCGAGGCGCTCCGGCGGGGCGTTGGTCCGCTCGCCGTCCTGATCCAGCAGGTCGGCGAAGCCCAGGATCGCGGTCATCGGCGTGCGGATCTCGTGGCTCATGTTGGCCAGGAACTCGCTCTTGGCGCGGTTGGCGGCCTCGGCCTGGTCGCGGGCCTGACGCAGGTCCTCCTCGGCCCGCTTCGAGGCCGTCACGTCCGTATAGGTGCCCAGCACCCCGATGACCCGCCCGGCGTGGTCGTGCAGCGGGACCCTGCAGGTGCTGAGCCAGCCCCTGGACCCGTCGGCGCGGTTCCGCGGCTCGATGATGTCGAGTTCGGCCTCCTGGGTCCGCATGACGCGGGCGTCGCACGCGGCGATGCTGTCGGCCTGCGACCTGGCCCAGGGCATGTCGTGGTCGGACTTACCAGCGACGTCGTCCATGCCCGCGTCCAGGATGAACGCGCGGTTGGCCCCCAGGTACCGCCCGTGGAGGTCTTTCCAGAACATGCGCTGGGGGAGGATGTCCAGCACGCTCCAGAGCAGCGCCTTGCTCTCGTTGAGCTCGCTCTCTCGCTGGATCTGCTCGGTCACATCGACGGCGGTGCCGTAAAGGCCCACGATGCACCCGTGCTCGTCGCGTCGAACCCGCCCGTCGACACGCACATACCTGACGCCGGTGCAGCCGTCGCGGGTGCGGAGCACGAGTGAGCAGGAGTCGCCCGTGGCCAAGGCGCGTTCGACCGCGGCGCGGAGGCGGACCTGGTCCTCGGGCGCGTAGTCGTTCACGCCCTGGTCGATGCTAGGCGTCCCATCGGCCGGGTTGCGCCCCAGAAGGCTGAACACCTGGCGCGACCATGTGAACGACCCGTTGCGCAGGTCGTATTGCCAGCTGCCCAGGCGCCCCACGTTCTGGGCTTCCTCCAAAGCGGCGTTCACCTCCGCCACGCGATCGCTGGCCTCTCGGGCCTCGACCTCCATCCGGTGCCGCTCGGTCACATCCACAAGCACGCCGCGCAGGACCAGGCGTCCGTCCACCCGCTCGGGCGCGGAGACGAAGTCGTCGATCCAGACCTCGCCCCCGTCGGCGGCGACCATGCGGTACTGGAAGCGGTGGGCCCGCATCTGCCCGATCTGTTCGGCGCAGAACCGCAGGGTCTGGTCGCGATCCTCGTGGTGCAGGTGCTCGCGCCAGAAGCCAGGGCGCATCCAGTGCTGGATTGTGTATCCCAGGCTCAGGGCGCGAGGCGAGACGTAGAGGAAGCGGTCACCCTCCACGTCGTACTCCCACACGATCACTTCCGCGCCCTCGACCATCGAGCGGTAGCGGGCCTCGCTGGCGGCCAGAGCCCGGCGCTGGTTGACCAGCGGCGTGATGTCGCTCTGCACCCCCATGAAGCCGATGAGCGAGCCGGCCTCGTCGCGCAGCGGCTGGGTGTCCAGGTCCACCCACAGGTCGGCGCCGCCCTTGGTTCTCCCAAGGAACTCGCCGCGGAAGGCCTCGCCAACGGCCAGCGCGTCGCGAAGCCGCGCCAGTGTGTGGGCGTCGGTCCGGTCGAACCCGAAGATGTCCGCGAGGGTCCGCCCCAGCACCTCGTCGAGTGCGTAGCCGGTTGCGCGGGTGAACGCGTCGTTGACCCATTCGATCCGACCTCGGGCGTCGGAGATCACGACCAGGTTCGTGGTGCGCTGGGCGACCATCGCCAGGCGATGGGCGTTGCTGGCGGCTTCCTCGGCCAGGCGCCGGGCCCGGATCAGGGCGCGGGCCTGCGCGTGCAGCGCGATGGCGACCAGGATACCCGCGAGCGATCCACCGACGGCGATCATGCCGGCGGTGACCAGCGAGTTGCCCAGTTTCCACGATCCCCTGGCGGCCACGACGCTGAGCACCACGCTTATCGCCCCGACCAGTCCGGGCAACCACACCGGCGTCTTGCGCCCTGCGGGCGCGCGCGGACCCGCGCGACTCGGTCGGCTCGGGACGGGCGTCGGGCTGCTCGCTGGAACGGGCGCTGCCACTCTTCAACTCCGGGTGCCCCGCGCGCGGGCTGCATGTGGTGGAGATCGGCAAGTTGCCGGGCGGACTGCGTTCGTACCCGCAGAGAAGCCCAGAGCGATCGGTCCGCGCGCGTGCGCGGTTCTTGCGCGGGCCGATAATCGGAGGCACGCCACCGCTTCGCGCTCGCATGATCGCCGCGTGGTCGACTCATCGGAAGTCCCTGGACCGGGCGTCCATCCCGTCGAGCGCGGCATCCTCGTTCCGCAGGCGCATCACGACCACATGGACGACCTCGCCCTGCCTCTGGACCTTGCCGCGGGCGACGAGCAAGCGGGCGCCCGCCTGCCGCCTGAAGCGGTCGTAGACCTGCCGCCAGATGACCAGGTTGGCGATGCCAGTCTCGTCCTCGAGGGTGATGAACGTGACGCCGCTGGCGGTGCCGGGGCGCTGGCGGACGAGCACGAGGCCCGCGACCATGACCGCCTTGGCGTCGGGTGTCTTCGCGGGGTCGCGCAGGTCCTCGCAGGGCAGGCACCCAAGGCAGACGAGTCGCTCGCGGGCGAACCAGACCGGGTGGCGTTTGAGCGAGAGGCCGGTGGTGTTGTAGTCGTGGACGACCTGGTTCTGCGGGCCCATGTCGGGGAGGTTGGGCTCATCTTCCTCCAGAGTGTCGTGGCGTGCGGCGTTGGAGCCGTCAGCGGCGATCTCGGATCCAATGGCGTCAAAGAGCGGCAGGTGGTCGTCGCGCAGCAGCCTGGCGTTCCAGAGCGCCTGCTGACGCGACAGGCCCATGGAGCCGAACGCATCGGCGGCGGCCAGACGGCGCATGGTGGCCGCCTTGACGCCGCTGGCCCGCCAGAGCGCGAGCATGGAATCGAACGGGCCCCGGCGTGCGACGGCGGCGGCGACCTTGTCGGCCTCGGCCTGGGACAGGCCGGTGATGAGGCGCATTCCCAGGCGGATGGATGGCCTCCTCTCTTCGCCCGGAGGGCGCACGAACGTTGCCAGGGGTTTCAGCCCCTGGTTGACGCCCAGCGAGCCCTCGACCCCGGGGGGGTCGACGAGCGATCCGACCTCTGGTGCCAACGGGCGTCCGATGACCGACTGAGTCACACCGCCCGTCGACCCCTTCGGGGTCGAGGGCTCCTCTCTCGCGAACCGGGGGCTAAAGCCCCTGGCAACGTTCGCGCGCCATCCGGGCGAAGACGCCTCGATGCTGCAATCCCACACACTCTGATTCACGTCGATCTCGCGCACCACCACGCCGTGCTCCCTGGCGTCTCGCACCAACTGGGCCGGGGCGTAGAAGCCCATGGGCAGGCTGTTGATGAGCGCGGCGGTGAACTCGGCCGGGTGGTGGCACTTGAGCCACGCGGACGCGTACACGAGCAGGGCGAACGACGCGGCGTGGCTCTCGGGGAATCCGTAGGAACTGAAGCCCTTGATCTGCTCGAAGCAGCGCTGGGCGAACTCACGCGGGATGCCGCGCTCCATCATGCCGTCGATGAGTTTGCGACCGAAGCGGACGATCTGGTCGCCCTTGCGTTTCCAGGCGGCCATGGCGCGGCGGAGCTGGTCGGCCTCGCCGGGCGTGAAGCCGGCGGCCTTGACGGCCAGGGCCATGCACTGCTCCTGGAACAGCGGAACGCCGAGGGTTTTGCCCAGAACCTCCTTGAACGCCGGGTGCGCGTTCTCGGGGATGTCCTCCTCGCCGTTGCGCCGACGCAAGTAAGGATGCACCATGTCGCCCTGGATCGGCCCCGGGCGAACGATCGCGACCTCGATGACAAGATCATAAAAACACGCGGGCCTCAGGCGAGGCAGCATCGACATCTGGGCCCGGCTCTCGATCTGGAACACCCAGACGGTGTCGGCCTTCTGGATCATGGCGTAGACGGCGGGGTCTTCGGGGGGGATCGTGTGGAGCGCAAGGGACGGCCTGGGGCGTGTCCCGGAGGGACACCGGGTTGTAGCCACGGGTGGAGCTGGCGCTTCGCTGGCGAAACCCGTGGATCGGGCGCACACAACGCCGTTTCGCCCCGGCAGTGGCGAAGCGACCCCATCGAAGTCCCGATCCGACCCGACTCCTCCGCCCCCGCGGGGCGGTTCGATCAACACCGGGCTTCCACGGGTGGCGCTCGAAGACTCGCTCCACCCGTGGCTGCATCCCGTGGCCCCGCCGGGGCCGTTCACGAAATCCAGGCATTTCCTCAGCGCCGTCAGCATCCCCAGGCCAAGGCAGTCCACCTTCAGCATGCCCATGGCATCGATGTCGTCCTTGTCCCATTCGATGACGGTGCGGTCGGGCATGGCCGCGTTCTCGACGGGGACCAGTTCGCACAGGGCTTTTCTTGTAATCACAAAGCCGCCGACGTGCTGCGAGAGATGCCGCGGGAAACCCAGGATCTCGGCGGTCAGTCGGGCGAGCCACTTCAGCGTCGGGTCCTCGGGGTTCAGGCCCATCTCCCGGATCGCCGGCCCATTCAGCACGCCGGCGTCCCACCAGTCCACGCTCTTGGCCAGTCGATCGACGGTGTCGAGCGACAGGCCCAGGGCCTTGCCCACGTCGCGGACCGCGCTGCGGCGTCGGTACGAGATGACCTCGGCGGTCAGGGCCGCTCGATCGCGCCCGTACTTCTTATAAATGTACTGGATGACCTCCTCGCGCCGCTCGTGCTCGAAGTCAATATCAATGTCGGGCGGCTCGTTGCGCTCCCGGCTGATGAACCGCTCGAACAGCACGTCGATCCGCGAGGGATCGACGCTGGTGACGCCAAGGCAGTAGCACACCGCCGAGTTGGCCGCCGCCCCGCGCCCCTGGCACAGGATCGGCGTCTCGCCCGCCTCCTCCCGCGCGAAGCGGACCAGGTCGTGGACGGTCAGGAAGTAGCGGGCGTAGCCGAGCTCGTCGATCAAGGCCAGTTCGTGCTCGATTTGCTTTCTTACTTTGTCGGGCAGGGCGGAGAGGTCGGGCACCTGCGCGGTGTCGGCGGGCGCTCGGTTCGCCGCGGTCGGCGGGTAGCGATCGGCCGCGCCCTTCCAGGTCAGCGCGGCCAGGTGGGCCTGGGGCGTCGTGCCCTCGGGCACCACCTCGTCGGGGTACTCGTACCGCAGGTCGTCGAGCGTGAAGCCGGCGGTGCGCGCGACGATCCGCAGCGCGCGGTCGATCGCTCCGGGCCAGGCGGCGAAGAGGCGGAGCATCTCGTCGGGCGGCTTCAGGTGCCGCTCGGCGCTGGCGTGGAGCCTGAAGCCGGCCTGGGCCAGGGTGCAGGTGTGGCGGATGCAGGTGAGCACGTCCTGCAACATGCGGCGACCGGCGACGTGGCAGTGCGGGCCGTTGGTCGCGCACAGGGGGACACCGGCCGCGCGGGAGAGGTCGGCGGTGCGAGCCATGGCGGTCGCGTCGTCGAGGCCGCGCTCCGCGCCATAGGTCGGGCGCAGGGCGAGGGAGAGGCGGTCGTCGTCGAAGATTCGGCGCAGGCGCGAGAGGGTTGCCAGGGGCTCGGGCTCCGGCTCGATGCCTTGATGCCGCGCTGCCTGGATGCCTTCTTCAGAATCGATCCATCGCGAAGCGGCGTGCGGAGACTGAGATTGTGCGGGCCCCTGGTCTTCGGGCGCGAGGCAGGGTTGCTCAGAGCCGCAGCCATGCCGCCCGTTGCACGCGTCTCGGCCTTCCAGTTCCACGATCGCCAGCAGGCCCTGGTTCCACTGCTCGACGCCTTCGAGCCGGAGGTGACACTGGCCCTTGGGCGCACGGCGCTTGCCGGTGGTGAGCAGGCGGCACAGGCGGCCGTAGGAGGCCATGTCGGTGGGATAGACGAACAGGGACACGCCGGGCAGGTCGAGCAGGCGCAGGCGGCAGCCCAGGACGAAGCGGAGGCCGGCGTCCTTGGCCGCCACATGGGCCCGCACCACGCCCGCGAGCGTGTTGGTGTCGGTGAGCGCAACGGCGCGGTAGCCCAGGGCGGCGGCCCGCTGCACGAACTCCTCGGGGTGGCTCGCGCCCGTGAGGAAGGTGTAGTTGCTGGTGACGCACAGCTCGGCGTACGGGGGCGCGATGGCCGCGTCGGGAGCTTCGGGCGGCATCACGCCCTGGCGATCCTGATACGGGTGCAGTTTCAGTTTGGGGAACTCGTTCTCGGGCACGCTGCATCATCCGATCCCATGTGCGTTTGTCGGCCTTGGTCCATGAAGGGAGTTCTTACCCCCACTCTCCCTGCGCGTACCACCGCCCCGCGCCCACCTGGCGGCACAGCCACACCCAGCGGCCTTCCTCGAGTTGCACCGCGAAGTAGTCGCGATCGGGCGGAGGGGGCGGCATCGGGGGGGATCGCCCGCGGGCGACGCCCGGGCCAGCGCGGGGGACCACGACCGGGGTGGATCGCCCGCACCCGCCGCCGCATCCACCATGACCGGCCTTCCAGGCGTCCAGCACCTTCATCTCGTCCTTAGTCACGCCCTTGGTCGCGCCGGGAGAGGCGGCTGGCGCGTCGGATTGATCGCCAGCCCCCCACCGCCACCACTCGGGGGCGATCCGCTCCGGCCCGGTGCAGGTGAGCACGCGGCGGCGCTGGCCCCGCCAGCCGACTTCGAGCACCGGGCCGTCGGGGGTGAGGGCGAGCACATCCACCGGTTCGGGGGGGAAGAGGACGGTGGGGCGATCGGTAGGGGCAACGAGAAATCTCGTGGTCCAGGGTGTCCGGATCTTGGACGTTCGTGCGATTCGATCGGCAAGGTGATTCGACCCGTCGCCTCCCGCCGAGGGCTCCCCAGAGCGGCACATGGCCGAGCGGTGGCGGAAGGCGTGCTCGGGCAGGTGGGATTCGACGGTTTGCACATGGAGCACACCGTCAGCCCCCAGGCGGCCCACAAGGGTGTCCACGAGTTCTCCCCAGACGGCTTCAGGGGTCTGGTCGTCGCTGCCGCCTGTGCCCCCCGCACTTCCGCCCAGAGACGTGGCGCCGAGTCCCGGACTGGTCGCCTGGCGATGGCGGACGCGGGCGGTGCGGAGAGCGATAAGGGTCACGCCCTCGACACCCTGGCCCAGGTCGATCTTCTCGAGGCTGGCCCGCACCAGCAACCACAGGTGGCGGACGTTGCGGCTTGGTCGGCTTAGGGCGATCTCGAATCGCTCGGGGTCGGCGTCGGGGCGGGTGAGCTCGACCGCCAGGCGGCGCGCGCCACGCTGCACGCCTTCGAGCAGATGGGCCATGTCCTCAACCACACGTCGTGTGGCGGCCTCGACGGATTCCCAGTGGTCGGTGGGGCCGTCGAACAGAAGTTCGGCCCGGAGCGGCGGCTCGGGTCGGACACCCTCGATCACCTCGGGCGTGCGGCCCAAGGCCTTGTCGAGGCGATCAAGAAGGATGGGGTCGAAGCGAGCGGCCAGCGACGGGCGCTTGAGCGCCAGAACCTCGCCGATGCGGGTGATGCCGATCTGATCCAGCGCGAGGATGGTGGCGGGGTCGAGGTTGAGGGCGGCGGTGGGCAGGTCGGCCAGCGCGTCGCGCTCGCGCCCGGGCGGAACGAGGGAGAGATCGTGCGGGCCGAAGTGCGCGACGCCCCACGCGCAGGTGAATGTCGGGGCCGAAGCGACACGGGCGAGGAAGCCCATGCGGGCGAGGGTGGCGGCGATGGCGCGGAGCAGGCGGGGTTCGCCGCCGTGGACGCGCTGGGTGCCGGTCATGTCGAGCAGGATGGCGTCGGGGGCGTCGGGGGCGACGGTGGGCGCGAAGCGTGTCATCCAGCAAGCCAGGGCGTACAGGGCGGCGGCGTCGCGGTCGGGGCGGTGCTCCTGGAGGTGCAGTCGCGCGGGGCCGATGGCGTCGGTGGCGACGCCTGGCGGGAGCAGGGTGCGAGCCTGGGCCAGGTCCATGCCGACAGTGATGCCGGCGCGGGCGCAGCGGGCGCAGAGGGCGGCGACGAGTTCGCGGGAGGCGACGCGGCGAGTGAGGAGGGTGAGGGGGCGGGAGCGGATCGGAGGATCCAAGGGGCCTTTCCAGGGGCTGAGGCTCTTGGCTGCGTTCGTGCGCCCTCCGGGCGAGGAGGCGGGGCTGGAAAGCCCCGCCCCCTCATCTGTATGTGGGTTACCCGACCAATCTGACTGGCGGCGCTGGAGTCTCCTCCACACCAGATCCGCCGAGAAGGTCGGGAACCACACGCAGATGACGCGTTTCATGGTCGCGCTCCAGGATCCAGATGGCGTCAGGGCCGCGGGCGTGGGCACGCGGGGCCTGCTCGTCGTGGACAACGTGGCTGAACGTTGGAAGCGATCTCACATGCTCACGCACGCGGCTGGGTTGGCGCTGGCCCTTGCAACGGAGCAACTCCACGCTCCAGCGGCGTGAGGCGGCGGGGCTTGGTGACCAGCGGACCAGCCAGCGGGTGCTGGAGGCCGAGAGCTCGACGGATTCGTGGGGCGGGCGGGCGAGCAGGCAGAGGCCGCCGCCGGCCTCGGCCGCCAGTTGCAGACGACGGGTCGAGGCCAGGTCCAGCCCGGTGGCGTCGGCGATCACGACGCAGGCGGCCCGGCTGCGGAGGGCGACATCGGTGGCCCAGAGGCGGTCGGCGGGGGAACGGGCGGCGACGAAGAGGGAACGGTTGAGAAGACTCGGCCCGGCCTGGACCAATGCGGGGGGATAGGGCCACACGGCGGGCCCGACCCAGACGAGGTGGCCTTGGCCGGTGGGGTCGGAGGCGGCGGCACGGGTGGCGAGCCAGAGGAGGATGGCCAGTGGGAGCGGCGCGTTGTGGCGGGGCCGGGAGCGGGAGGGGCGGGCGGGGGAGACCGGCGATGGGGCGGCGTGTGAACTGGTGAAATCAGGCTCGACTGGCTGATTCTCGGCGATTCCGAGCCATTCGTGGACGGCCCCGCGATCCAAGCCGCCGTGGGGGAGAACCGCGTCGAGGTCGGACAGGCCCGTGGAGACAGCCCCGAGGTCGACGGCGCGGGCGCCCAGGGAGGAGCACCGGTCGCGGAGGTGGCGGATGAGTTGGGCGGTGGCATCACCTTGACTGGAAGCGACCATATCGTTAGGATATTGGACGATAGTGGTCGTGTCAAGTATTTGTGCGGTTTTTGCGACATCTCGGATCAACCCACCGGGGGAACCTCCCCCTCAGCCCGCGTGGCAGAACCCGACCCGGCATGTGGAGCAAGATCGGGTGTCGCGGCCGTTTGTGTGGTGGGCGAGCGCTTGCGCAGCCGGTTCTGTTGGTCGGAACACCCCCACCGT
>Ga0163144_10011492_pt1 | contig 18721 bp, 16 predicted proteins | sample OliLak19BULKMAT1_FD_123175 | JGI IMG/M metagenome (GOLD analysis project Ga0163144, IMG submission 123175) | Freshwater microbial mat bacterial communities from Lake Vanda, McMurdo Dry Valleys, Antarctica - Oligotrophic Lake LV.19.BULKMAT1 | ecosystem: Environmental > Aquatic > Freshwater >... | reverse complement strand
TTGCCGTGCTCTTCGTTGCCAGCATCGTCACATATCGGACTGATATGCTCCGATGCTGGCGCCTCGATCACGGCAAAAATCCACTCAACCCACCCGTCAATTCAGTCCTGACGAACCACTAGAGAGTCTGGGAGTCTTGGGAGTCTTGGGAGTCTTGGGAGTCTTGGGAGTCTTGGGAGTCTTGAGTCTGGAGTCAACGGGCTATTTTGATTACTACTGGTCTGTCTCTTGCATTCGGTTGTATGCGGGGTGGGGGTAGATCAGGAGGAAATTATGCATTTGTTTAATCACGAGTTCAACGATCTGAAGGATCTGTTCGTCGAACAGTTGAAGGACATTTACGATTGCGAGAACCGCTTGGTTGACGCACTGCCGGAAATGGTGGATGCGGCGACCTCTCCGGAATTGAAGACCGCGTTTCAGGAACATCTCGACGAGACACGGCAACACTGCACGCGACTCGAAGAAATATTCCGATTCTTGAAATTGGAACCGGAACGGGAGACGTGCGAAGGCATCAAGGGCTTGATCGACGAAGGCGATGAGATGGTCGATGCTAAGGGCGATGTGATGGTCAAGGATGCGGCGCTGATCGCGGCATCTCAGAAAATCGAACATTACGAGATCGCCAGTTATGGCACGTTGCGGACGTGGGCGGAACATATGTCGATGCCGGAATGTTCGAAAATTTTGCAGAGCATTCTGGACGAAGAGGAACGCACGGATGCAAAGCTATCGCACCTCGCCGAAAGCAGGATCAACGCATTGGCGCATCATTAAAAAAGTGTGATTAACGAACGGGAGACCGGCCTCGTCTTTTAGGCCGGTTTTTTTTTGCATTAAGAATTTAAGTCACCCCTGACTGTTTAGGACAATATACGGATAGCGAAAGAGACGCTTAAAATCACCCGTGCAGATTTGCACATGAAGGTCACAGTCGCCAGGGTGTACTATAAGGAGTGGGTTAAAAGAATGATACACGATGTGCACTTTTTTTAGCATGATTGAATGCGGAGGCGGGATGCTTAAGATTTGGATTGTCGTTGCGTTACTGCTGGCAAGTGCAGGAGTTACGCCCTGTTTCGCGGGCGAAGCGGCGAAGAAACGGTGGGAGCAGATGGAATACGGTCCGCTCGTGAGCGGCACGTTTCACATCACCAACGACAAGCTGGCGGCTGAAGATTACAAAAAACCGTTCGATTGCGTCATGAAGGGCCTCATTGTGCGCCTAAGCAAAGATAAGCAGGCGTACCTATGTTATGACGAAGAAACACTGCGCGTGGCGGGCGCGTGGAGCGGCGCTTTTATCGACTTTAACGGCACGATTTATAACGGCGAACATCACGCGCAGCCGAGGAACAAGGCGCCGCTGACGTTCTCAACCAAGCACGGGCCGGGCTGGGCCAAGGACGGCAGTTTCGCCGACCCGCGCAAGGAACCGAACGGGCCGCTGCCCGCGGAGTGGGCCAAGTACAAAGGCCTGTACATGAATGGCGAGAAGGTCATTCTCAGTTACACGGCCGGCGATTGCGCCGTGCTGGAGACGCCGGGCGTCGTTTTTGTGGGAGAGGTTCCGATCTTCACGCGCGCTCTGAACGTCGCGGCTTCCGCCAAACCGATGAAAATTTTGATCTGTGAAATTGAAGGCGGCAGCGGTTTTGTGGAACCGGCTGCTCCCGCGCAAGGCGTTCCGGCGGCTCCGGCCAAGGTTGGGAGCGCACCGGATATCGCGGTGCTCGCGAGTGCGGATGACTTGCACGGCGCGGTCGCGACTGTTCGCGGCGCGCCGGCGGGAGCGCAGTTTGAGGTGCTGGGAACGCAGATCGTTTTGGCCTTGCCGGCGAGCACTGCGCCGGTGTCATTCAAAATTCTGATCGGCGGAAAAGGCAACGGGCCTGAATTGAAAAAAGCTGTCGCTGAGCCGGAAGATCTCGCGGCGTTGACGAAAGGCGGCGCTCCGCGCTGGCCGCAGACGGTGACGACGAAGGGCGTGCTGGGAAGCGGCGACGGCCCGTACCAAGTGGACACCATCACGGCGCCGGAGACCAATCCATACGGCTCGTGGATGCGCTTTGGCGGATTCGATTTCTTCGCCGACGGCAAACGCGCGGCGCTGAGCACGTGGAGCGGCGATGTGTGGATCGTTTCCGGCATCGACGGAACGCTTGAAAATCTGACGTGGAAGCGCTACGCGAGCGGACTTTATCAGCCGCTTGGATTGAAGATCGTCGATGACGTCATCTACACGACATGCCGCGATCAGCTCGCGCGCCTGCACGATCTCAATAAGGATGGCGAATGCGATTTCATCGAGTGCTTCAACGGCGATTGCGTGCTCACGAAACATTTCCACGAATACGCGATGGATTTGCAGACCGATGTGGCGGGCAATTTTTATTATGCCAAGGGCGCAACGCCCGGACGCGGCGGACCGAACTTCGATCTCTGGGCGATTCACACGGGATGTTTTTTCCGCGTGCCGAAAGACGGCAGCAAACTGGAAGTGGTCGCGCGCGGGCTGCGCGCGCCGAATGGCATCAGCGTCGGTCCGAACGGCGAGATGACCAGCGGCGACAACGAAGGATCGTGGGTGCCGAGCTGTCCGATCAATTGGATCACTCAAGGCGGATTCGTGGGAATTCCAGACGGCGTGCCCGGCAACGTGAAGCCGGCGAAGCGCGACGAACCGATCTGCTGGATGCCGTGGAACGTGGACAATTCGTCCGGCGCGCAGATCTGGGTGACGAGCGATAAGTGGGGCCCATTCAAAGGCAAGCTGCTGCATTTGTCGTACGGGCAGTGTTCATTATTCAATGTGATGACGCAGAAAATTGGCGATACGATCCAAGGCGGCACGAGCAAATTTCCGCTGCAGTTCGCCAGCGGCGTCATGCGCGCGCGGTTTCATCCGGCAGACGGCCAGTTGTATCTGTGCGGCCTGCGCGGGTGGCAGACGACGGCCGCGCGCGACGGTGTTTTCCAGCGCGTGCGCTACATGAACAAGCCCGTGCAGATGCCGGGCGAACTGGCGGTGACGAAGACGGGCGTGGATGTCACGTTCCTGAATCCGCTGAATGCCGCGAGCGCCAGCGACCCGGGCAATTGGTCGGGTTGGTGGTTCAACGTGAAATGGACCAAGGATTACGGCTCGCCGCGCTGGTCGCCCACCGATCCAAAAAAGAAATTCGACAAGGGCGTGAAAGATCCGCCGGGCGAAGTATTTGAGATCAAATCGGCGAAACTTTCGGCTGATGGCAGAACGGTCTCGCTGGAAATACCGGGCATCATGCCCGTGACGAATATGATCCTGCGCTGCAAGATCAAGGCTGCGGACGGCTCGGATATTTCAACGCAGATCTGCAACACGATTCACACGCTGCCTTAGTTGCGGCGGGCGGCCCCGGTAAGGCTTAGTTTTCTTTCAACCAGGCCGCGATTTCCGAGGGGCTCAGCGCTTTGCTTTCGCAGCGTACAAACGCACCGGCGTTGGTGAGGAGACTTTTGATCTCATCGGTTTTGAAAACGGTTCGGGCGTTGTGAAGGCAGAGCGGACCCGGAGCGATCAAGAGCGCGGCGGTGCGCAGATCGCCCGCGCGGCGCAGGCCGGGGGAGTAAAGCGTCTCGACAAAAGTTTTGTCCGACGAGTTGTCGAACTGGTTCACGTCGACGATTGTCTTGCCCTCGCACGGCACGACGCCGCGCGCGAGCAGCGCGGGAAGTCCGGCGGCGCCGAGGCCGATAACATCAATGCGTTTGGCTCCGGCCTTTTTCAGATTGTGGATCCAGATGGCGATAGTTCCCGCGCGCTCCGCGGTGTTCGTGCGATTGTAGGTCGAGAAGAATTTGCCAAACGCGGATTCCGGCTGATTGGGAAAGTTGATCAGAACTACAGATACTTTGTGCACGTTTTCAGGCAAACTCGCGAGCAGTGTTTCAATCGCTTCCCTTGAATCGCCGCAGATCAAAATGGTGCGCTCGGCGTTCTCTACTTTAGGAATCGCCTCGGTTTGGCTTTCCAAATTTATTGCCAAGGCGTGCTGCAACGCGGGGCGCATGATTTCTTTGAATGTGGAGAGGCCGGCGGCATCGCGCGGCCACAGGCCGTCGAGCTGGCGGTTGAAATACCCGTACAACGTTTCATGGAGCTGCGATTCATTGAGTGCGTCGGCGGGACGCGGCGACTTCTCGGTCCAGACGCGCATGGCTTTGGCATCGACCTCGAAGGGCTTCTCTTTGAAATGATCTTTGTTGGTGTCGTTCAGCAGCCAGCGGCCAAAGAACGCGTACATCGCTTCGCGGCTTTCCACGTTGTAGTTGTGGCCGTAATTGAATTGCACGACCTCTGTTTTTTCTCCGGCGCCGTACAGGTCGTAAAACTTTTTGAGCACCGGCCACTCTTCCTTCGCCACGTTTTTCGTCCAATCGCCGGTGCACGCGATCAGCAGTTGCGGCTTCGGCGCGAAAAGCGCGGCGATCTCAATGTTGTCGGTATCAAGGCGCATCAGCGGACCGTTTTCACACAGACAGCCGCCCTGCATGTACGCTGAAATCATGTTCACTGGAACGCTGACCTGGATGCGGTCGTCAACCGCGCTCAGCAGAAACGTCTGTGTGCCGCCGCCGGAAGCGCCGGTCGCGCCGATGCGCGCGGGATCGACGTAGTCGAGGCTGCTGACGTAATCGACGGCGCGGATGCTGTTCCAGAGCTGCAATCCGGCGACGCTGATGTTCCAGATCCAGCTCTGGTGGGTGTCGGCGAATTTGCGGTGATTGACAATCTGATGGGTATCGTTGTAGCCGACCATGTCGTAGGCGAACACGACGAATCCTTGCCGCGCCAGATTCACGCCGATGGAAACGAGATTGGCTTTGCCGGGCGCGGGCTTATCCGTGGCGGACGCCGCGGGCGGAACGTCAGCCTCCATTTCGAGGCGGCCGTTCTTCCAGTGGCCGTGCGGATTGACGATGGCGGGGAAGGGGCCGGTCTTGCCTTTGGGCCGGTAGAGATTCCCGCACAGAAAAAAATTCGGCAGCGTTTCAATGGCGACGGAATCGATGAAATAATCCGGGCCTTCGATGGTTCCCGTGACGCGCGGATTAAGCGGCGCTTTCTCGGGAGCGGGATAGAGACCCATGCCAAACAAGAGCTGTTTGCGCAGGTAGGCGGCGCGCAGCTTCCACGCGTCACGCGTCTGCGGCGGCGTGATCAGATGATGCGTGTCCACATCGCGCGGAGTTGCGGCGATAGCCATGAAGGAAGTCGTCACAAAAAAAAGGATCGAGATCGATCTGCGTAGACGGGACAATTTTTATACCCTCCGAAGCCGTGTCATAGTGAATGATGCTAACACAACTTTACCACAAGGAATAGAGGACACAGCGTTTCACAGAGAACCGCGAAAAGTCTATCACCGCGATTTCTAAGTACGCAGGCTACGGATGATTACACTCGCGGCCAACGCAACCCTCCCGGGGACAGGAGTGTCCCCGCCACCCGTGCAGGCGACGATTTTCGAACTTCCTTACACTTTGATCGTGCCGACCAGATCGCTTATCGATGCGAGTTTTTCGGCGGCGAGCCACGCATCGAGTTCGCCGGGAAAGCGGTTCAGGAAATCCGGATCGAAATAATTGGTCGTGCCGACTTGCACGGCGGCCGCTCCGACGACGAAAAATTCCAGCGCATCGGCGACGGTGCGGATGCCGCCGATGCCGACGATGGGAGTTTTTGGACACGCCTTCGCGACTTGGTAAACGCAGCGCAAGGCGACGGGACGCACCGCAGGACCGCTGAGACCGCCGGTGACATTGGCGATGCGCGGCTTGCGGCTTTTGATATCCACGGCCATGCCGATCAATGTGTTAATGAGCGAGAGCGCATCGGCGCCGCCTTCGACGGCGGCGCGTGCGATCTCGGCAATGTCGGTCACATTGGGCGAGAGCTTGACCATCAGCAATTTTCGGGTCGTGGGGCGCAGCGCTTTGATCAGGCGCAGGCAATCATCGGCGTCGCTGGAGAATTTGCAGCCGTGTTTCACGTTGGGGCAGGAGATGTTGATTTCGAAGCCGTCGATGGCGTCCTGCTCATCGAGCGCCTCGCAAATGGCGGCGTACTCGTCGACGCTCTCGCCAACGACGTTCACGAGCACCGCGGTGGGCAGCTTATCGAGTTCCGGAATGCGGTTGTCGATGAACGATTGCAGGCCGCAATTTTCGAGGCCGATGGCGTTGAGCATTCCCGCTGGCGTTTCCCAGATGCGGGGCGAGGGATTGCCTTCGCGCGGGTAGACGCTGAGGCTCTTGGTGATGACGCCGCCGATGCGCGAGAGATCGACGAGGGGACTGTATTCGCTGCCGTAGCCGAACGTGCCGGACGCGCCGAGCACGGGTGTTTTTAAAGTCAGCGGGCCCAGCTTGACGGACAGATCGGGCATGAGTGACTCCGTGGAAAAACGTGCCCCGCTATTGTGATGGCTGCTCGCGGAAAATGAAAATCGAAAACGGGTTGCTAAAACGGTTGACTGCAATGGTGGCGCGGACATTCCCGTCCGCGGGAGGGTTGTACCGCCGCAGTATATTCTGCACGACGCAACGAACTGCGAACCGTGGTCGGCGCGTGTCCCCGGCAGACAGGAATGTCCGCCCCACCTTCGTGTGCGGCGTGTTCCGAGACATCACGCCGCAGGAGTGGCGGGCTTGGCGCCGGGCGCGGGCTCGATGAACCAGGCGCAGAAGAGATACAGGATGACGCCGCAGGTGATGCAGATGTCGGCGACGTTGAAGACGGCCCAGTGTCCGATCAGCGGGATCGGCGGGACGAAATCGATGAAGTCGCGGACATAGCTGAAGGCGATGCGGTCATGGAGATTTCCAATCGCGCCGATGAGTATCAATCCGAGTGCGGCGAGCAGAACGGGGGAACCTGATTTTCGAGAGCGCCAATATAAAGTGCCGAGCGCGACGATGGCGACGATGGCGACGAGGAGGATGAGGCCGGGATAACCAGATCCCATGCTGAAGGCCACGCCATGATTCTTTGCGGCCGTAAAATGGAGCACGCCAGCGATGATGGCGTAGGACTCCCCCGGATTCAGGTGAGAGAACACATACCACTTGGAAGCGAGGTCGGTCGCGACGCCGAGCAGGACGATCGCGGCAAAAATAAACGGGCTGCGCATATGGATTAATCTTAAGAGCGCGGCGGAACTTTGCAATGCGGACTGGCTGGACAGAAGGACGCCGCTGAAGTTTTCAGCGGCGCCCTGAATGCATTTGAAATGAGGGCGCTGTGAATTAGGCGCGGTCTTTGTCATCGCCGATGAGCGCTTCTTCGTTGTCGTCTTCCATTTCGAATTCCAGCTCGTCGGAGCGGCGGCGCAATCCGCGCTCTTCCAGTTCCTGGCATTTGACGCACATGGTCGCCCACGGCAGTGCTTCAAGACGTTCGGGGTTGATGTCCGTCTCGCATTCTTCGCAGGTGCCGTACATGTTCTCGCGAACGCGGACGAGCGCGCGATCGACCTTGCGCAGAAGTTCCTCTTCGCTTTCCATGCTCATGAAAGCAAAGTCCTGCTCGTAGGTGTCCGAGGCGTTCTCGGCGCTATTGATGGGCGATTTTGAATTTTCAGTGGACTCGGTGGACTCGGCTGCGTCCTTGGCGAGCCGTTCAACCTGACTGGAAAGGCGTGCGCGAGTCTCGAGAAGAATCTCGCGGTGTTTCGCCATCTGTTCCGGGGATATTGCCATGAGTGTGTATTCCGTTTCGTTTTAATCTAGGGGCGCGTCGACGTCTTTTTGAAAAGCACTTTCTGTCGGCGGTTGTTCCTGAGCTGTCCGCGAGCTCTGAAAAACTGTTTCGTGAGCAGTGGCGTAACGCACAACGGAAAAGAGTCAACAATTTTCCAACTTCAAAGCGAAAATTTTTGCGCTCCAGAGGTTTCGCTGCGTTGCAAAAAGATGAACGCATGCCTGCGTTTCGATCTCTCTCACTTTTCGTTTCCGCCTTTGTCTCTGTTCATAGAACCCACCGGGATAGCGATTCCCACCTTTACGTTGGCCGCGTCAAAATGTCCCGCATCTCAGCCTACCGCCAGCGCGACACCCTCCTTAAGAAAGTCCTGTGCCGATCGGGAATTTCTTGACAGGAAAAGAACGGTCGCTAGAAAGGCTCTATGAAAGCACTCGCTGTAATTGTCCTCCACTTTCATTCGGCCCATAACGGAGCGCCACCGCGCAACCGGAAGCGTTTATTTTCGGCGAAGTGCGCGCTTTTCAATTTGAGAATGGCACCTAACTGCGCGCTCGCGGCGACACGGCCCGGTACGAATAGAAACGGCGCGGGCGCAGAGGCCCGCGCCCCTTTTTCAGCGTCAAGGCGTCAAGGAGTGATTCGATGAACGGCAGTAGTGGCACCGATTACGGTCGCGGATTCGAAGACTTCGGAATCACTTTCGACGACGTTCTGTTGTTGCCGTGCGCCAGCTATGTGCTGCCCACGGAAGTCAGCACCGCCACGCAGCTCACGCGCAAAATCCGTTTGAATATTCCGGTGATGTCGTCGGCGATGGACACGGTGACCGAGAGCCGGCTGGCGATCGCGATCGCGCAGGAAGGCGGCATCGGGATCATTCACCGCAATCTGAAGCCGGAAGATCAGGCGCGCGAAGTGGTGAAGGTGAAGCGCAGCGCATCGGGAATCATCACCGGACCGGTGACGCTGACTCCCGAGCACACCATCGCCGAAGCCAAGACACTGATGACGCATCAGAATATTTCCGGCATTCCCATTGTTGAACACGAGGCCGGCGACGCACCCGGACATGCGCGTAAAAATGGCCGCGTGGTGGGCATTTTGACCAAGCGCGATCTGCGTTTTCAAAACAACAATGTCATGAAGATCAAAGACGTGATGACGCGCACCCTGGTGACAGCGCGGCCTGGTACGAGCCTGGAGCAGGCGCAGGAAATTCTGCATAAGAATAAGGTCGAGAAACTTCTGCTGGTGGATGATGGCGGGCGGCTGGCCGGATTGATTACGATCAAGGACATCGACAAAACGCTGCGATACCCGCACGCGTCGCGCGATGAAAAAGGCCGATTACGAGTGGGCGCGGCGGTGGGCGTTCACGACGAACCGCGCGTTGAGGCGCTTTTAAAGGCCGGCGTGGATGTGATTGTCGTCGATACGGCGCACGGGCATTCGGCGCGCGTGATCGAGACAGTGAAGTGGCTGAAGAGAACGCACCCGACGCTGGAGGTGATCGCGGGGAATGTGGCGACGGCGGACGGCGCGAAGGCGCTGGCGGAAGCTGGCGCGGACGCCATTAAAGTGGGCGTGGGGCCGGGGTCGATTTGCACGACGCGCGTGGTATCGGGCGTGGGCGTGCCGCAGATCACCGCGATCCTGGAAGCCAAGCGCGGTCTTGAAGGCAGCCAGTGCAATTTAATCTCGGACGGCGGGATTAAATTTTCAGGCGATCTGGTGAAGGCGCTGAGCGCGGGCGCGAACGCGGTGATGATCGGAAATCTATTTGCCGGCACGGATGAATCACCCGGCCGCGTAGTGCTCTTTAAGGGGCGGCAATTCAAATCGTACCGCGGCATGGGGTCGCTCGGGGCGATGGTGGAAGGCGGCGCGGCGCGTTACGGGCAGGACGGCGCGGCGCCGGACAAATTGGTGCCGGAAGGCATTGAAGGCCGCGTGCCATACACGGGCGCGCTGGCGGCGTTTTTGTATCAGCTCGTGGGCGGATTGCGGGCGGGCATGGGATACATCGGCGCGGCGAGCATTGAAGAGCTGCCGACGAAAGCGCGCTTTATCCGGCAGAGCGTGGCGGGATTGCGCGAGAGCCACCCGCACGATATTCAGATCACGCAGGAATCGCCCAATTACCGTGTTGAGGGGGAGTACGACTAAACAGCGAAACAGATTCGACACAAAGACACGAAGGCACCAAGACACGAAGAAATGAAGTGAGATTTATTTCAGACTGGCGGTTCAGGGTATGGCTTTGGAAATGTCTGAGACCGATACTGACGTGGAATTGGGCAAACTGGAGTTTGGCTACAAGCGGTGGATTGGAATCGCCGGACTTCTGGGCGGCATCCTAGTGACGGCGGCCGGCGTTTACGCCGCGATGAATACGGCTTGGGGCACTGGCGGGGCAGGAGCGCGCGGGAGCGGAAAGCTGACGGGCTATCTGATCCTTTTCGGGCTGCTGCTGCTGGGCGGATCATTCAAGGTTAAAGGGTGCGCTCTGAACTCGGACGGTCTGAACTTCTGGTCGTACTTTTTCTGGGTCATCGGAAGCAAGCGAACGGTGGCGCCGCATGAAATAAGCCATTTTTCGCTGGGCGAGCGCAACGGGAAATTTACCGTCACGGTCAAATTCGCGGACGGGGAGCACGAGATTCCGCAGCAGTGGGCGGCGCTGAAAGACGCGCAGGCGGTGATTGATTTTGGCAATCGCTGCTACGGCGCGGAAGCGGAAGTGGCGATCACCGACAGCAAAATGCTGAACGAGGCGGCAGCGTTCGCGAAAGCCAACCGGCTGGAAGTGAGACCGGTAAAAGCGACAGGCGATGCGAGCGAGAGGCTCGTGTTTTCATACGCGTCCAACAAGGCCGCGGGAGAAGTGCGTGTTTTAAAACGGTTTTTCAGGACCACGCGCGCGACCATCCCGGAAGCCGTGGGCGAAGCGGCGCGGTGGAAATTGGCCGGACGATTCTGGGGGCGCCATGTTCGCGTGCAGGATGGCGACAGCGACGCGATGGACATCAAAATAAAGGCCGCGTTCCTTGGACAGAGCTGGACGTTTCAGTGGCGTGACGAGAAGGGCATCGTGTGGTCGGCGGTGATGACGACGGAAGTGGAAACGCGGACGCCGTTCACGATGAAGATGTACAGGGGTTTGGCTGACGGCGTCGGAAGCGCGAGCGAGCGGACGGATTGCGGAAGCACGCAGGGCGAGCCGGTGGTGGTGGCGATTGCGAATGGTCCGGCGAACGATTTCAGCCTGGACGTGGCGGACGACAGTGGCTGGGCGTGGATGCGGCTGGCGCTGGGGGCGATGTGGATTCGGTGCCGGCCGAGTTACAGTTTTAAGAAGGCCTGACACCTAAAGGAACGGACGTTGAGATGGAATCAGCGAGCAATAGAATAAATCGCTACTACGATGCTGACAGCGATTCGCTTTATATCGAATTGAGCGCCAAGCCGGGAGGCGATGCGCGTGAAATCGCTCCAGGAGTTGTCGCGGACTTCGATGACGCTGGAAATCTTGTGGGTCTAGACATCGAGCACGCTTCCCAAAAGATGGATTTGAAAAAATTCGAACTGGACTCGCTTCCTCTCCTACTGGCAAAACCGGCCTGACACCATGAACACACATGAAACAGTATTTGTCGTCGATTTCGGGGCGCAGTACGCGCAATTGATTGCGCGGCGCGTGCGTGAGGCGCAGGTCTTCTGCAAAATCGTGCCTTTTCACCGCGCGCTTGAGGCGGCCAGGGCGGAGCGGCCCAAGGCGCTGATTTTCTCCGGCGGTCCGTCGTCGGTTTACGCGGACAAGGCGCCGCGCATCGAGAAAGAAATCTTCGAACTCGGCATTCCCATCCTGGGCATCTGTTACGGCGTGCAGATCACCGCGTTCACGCTCGGCGGAAAAGTGGAGAAGCAGGAGCGGCGCGAATACGGCAACGCGGTGATTGAAGTGGTCGAGCCCAATTCGCTGCTGACCGGCGTGGGCGAGCGCACGGACGTGTGGATGAGCCACGGTGATGCGCTGACGGTGCCGCCGCCGGGATTCAAAATTCTGGCGCGCACGGCCAGTTGCCCACTGGCGGCGATTGGAGATTCAGTACGCAAGATTTACGGCGTGCAGTTCCATCCGGAAGTGACGCACACGCCGAAGGGCCGCCAGATTCTGCGCAATTTCCTGTATGAGATCGCCGGCTGCAAAGGCGACTGGCGCATGGCCAATTTTATTGAGACGCAGGTGAAGTCGATTCGCGAGAAGGTCGGCGATTCGCGCGTGATTCTGGGACTCAGCGGCGGCGTGGATTCGTCAGTGGCGGCGGTGCTGATACACCAGGCCATCGGCGACAAGCTGCAGGCGATCTTTGTCGATAACGGTCTGTGCCGGAAGAATGAAGGCCGGCGCGTCGAGACGACCTTCCGCGGCCATTTCAAGATTCCGCTGTGGTGCGTTGACGCGAGCCAACAATTTCTGGGCGCGCTGGCCGGTGTGAGCGACCCGGAGCAGAAGCGCAAGATCATCGGGCGCGAATTTGTGCGCGTCTTTGAGACCAAGGCTCGGGAAGTGAAGGGCGCGCGATTCCTGGCCCAGGGCACGCTTTATCCGGACGTGATCGAATCGGTGTCCGCGCATGGCGGGCCGACGGCGACGATTAAGAGCCACCATAATGTGGGCGGACTTCCGGCGGATCTGGGGCTTTCGTTGATCGAGCCCTTCCGTGAACTGTTCAAAGATGAAGTGCGGCTGATCGGAACGGAACTTGGCGTGCCGGAAGAGATCGTGTGGCGCCAGCCGTTCCCGGGGCCGGGGCTGGGCGTGCGCATCGTCGGGCCGGTGGACGCCGAACGCGTGGCGCTGCTTCAGAACGCGGACGATATTGTGCAGGAAGAAATCCAAGCGGCGGGATTGAGCCGGCAATTGTGGCAGTCGTTCGCGATTCTGCTGCCGGTGCGCAGCGTGGGCGTGCTCGGCGACGAGCGCGCGTACGGCGAGACGATTTGCTTGCGCGCGGTGGAATCGAAGGATGGCATGACGGCGGACTGGGCGCATTTGCCGTATGAGGTGCTCGGTCGGATTTCCAGCCGCGTGGTGAATGAAGTGCGCGGCGTGAACCGCGTCGTCTACGACATTTCGCAGAAGCCGCCGGCGACGATTGAGTGGGAGTGAGAACGATTTTGGATTTTGAATTGCGGATTTTGGATTGAATGGAACACAACTAATACAATCAAGAGGACACTTCAGCCACATTCGGACGATGAATCGTGGACTGCAATGGTGGAGCAGACATTTCCTAGAATGTCTCCCCACCATCAAATGCACTGTCCTTTAGCTGCGGCTCTGCGGCTGAACGAAAAATCGTTCCGTGGTAACATCCGATCATGCGATTTTTGAATTATACGGCGGCTTCTCCGGCGGAGGACCTGGCGTTGGAAGAGGCGCTGCATGTGGAGCTTGAGGCGGGGCGTTGCGAAAACACGTGGCGGGTTTGGCAGGCGGCGGCGCCGGCGCTTATTCTGGGCACGGGGCAGGAAGCGGCGCGTGAGGCAAATCTGGATGCGACCGAACGCGAGGGTGTCGCGGTGCTGCGGCGGCATTCGGGCGGCGGGGCGGTGGTGATCGGGCCGGGCGTGCTGAACTTTTCGGCGTTCTATCTGATCCACGAATTGCCGGGGTCGGAGACGATTCGCGGGGCGATGGAGGCGGCGTTGGCGGCTGTGCAGCGCTGGTTGCGCGCGCAAGGCGTTGCGTCGTGTCTGGCGGGGTTGTCGGACCTGGCGGTGGTCTGCGCCGATGGCGGACTGAAAAAAATTGGTGGGAATTCGCAGGCGCGCAAGAAGAACAGCGTCGTGGTTCACGGCACGGTTCTGGCTGATCCGGATTGGGCGCGGATGTCTCGCGTGCTGGCGTTTCCATCGTCGGTGCCGGAGTACAGGGCGGGGCGCGATCACCGGTCGTTCCTGACGAGCCTGAAAGAGCTGAAGCAGCCTGCTGATTTTTCGGCTTTTTCGAAAGGATTAGTTGCAACTCTGGCATCTGGTATGAATATGCAGGAGATGCCGCGCCCGGACGAACTGGCGCGAGCGGCGACGCTGCTCGAGGAGAAGTATGCGCTGAAGAGCTGGAATCTGCGGCGGTGAATATAGAGGTGGCTTCGCCCCTTATTAGGGCAGACAGGAATGTCTGCCCCACCTAAGGCGGACTGGAATGTTCTGCCCGCCTGTGTACGGTGCGAAATTTGAGTTTAAGGTTAAGACGTGACAGGGAAACTAGTGGGTGCGAAGGACGGAGGGGCTCTTCGCTTGAATAAGACGGTGTGTCTGTCCGATCTGCATCTGGGGCGGGTGACGACGTTCGCGAAGGCACCGGAAGTGATTGAACCGCTCGTCGAAGGGTTTGATCGGGTGCTGCTGCTGGGCGATATCATCGATCACTGGTACACGCGGCCGGAGCAGGTGAAGGAACTGGAAGAGCGGATTCATGCGGTCTGCAAACGGGCGGGCGTGAAGAAGGTGATGTACTTCCGCGGCAACCATGATGCCTGCACGGACACCGGTGAAGAATTCGCGCTGATCGACGGCATTCTTTATCTGCACGGGCACGCGGTGTATCACCGCTTGAAGGGTGACGGCTGCCCGACAACGCGGATCAAGTCTCTCAATGATAAAAAGTTTGGCACGTTCCGTTCGGCGTCGCGCGTGGATCGTCACGTCTGGACGGTGATCGACCGTGTCTACGGCAGCATTCCCATGGCTCTGCTCAGCCCGATTGCGTGGCCATGGCCGGTGACGCAGCGCATCAAAGCGCTGGTGAAGGAACTGGCGCCGCACGGCGGCGTGGGCGGCGTGGTGCTGGGGCATTCGCACCGGCCGGGCGTGCGCAAACTGGGCGATCTGTCGCTTTTCAATCTCGGCGGCTGGATGAAGAACACACGCGCGTACGGATTCGTGCGCGACTACAATACGATCCGGCTGGTCCATGTTGAGAACCGCAGAAAAACACTGCGCTGGGGCCACGTTATCCATGAGGGCGAACTGAAAAGTCCGGCCATCGGGACGAAGTCGGGGAATCTGGATGCGGTGGGAACGGTAAAGGATTAATTTTTACCGCAGAGACGCGGAGACGCAGAGAACGGCGAGCACGGAAAAGGTAGGACTATTTATTTTTGAACTGTCAGTTCGGCCACGCGCTTTACCCCTCACCCTAGCCGAACCGCGCGTCCGGCAAGGGGATGCTGTGAGAGGCGATTGCGAATTGCCCGGATGGATTTAGAAGCGGCCTCTTTTTACTTTGAAAGCGGTTTATGACATTCACGCTGATCGGCGAGCGGCTTACGACGCACCGCGAGAGTTTTCAGAAAATAGTTTTCGAGCGCGACGGCACGGCGGCGATTCGGGAGGCGCGGCGCCAGCAGAGGGCCGGGGCGACACACCTGGATTTTAATACGGGTGCCGGCGGCGAGAAAGAAATCGACGAGATGCGCTGGGCTCTGGAAACGGTTGTGCCCGCGCTGGACAGCGCTACCGGAGTGGTGATCGATACGCAGTCGATAGAGTGCTTGAGCGAGGCGCTGACACTTTTGGCGGGACGGCGCCACACGATTGTGAACGCCATTGCTTATGATGCGTTGCAAACGCGGGAGACTCTGGCGCTGGCGGCGCGGCACCAGGCGGGAGTCATTGCGATAGTGGCGGGAGGTGCGGCCGCGCCGCGCAGCTGCGACGAACGGATGAATAGGGCGGTGCAGCTGCAGCGCCAGATGAACGAGGCGGGCATTCCGGACGAGCGGCAGTATTTCGATCCGCAACTCGTGCCGCTGGCGTATGACACGTGGCAACCGAAGGCGGTGTTGGAAACAGCGACGGAGTTAAGGCGCCGGTTTCCTCGCGCGCATGTGCTGGCGGGATTGTCGAACGTATCGTTTCAATTGCCGAATCGTAAACTGCTGCATCGCACGTTTTTGCCCATGCTGCTGGCCAGCGGCGTGAACGGACTGATTCTAGATCCGTGCGATAAAGACTTGCGACAGACACTGATTACAGCGCGGGCACTGCTGGGTCAGGATGAATTTTTGACGACGTATTTGGAAACTAATGCATAAGGTAATTACATAATACATAATACATAATACATAATACATAAAGAATATTAATACATAATGCATAAAAAAACGGAGTTCAGTTATGAGTTATGCATTGTACATTCTACATGCATTAGTCCGTTCTACCAATTGATGTCGAGTTTCGGGAGGATGGATTCATTGCGCGGGGCGTCGAACATCTCGCCGGGATCGTTCTGAAGGCGGATGGGACGTTCGCTGACACGTTCGGGGAGCTTGCCTTGCGGAACGGTGCGCGGATCGTTGCGGCTGATGGTGTTTTCGGGCCGGGTGGATGAGACGGACTGCGCGTCGGCGTCGGCGATATTTTCGGGCCAGAACATTAGGCGCGAGGTCGAACCGGGCTTGGCCTTGAGATTCAGCTTTCCCGAAGAACGGACGTTGCGGCCGACGAGAGTGATGGCTTCATCGCGCACGACGGCGGAGTTGAAATTGAGGTCGTAAGCCATGCCATCGGCGCGCAGCACAAGGCGCTCGCCAGATTGGATCAGGACGCCTTCGAGAGTGACGCGCGCGAAATCGTCTGAGCCCAGAGCGCTGAACGACAAAAGCAGTACCGCACTGAGCGCCAATTTCATGATTTAGTGCCTCCGTGATCGTTTAAGTAAGCAAGGATACGGCCAGAAGGTTAAGTTGGAATTGATTTGTGATTGAGAATAATATTGAGGTCGGCCGAAGATAGAAGGTGCGCTCAACGCGCACATTTTTCACTAATCTGATAATGCGAATACTTGCAACGACGACATTTTACCACGAAGTACGAAGGAGGGTTTAAGGACAGAGGTCTGCTCTTCGAGTGCTCCGTAGTAGAAGCGGTTAGTCATTTCCCATCAATCTTTACCCAGACCTGGCGAGTGCGGGGGCCGTCGAATTCGCAGATGTAAATGCCTTGCCACATGCCAAGGGCGAGCGCGCTGTCTTCGATGAAGACGCTGATGTTGAAGCCCATCATGCTGGCCTTGATGTGCGCGGCGCTGTTGCCTTCGGCGTGTTGGAACCGCGGCTGATTCCAAGGCACGAGTTGATCGAGAGACTTAATCATGTCGGCTTTGACGTCGGGATCGGCGTTCTCATTAATGGTGAGGCCGGCGGTGGTGTGGGGGATGTAGACATGCGCCAGGCCGGAGATGATCTTCGATTTTTTTACGGCCGCCTGAACCTCGTCGGTAATCTCGCGGAATTCCGAATGCGCGCGCGTGTTGATCTCAAGGCGTTCCATAGTCAGTCTCCTCCTTTAGATAGCACTACGAGGTTACCGAGTTTCGGTTCAGCGAAAAGTCATGAAATGATCATTGAATAAATGGTATGCGTACGTACTAATTTTGAATAAAGCATGTAAGTGTATATTAGATCGCTATTTGTGAGAGTCACTTTTTTGAATATCGGGTCCGATGCCTCGTCAGTAGCAGTGGAAGATGGGGCTGGTAAACCAAACTAACAAGGAGGAGAAGATCATGACGAACGGTGCGAAAACGACGGCTGCTCTGGCCCTGCTGATGGGCGTGTCCCTGACGACGACGGCTAAGGCTGCGGACTTCGGATTCTCAATCGGTTTCGGCCGCCCGACAGTACGCCCGGTGGTGTTCGCGCCCCGGCCGGTCGTGACGATGGTTCGCGAGTGGGTTCCGGAACGCTACGAGACGCGCGAAGAACAGATTCTGATCGAGCCGGCTCATGTGGAACGGCAGTATGTCCCGGAGGTTCTCGAAACGCGGGCGGATCGGTACGGTCACCCGGTGACGGTGCTGGTCAAGCCGGGGTACTATGCGGAAGTGCCTGTGCCGGCGCGCTACGAAACGCGCTGCACGAAAGTTCTGATGCCCGGATTTTACCGCGAAGTGGCCGTGAACGAACCGGTGCGCGGACAGTACGGCGACTATCGCAACTACGGCAACGGACGCTGGAATGACGGCCGCGACGAGCGCTGGAACGGACGCTCAGACGACCGCTGGAACGACCGCGCAGACGACCGCTGGAACGACCGCAGTGGTGACGGCTGGAACGATCGCGGTAGTGACCGGCGCCAAGACAATCACGATCACAAAAGTGATGGACGCTATATGGAGAAGGACAAGAAAGTTCCGAACGTGAAGACGAATGTCGCGGTTGCGATCCGCAAGTAAGAGCCTGGAAAAGCCCAACCGTGCCGCCGGGTTGCAGTAATGGACCCGGCGATTCATTGCATGATGACATCTGGAAGAAAGTGAGGCCAGCATTATTTTTTCAACAAAAGCGCCGACTAACTTGAAACTGAAATTCGCTGCGTATAATACGAGTCCTGAATGATCGCAGCCGTTCACGCGCCGCCGCTTTTCTCACGTTGCCCTGTCGTCCAATGGTAGGACACCAGACTCTGACTCTGGGTATCTTGGTTCGAATCCAGGCGGGGCAACCAACTAAATCTCATGGGTACATAGGTAGAAACCAGCATTTTTTTGTTATTGATTTATGTAACCTTCGCATGTAACCTTGCAAGCCCATATGTCCCAAGCTAATCGGCAACGTTTTCATTGCCTACGTCAAACATCCCGTCAGGAAGAAAACGGTGTGCTTCACTTTGGGCGACACGTCCGAAGCCAAGGTTAATACCGATGCGCTCAACCGCATTTTTATGAATCCTGATTTATGGCTCAATCCGCCACAACCGCCGGAGACGCCGGACCTTATCTATCGGCAGTGGATGGGGAAGGGCAACACGGTAACGCTTGCGGGGAAGATACCGAAGCGGATCGCCTGCTCGGCGCGCCAGTTGGTGGCGTCCAGCCCCGTCTGCTTCAGGTAAGCGAAGACCTCGCCCTGGTGCCGGTGCAGGAATTTGGCGAAGCGTTCGAAAGTCCGGATTGATTTT
>Ga0163144_10011491_pt1 | contig 18721 bp, 17 predicted proteins | sample OliLak19BULKMAT1_FD_123175 | JGI IMG/M metagenome (GOLD analysis project Ga0163144, IMG submission 123175) | Freshwater microbial mat bacterial communities from Lake Vanda, McMurdo Dry Valleys, Antarctica - Oligotrophic Lake LV.19.BULKMAT1 | ecosystem: Environmental > Aquatic > Freshwater >... | reverse complement strand
TAGTATACTTCCATTTCCGGCTTATCACGCTGTTACATTTGCAACTCCTGTACCAGTTACAGGAAACTTCGTTGCTACTCTTACCGGCTTGGATGCGGTTGGAAAAGATGATACAATACCTCTTGTATTTAATGGAGCAGGAAATGGAGCAGGAGAACGAAGGGCTATGCAAAAATTATCATCTGCTTTAGGAGGACTGTGGGACTATAGTGACAGCATCTGGACTAGTTTTAATAGAGATGCATTAATCATCCCCATAATAAATTGTGCTACCGGCATTGACTCTTATGCAACTTCAAACGGACTTACACTGAAAGGAACTTATCCAAATCCTGCAAGTGAGTACACAAACATTACATATAGCATAAAGGAACCCTCAATTGTTTCCATCAAAGTATTTGAGGTCACAGGTCGCGTTATTCAAGAGTCTTCTACAAAACTTAACGCAGGCGAGCAAACTATGAAAGTAGACTTGAAGGATCTTGCTCCCGGCACTTACTACTATACTATAAAAACAAATAAAACTCAATTAACGAGTGAGTTTTTAGTTGTTAAATAAATAGTCTCTAACCCATTATAAAATCCCTTCCAAATTTTTTGGAGGGGATTTTTTTTAATATTATGCCACATAGCGTTAAAATTGATCAAATTTTACAGCATAATAATTTATAGAAATAAATATTTGCGTAGGATTTTTAAAAGTTCTACCTTAGCGTTCTGATCAAATGGAAGGGTCTGCTCAAAAATTAGTTATTAACAACAAAAAATCTAAAGTTAACAACCCAATTTTCACTATGAAAAAAGTTTTACTCTCAGTAAGTTTATCGTTGTCAGCAATCTTAGTTTTTGCTCAGCAAGATCCTCAGTTTACACAAAATCCATTTATGAAGCTACCTGTTAATGCAGGTTATGCAGGAACCACTGGTTCGCTTTGTGCTACTGCTGTGTATCGTACACAATGGGTAGGATTTCCAGGTGCTCCCAAAACTTTTATGTTTACTGCTGATATGCCTATGATAGATCTTCATGGTGGAATTGGCCTTACAGTTGCGAAAGATAATTTGGGTAATTTTAATTTTACAATGGCACGCGCTGCATATTCATATCATAAACCAATAGGTGCAACAGGTTTATTAGGAATAGGACTTGAAGTTGGAATTTTACAATCATCTGTTGCATATAACTGGCTGGCTCCAGATGGAACAAACGGTGAGGCGGATCTGGCAATTCCTGATGCAGGAGTTAATAAAATGACATACGATATTGGGTTTGGAGCTTATTATAGAACAGAACAGCTTCATGTTGGTCTTTCATTAGCACATATACCTGGCAAAGGAGAAAGTTTAAAGGCTCCCGAATTTAATTACCAGGCAGCAAGGCATTACTATTTAATGGCCGGGTATGATTTCTACCTTTCAAGCAAATTAACACTTCGTCCTTCTACACATATTAAGACCGATGCTGCAGTTACAACATTTGACCTGCATGCCAATTTAATGTATGATAATTTCATTTGGGCAGGAGCTTCTTACCGCCTCCAAGATGCCATTGCCCCAATGATCGGGCTTGCATGGAAGCCGAATGATAAACAAACAATAAAAATCGGCTATGCATATGATCTTGGAACTTCCAATCTAAAGGCGCACCACAGCAATACACACGAGATATTCGTTAATTACTGCATCAAGTGGAACAGGCCTCCTAAGATACAGAGCCACATTAACCCTAGGTTTTTAAAGTAATTTATTAGTATTAACCTTCTAATATACAGTTACGTTAAAGGAGGGGATTATCTTATTGCACTCGGTTAAAATAATATTTCTCGGCTTTCGTTAATAGTAAGATCGAAGGCGTGAAACAAAAACAATAACTATGAAAAAGTTTTTTTATCTAGGATTACTCGCACTGATCTTGAGTGCCTGTAGCAGCGGTGATCACGGAGAACTTGTGGGAGTACGGGGAAGATCCCCATGGTTCCAGCCACCTCCGTATGGTACCCTCTATTGTCCGATGGGAAGTTTCCACATGGGACAAAGTGATCAGGATATTCCATACAACTTTACCCAAAAGGCGAGAATGGTCTCTTTGCAAGCATATTACATGGACCAAACAGAGATCTCAAATAACGAATATCGCCAGTTCGTTCATTGGGTGCGCGATTCTATAGCACGTGAGCTGTTGGGAGCCAACGATGAAGAACGCTGGAAAAACAAATTAGACCAGTTTGGTGTTGAGCGTGAAGCAGCATATGAAGATAAAGGGTATGATCTTTATTGGGATGAAAAGCTTAATTATGGTGATAAAGACGAAGAAATAAGAAACACCTTGAATGATCTTTACCTTCCTGTTAAAGAAAGATTTTATACAAGAAAAGAGTTTGACACAAGAAAATTCAATTTTGTATACTACCGCATCGACCTGAAAAAAGCATCGCGAAAAGTAAATAGGTTCCGTCACAATACTACCACAGATGATCAGGGAAGAACTTTCATCAATGGTGTAGGCCACTCTGTTGGAGAGGTAGACACTACCAAAGAAGGCTTAGGTCATTATCAGATAGAAAATAAAGGACCTAAAAAAGACCGCAGCGTATTTATTATTAAGGATATCATTAATGTGTATCCGGATACATTGGCTTGGGTTCATGACTTTACCTATTCTTTCAATGAGCCTATGACAAATAATTATTTCTGGCATCCGGCTTATGATGATTATCCGGTGGTTGGAATTACCTGGAAACAGGCACGCGCTTTCTGCGTTTGGAGAACACAATATATGGACAGCTATTTTGCAAGCATCGGCCAATCTATTGTGAATGACTGGAGGCTGCCTACCGAAGCAGAGTGGGAATATACAGCCCGTGGAGGTCTGGATCTTAGTCCGTATCCTTGGGGAGGTCCTTATATCCGTAACGCTCGCGGATGTTTTCTCGGAAACTTTAAACCAATGCGCGGAAGTTATATTGACGATGGAGGATTTCATACCGTACATATTTTCTCTTACTCTCCCAATGAGTGGGGATTTTATAATATGGCAGGGAATGCTTCCGAGTGGACAAGTAACTCATTTGAAGAAGCAGGATATGATTTTGCACATGATTTGAATCCTGATTTTGTAACTGAACCTACAGAAGATGAAAAATATCAAGCGGTTCGCCAGCGTAAAGTTATACGCGGAGGATCCTGGAAAGATGTAGGGTTCTATCTGCAAACAAGTTCAAGGTCATATGAATATCAGGATACTGCAAAAAGTTACATCGGATTCCGCTGCGTAATGACTTACCTGGGTCGCGCAAGAGGGGACGATCCTACTGCTCAGGAAGGCGCACGTCTGGGTGTAAAATAAGCGTATAAAAAACCAAACAGAAAACAATAACTAACACACACAATTCTATGGGCAAGTTTGAAGATTTTTTGATGACCAAGCAATTTAAGAACATCATGGCAAAACTATACGGTATTGGTGCCGCGGTAGTTATTGCAGGTGCACTTTTTAAGATCATGCACTGGCCCGGAGCGAACGAGATGCTTATTCTAGGAATGGGAACAGAAGTACTTATTTTCGTAGTATCTGCATTTGAGCCTTTACATATGGATTTGGATTGGACACTTGTTTATCCTGAACTTGCCGGCATGCACGATGATGGTCATGGCGATAAAGAAGATAAAAAATCTATCACAGAGCAATTAGATAATATGCTTGAAGAAGCTAAAATTGGTCCGGAATTAATCGAGAGTCTAGGATCCGGATTAAAAAGTCTGAGTGATTCAACTTCTAAGATGAATACTATGGCGGATGCAACAGTTGCTACAAATGAGTTCACTACAAATATGAAATCCGCTACTCAAAAAATTGGCGGTCTTTCTGATGCATATGACAAGGCTTCTACATCAATAGGAAGTTCTATCAGTGATCTTGAAAAAGCATCCAGCAAAACTTCACAAGCACTTGATCTTATTTCTAGCTCTACTCAGCAGCAGGCAGGTGCATACTCTGATGGTCTTCAGCAGTTTTCTAAGAGCATTGGTTCTTTGAACAGCGCGTATGAATTGCAGTTCCAGTCAATTCAAAAAACCACTAAACTGTACGAAGGTTTCGAAAAAGCTATTTCTAATCTGGGAGAGTCAGTAGAGGACACCAAGAAATTCAAAAATCAAATGCACTCTCTTTCTGAAAACCTTACTTCTTTAAACACAGTGTATGGCAACATTTTGTCTGCTATGAGTTTTAAGAAATAAAAAAATACCCGCTGCTCATGCAACTAATGTTGTAAAAGGGCGAGAGATTGCAAACAGAAAACATAAATAATAATATAGCGCACACAAATCCTTCTCTTATGGAGGATTTAGGATGGCTAATAAATAATAAAAAATATGGGAGGAGGTGGTAAATTAAGCCCTAGACAGAAGATGATTAACATGATGTATCTCGTGTTAACAGCCCTGCTCGCAATGAACGTGTCAAAAGAAATTCTAAACTCTTTTGCCCTTCTTAATAACGGATTGGTTAGAACAAATACAAATTTTACTGTAAAGAACGAAATAACCTACAGCGCTTTTGAAACTGCGGAGCTCAATGACCCGAACAAGGTACGTCCTTTTCGTGATAAGGCCGAAGCAGTAAAGAAAAAAGCTCAGGTGATGTTCGATTATATTGAGAATATCAAATCGGAACTTATTAAAGAAGTGGAGCAAAAAGAAGAAACTACAATCACCGGACGAAACGGAGAGGACAGTACAATTAAAATTGCTTCTAACGTTTTTTATATGGAAGGGAAAGATAATAATCAGATCCCTACCCATTATTTTATGGGCGAATTAGATAAAGCAGCGCCAGGAAATAAAGCGTATGAATTTAAAGAAAAGGTAACTAATTTTAAAAAGGATCTAAACACATTTATTCCGGAAAAAGAGAGAAAGAATATTAAGCTTGGCTTGGAAACAGATGACGTTTATTCTGCAACGGAAGATTTGATGATCTCTTGGGAGAATAATAATTTTTATCATAATCCTGCAATTGCGGTAATCGCGATCCTCACTAAAATGCAGAACGATGTTAAGAATGCGGAAGCCGACATTATAAATGCGCTTTACAAACAGATCGATGTATCTTCATTCAAATTCGATACACTCTCTGCACGTGTTGTGGCTAACTCAAACTACGTTCTGTTAGGTGACGAATACCGCGCAGAAGTTTTTATGGCAGCCTTCAGCACTACATCCAACCCGCAAGTTTGGTTGGGAGACGTGGACAGTGTAAAGCATGAGATCCGTGGTCCAAAAGACACTAGTTCTGTTAAAGTAAATAAAGGAGTTGGTATCTATTCAGTTTCTCCTTCTGCGGAAGGAACTGTTCAATGGGGTGGTATCATCCGCATGAAAGATCCTGCTGATCCAACCGTTTATCACTCATATCCTTTTAAATCAGAATTCAAAGCAGCACGTCCTGCAATTGTTGTTTCTCCGGATAAAATGAACGTGTTTTATGTGGGTATTGATAACCCTGTTTCTATTTCGGTTCCGGGTATTGCAGCAGAAGATCTTCAGCCTTCTATGTCAGGAGGAAGTATTGGCGGATCCAGAGGTAAATACAGTGTAAAGGTGCCTCAATCTATGGCCGGCAAAGAATGCATGGTTAACGTTTCTGCTAAAACAAAAAATGGAGTTAAATCCATGGGGCAAGGTGTTAAGTTCCGTGTTAAGACAGTACCTAATCCGGTTCCAACAGTTTATGGTAAACGCGGAACAGATGTTATTAAAGCAGGGGAAGTGCAGTTTGTTAAGGGAGTAGTTCCTATGATGGATAACTTTGAATTCGAACTTAAGTTCCCTGTTGTATCATTTGACGTTTCGATGAACGTAAATGGTCTGGAGGTTACAGAATCAGTACAAGGGCCGTCCATGAGCGATAAGCAAAGAGCACTTATCGGCAGGGCGAAAAAAGGAAATAAGATCTATATCGAAAAAGTAAAAGTAATGAAACCGGGAGGAATTATAGCGGAGATTGGCAGTGTTAACTTAAAGGTGATTTAATTTTTTAAACCTTTGTATTATGAAAAGATCATTTAAGCATGGATTAGTTTTAGCAGCCGGCTTGTATTTGGCAGCGGCAGGTTCTGCATTTGCGCAAAACCCAACTACTCCACCTGTAACCACACCTCCTGCCGGTGGTCCTCCTACTAATATGTCGCCCACTCCAAATGCCGGAGGCTCCGGAGGAATTTTGGAACCACCTGGAGGCGGGGTGCTTGATGGTGTTTACACCCCTGAGCATTTAGCATACAGAAAACCTATCCCATATGTTTATGAGCGTGAAGCAGACATCATGTGGCAAAAAAGGGTTTGGAGAGTAATTGATCTAAGGGAAAAAATTAATCACCCGCTGTATTATCCGGATGATACTACAATGGTAAAAAGGCCTGCGCTTTTTTGGGTGCTAAAAAAGGGCATTGTATCCGGTAAGATAACCACAGTATTTAATTTTGATGCATTTACCAATGAGTTTGGAACACCAATGCTTCAGGCAGAAGTTATAAAAGCAATGTCAGAGGATATTGCTATGAAAGACTCTATCGGGCAGCCGCTATTTGATTCTACAGGTAATCAGATGATGATGCCTACGGCTCTTCAGCCAAATTCAATTGTACAATACTACTTGAAGGAAGATTGGTTCTTTGAAAAACAACGTTCGGTGATGGATGTAAGGATCATTGGAATTGCTCCGATAGTAGAAGTGGATGATCCGGTAGCAGGTAAGTTCTCTTACAAGCCGCTTTTCTGGCTTTATTATCCGTCCCTCAGAAATCTACTATCGCAGTACTATTGCTATAATCCTTATAACGATGCGGAGTGGAGAACTTTTGATGAGATATTTCATAAAAGGCTGTTCAGCAGTTTTGCATACATGGAATCGAACGTGTACAACCGTCCTATTGCAGCCTATTTAGCAGGACAATCCATGGAAATGCTCCTTGAAGCAGAAAGGATCAAGGAAGATATTTTTAAGATGGAACACGATATGTGGAACTATTAAAATAAAAATTTTGTCATGAGAAAGGTCTGGCGATATCGTCAGGCCTTTTTTATTTCCTTCCAGGGGATTCTTTCTCTGCCCCTTTTCGAAAAAAGGAAACGAGACTTTTTGCTTTTGCTTTCCCAATTAATGTAGCAATTTTTTCTTCGGCCGTTTCTTTTATTACAGCTACAGATTTAAATTCTTTTAAAAGCTTTTCCAGGGTTTTTTCACTTATACCTTTTACCTGAGTGAGCTCAGATACGATCGTTTCCCGAATGCGCCTGCCCCGGTGATGCTTCAGTCCAAACCGGTGTGCCTCGTCACGCATCTGCTGGATCACTTTCAGGGTTTCAGATTTTTTATTGATATACAGAGGCAGAGAATCTTCCGGGTAATATATCTCTTCCAGCTTTTTGGCAATCCCGATAATTGCGATCTTCCCATTTAGTGAAAGCTTTTCTAAACTTTTAACAGCAGAGCTCAGCTGTCCCTTGCCTCCGTCAATTACGATCAGTTGAGGAAGCGGATGGTTTTCCTCCAGCATTCTTTTATACCTGCGGTAGATCACTTCTTCCATAGATGCAAAGTCATTGGGCCCTTCCACCGTTTTAATATTAAAAAGCCGATAATCCTTTTTACTTGGCTTAGTATTTTTAAAGACCACGCAGGCCGACACAGGGAATGCACCCTGAATATTAGAATTATCGAAACATTCCATGTGAACCGGCAATTCTTTCAATCGCAGATCCTGTTTCATGGTTTTTAGAATTCTATCAACGGAGTTTTCTTTCGTTGAAAACACCTCTCTATTCTCTTTTTCTTTGCGGTAATATTCTGCGTTACGAGCAGAAAGCTCTAGTAATTTGTGCTTATCTCCGCGGAGAGGTATCGTGAATTCCACTCCGGGGAAGGTTACATCCAGGAGGAAAGGAATAATTATTTCTTTTGTTTCACTCGTGAACCGCTGGCGTAGTTCTGCCAGGGCGAGCAGCAACAATTCCTCGTTGGATTCCTCCAGTTTCTTTTTCATCTCAATGGTATGCGCCTGAACGATGGCACCATTTATTACTTTGAGGTAGTTAACATAGCCAAACGACTCATCGGAAACAATGGAGAACACATCCACATCTTCAATAGTGGGACTAACAATAACAGAACGACTTTGATATTTCTCAAGCGATTTTATCCTCTCCTTTAGCAAGTGTGCATTTTCAAAATCATATTTTTCAGAGTATTGCCACATAAGCTCTTTCAGTTGTTTTATCACAGAGGAAATGTTTCCTTTAAGGATATGTTTTATCTGTGCGATGCTGTCATCGTAAGATTCCTGAGATTGAAATGCTTCACAGGGACCCAGACAATTTTTTAAATGATATTCCAAGCATACTCGGAATTTTTTACCCGTAATATTTTCCTTCGAAAGATTAAGGGTGCAATTCCTGAGCGGATACAATTTTTTGATCAGGTCCAGGATGGTATACATGGTTTTAAGCGAAGTATACGGCCCGTAATAAAAGGATCCATCCCGTATAAAATTTCGTGTTTGAAAGATTCGCGGGAAGCGTTCATTCTTGATGCATATCCAGGGGTACGTTTTGTCATCCTTCAATGCAACATTATACCTAGGCTGATGCTTTTTTATCAGGTTGTTTTCTAAAAGCAGTGCATCCAGCTCTGTGTTTACAACGATATATTTTATGTCAACAATGGAATGAACCAGATACAAGAGCTTGCCGTATTGGTGTGTTTTTGTAAAATAAGACGAAACTCTTTTTTTAAGATTTTTTGCCTTGCCGATGTAAATTATGTTTCCGTGCTTGTCAAAATATTGATAAACACCCGGATTTTCAGGAAGAGAAGAAGCGATGTTTAACAGGGCAGGAGCAATCTTTCCTTTTTCACTCATCGCTACTTTAATGAATCAGGTTTTGTTTCGGCAGGAGGAGGAGGAACGGAGTTTTTAGACTTTCTTCTCTTCTTAGAGCTGTTATTTGGAGCTGAATTTTTAGTAGTTGTATCAGGTACTAATGGCGTTTCAATAATGATCTCTTTTACGGGAGGCTCTGGCGGAGTATCAGGAATAATTGGATTTGGCTTAGGAGAAGTCGTGTCGGCAACAGCTTTTTGAGTCGTGTCTGGTCTTTTCTTTCTGTCCTGTTTTTGAATTGTTTTTACAACGGGCTCTTTGATATTTATTTTTCGGATTGAGTCAGCAATTATAACAGCCCTGATCGAATCGCTTTTAAATTTTTCCAACGAAATTGCAGCGGAATCTATTTTTGGGAAATGAGGGGGTAAAGTGGCGTGAGCAGCATTGGCAGTATCGATAAGGTCAAATGAATTTTGTGTAGAATCCGTTGAAGTTTCTGTCTCAGCAGCCTCATTGGAATAGTATTCAGCGATCTTAAATACCCCAAATGTTAAAAGCAGAACCCCTGCCACCGCAACAGCGATCAAAATTGTTTTTTTGCTAGCCCCAACTGACATAGATCTTGGTTCGTGTTTGAGCAGCACTTCCACTTCGCTCCAGTCAAAAGGCGGAATATTAGTATCCGCGCTTTTCAAGCTATTCCGTATGAAGGAATCCAAAGGAGAACTATTTGAAGCAGGCTTCATAGTATTTTTATTGGGGAATGATCCCGCAAATATTCTTTCTTAAATTAAATTTTGCTTTTGATAAACTGTCCTGGGATGTATATTCGCTAATATCCAGCAACAGGGAAATTTCAGGGTGTGAATATCCATCCACCTCATGCAAATTATAAATTACACGATAAGAAGGAGTAAGCTGCTGCAAAGCTTTAATGATCATTAGTTTATCGGAAGAGTTTATGATCTGCTCATCGGACAGTTCCTGGTCAGATTTTTTTCCGGAATCCCTCATGCTAACGGTGCTGCTTACAAAATGCTCTTTTTTGTCAGCGTGCATATGTTGAACCGCAGATGCAATTGTTTCTTTGTTTATCCATTCTTCCAGTGTAATGGGAGGGAGATCTTTTTTTCTTTTAGCGTTTAATTCAACATGGTTTCTGAATCCGTTCAGGATATTTTTAAAGGCATTAAGAAGAATGGCCTTGGCTCCTTGTGGGCTTTTGGAATAGCGGATGCAAACATGCATTACCTTGCTGAAATACTGCAGATAGAGTTCCCTCTGTGCAGCAGGCTCATGTTTCAGGCATCCGCGTATAAGTTCTTCTTCAGTCATCTCCTGAGCAAACTTACCGATTTTCCCCTTTGAATATTTACTAAAATGAGATAAAAATATACTCTCCATCGGGAGGCGGAAAGGAGTCGGAGGGCACTAAATGAGAACTATCGCTTAATGCTTAAAGTGACAAACCCTCTTTTGGAATGTACAATTCCATCGGCACCATTGGCTTGAATCGAGTACAGGTACACTCCTTCAGGTGCATCCTGGCCATTTAGCAGTTTGCCATTCCATTTTTCATCAACGGAATTCGAGGTAAATATTTGCCCGCCTTTCTGACTGTAGATCGCAATTCCGACAGAAACTATATTCTTCATTTCGAAAAAGAAATAATCATTTTCTCCATCTCCATTGGGAGTAAATATGTTTGGAATATTAGTAATGGAGGAAGAGGCTTTCACTTCAATAACTACTTTATCGGAAGATATTCCGGAGGAATTTTTCGCAGTAACTTTTACAGCATAATTTCCCGGCTCGGTAAATGTGTGAGTAGGGGAATTGTCTCTTGATCCAGAACCATCACCGAAATCCCAGCTCAAAGAGGAAGCAATGCCCTGATTGATAAAATTTACTGTAAGCGGAGCCTCACCCGAAGTTGTATTTACAAAAATGGCAACTGCAGGCAGAGAGGCATCTTCCTGAGGAACTTCGGAGGAGGATGAGACAGCGGCATTCATGTGCGCTGACGCAGATGCATTTTGGGTCCCGCGGATCATTCCGCCATCTCCTTTTGGAGCGTTGCCGTATTTACCTGTTTGGGGCGAAGAAAAGGTCGTATTATTTTCCAAAGCGGATGCTTCTGAAGAAACTATTTGTTCGTTTGATCTTGAAGAAACAGGCTCTTCCTTGTTATTATCCGCAATAGTCTGATTTAATGTGCGCACTGCAGGAGGAGCTTGCCAATTTGAAGATGGAGCCGGATCAGAAGCACTTTCGGGCAACTGTGTTTTTGTGGTAACATTCTGATTGCTTACTTCTTGCGCTACGCTTTCAGATACCTGTTTTTTTTCTGAAGAAGGAGGATTAATTTTTTCTGAAGAAGGATTAAAATATAAGATACCTCCGGCTATGATAGCCATAGAAGCAGCACCGACAAATATTTTTCCGATCGTGAATTTAGCAGCAACGGACGCAGATCCTCCCGACACAGATTGTATCCCGCTCTGTACGTTTGTCCAGACCTGAGGATTAACATCCGCTTCAAAACGGTCAAATGTTTCCTTAAATAATTTCTCTATGTTGTCGCTGTTCTTCATGATATTTTACTCGCTTCTGCTGGCTTGGATTCTGTTTGAAGTATGTTTTGTAAATGTGTTTTGGCTCTCGAGTATTGCGATTTAGAAGTTCCTTCAGAAATTCCAAGCTCCTCGGCAATTTCTTTGTGTGAATATCCTTCTATCGCATACATATTAAATACTGCCCGGAATCCAGGAGGCAGCTTCTGGATCATTGTTAAAAGGTCTTTTTCATTCATGCTTTCTCCCACATGGCTGTTGCCCGGGAGCTTATATTTTGCTTCTTCTATGTCAATATTCAGACGCATATCCTTATTTTTTCTCAGGTAGGTCAGCGATTCATTCACCATGATCTTCCGTATCCAGCCTTCCAAAGACCCCGAGCCTCTAAAAGTGTCTATTTTCTCAAATACTCTTATGAATCCATTCTGAAGCATGTCTTCGGCTTCCTCACTTCTGCCTGCATATCGAAGGCAAACCCCCATCATTTTCCTGTTAAACTGCTCAAAAAGAAGCTTTTGGGCAACCGGGTTCTTTGCAAGGCATCCTTTGACCAATTCTTCATCTGTCATTCTCGTCTGCTATTAAGATGCATATAGACATTAAAAGGTTGCATTTTAGTCAATATTTTTGCCTAGTTCCCAATCACTTAACTGTCTAGTTGTTAAAGATATAAAATATGTTAAAAGGTTCAAATTATTCATTATAAAATTTGATTTTACTTAAACAAGTATACCTTTGCACCCCTAATTAAATAAAAACAGCATTTTTACATTAATTTTCCATGAAAGTAGCAATCGTAGGAGCAACAGGTTTAGTAGGCAGCGTAATGGTAAAAGTTCTTGAAGAAAGAACCTTTCGCGTAACAGAATTCCTTCCTGTAGCATCAAAACGCTCGGTAGGAAGAGACGTAAGTTTCAGAGGCAGAACATACAAGGTAATTGGGATGGACGAGGCTATAGCAGCTAAACCAAACATCGTTTTATTCTCTGCAGGATCTGCAACAAGCATGGAGTGGGCGCATAAGTTTGCCGGTGTTGGAGCTGTAGTGATTGATAATTCTTCGGCATGGAGAATGCATCCTGATATCAAATTGGTTATTCCTGAAATTAACGCAAACCAGATACGTAAAAAGGATCGCATCATTGCAAATCCAAATTGTTCTACCATCCAAATGCTAATGGCGTTATACCCGCTGCATAAAAAATATGGTATTTCACGTATCGTTGTTTCTACCTATCAGGCAGTAACCGGAACAGGAATGAAAGCGGTTGAGCAATTGATGAACGAACGGAAGAATATTAAGTCGGAACCTGTTTATCCTTACCCAATTGACCTGAATGTTATACCTCATATTGCAGATTTTAATGAAGAAGGGTATACCAAAGAGGAAATGAAAATGAAGGAGGAAACGCAGAAGATATTTGACGATAAAAAAATAAAAATTACTGCTACGTGTGTTCGTATTCCGGTTGTGGGCGGCCATAGCGAATCGGTGAACGTTGAGTTTAAAAAAGATTTTAAAATAGAAGACGTACGCAGAATTCTTTCCGATACGAAAGGTGTTGTGTTGCAGGATGATTTCAGGCACAACAAATATCCTATGCCTTTGTATGTACAGGGGAAGGACGATGTATTTGTAGGCCGTCTTCGCAGAGATAACTCTCAGGCGAAAACGCTGAACATGTGGATAGTGGCTGATAATCTTCGCAAAGGTGCTGCTACAAACGCAGTTCAGATAGCGGAGTACATGGTTGCTAAGAAACTGATCTGATACTTTTTGTCTAATAAAAAAAGCCGGTGATGGTTAAAACCCTCATCGGTTTTTTTATTTAATTTTATCTATGGGTTTTATCGCGGAATTTAAGCAGTTTGCCATGAAAGGCAACGTCATTGATCTGGCAGTGGGCGTGGTCATAGGCGCAGCATTTCAAAAAATTGTTACATCATTGGTAGATGATATTATCACTCCTGCACTTTTAAATCCGTTGCTGCGAGCAGCTAAAATAGCAGATCTACAGCAACTTCGTTTTGCGGGGACTGCTATCAAATATGGAAGTTTTCTTTCTCAAGTAATTTCATTTGTCCTTATCGCATTTGCGTTGTTTCTATTGATAAAAGCAATAAACGCAGCAAAGAAAAAGCAGGATGAAGCCCCCGCCTCTGTTCCTCTTCCAACAAAAACCGAAGAGCTGCTTATAGAAATCAGAGATAGCTTAAAGGAAAAAAGGCAGTAAGTATGAAAAGGATCATATTAATAATCTTTGCAGTAAGCTTTTCAAATTTATATTCTCAAGCCATACCGGATTCTTTAAAGTTATGGAAAAGAGGCGGCTCTGGCACTCTCAATTTTTCACAGATATCACTTTCTAACTGGGCACAGGGATGAGAGAATGCTATTTCAGCTACCTCGCTTTTCAATTTGTTCGCAAACTATAAAAGAGAAAGATCCTCGTTTGATAATGCATTTGCTTTAACGTATGGATTCTTCAAAACGGGCCAAACTCCCCTGAGAAAGAGTGATGATAAAATAGAGATCAGTTCAAAATATGGCTATCAAACAGGCAAACATTGGTACCTCGCTACGCTGCTCAGTTTCCGGTCTTTGCTTAAACCGGGGTTCAATTTTCCAAATGACTCGGTGAAGATCGCGGATTTTTTGGCTCCCGGTTATATTACCCTTTCAAGTGGTATGGACTATAAACCCAAAGAAGATTTTTCTTTTTTCTTGTCACCCATTACCGGGAAAGTGACTATTGTAAATAATACCATTACTGATTATATATTAGTCCATAACATTTGGTATAATGCCGATCAAGTACAAATTATACTTGGACTAAAAGATATGAAGCATCGGTATAATCAGGCGCTTGCCGATGCGGGGGGCCTACGGGGTAGATCATGCAGTATATGATACTGCAAGAATTAAAATTGAGAACGGGAAAAGGATACGTTATGAGTTTGGCGCGTTTATATCTGCAAAGATAAAGCAGACAATTGCGAAGAACATAGTGTTAAGCACCAAGCTGGATCTGTTCAATAATTATTTTGAGAATCCTCAGAACATAGATGTGAACTGGGATGTGCTCATTAATATGAAAGTGAATAAATTTATTTCTGCAAGTATAAATACCACGCTTATTTATGATGATGACATTCCCATCCCCATATATGTTTACGTGAATGGCGTAAAGACCTCCAAGCGGGCGGGCCCCAGGACATAATTTAAAGAGGTTTTCGCCTTAGGAATTTCCTTCAAGTTCTAGCCAACTTCCTGATTTTCATACGGTTCATATGTCGATGACATTTTGTCACAAGCGTCTCTTTTGATTATCTTTGCAGTCCTATATGAATATATACGAAGACAAAGTAATTGATGAGTCGCGCCAGGGAGAGGTGTTGGAGATCAATACTCCTGCCCGGATGGGAGAGGGTAAAAAGATGTTCCTAGAAAGTTATGGCTGTGCCATGAACTTCTCCGACAGTGAAATAGTGGCCTCGATACTTGTGGGGAAAGGATATTCTACAACCACAGATTTTCACGAAGCAGATCTTATTTTATTGAACACCTGTGCTATCCGCGATAATGCCGAGTTACGCGTGCGCAATAGGCTGAAGGAATATAACATTGCAAAAAGAAAAAATCCGAAGCTCATGATCGGGGTTTTGGGTTGTATGGCCGAGCGGTTGAAATCAAAGCTTTTGGAAGAAGAAAAAATAGTTGACATTGTTGTGGGCCCCGATGCATACCGTGATCTTCCGAACCTGATCGAGAGTGTGGAAGGGGGGCAAAAAGCGGTGAACGTATTACTTTCATTAGAAGAAACGTACGCAGATATCAGTCCGGTCCGTTTAGGCAGCAACGGGGTTACCGCATTCATCAGCATAACGCGAGGATGTGATAATATGTGTTCCTTTTGTGTAGTGCCTTTTACACGCGGCAGGGAAAGAAGCCGTGATCCGGAAAGCATTGTGAACGAAGCAAAAATTTTATTCGAACAGGGATACCGGGAAGTCACTCTGCTAGGACAGAATGTGGATTCTTATCTCTGGGCTGCAGGCAAAGCGAAAAAAGAATTGAATGATATTGAAAGACAAAATGCATTTTCGTTTGCTAATTTGCTGGAAGAAGTTGCAAAGATCTCTCCTGACCTGAGGGTTCGCTTCTCTACTTCCAATCCACAGGACATGACGGACGATGTGCTGCACATGATCGCGAAGTATGAAAATATTTGCGATTATATTCATCTGCCTGTGCAAAGCGGCAATACGGATATGCTTACCCGCATGAACCGGGGTTATTCTCGTGAAAAATACTTAGAGCGAATTGCAGCCATCCAAAGAATAATTCCGGATGCGGGCATTTCTACCGATATCATAACAGGATTTTGTGGAGAAACAGAACAAGAATATACAGATACCCTTTCCCTGATGAGTGAAGTGAAATTTGACTTTGCTTATATGTTTGCCTATTCCGAAAGGCCGGGAACGATGGCGGAAAAAAAATATAAGGACGATGTGCCGGCTGATGTTAAATTGAAACGCCTGCAGGAAGTAATCGTATTGCAGCAAAAACATTCTGCGGAAAGAACAAAGCAGGGAGTAGGTAAGGTTCACCGCGTGCTGGTAGAAGGGGTTTCTAAAAAATCGGATGAAAGATTATATGGTAGAAATAGCAAGAATACAGTAGTGGTGTTTCCAAGGCAGAATTTTAAGAAAGGCGATTATGTGAATGTGCTGGCAAAGGAGTGTACGCTGGCGACTTTAATTGGAGAGGCCGTATAGAAAACAGTAATAAACTGTCATTAATAAATTCGTACAGATTCGTTATTCGTAACCAATGAATATTCAGGACATTAAAAATCGCTTTGGAATTATTGGCAACTCATCTTTGCTGGAGAGGGCGATTGATATTGCCACCCAAGTGGCGCCCACCGATCTGAGCGTACTCATTACCGGAGAGAGCGGCACAGGAAAGGAAGTATTTCCAAAGATCATACATCAATTGAGCGCACGCAAGCACGGGCCGTACATTGCTGTGAACTGCGGAGCTATACCGGAAGGCACCATAGATTCAGAATTATTCGGACATGAAAAAGGTTCTTTCACCGGAGCAAATGAAGCTCGTAAGGGATATTTTGAAGTAGCTGATGGGGGAACAATATTTATGGATGAGGTGGCAGAGATGCCGCTGGCTACGCAAGCTCGGCTGCTTCGTGTTCTTGAAACAGGAGAGTTCATCAAAGTGGGTTCTTCCAAAACGCTGAAGACAAATGTACGTGTGGTAGCTGCTACGAACGTTAACTTACAAGATGCCATTTCGAAAGGCAAATTTCGGGAGGATCTATATTATCGTCTCAATACAGTCCCTATAATTGTGCCTTCACTTCGCGAACGGAAGGACGATATTCCTTTACTCTTTAGAAAGTTTGCTGCAGACTTTGCTTCCAAATACAGGATGCCATCCGTAAAACTGGATACAGAAGCAGAGAATCTTTTGGTGAATTATTATTGGCAAGGGAATGTACGGCAGCTTAAAAACACCACCGAACAAATTTCGATCATTGAGAAGACCCGCGATATATCGGGAGATGTTCTTCAAAAATACCTTCCTGAAAACGCTTCTTCAAAGCTGCCGATGCTTTTCAAAGGAGAAAATACCGGGGAGCTTTCGGAGCGCGACCTGCTTTATAAAGTTTTGTTTGACATGCGTAAGGACGTTGGAGATCTGAAAAGAATTGTTTTTGGACTGCTTCAGGGCACTGCAGAAGGAACTAATCCTTTAACTGCAACGATGGGCCGTAGCAAAGGGGAATTTGCGCATGATAAGCAGGACACGAGTGAAATGGAAAAAAGGGAAAATTCCAATTTGCCACTGGTTATCCGTCCTTCTACAGATTTGCCAAGTGAACATATTCATGCACATGAAGAAGTGCAAGAACCTCTTTCAATTGAAGACAAAGAGATCGAAATGATCAAAAGGGCTCTTGAGAAATATAAAGGCAGACGCAACAGAGCGGCAAAAGAGCTGGGAATATCCGAGCGCACCTTGTACCGAAAAATTACAAGATACGGATTAGAGGAATGAGTGCGACCCCCTCTAAATCTCCCCCTTCAGGGGAGACTTGTATTACTACATTTCATCTAATTATTTTGAGACGGATGGATTGAAAAAATCTTTCAGATAGAATGGTTCGAAGTAGGCTACGTCTTCAAACTTTTTTTCAGAGAATAATTTTTCAGCAAGCGGAACCATAAATTTTGCCGAGGGGTTAATATTATCCAGAAATATAGCGTTGGGATGAGATATTGTGGATCTGCATTTAGCGGCTCCATCCCCAAAGAAGTATATCGTATGCTTCTGTAACAGTTCCGAAAATGAATTGCTATCAATTATATCCGCAGATGTTTTTTTTATTTCTTTTAATTGTTCGTCAAAAACAGCGCAATAGACTTCCATTCGCCTCGCATCGATCATCGGACAGAACAGGGATGGCTGATGGTTAATGGTTAATGGCTGATGGATAAGGCCGGCAGCCATGGCTTCTAAAGAATTGATCGCAAGAAGCGGCTTGTCAAGCGCATAACACAATCCTTTGGCGGCAGAAACACCAATCCTTAAGCCTGTGAACGAGCCGGGACCTTTGCTTACGGCAACGGCATCTATATCTCCTAAATGGATCTTAGCCTGCCGGCAGACATCTTCGATATACAGTGTAAGATTTTCTGTGTGAGAATGTTTTTCGTCCAGGGATTCTTTCACCGCAATGACTTTGCCATTTTGCCCGATCGCAACAGAGCAAGCTTTCGTAGAAGTTTCCAGACAAAGAATCATTGGTTATTAAGTTCGGCCATTGCGAGGGCGTTTCGACCGAAGCAATCTCAGAAATTTTGGTGAGATTGCTTCGCCTCAAAGCAGGCTCGCAATGACGATTATTATTCTTTCTTCCAGCTATTTGCAATAGCTTCCTTATCAGATTTCTGAACTTCCATTCCGTTCTTCAAAAGTTTTGCAACTGCATTGTACGGACCCGTAACAATTTCATCTCCTTCTTTCAATCCTTCCGTGATCTCAATTGCTATGTTATCCTGGATACCGGTTTTTACTTTTTGAATTTTTACTTTTCCATCTGCATAAATGAACACACATTCCTGCGGTTTAACATCTTTTGGAAGGCTATTCATTTCTATTTTTTCTTTTTTCTCATCCACCACTTTGGTCTCGTAGTCATCTCCTTTCTCTTCTTCTTTATCCGCATTCACT
>Ga0163144_10011488_pt1 | contig 18724 bp, 13 predicted proteins | sample OliLak19BULKMAT1_FD_123175 | JGI IMG/M metagenome (GOLD analysis project Ga0163144, IMG submission 123175) | Freshwater microbial mat bacterial communities from Lake Vanda, McMurdo Dry Valleys, Antarctica - Oligotrophic Lake LV.19.BULKMAT1 | ecosystem: Environmental > Aquatic > Freshwater >... | reverse complement strand
CCGACCGCGAAGTCGGAGCCGCGGAGCCTCGTCGCCCCCGCCTGAATTCCGGGACGCGTCGCCCATCGCCAGCGCCGAGAGAATCGCGGCCAGGAGACCGACAGTGCGGCGGGAGCTCGGCACGAACTTGCGTAGCATTCGCAAGGCCCGTCGCATGGCGGACCCGCACGCACGGAAGTCCGCCGCCATGATCCCTGCCGAAGCTTCCTCCCCGACCGCCGTCATCGCCGACGACGAGCGCCTGCTGCGCGATCAGCTGCGCGCCCGCCTGACCGAGGTCTGGCCCGAGCTCGCGGTCGTCGGCGAGGCGAAGAACGGCACCGAGGCGGTCGAGCTGGTCGAGGAGCACCATCCCGACCTGGTCTTCCTCGACATCCGCATGCCCGGCATGAACGGCATCGAGGCGGCCCGGGCGATCGCCCAGCTGCCGATCGACGAGGACGGCGCCCAGCCGGAGAACGGCCGGCCGTGGCGCGGCGCCGAGATCGTCTTCATCACCGCCTACGACCAGTACGCGATCGAGGCGTTCGAGCAAGGCGTGGTCGACTACGTCCTCAAGCCGGCCGAGCGCGACCGGCTCCAGGTCACGGTCGACCGGGTGCGAAAGCGGCTCGCGAATCGCGGCGGCGACGACGCGCCCGACGCCAGCGGCATGCAGGGCCTGCTGCAGAAGCTGGCCGAGAAGCTGAACCCGGGCGCGGTGCCGCGGCTGAAGTGGATCCAGGCGACCGTCGGCACCAGCATCCAGATGATCCCGGTGGAGGACGTGCTGTTCTTCATCTCCGACGAGAAGTACACCCGGGTGCAGACGGCCTCGCTCGAGGCGCTGATCCGCAAGCCGATCAAGGAGCTGGTCGACGAGCTCGACGCCGACCTGTTCTGGCAGATCCACCGCTCGACCCTGGTCAACGCCCGGGCGATCGCCGGCGTGACGCGCGACCTGCGCGGCCGCCAGCTCGTGGCGGTGCGCGGCCACCCCGAAAAGCTCGAGGTGAGCCGCAGCTACGCCGGGCTTTTCAAGGGGATGTGAGACAACGCCCCCACGCTTGCGGCTGCGCCGCTGCGCTGCCCCCCTAAGTCAGCGGCGTGATCAGGAAGTCCGGATGGAACGGCAGCCCGAGCAGCCCCGCGCCGCCGATCATGACGCCGAACACGCTCGGCACCAGCGCCAGCCAGAACAGCCACCAGACGTGGGTCAGCGCGGTGATCGCCAGCAGGGCGATCGCGATCGCGATCGCCGCCTCGGCCAGGTCGAACTGGTCGTCCTTGTAGTTGAGCTTGTCGTAGGTGGCCTTCGCTCCCTCGGCCAGCTTCTTCTGCTCTTCCTTCTTGACGTTCTGGCTCCGCGCCATCGCCGCGTAGCGGGCGATCGACTCGTCGTAGGCGGCCACGTCGGCGGCGTCGGTGCGGCCGCGCTTGGCGAGCTTGAGCTCCTCGACGGTCGCCAGCATCACCTCCTCGCGGATGTTGCGCGCCTGGTAGAAGCTCCACTGGTCGATCATCTCGGCCTGGGCCGCGAGCATCGCCTGGACGATGTTGTCGTCCTTGACGTTGCAGATGCCGAGGAAGGTGGCGAGGATCGCGACGGTGATGGCGACGAAGCCGTTCAGCTTCGCGTTGCTCCTGTTGTTTTCGCTGTCTTCGCGCAGCTCTGCTGCGGTCTCCACCGGGTCGATGTCGAGTGCCAACGTGTTCTCCTTCTGGGTTCCTGAGATCGGCGCTTGCGCCAGCGCGCAGTGTGCGAGGTGCCGGGCCCGGAATCAAGCCGTCCGCAAGGGCGGGTTGCGCAGCGCCTGCGCCGCCTTCGCCTCCGCCTGCGCCACTTCCGCGCGCCGCGCAGCCGCGTCGCGCAGCGCCTTCAGCTGGGCCCGCGGGTCGGCCCGCACGCCGGCCTCGGCGAGCTTCATCTCGGCGACGAAGCGGCTCGGCACTCCCGCCACGGTCTCGCGCCCGCGCTTGCGCCGCGCCAGCGTGCTCACGACCAAGGTGGCGCGGGCGCGGGTGATACCCACGTACATCAGGCGCCGCTCCTCCTCGATCCGTACCGCCGCGGCCTGCTCCTCCTCTCCCTCGCTGCCGCGAAACGGCAGCAGGCCTTCGTTTACGCCGGCCAGGACGACATGCGGCCACTCGAGGCCCTTGGCGGCGTGCAGGGTCGACAGCGTCACCACGTTCTGCTCGTCGCCGCGCTCGGCCAGGCTGACGATCACCGAGATCGACTGCGCGACCTCGAGCACGGTCTTCGCCTCGACCTCGTCGCCTGTCGCCGCCGCGCCGGTGCCGCCGCAGCGGCGCGCGATCCAGTCGACGAAGTCGAGCACGTTGTTCCAGCGCGCCGCCGCCAGCGGCGGCGAATCGGCGTCGTCGTGCAGGTGCTGCTCGTAGCCGATGTCCTTCAGCCAGCCGAGCAGGAAGGCCCGCGCCGCCGCCTCGCCGCTCGTCTCCCGGGCCCGGCTCTCGAGCTCGTTCACGGTGCGGCCGAACTCGTGCAGCGTCTCGATGCTGCGCTTGGGCAGCGCGCTGTCGAGCGTCTCGGCGAACAGCGCCGCGAACAGGCTCGCCTTCCAGCGGCCGGCGAAGCTGCCGAGCCCGGCGAGCGTCTGGTGGCCGATGCCGCGCTTGGGGCTGGTGGCGGCGCGGAGGAACGCCGGGTCGTCGTCGCTGTTGACGATCAGGCGCAGCCAGGCGCAGAGGTCGCGGATCTCGGCGCGGTCGAAGAAGCTCTGCCCGCCCGAGACCTTGTAGGGGATGGCGGCCTTGCGCAGGGCCTGCTCGAACACCCGGGCCTGGTGGTTGGCGCGGTACAGGATAGCGAAGTCGCGGAGCTCGGCAGGGGGCAAGGCCCCCACGCTTGCGGCTGGCGCCGCTGCGCTGCCCCCCGAGGGGGCGCGGCCGGGCTCGGGAGCAGCCCAGCGCCCGGCCGTCGCGGCGCGGATCGACTCGATGTGCGCGACCGCGCGCTCGGCCTCGTGCGCCTCGTTGTCGCAGTCGATCACCCGCACCGGCTCGCCGGCGCCGAGCTCGCTCCAGAGCTTCTTCTCGTAGAGCTTCGGGTTGTGGCCGATCACCGCGTTGGCTGCGCGCAGGATGCTGCCGGTCGAGCGGTAGTTCTGCTCGAGCGCAATCACCTTGAGCGCCGGATAGTCGGCCGGCAGGCGCTTCAGGTTCTCGACCGTCGCGCCGCGCCAGCCGTAGATGCTCTGGTCGTCGTCGCCGACGGCGGTGAACAGGCCCGCCTCGCCAGCGATCAGCTTCAGCAGCTCGTACTGGACGCCATTGGTGTCCTGGTACTCGTCGACCAGGACGTAGCGCAGGCGATCGCGCCAGGCGTCGCGAACCTCGGCGTCGCGCGCCAGCAGCTTCGCCGGCAGGACGATCAGGTCGTCGAAGTCGACCGCCTGGTAGGCGGCGAGCCGCTCCTGGTAGCGCTCCATCACGCGCGCGGCCACGAGCGCGTCGGCGGCGCTCTTGTCGTCGCCGGGGATCACGCCGGAGGCGACCTCGGCGGCCGCGCCGGCGGCGTCGAGGCCGCGGTTCTTCCAGCCGCCGATCGCCCATTGCCAGCGCCGCGCCAGCGCGTTGTCGGTGGTGCCGCCGGCGTCCTTGAGCACGCCGAGCACGTCGTCGCTGTCGAGGATGCTGAAGTTCGGCTTCAGGCCGAGCCTCGCCCCGTCGCTGCGCAGCATCTTCACGCCGAGCGAGTGGAAGGTGCTGATCGCCAGCGGCGCGGCGGCGCGCTTGCCGACCAGCGCCGCGGCGCGCTCGCGCATCTCGGCGGCGGCCTTGTTGGTGAAGGTGATCGCGGCGATCTGCCCCGGCGCGTAGCCCGCCTGGAGCAGGCGCGCGATCTTGTGGACGATGACCCGCGTCTTGCCCGAGCCCGCGCCGGCGAGCACCAGGCAGGGGCCGCGCAGGTGATGGACGGCTTCGAGCTGCGCCGGATTGAGCGACGACGGCGCCGGCGCGGCAGCGGCCGGCCGGGCCTTCAGAACGGCACCGTGCAGAGGCAGTGCGCGATCGCGTCGAACGGCTTCCTGCGCTCGGTCAGGCCGCTCAGCCAGCCGAGCTCCCGGGTCGCCGGGGCGAGCGCGCCCGCCGGCAGGCCGATGCCGTGCAGCTTCTCGTCGATCGACGCCGAGATGCCGAGCGCCACCTGGGCGTTGAGCAGCGAGACCAGGCGCGAGAACGCGCCCGGCTCGCGCTCGATGTAGAGCACCCGCGGGTCGTCGCCGAGCTTGGCTCTCGTCGCCGCCGACTTGAGGGCGTCGCCGTAGAGGCCGACGCGGTCGATCAGGCCGCGCTCCAGCGCCTGGGTGCCGGTCCAGACCCGCCCCTGGGCGATCGCATCGATCTTCTCGGGCGTGGTCTTCCTCGCCTGCGCGACCCGGCGGATGAACGAGCGGTATTCGTGGTCGACGCTGCGCTGGATCATGTCCGCCAGGCGCGGATCGAGCGGCACGCGCGGGTCGAAGGCGCTGCGCAGCCAGGTCGTCGCCAGGGTCGTCGAATGGACGCCGAGCTTGTCGAGCGTGCCGGAGAAGTTCGGCAGCAGGGCGATCACGCCGATCGAGCCGGTGATGGTGCTCGGGTCGGCGATGATCTCGTCGGAGGCAGTCGAGATCCAGTAGCCGCCCGACGCCGCCAGGTCTCCCATCGACACCACCACCGGCTTGCCCGCGGCGCGCGTCAGCTCGAGCTCGCGGCGCACCAGTTCGGAGCCGAACACGCTGCCGCCCGGCGAGTTGACACGCAGCACGATCGCCTTCACGTCCTTGTCGTCGCGCGCCCTTCGGATGAGGTTGGCGGTCGACAGGCCGCCGACCGTGCCGACGGGCGCGCTGCCGTCGACGATCTCGCCCTCGGCGACGACGACGCCGATCGCATCGCCGGTCAGCCGCGGCCTGAGGCGCGACAGGTACTCGTCGAACGAGGCCTGGCGGAAGGTCTTGTGCTGGGCGTCTTCGGCGCCGCGCGAGATCATCAGCGCGCGCAGCTCGTCGCGCGTCTTCAGGCCGTCGACCGCCTTGTCGGCGAGCGCCAGCCTGGCACGGTCCCCGCCCACCGCCTGAAGCCGCGCCGGTGCCTCGTCGATCGACTTCATCACCGAGCCGGGCGGGAGCTTCCTCAGCGTCTCGATCTCGTCGGTGTAGGTCTTCCAGAGCGAGCCGAGCAGGGCGCTTTCGGCCTCGCGCGCCTCGGGCGAGGGCTCGTTGGCCACGTAGGCCTCGCCGAAGCTCTTGAACGTGCCTGCGCGGATCACCTTGACGCTGACGCCGAGCTTGTCGAGCGCCTCCTTGTAGTAGTTCTGCACGCCGCCGAAGCCGGTGACGTTGACCGCGCCGAGCGGATGCAGGTAGACCTCGTCGGCGTGGGCGGCGATGTAGTACTGGCGCTGGTCGTAGCTCGAGCCCCAGGCGACCACCTTCTTGCCCCGGGCCCGGAAGCGGTCGACGGCGGCGCCGATTTCGCGCAGCGTCGCCAGGCCGGTGGCGTCCATCTCGTCGAGGATCAGCAGGGCGCTGACGATCTTGTCGTCCTTGGCGGCGGTGTCCAGGACCACCAGCACGTCGCGCAGCTGCATCTTCTGCGGCGTGGTCTCGCCGCGCAGCTGGTCGAGCGCGGTCGAGCGCAGGTTGCCGGCGCGCTGCTCGGCGATCGAGCCGTCGAGGTTGAGCACCAGCGTGGTCTTTTCGCCGAGCGGCTGCGGTCCGCTCCTGATCAGCAGCATCACGATCACCAGCAGGATCGCGAGGAACAGCAGGTTCAGCACGACCCGCCGGCTGACGTCGACGACGCGCCAGGCGCCGCGGAAGATCCGGCGGACGATGCCGGGGTTGGACGCTGACATGGAACAGGCTCCGGAGGAATTTCGCCAAGCTTAAGCGACGCCCCGATACTCCCGGCCCATGCAGGCCATCCTTGCCGTCACGGTGCCGTTCTTCGCGCTGGTGCTGCTCGGCTGGATCGCCGCCCGCGCCGGGCCGCTGCCCGAAAGCGCGATCCCCGGCCTGAACGCCTACGTCCTGTTCTTCGCCCTGCCCTGCATGCTGTTCCGGTTTGGCGCCAGCCTGCCGCTGGCGCGGCTGGCCGATCCGTCGCTGCTCGCCATCTACCTCGTCTCGGCGGTCCTGATGGTCGCGCTCGCCGTCGCGCTGACCCTGAGGACGCGGCGTCGGCCGGACGGCGTCGGCCTCAAGGACGCAGCCTTCGGCGCCCTGGTCGCCGCCTTCCCGAACGCCGGCTTCATGGGCGTGCCGCTGCTGGTGGCGCTGTTCGGCGACGCCGCCGCCGGCCCGGTGATCGGCGCGATCGTCATCGACCTGGTGGTGACGAGCACGCTCTGTCTGGCGCTGGCACAGGCCGACGCTGCGCGCTCGGCCGGCGACGCCGAGCGGCGGGCGGCGCACGCGGCGCTGATCGCCCTGCGCGGCGCGCTGACCAACCCGCTGCCCTGGGCGATCGTCCTCGGCGCCGCGTCGTCGGCGACCGGACTCGAGCCGCTGGCGCCGGTGGCGCAGATCGTCCGCATGCTCGGCGACTCGGCGACGCCGGTGGCGCTGTTCACGATCGGCGCGGTCCTGTTCCGCGCCGGCAGCCATGCGCACTCGCGAACGCCCGTCGGCCACTTCCTGCCGGTGGCGTTGCTCAAGCTCTTCGTCCACCCGGCGCTGGTGTTCGGCACCGGGCTCCTGGCCCGCGCCCTCGGCGCGCCGGTGTCGGGTTTCGGCCTGATGATCCTGACCCTGACCGCGGCCCTGCCGAGCGCCAGCAATGTCTCCCTCCTGGCCGAGCGCTACAGTGCCGACAACGGCCGGGTGACGCGGATCATCATGGCATCGACGATCCTGGCCTTTGCCAGCTTCTCGCTCATCGCCTGGCTGTTTGAAAAGGGTAAACCTGGGGAGGCAATCAGCGTCGGCTTTGGTACTCTGTATACTGAATACAAGATGCCGATGTCGTGACCGCTCAGCTCGTCAAGCTCCAGACCGCGCCCGATCTGGTGGACCGCGTCTACCGGGTCCTCCTGGATGCCATAAGTGAGGGCTCGCTCTCACCCGGCGTGAGACTGACGCAAGAAGAAATCGCCGAGCAGCTCGCCGTTTCCCGGCAGCCGGTGCTGCAGGCGCTGCGCCTGCTGAAGAAAGACGGCCTGGTCCACGACGCTCCCGGCCGCGGCGTGGTCGTCGCCCCGCTCGACGCCGAGCGGATCGCCCAGGTCTACGAAGTCCGCGGCGCGCTCGACGGCCTGGCGGCGCGGCTCGCCGCCGAGCGCCGGGCGGTGCTCGACCCGAGGCTGGTCGAGGACGGCCGCCGCGCCGCTCGCGGCACCGACATCAAGGCGATGATCGAAGCCGACATCGCCTTCCACACCGCGATCTACGCCGCCTCCGGCAACCCGCTGATCGGCGAGAGCGCCCAGGCCCACTGGGTGCACCTGCGCCGGGTGATGGGCGCGGTGCTGCAGGCGGCGCCGCAGCGCGAGGCGCTCTGGGACGAGCACGCGGCGATCGCCGCCGCCATCGCCGCCGGCGACGCGCCCCGCGCCGCCGGGCTGATCGACCATCACGCGCTCCGTGCGAGCGACAACCTGCGGACGCGGCTGGCCGCCGTCCTGAACCCTCCCCTGAAAGGCAGCTCATGAAACTCACCCCGGAACAGCACTCCCAGTTCGACCGCGACGGCTATCTCTTCTTCCCCGGCATGTTCAGCGCCGAGGAGACGAAGGCGCTGAACGACACCGTGCCCGAGCTCTACAGCCGGCGCGAGGCCTACAACGTGCGCGAGAAGGGCAAGGACGCGGTCCGCACCAACTTCGCGGCGCACATGTACAGCGAGCCGTTCGCGCGGCTCGCGCGCCATCCGCGCATGATCGAGCCGGTCGAGGACCTGCTCGGCGAATCGCTCTACATGCACCAGTTCAAGATCAACGGCAAGCAGGCGTTCGACGGCGACGTCTGGCAGTGGCACCAGGACTACGGCACCTGGCTCAACGACGACAAGATGCCGGCGGCACGGGCGATGAACGTCGCCATCTTCCTCGACGACGTCAACGACTACAACGGCCCGCTGATGTTCATCCCCGGCAGCCACCGGCGCGGCGTGGTCGACGCCAGGCACGACCTCACGACCACGAGCTACCCGCTCTGGACGGTCGACAACGACCTGATCGCCCAGCTGGTCGACCGTGCCGGCGGCCGCGGCGGCTTCGACGCCGACGGTCGCTATGTTCCCGGCGGCATCGTCTCGCCGAAGGGCGCGGCCGGCTCGATGATCCTGTTCCACGGCTGCCTGGTCCACGCCTCGGGCTCCAACCTCTCGCCCTGGAACCGGGTCGCCGTCTACCTGAGCCTGTGCGCGGTCTCGAACCACATCCGCCGCTTCAAGCGGCCCGAGTACATCGCCCACCGCGACTTCACGCCGATCACCACCCTGCCCGACGATTGCCTGCTGAAGGACTATCCGGTCGATCTGCCGTGGAAGAACGGGATGCCGGCGAGCGCCCTCGAAACCTCGACCGACGAGCTGAAGCTTGCGGCCTAGAGACGCGGGTGGGATCGGGGCGGCGGGGCGCTCTGCTCCGCTCATGTCCCCCGAGCCGCGGCTGCGCCGCGTCTCTCCTCCTTTACTTCGCTACGCAGACCGCCCCACCGCCCCGATCCGCCACCGGCGCGTCGCCTTCACGACCCGGCGCGCGCGGGCTCGGGCATGGGGCGGCCCCCGCAGCGAAGTAAAGGAGGAGAAGGCAGCCGCAGGCTGCCGCAGGCTGCCTTCGGGGGACATGAGCGGAGGGGGCCGCCCCATGCCCGAGGCCGGCCGACGCCAGACATCCACATAGACAGAGAGACACACACGACATGAGCCTCCACGCCCAACTCCAACGCCGCGAAGCGGACAGGAAACCGATCCGGATCGGCCTGATCGGCGCCGGTAAGTTCGGCTCGATGTACCTGGCGCAGATCCCGCGCACGCCAGGCGTCCACCTGGTCGGCATCGCTGACCTGTCGCCCGACGGCGCCCGCCGCAACCTCGCGCGCGTCGGCTGGGACGACGCGCGGACGCGCGCCGCCAGCCTCGACGCCGCCGTGAAGGACGGCAGGACGACGCACATCGGCGAAGACTGGAAGGCGCTGGTCTCGCATCCCGCGATCGACGTCGTCGTCGAGTGCACCGGACATCCGATCGCCGCGGTCGAGCACTGCCTGGCGGCGTTCGCCCACGGCAAGCATGTCGTCAACGTCACGGTGGAGGCAGACGCGTTCTGCGGACCGCTGCTGGCCAGGAAGGCGGCCGAGGCCGGCGTGATCTATTCGCTCGCCTTCGGCGACCAGCCGGCGCTGATCTGCGACCTGGTCGACTGGGCGCGGACCTGCGGCTTTCCGGTCACGGCCGCCGGCCGCGGCCACAAGTGGCTGCCGCACTTCAGCGAGTCGACGCCCGAGACGGTGTGGGGCAACTACGGCCTGACGCCAGAGCAGGCCGAGCGCGGCGGCCTCAACCCGAAGATGTTCAACAGCTTCCTCGACGGCTCCAAGCCGTCGATCGAATCGACCGCGGTCGCCAACGCCACCGGCCTGACGGTGCCGAGCAACGGCCTGCTCTATCCGCCGGCGAGCGTGGAAGACATTCCGTATGTCACCCGGCCGATCTCCGAAGGCGGCGTGCTCGAGCGCAAGGGCATGGTCGAGGTGATCTCCTCGCTCGAGGCCAACGGCCGCAAGATTCCCTACGACATCCGCATGGGCGTGTGGGTCACGGTCGAAGGCGAGACCGAATACATCCGCAACTGCTTCGAGGAATACAACGCCCACACCGACCCGAGCGGGCGCTACTTCACGCTCTACAAGCGCTGGCACCTGATCGGCCTCGAGGTCGGCATGTCGGTGGCGAGCGTCGCCCTGCGCGGCGAGGCGACCGGCGTGGCCACCTGCTGGAACGCCGACGTCGTCGCCACCGCCAAGCGCGACCTGAAGCCCGGAGACCTGCTCGACGGCGAGGGTGGCTACACCGTCTGGGGCAAGCTCCTGCCGGCCGAGACCTCGTCGCGCCTGGGCGGCCTGCCGCTCGGGCTGGCGCACGACGTGAAGATGACGCGCGCAGTCAAGAAGGGCCAGAGCCTGAGCTGGGCCGACGTGGCGATGGACACCTCGACCGATGCCTACAAGGTGCGGCGCGAGATGGAGTCGCTGTTCGCGGCACCGCTGCTGAAGACGGCGTGATCGATCTCCTGATCCGCGGCGCACGGGTGTTCGACGGCACCGGCGCGCCGTCTCGGCGCGTCGACGTCGCGGTCAGCGGCGGCCGCATCGTCGAGATCGCGTCCCGGGTGCAAGCGCCCGTGGCGCGTGTCCTCGACGCCGACGGCCTCGCGCTCATGCCCGGCATCGTCGACAGCCATACCCACTTCGACGCCCAGATCACCTGGGATCCGACGCTGCGGCCCTCGCCCGCGCTCGGCGTGACGACGGCGGTAATAGGCAATTGCGGCTTCACGATCGCGCCTTGCCGGCCGCAGGACCGCGAGCTGACGATGCGCAACCTCACTCAGGTCGAGGGCATGTCGATCGACGCCCTGCGCGAAGGCATCGCCTGGAATTTCGAGACCTTCCCCGAATACCTGGCGCAGCTGCGCCGCACGGGGTCGGTCGCCAACGTCGCAGCCTACGTCGGCCATTCGTCGGTGCGGACCTGGGTCATGGGTGCCGACGCGGCGCGGCGCGCCGCGACCGGCGAGGAGATCGCGCAGATGCAGGCGATCGTGCGCGACGCGATGGCGCACGGCGCGGTCGGCTTCGCCAGCAGCACCAGCCCGGCGCACAACGGCGAGGGCGGGCTGCCGATGCCGTCGCGGCTCGCCTGCGACGAGGAGATGGCGGCGTTGGTCGGCGCGATGGCCGAAGGCGGCCGCGGCGTCTACATGCTGACCAAGGGCGGGCACACGCCGATGCCGTTCCTCGAATCGCTCGCCGCCGCGACCGGACGGCCGGTCATGGTCGCCGCGCTGCTGCACAACAGCGTCAACCCGAACGCGGTGTTCGCCGACCTCGAGGCGATCGCCGCCGCGAACGCGCGTGGCCACCGCATGCTCGGCCAGGTGTCTTGCTGCCCGCTCTCCATGGACTTCACGCTGGCCTCGCCGTATCCGGTCGAGGGCCTGGCCAGCTGGAAGCCGGCCCTCGGCCTGGCGGGTGAGGCGCTCGAGGCAGTGCTCGCGGACAAGCGCTTTCGCGACAGCGTCCGCGCCGAGCTCGCAACGCCGACGACCTTTCGCCTGTTCAACAGCGAGTGGAACAAGGTCCAGGTCGTCGTGACCGCCCGCGCCGAGAACCGGCGCCTGGAGCAGCGCTCGATCGCCGAGATCGCGGCCGAGACCGGCGCCGACCCGCTCGACACGATGCTCGACCTGGCGCTCGACGACGGTCTGAGGACCGTGTTCACGGCGATGCTTCTGAACAGCGACGAGGAAGCCGTCGGTCGGATGCTCAACGACCCGCACAGCATCGTCAGCCTGAGCGACGCCGGGGCTCATCTCACCTTCTTCAACGACGCCGGCTTCGGGCTGCACCTGCTCGGCCACTGGTCGCGCGATCGCGGCGCGATGAGCCTGGCCGAAGCCGTGCGTCGCCTCACTTCGCATCCGGCGGGTGTCTTCGGCTTCCAGGAACGCGGCCTGATCAAGGAAGGCTTCGCCGCCGACCTGCTGCTGTTCGATCCGAAGACGGTCGGCCGCGGCCCGAAGCGGCGCGTCCACGACCTACCGGCCGGTGCCGCGCGGCTGACGACCGATGCCGTCGGCGTACACGGCGTCTGGGTCAACGGACGCCAGGTTGCCGACGCCGACGGGCTGGTCGCGTCCACCCCGCTCGCCGGCGAGCTGCTGACCCGGTTCACCGCCTAGCCGACGGCCGGGCCGGGCCGCACAATGCCCCATCTTCAAGGAGCGCCCATGACATTCGCCCTCGCCCGCTTCGTCGTCGCAACGGCCATCGCCGTGACGTCGCTCGCCCGTGCCGGCGAACCTGTCCAGCTCAACAAGGAGGAGACGCGAAAGGTGCTCGCGGGCAAGTCGATCACCTACGGGGCTCGCGGCGGCGGCGCCGCGGGCGGCTCGATCGTGATCTTCTTCGCCGCCGAAGGGCGGATGGCCCTGAAGATGACAAACAGCCCCCGGGAATCCTCCGGAACCTGGAGCGTCGACGACGACGGGCGCTACTGCATCAAGATCATCAGCGGCACCGCGAGCGATGGCTGCCGCCACCTGCTCAAGACCGACACCGGCTACGCGATGAAGACAGGGCGCGGCGATATCGTTCCGGTCGACAAGGTGGAATAGGTGCGCCGCCGCGCGATCCTCGCCGCATGACCGACCTCTCGGTTGCACGCCACATCGGCGCCGTACTCCCCGACAGCGCCGACGATCTCGACCCGGCCGAGACCGCCGAATGGTGCGAAGCCCTCGACGCGCTGATCGCCGCGCATGGCGAGGCGCGAGCGCGCTTCCTGTTCGACGCCCTGCTCGCCCACGCTCGGCAGCGCGGCGTGCGCTGGCTGCCGTCGATGATCACGCCCTACGTGAACTCGATCCCGCTCGAGTCGCAGCCGCCCTTCCCCGGCGACCTGGCGATGGAGCAGCGCCTGGCGGCGCTGATGCGCTGGAACGCGCTGGCCATGGTGATGCGGGCCAACCGCGTCGAGAGCGGCGGCTCGGCCGAGCTCGGCGGCCACATCGCCAGCTACGCGTCGGCGGCCGACCTGTTCGAGGTCGGCTTCAACCATTTCTTTCGAGCCCGTGATGGCGAGCACCTCGGCGACCTCGTCTTCTTCCAGCCGCATTCCGCGCCAGGGGTCTATGCGCGCGCCTTCCTCGAAGGACGGCTCGCGGCCGACGACCTCGCCCACTACCGGCAGGAGCTGACGGCGCCGGGACGCGGCGCGCGAGGCCTGACGTCGTACCCGCATCCGCAGCTGATGCCTGACTTCTGGCAGTTCCCGACCGGCTCGATGGGCATCGGCCCGATCAACGCGATCTACCAGGCGCGTTTCATGCGCTACCTCGCGCACCGCGGCCTGCTGCCGGCGACCCAGGGGCCGACTCAGCGCCGGGTCTGGGGCTTCTTCGGCGACGGCGAGATGGACGAACCCGAGTCGATCGCTGCGCTCTCGCTCGCGGCCCGCGAGAAGCTCGACAACTGCACTTTCGTCATCAACTGCAACCTGCAGCGCCTCGACGGCCCGGTGCGCGGCAACGGCCGGATCGTCGACGAGCTCGAGTCGCTGTTCGCCGGCGCCGGCTGGCACGTGGTGAAGTGCCTGTGGAGCTCCGACTGGGACGTGCTGTTCGCCCGCGACCACGGCCATGCGCTGATGCGCGCTTTCGCCGAGACGGTCGACGGCCAGTTCCAGACGCTCTCGGCGAAGGACGGCGCCTTCAACCGCGAAGTCTTCTTCGGTCAGAACGAGGAGCTGAAGGCGCTCGTCGCCGACCTGCGCGACGAGGACATCGATCGGCTGCGCCGCGGCGGCCACGACGCGGTCAAGATCCACGCCGCCTTCGCCGCGGCGGTGGCCCACACCGGCCAGCCGACCGTCGTGCTCGCCAAGACGATGAAGGGCTACGCCATGGGCGAGGCGGCGCAGGGCCGCATGACCACGCACCAGGCGAAGAAGCTCGACAGCGCCGGCCTGCTCGCCTTCCGCGACCGCTTCGCCCTGCCGATGAGCGACGCCGACACCCAGGCGCTCGCCTTCTACAAGCCGGCCGACGACAGCGCCGAGCTGAAGTACCTGATGAGCCGGCGCCGCGCCCTCGGCGGCGTGCTGCCGGTGCGCCGCAGCGACTGCCCACCGCTCGCCGTCCCCGCGGTCGAGACCACGTCCGCGTTCGCGCTCCACGCCGACGGCAAGGAGATGAGCACGACCATGGCCTTCGTGCGCATCCTCGGCAACCTGCTGAAGGACGAGACGCTCGGCCCGCGGGTCGTGCCGATCGTCGCCGACGAAGCGCGCACCTTCGGCATGGCCAGCCTGTTCCGAACGGCCGGCATCTACGCGCCCTTCGGCCAGCTCTACCAGCCCGAGGACTCGGGCTCGATGCTCTACTACCGCGAGGACAAGAGCGGCCAGATCCTCGAGGAAGGCATCACCGAGGCTGGGGCGCTCTCGTCGTGGACGGCGGCGGCCACGTCGTACTCGACCCACGGCCTGGCGATGCTGCCGTTCTACATCTACTACTCGATGTTCGGCTTCCAGCGCGTCGGCGACCTGATCTGGGCCGCCGCCGACCAGCGCGCGAGAGGCTTCCTGATCGGCGCTACCGCGGGCCGCACGACCCTGGGCGGCGAGGGCTTGCAGCATCAGGACGGCACGAGCCATCTCGTGGCCGCGACGGTGCCCAACTGCAAGGCCTACGACCCGGCGTTCGCCGGCGAGCTCGCGGTCATCGTCGACCGCGGCATGCGCGAGATGCTGGTGGAGCAGAAAGACGTCTTCTACTACGTCACGGCGATGAACGAGAACCTCGCCCAGCCGTCGCTGCCGGTCGAGGCGCACGAGGGCGTGCTGCGTGGCATGTATCGCTTTCGCGCCTCGACGTCCGGGAGCAGTCGCCACGTGCAGTTGCTCGCTTCGGGCGCGATGCTGGGCGAGGCGATCAAGGCCGCGGCGCTGCTGGAGTCCGAGCACGGTATCGCCGCCGACCTGTGGAGCGTCACCAGCTTCAGCGAGCTGGCGAGGAACGGCGTCGCCGCCGAGACGGCGTGGCGACATGGTTCGACGAGCGTGATGCGCAGCTACGCCGGCGAGCAACTTGCGCCGACCCGCGGACCGATCGTCATCGCCACCGACTACGTGCGCGCGGTGCCGGAGCAGATCCGCGCCTTCCTGCCGCCGGGGCGGCGCTGCGTGACGCTCGGCACCGACGGCTTCGGCCGCAGCGACACCCGGGCCGCGTTGCGCGCCCACTTCGAGGTCGACGCCGCGGCGATCGCCGGCGCCGCCCTGCGCTTGCTCGGCTGACCGGCCGCGGCTGGGCGCGCGCGGCACCGAACTCAGAGGCCGCCCATCCTCGCGCCGGGGAAGAAGGGCAGCGCTCGCACGCGGTTTCCGGTCAGGCGCCAGTAGGCATTGGCGAGGGCCGGCGCCAAGGTCGGCACGCCCAGCTCGCCGACACCGCCGATCGGCACCGCCCGGTCGGCCGTCGCCGGCGCGGGCAGGATCGTGGCGCTGACCGCCGGCATCTCGGAGAGCCGGATCATCCGGCTCGCGTTGAAGTTCTTCACCGTCGCCGCGCCGTTGGCGAAAGTCTGCTGGCCGTAGAGCGCGGCATTGAGCCCGTGCACCACGCCGCCCACGATCTGCGCTTCGACCGACCCCGGGTTGACGGTCAGGTAGCTGTCGATGGCGACCCAGACGCGGGTCGCGCGCGGCCCGCTGCCGGCGTTCGACACCTCGACCACCTGGGCGACGATGCTGTTGAAGGCAGTGCCGATGGCGATGCCGCGCGCCGTGCCCGACTTCGACGGCGTACCCCAGCCGGCGGCGGTCGCCGCCGCCTCGAGCACCGCGATCCAGCGGGGATCGGTCAGCCTGGCGCGCCGAAACTGGTACGGGTCCTGCCCGGCTGCCGCTGCCAGCTCGTCGATCATGGATTCGACGGCGAAGGTGTTGATCGACGCGCCGACGGAGCGCCAGAAGCCGACCGGGATCGGCGAGGGGTGGCTCACCCACTCAGTGAGCCGGGCGCCGAAGCTGTACGGCAGGGACTGCGCTCCTTCGATGCCCTGGCTGTCGCCGGTGGGGCCGAGGACGAGGCCGCGCTGTCCGAGGATCGAGGGCGAGACGTTGCGGTAGGTCCAGCCCGTCACGGCGCCGTTGGCGTCGAGGCCGGCGCGGCCGTGCACGAGCGCCATCGGGCGGTACTGGTCATGGGTGAAGTCCTCCTCGCGCGGCCACATGAGCTTCACCGGCCGCTGGACGGCCATGGCGACCTGCACCGCCTGGCTGACGAAGTCGAGCTCGGCCTTGCGCCCGAGCCCGCCACCCAGGTAGGTGACGTGGACGACGATGCTTTGCGGCGGCAATCCGGTCAGGCTGCTGACCAGGGCGAGCACGGACTTCGCCGACTGGGTCGGCGCCCAGACCGTGCAGCGGCTGCCCGCGACGTAGTCGACCGTGCAGTTGAGCACCTCCATGCAGGCGTGGGCGACATAGGGCAGCGAATAGGTGGCGTCGACCACCTTGGCCGCGCGCGCGATCGCGGCGGCCGGGTCGGCCGTGCTCCGCTCCACCGTGTACAGGGTTCCCGGCGGGTTGCCGGCGCCGGCCGCGTAGGGCGTCGCCGACGCGGCGAGGCGTTGCGCGTCGGCGAGGAACTGCGCGCTGTTCATCGACGACGCCGTGGCCGGCAGGGTCCAGCGCAGCGACAGCCGCTTGGCCGCCTGCCACGTGTCCCAGGTATTGCGACCGACCACCGCGACCGCATTGACGTTGCCGGCGGCTTCGCTGCCGCGCGCCGTGGTCCTCATGACGCTGGTCGGCACGATCGCGATCGCGCCGGAAGGCGTCGACGGCATCGAAGCCAGCCTGCCGCCGAAGGTCGGGCAGTGGCGGATGACGGCGTAGACCATGTTCGGCACCCGCACGTCGAGGCCGTAGACCGCGCTGCCGTCGACCTTGAACGGGATGTCGGGCCGGGCCAGGGTCTTGCCGATGCAGGTGAACCGGCTGTCGGGCACGAGCGGCGCGCTGGCCGGCGGCGGCAGCAGGGCGGCCGCTGCCGCCACCTGGCCGTAGGTGAGGGTCGCACCGCTCGGCACATGGCGGATCACGCCGTTGGCGATCGTGTAGCTGGCGGCGCTGGCGTCGCCGATCCGGGCCATGGCCGCCGACAGGAGCATCGCGCGCGCGGAGGCGCCTGCGTCGCGAAGCTTCCAGAAGTTGCCGCGGGTGACGCTGCTGCCGACGGTGTTGATGGCGCTGCCGACCGGCGCCGGGTTGGCGAGAGTCGGCGCGCCCTGGACCAGCGTCACCCGCGCCGGGTCGACCATCAGGTCTTCGCACAGGATCTGCGCCAGGCCGGCAAAGGAGCCCTGGCCCATCTCGGAGGCGCCGATGGTCAGGGTGATCGATTCGTCGCTGCCGATCGTGAGCCAGGCGTTGACGCCGGTCTGGGTGGCGGCGGCCGCCTCGCCGAACGGCAGCGCCATGGCGATGGTGAGCCCCGAGGCCGCGCCGAGGAACTGCCGCCGGTCGAGCCGCGGGGAGGAGAAGGTGGCGTGTGTCATGTCGTCTCCTCGTTTCACAGCGTGGCCACGGCCTGCTTGATCCGCTGATAGGTGCCGCAGACGCAGAGGTTCTTCACCTCCGAGGCGATCTCGGAGCCGCGGTGCCCGCCCTTCATCGCCCCGGCCACGCTCATGAGCATGCCCGGCTGGCAGTAGCCGCATTGCGGCACCTGGTGAAGGATCCACGCCTTCTGCGCCGGATGGCTGCGGTCCGGCGACAGGCCCTCGATGGTGACGATCGGCTTGCCCACCGCCGAGCTCACGTCGAACACGCACGAGTGCTCGGCCTGGCCGCCGACCAGCACGGTGCACGCGCCACAGACCTCGATGCCGCAGCCGTACTTGGTGCCGGTGAGGCCGATCAGGTCGCGCAGGACCCAGAGCAGCGGCATGTCGCCGCTGCTGACATCTACCGTGTGATCCTGGCCGTTGACATTCAATCTGAGAGTCGACATGGGTCTTTCCCCTTTGCGAAGGAGTGACTGAGACAACCATGGTAAATGTGCTCATTGCACATTTACAAGCAGCGTTACAGGCGGAGACAAACCTTGCGGTCGCGGCAGTCGGCACGCGGCGGCGACTGCCGCCGCCTCTGGCTCAGAGCTGGAACGCCAGCCAGAGCAGCAAGCCCTCCAGGAGGTCGCGGACGAGCCCCGGCTCCTTCGGCTCGAAACGGGAGGCGAGCCCGCGCTCGTGCTCGATCCAGGCGGCGAACCGGCGCACGTCGACCGGCTCGTAGAACGCGACCATCAGTTCGTAGTTGAGAAAGAGGCTGCGCAGGTCGAGGTTGGCCGAGCCGACCAGGGCGAGCTGGTCGTCGATGACCACGGCCTTCGCATGCTGCATGAACGGCTCGAACCAGAGCCGCGCGCCGGCGGCCGCCAGGTCGCGCAACGGCCGGTGCCGGGCGACGTCGGCGAGGCGGTGGTTGGAGCGGCGCGGCAGGACGATGTCGATCAGGACGCCGCGGCGCGCCGCCAGCGTCAATGCCATCAGCAGACTGGCGTCGGGAATGAAGTAGGGCGTGACCACGAGCACCCGCCGCCTGGCCATGAAGCAGCCCGAGACCAGCAGCGACTGGACCGTGTCGTCGACCTGCTCCGGACCGCTCGGCACGAGTTGCGCCAGCGGCACCTCGCTTGCGCCGATGCCGCGCGGTGCCGGGCAGTGCGGCACGACCGGCGTGCGGGTGGCATAGGCCCAGTCCTTCTCGAACAGCTCGCAGGCATCGACGACGAGCTCGCCGCTCAGTTCGAAGCTGAGATCGTGCCAGGCATGGTTGCGCAACGACTTCCCGGCCCGCTTCCCTGGATCGCCTTCGAAGTACTCGGCGGCGAAGTTGCGGCCGCCGCACCACATCCGCTCGGCGTCGGCGACGAGCATCTTGCGATGGTTGCGCAGGTTGGCGCGGCCGCGCAGGATCGAGCGGAACGGCGGCACGAACT
>Ga0163144_10011487_pt1 | contig 18725 bp, 18 predicted proteins | sample OliLak19BULKMAT1_FD_123175 | JGI IMG/M metagenome (GOLD analysis project Ga0163144, IMG submission 123175) | Freshwater microbial mat bacterial communities from Lake Vanda, McMurdo Dry Valleys, Antarctica - Oligotrophic Lake LV.19.BULKMAT1 | ecosystem: Environmental > Aquatic > Freshwater >... | reverse complement strand
TTGCGCGTATTCTGCATATTCATGCAGGGCTGTCAAGGGTGGGGTCGGCGGGTACGGCACTCGGGAATGCCGGGATCGCAGTCCGCATGGGGCAGCGCGCGGCAGCTTCTGGGATAATGCAGGTCAATTGACAAGGGCTGGGCGGCCAGCCTTGGCTTGCGGGGCGTCGCCCTGACGGCAAGACAAGAGGAGATAGGCTGTGATTCGAATATGGTGGTGCGCGCTTGGCCTCTTCGTGATGGCGGTGGCCGGTTCGTCCGTTCTCGCGCAGACGCTTGCGCCCGAGAACACCGGGCAGAATCTGGGAATCGTCCGTACCGTCACCGGCAAGCTCACCTATCGCACGATCAGCGACCAGCGTCACCGAGGTGGCGAGGAATTCCGCCTGCTGGTGTATCCCGATGGCACGCGTCAGCTGTTCGTGTCGAAGGACTTCAAGGCCTTCAATGCCCAGCATACGATCGTCGCCCGCGTCGACGCGCGCTTTCGCCCGCTGGAGACCTACGCCAGCTATCGGACGGGGAACGGGTTCGGGGGTTCCATCTACGTGACCGTTGCGGGAAGCGAGTTGCGCACGGTGGCATTCGGTCCGCAGGGCCGCATCGATGACAAGCGCACCGTGAGCGACAACATCGTCGTCGTGCATCACGGCGAAGTCGCCAATGGCTGGTATGTCTGGATGGACGACGGCAGCGCTGCCGTCCAGCGATCGAACGCCCTGATCCTCAACGCCGCCCCGCCCAGCGGCGGGCAGGTCAGCGCCGTGTATGCGGAAACCCGGTTCACGCGGCTGGGGCCGGAGCAGGTCACTACGCCTGCGGGTGCCTTTGAGACGACCCACTATCGGCTGGCAGGGCCTGAACCGCTCGACCTCTGGATCGCCACCGAAGATCGGCTCGTGGTTCGCCAGGTCGACCTGCGGCATGACCGCGAGTATGTGCTGACCGAAATGAACGTCATCCGCAACTGACCAGCTCACGGCGTTGCGGCCGCCGCTGCCGCGGGTCCGGTCTGCGCTAGAACTTCGCGATCCGCAGCCCCAGCGCCAGCATCAGCAGCAGCGCCGCCAGCAGCGCGAGCAGCGCCGTGACCTCGGTGCGCCGCGTCTCGGCGACGAACTGCGTGGTCAGTGATTCGTAGACGCTGCGCAGGTCGTCGGCGGACTGCGCATGGAAGTACTTGCCGCCCGTGATCTCGGCGATGCCCATCAGGGTCTCGGCGTCGAGCTGGGTGCGCATCCAGCCGCCGCCGAAATTCACGTTGCCGCCGGTGGCGGTGCCGAAGCCGACGGTGAACACGCGCACGCCGCGGTCGGCCGCAAGGCGCGCGGCTTCCAGTGGATCGACGCCGACGTTGGTGCGCCCGTCGCTGAGCAGCACGATCACGGCCGAAGGGTTGCTGCCGGGCGGCACGGGCTTCCGGGTCTTGCCGCCGCGGCCGTCACCATCGCCGACACCATTGCGGTGGAGAGTGCCGTCACGCCTGCCGTCGGCGAGCCGCTGCGCGTCCAGCGACCGGGACGGCCGTTCGCCGCTCGCGAGCGACAGCTGCGCGAGATCGAGCGACTCGTCGGGGAAGATCGCCTGCAGTGCGGCGACGATGCCGCTGCCGGCGGCCGTATAGCGCTGCGGATACAGCTGGTCGATCGCGAGCAGCACGTCGTCGCGCGAGCGGGTCGGATCCGCGGCGATCATCGCCGAGGTCGAGAACGCCACCAGGCCTATCCGCGTGGTCCGCGGCTGCCCGGTGACGAAGTTGCGCGCCGCGGCCTTGGCGACGGTGATGCGATCGGGCGAGATGTCGGCGGCGCGCATGCTGCCCGAGACGTCGATCGCGAGCACCACGGTGGCGCGCTCGCTCGGCAGCGTCAGCCAGGCCGAGGGACGGGCCAGACCGAGCAGCATCGCGGCGAGTGCCAGGAACAGCAGCGCCGGCGGCACGTGGCGGCGCCAGGCGCGACGCCCGGCGGCGGCCTGGCGCACCAGGTCCAGGTCCGTGACGCGCAGCGCGTCCGCGGCGCGGCGGCGCAGCGCCAGTACGTACAGCCACGGCAGCAGAGCGAGCAGCACGAGCAGCCACAGCCATTCGGGCGCGAGAAAGGTCAGGCGGCTCACAGGATGCGCCGCGACCAGTACATCGACGCTCCGGCCGCGAGCAGCGTCAGCAGCGCCGCGAGCGCCACGATCGGCGCGCTGATCTCGGTCTCGCGTCGTTCGACGACCAGGCGCGCGCTGACGTCGCGGTAGATCGCGCGCAGGTCCTCGGCATCGTCGGCGCGGAAGAAGCGCGCCCGCGTCACGTCGGCGACCTTGCGCAGGCTCTCCTGGTCGAGCAGCACGCGCATCGAGATGCCGTCCTGCTCGACCACCGCGCCGTCCGCGGTGCCGAGGCCGACGGTGAAGACACGCACGCCGCGCCGCGCCGCGAGCCGCGCCGCCTCCACCGGATCCGGACCGCGCGTCGCCGCGCCGTCGGTCAGCAGCACGATCGCCGCCGAGGTCTCCGAGCCTGGCGCCACGGGGGCGCGTGGTGCGGGTGTCGGGGGCGCCGCGGCGGGTGCTGACGGCGATCGCGGCTCGCCGTCGGCGCCGACCCCGGCCTCCGACGCCGCGCGCGCGGGCAACTCGAAGCGCTCCTGCGGAAACAGCGCCTGCAGGCTCACCAGGATCGCCTCGCCGACGGCGGTGCCGCTCTGCGGCTCGAGCCGGTCCAGGGTCTTCAGCAGCTGCTCGCGGTCGGTGGTCGGGCGCTGCACCGCGAGCGCCGTCTCCGCGAACGCGACCAGGCCGATGCGGGTGGTCGCCGGCTGCGCCTCGATGAAGTCGCGCGCGGCCTGCCGGGCCGCGGCGAGCCGCGTGGGCTTCAGGTCGTCGGCACGCATGCTGTTGGAGACGTCGAGCGCGAGGATGATCACCTCACGCAGCGACGGCAGGCTGACGACCGCCAGCGGGCGTGCCGCGGCCGCGATCAGCAGCAGCAGCGCGAGGCCGTAGAGCGCCGGTGGCAGCAGGCGCCGCAGGCGCGCAGCCCCGCCGGTGCCTGCGCCCGCGCCCGCGTGGCGACTGCGCAGCGCCGCAGCCAGCGCCGCGCTGCGCCGCTGGCGCTGCAGCCGCAGGAATGCGAGCGCCAGCACCGGCAGCAGCAGCCATCCCCACAGCAGCTGCGGCCACTCGAAGCTCACGGCGCGCGCGCCTCGAGGTGCCGCGGCAGACCGACGGTCGACTGGCCGCGACGCTTGCGCAGCGTCGCGAAGCGCAGCAGCACCTCCAGCAGGTCGTCGCCGGTCGACAGCTCCAGCGCGTCGACGCCGGCATCCGCCAGCGCGCCGAGCAGCTGCGCCTCGCGCTGCGCCGCAGCCGCCGCATAGCGCTCGAGGAACACCGGGTCGTCGGCATCGACGAACAGCTGCTCGCCGGTCTCGGCATCCTGCACGACGGCCGGGCCGAACTGCGGCAGTTCCTGCTCGGCCGGATCGTAGAGCCGCACGGCGAGCACTTCGTGCCGCTGCGCGAGCTGCGCCAGCGGCTTCTCCCAGCCGGGCGTGCTGATGAAGTCCGAGACCACGAACGCGAGCGAGCGGCGCGGCATCAGCCCCTGTGCCGCGCGCAGCAGCGCGCCGAGATCGGTGCGCGGTGCGCGCGCCTGGGGCGGGCGCTGCTGCAGCGCCTGCAGCAGCCGCAGCACCTGGCGCCGGCCGCTGCGCGGCGGGATCACCACCTCGATGCCGTCACCGTAGAGCACCGCGCCCACCGCATTGCCGTGGCGCGTCAGCACCCGGGCCAGCACCGCGACGAAGCCCTCCAGCACCTCCTGCTTGCTGGCGGCGAGCGAGCCGAAGTCGAGCGAAGGGCTGAGGTCGAGCAGGAACCAGCCGACGACCTCGCGATCCTCGAGGTACTGGCGCACGTGCAGCGACTGCAGACGCGCAGTCACGTTCCAGTCGATGTGGCGCACGTCGTCGTGCGGCTGGTACTCGCGCACGTCGGCGAGGTCGAGGCCCGAGCCGCGGAACAGCGTCCGGTAGCTGCCGTGCAGCAGCCCGTCGAGGCGCCGCACCACGGTCCACTCGAGACGGCGCAGCAGCGCGTCAGGGGTGCGCGGCGACGCGGACACGGCTTTCCAGCGGCTTCGCGGGCGGCGCGACCACCGCCATCAGGCGGCGCACCAGCTCCCCCGGGGTGATCCCCTCGCTCAGCGCCTCGTACGACAGCACCAGCCGATGCCGCAGTACGTCGGGTGCGAGGTCGATGAGGTCCTCGGGCAGCACGTAGTCGCGGCCGCGCAGGAACGCCAGCGCCCGGCCGCCCTCGATCAGGTTGATCGAGGCCCGCGGGCTCGCGCCGTAGGCGAGGTGGCGCGCCAGGTCCTTCGCGCCGGCGCGGCCCGGATCGCGCGTCGCGCCGACCAGGCGCACGACCCAGGTGATCAGCGCCGGATCGACGAACACCGCACGGCAGCGCTGCTGCAGCGCCGCCAGCTGCGCCATCGAGGCGACCGCGGTGACCGCGGCCGGCGCGCTGGTGACGCGCTCGACGATCGCGAACTCCTCGTCGGCGCTGGGATACTCGACCAGCACCTTCATCATGAACCGGTCCACCTGCGCCTCGGGCAGCGGATAGGTGCCTTCGCTCTCGATGGGGTTCTGCGTCGCCATCACCAGGAACGGCTGCGGCACGGCGTAGGACTCGCCGGCGATCGTCACCTGCTGCTCCTGCATCACCTCCAGCAGCGCGCTCTGCACCTTGGCCGGCGCGCGGTTGATCTCGTCGGCGAGCAGCAGGTTGGTGAAAACCGGCCCGAGCGACACCGAGAACTCGCTGGTCTTCTGGTTGTAGAGGCGCGTGCCGACCAGGTCCGCCGGCACCAGGTCGGGCGTGAACTGGATGCGCTTGAAGTTGCCCTGCAGCGCGCGCGCCAGGGTCTTCACCGTCAGCGTCTTGGCGAGCCCCGGCACGCCCTCGACCAGCAGGTGCCCGCGCGCCAGCACCGCGACCAGCACGCGCTCGAGGAAGTGGTCCTGCCCGACCACGACCTTCTTGACCTCGTAGAGCACGCGTTGCATCAGCGCCGCGAACTCGCCCGTGTCGATCGTGTCCCGCGTCAGCCTGGTGTCGTCCATGCGTCGAGTCTCCGTGGTCGCTGGAGCGGGCCGTCGTTCAGAACGGCGAGATGCCGGCCGCCGCCGCCGCGTTCTCGATCGGCACGGCGAACGCGATGCCGACGAAGAAGCCCTGGTCGGTCGGGTTGAGGATCGAGGTGACGATGCCTACCACGTCGCCGTCGCGCGTCACCAGCGGACCGCCGGAGTTGCCCGGATTCGCGGCAGCATCGAACTGGATCAGGTCGACCAGGTTGCGATGGCCCTGCTCGGAATAGTGCTGGCGGCGCAGGCCCGAGACCACGCCCCAGGTGGCGGTCGGCCCGATGCCGAACGGAAAGCCCACCGCCAGCACCTCGTCGCCGCTGCGCAGGTCGCGCGTGCTGCGCAGCGTCGCCGCCCGCAGGTCGTCGGGCAGGGTCTTCGCCTTGAGTACCGCAAGATCGTTCTCCGGCTGCGCATCGATCAGCTCGGCCTCCGACTCGGTGCCGTCGGCGAACACGACGCCGATGCCGTCGCTGCCGGTGACGACGTGCAGGTTCGTGAAGATCATGCCGTCGTCGGAGAACACCACGCCGGTGCCGACGCCGGTCAGCGTCGGCTTGCCGGGGTCGCCATCCGCCTTGCCCGCGGTCGGCGTCGCGCCGTCGCGCAGGCGTCGCACCAGCACCACCGAGGGCCGGATCACGTCATAAGCCTGCGCGGCGGCGGAGGGTGCGGGCGGTTGATTCTGGAGCGAGTACTTCACGGCCGCATCGATGTCGTCCTGCGTCGGCGGCGCGACGGTGGGGCGCAGCAGCGCCTGCAGGCCGAGGGCGAGCAGCGCGACGAGCGCCGCCGTGCCGAGCAGCGACAGCCAGCCGCGCGCGACCAGCGCGACCAGCCGCTCGCGCAGCGTCCGCGGTGGTGACGGTGCCGACGGTGCCGACGGCGGGGCAATGGCGGCGGGCGCGCCGTCGCCTTGCGCATCCGCAAGACGCGCACGTGGTGATCGACTGTAGAGCGCTGTGCGTCGCATGACCTGCCTGCGGCCACGTCGCCATGGGGAAGCTCGATCATAAGCACAGTTGTGGGTCGGTCGGTCGGCAAAGGGCAGCTTGCCGCGCACTCCGCAGGCTTTTCCGGCCACCTGCCGGGGTCCGCGCGGCGGCACAACGCCGCTGCGCCGCGTGGCGGGCGCCCGCGGGCGCTTGCCGGCGGCTCAGCCCGGTCGTTCGAGCACCGCGAGCACCGGCGCGGTGTCGGGGCGCACGCCGCGCCACAGCGCGAACGACTCGGCAGCCTGCTCGACCAGCATGCCCCAGCCCTCGACGGCGCGGGCGCAGCCCTGGTTCCAGGCCCATCTGACGAACGGGGTGTCGGTTTTGGCGTACGAAAGGTCGTAGCAGATGCTCAGCGGCCCGATCACGGCCGCATTGACCTTCGGCATCTCGCCGTCGAGGCCGGCGCTGGTCGCGTTGATCACGAGGTCGAACGGCCGCAGCGGCAGGTCGCCGAAGTCGCAGCCGCGCACCTTGCCGAGGTCGCTGAACGGCGAGACCAGGTCGCGCGCGCGCTCGGCAGTGCGGTTCGCGACCACCAGCTCGTCGAGGTCGAGCTCGAGCAGCGGGGCGAGGATGCCGCGCGTCGCACCGCCGGCGCCGAGGATCAGCACCCGCTTGCCGGGGATCTCGATCTGCAGGTTCTCCTGCAGGTCGCGGACCAGTCCGGCGCCATCGGTGTTGTCGCCGAGGATGCGGCCGTCCTGCTTCGCGAGCGTATTCACGGCGCCGGCGCGCTCGGCGCGCCCGGTCAGTTCGGTGGCGAAGTCGGCGGCAGCGGTCTTGTGCGGCACGGTGATGTTCAGCCCGCGGCCGCCCTCGGCGAAGAACCTCGCGACCTCCGTCTTGAACGCGACCGGCGAGATCTCATACAGCCGGTATTCCATGTTCTGCGCCGTCTGGCGCGCGAACATGCCGTGGATGAAGGGCGAGCGGCTGTGGGCGACGGGGAAGCCGACGACGCCGTACCGGTCCGGTGGGGATTCTTCCATGCGGGGAGATTAGACTGCCGTGAAATCCGGGGGCGTCCCGGCCGGTCTTATACATGAACGACCATGTCGCCGGAAAGACGGCCGACCTTCTGCTCGAGCGACAGTTCGCGGCCCTGCGGCCCGATCTGCTGCGTTTCGCGACCTGGCTGGCCCGTGATCGCGCGCTGGCCGAGGACGTCGTCCAGGAGACGCTGCTGCGGGCCTGGAAGTCGCGCGCCTCGCTCGACGATCGGTCGCGCCTCAAGGCATGGCTGTGCACGATCGCAAGCCGGGAACACGCCAGGATGTACGAGCGCAAGCGCCTGCCCACGACCGACGTCGACCTGCTGGTGTCGGGCGAGGATCCGGCGCTGGCGGCCGGCGAGGACCAGCGCGTGGGCGAGCTGCGCGCGGCGATCCTGCGGCTGCCGGACGACTATCGTGCGCCGCTGGTGATGCAGGTGCTGGGCGGCTTCACGACCGCCGAGATCGCCGCGGAGCTGAATCTGAGCCAGCCTGCGGTGCTGACGCGCCTGTTCCGGGCACGGGACAAGCTGCGCGAACTCTATGGACTCGCGCGGCGCGGCGCGGGCGCCGCCGAGGACGCCGGCGCCGACATCGGTGCGGATACGGGCCCGGGTGCATGAAGGAACCAGTAATGATGAACTGCGAGGAGGGGCGGCTGCAGATCGGCGCCGATCCGGCCGGATCGGCGGCCGCGCTCGAGGCGCACGTCGCCGGCTGCGCGGACTGCGCCGGCTATCGCCGCGAGATGCGTGCGCTCGAGGGCGACCTGCGGCTGGCGATGGCCTGGCCGGATCGCGCGGGCAATGGCGTGCCGATGGCGCGCCCGGACGATGTCGTGCCGCTGCGGCCCGCGTCCGGCGCGCCCGACGCGCCCGCGGCGACCGACAGCCGGCACGCGGATACCCGTTCGGCGCCGTTGCCGACGGCGCGTCGCTGGGCGCTCGCGGCCGGCGTGCTGCTCGCAGGCGTGCTCGCGACCTCGTTCTTCGCGCTGCAGCCGCGCGATGCGCTCGCCACGGCGATCGTTGCGCACATGAGCGAGGAACCCGATGCCTGGGCGAAGACGCAGCCGATCCCGCGCAGCGCGCTCGAACTGGTGCTGGGTCGCTCCGGCGTGCGGCTCGACCGGGTCGAGTCGGGCGACGTCGTCTATGCGCACAGCTGCTTCCTGCGCGGGCGCTACGTGCCGCACCTGGTCGTCTCGACCCCGACCGGCCCGGTCACCGTGCTCGTGCTGCGCGGCGAGGTCGTGCCGCAGCGGGTCGATTTTCAGGAAGGGCGCTACTCGGGCGTGCTGCTGCCGGTGCCGGGTGGCGGTGGCGGCATCGCGGTGCTGGCGCGCGGCGGCGCTGGCGCTGGCGGCGCAAGAGGCACGCAGGCGAAGCCCGATGTCGAGGCCGCCGCCGCCGGGGTGCTCGCGGTGCTGAAATTCGAAGGCGAGGCGCCGCCGGCGCAGTGACCCGGGCGCGGCGCTTACGGCTGCGCCTGTGTCGCCGTCGCGCCAGCCAGCCGCACGATGCTGCCGCCTTCGTTGGCAGGGTCGAGCCGGCGATGCAGCGCCGGCAGCCACTCGCGCATCCGCTCCTCGACCAGGTATGGCGGGTTCACGATTGCCATCCCTGAGCCGTTCAGCCCGATGCGTGAATCGCGCGGGTGCAGCCACAGTTCCGAGACCAGCACCGGCCGCGGCGCCAGTTTCGTGGCGAGGCCGTCGAGCCAGCGCGCGGTTTCGCGTTCGAGCTTGATCGGGTACCACAGCGCGATGACGCAGGTGGGAAAGCGCGTCAGCGCCGCGACGGTCGCGGCGGCGGCGCGATCGAAATCGGCGCGCGATTCCTCGTAGGGCGGATCGAGCAGCACCAGCGCACGGCGTTCGATCGGCGGCAACCAGGCTCCGAGGCGCAAATAGCCGTCGCCGTTCTCCACCACGATGCGCGGCCGGTCGCGCAACTCGCGCCGCAATTCGACATGCTCGGTGGCCTCGGCTTCGACCAGCGCGGCGCGATCCTGCGGCCGCAACCAACGCTCGGCGAGCAGCGGCGATCCCGGGTAGGCATGGCGCTCGTGGCGTTCGCGGCGGAATGCGGCTACGGCTTCGAGATAGGCATCGATCTCGGCCTCGCCGGTCGGCCCGGGGAGCAGGCCGATGCCGGCGGAGGATTCCTCGCTGCGCCGCGCGGCGCCGGAGTGCAGGTCGTAGACGCCGCGCCCGGCATGGGTGTCGACGAACAGGAAGCCCTTGTCCTTGCGCACCATCGCCTGCAGCAACGCCACGAGGGTGACGTGCTTGTGGACGTCGGCGAAGTTGCCGGCATGGAAGGCGTGCCGGTACTTCACGGGTCAGCCCTTGGAGGTGGACCCGCCCGTGGGCTTGGCCTTGACGGCGGGCCCTGCGGTCTCGGCGGACGCAGCTTTGCCCAGTGCGGCCTTGTTCGGCACAGCCTTGCCAGCCGGTGCCTTGCCGGCTGCGGCGCGCGCCACGGTTCCGGCGCCATTGCCGTTGCCGCCGCCGGTCATCTGGGCGACCGACTCGGCGATCACCTCGTCGATCGCGGCGGCAGCAGACGGTTTTGCAGCGGCGGCCTTGCTGCCGGTCTTCTTCGCCTTCGCCTTCGCCTTCGCCTTGGACTTGGACTTGGCCGTGCCGGTGCCCTTGGTCCTGCCGGTGGCCTTGGCCTTCGCGCCGGATGTGGCCCCGGCCGCGGCATCCTCTGCCGCCGCGCCGTCGGCGGCCGGGGCCGCCTTGCCCTTCGCGCCAGACTTACCCCTGCTGTTGTTCTTGCCCTGGCCCTTGCCCGCGCCTTTCTTGCCGAAGCGGCCACGGCCGAAACGCTGCGGCGCGGCGGCGAGCAGCGCGCGGCATTCCTCCAGGGTCAGCGTCTTCGGGTCGCGATCCTTGGGCATCCGCGCATTGCGTTCCTTATCGGTGATGTAGGGGCCATAGCGGCCGTTCAGCACCTGGATATTGTCGACGCCGAAATCGGTGATCAGGCGGTTCGCGTCGGCGAGCTGCTTGGCGGCGATGACCTCGAGTGCGCGCTCGAGCGTGATGGTGTAGGGGTCGTCTTCCTTCAGCGAGGCGTACTTGGCGCCGTACTTCACGTAAGGGCCGAAGCGCCCGATATTGGTGTCGATCGGCTCGCCGTCGGCGGTGGCGCCGAGGTTGCGCGGCAGCAGGAAGAGGTACATCGCCTCGTCATAGGTGATCCGGTCCATCTTCTGCCCGGGCCGCAGCCCGGCGAACTTCGGCTTGTCGACGTCGTCGCGCGTGCCAATCTGCACGAACGCGCCGAAGCGGCCCATTCGCACCGACACGGGCTTGCCGCTCGCCGGATCGGTGCCGAGCTCGCGCGACTGCGCGACTTCGTCGCGCGAGACGTTCTTCTCGGTGTATTCGACCAGCTCGATGAACGGCTGCCAGAACTTGGTCAGCGGCTCGCGCCAGTCTTCCTCGCCACGCGAAACCGCGTCGAGCTCGTCCTCGAGCGCGGCGGTGAAACCGTACTCGACATACTTGCCGAAATGCTTGCTGAGGAAGTTGTTGACGATCTTGCCGATGTCCGTGGGGATGAACCGGCGCGCGTCCATATCGACGTATTCACGGTCCTTCAGCGTCGAGATGATCGACGCATAGGTGGACGGGCGGCCGATGCCGTGTTCTTCGAGCGCCTTCACGAGCGAGGCTTCCGAGAAGCGCGGCGGCGGCTCGGTGAAGTGCTGCGCGCCCTGCAGGCCGACCAGGCCCACGGCGTCGCCTTGCTGCATCGGCGGCAGCACGGTGTCGGTGTCGTCGTCGGCGCCGTCGTCCTTGCCTTCCTGGTAGACGGCGATGTAGCCGGCCTTCACCAGCGTCGAGCCGTTGGCGCGCAGCAGGTGGCGCTTGTCGCCGTCGGGGCCGGCGAGCAGGTCGACGGCGACGGTGTCATAGACCGCCGGCGCCATCTGGCACGCGACCGCGCGCTTCCAGATCAGGGAATAGAGCCGATACTGGTCGTTCTCGATGCGGCCCTCGATCAGCTGCGGCGTGATCGCGGCCGAGGTCGGGCGGACGGCCTCGTGGGCCTCCTGGGCGTTGCGCGACTTGGTCTTGTAGACCCGGATCTCGTCGGCGACCGATTCCTTGCCGTAGAGCTTCGCGACGACCTCGCGGATCTCGGCGACCGCCTCGTTGGCGAGGTTCACCGAGTCGGTGCGCATGTAGGTGATCAGGCCGACCGAGCCCTCGCCGTAGTCGACGCCTTCGTAGAGCTGCTGCGCGAGGCGCATCGTGCGCTGCGCGGAGAAACCGAGCTTGCGCGAGGCCTCCTGCTGCAGCGTCGAGGTGGTGAACGGCGGCGACGGATTGCGGCGGCGCTGTTTGCGATCGATCGTCAGCACGCGCAGCGTGCCGCGGCCGGCGCCCGAGTCGGAGGGCCCGAGTGCCCCGTCGGACGGCGCACCGGCGGCGATGCGCAGCGTGCGCTCGACCTCGCGCGCCGAACCCTCGTTGCTGAAACTGAACTGCTCGACCTTGCTGCCGGAATACTCGACCAGGCGCAGCGGGAAGGTCTGACGCGTATGCTCGCCCTGCGCGTCGATCGACCAGTATTCCTGCGGCACGAAGGCCTGGACCTCGGCCTCGCGCTCGCAGATCATCCGCAGCGCCGGGCTCTGCACGCGGCCGGCGGAGAGGCCGCGACGCACCTTCTTCCAGAGCAGCGGCGAGAGGTTGAAGCCGACGAGGTAATCGAGCGCGCGGCGCGCCTGCTGCGCGTTGACGAGGTCGAGCGAGAGCTCGCGCGGCTCCTGGATCGCCTCGCGCACGGCGTTCTTCGTGATCTCGTAGAACGCGACGCGATGGACGGTCTTGTCCTTGAGCTCGCCGCGCTCCTTCAGCAGCTCGTAGAGATGCCAGGAGATCGCCTCGCCTTCGCGGTCGGGGTCGGTCGCGAGGTACAGCGACTTGGACTTCTTGAGCGCGCGCGAGATCGCCTCGACGTGGCGCTCGTTGCGCTCGATCACGTCGTACTTCATCGCGAACTTCTTCGTCGGGTCGACCGCGCCTTCCTTCGGCACCAGGTCGCGCACGTGGCCATAGGAGGCGAGCACCTCGAAGTCCTTGCCGAGGTACTTCTTGATGGTCTTCGCCTTGGCGGGCGATTCGACGATTACCAGGTTGTCAGGCATTTTTCAGTCGGCAGCAGGCAAGCAGAAAATCGGGGACTCCAGAGACGCGAAACCGCGGACGAGCCGCGGTGCCGGTTCCTGCGCAGCATGCGCTGCGCCCGGGATGCGGCTCAGTGCGGCCGCTCCATGAGGTCGAAAACGAGGTCTTCCATCCGCGAGCAGGCGAGCTCTTCGCCGGGCTGGCTGGACAGCACCATCAGCACCACCCACTTGAGCTGGCTGACGTCGAGTTCCTCGTTGTAATCGAGCGAGTTGTACTCGAGCGAGTTGTACCCCGGGGCGCCGTACGCCGAGGAGCCGTACGCCGAGGAGCCGTACGAGCCGGGACCGTCGAGCGCAAGCAGACGCTCGATCACGATCTCGCGCTGTTGCGGCGAGAGGATGCCGGCGCGCTCGAGGGACAGCAGGTAGCCGCGGCAGTCTGCCGGCAGGCGCACCCGCTCGCTGTCGGTGAAGATGCGCATCGCGCGCGTGCCCGCGCCCTCGAGGGCGGGACGGTCACGCTCGCCGGCGAGATCCGCCAGCCAGTCGAGCGCGCGCTCGACGCAGTCCTCGGCGAATCCTGCGCGTTCGAGGTCGAGCGCGAGCTCGTCGCGCTCGGGAACATCCGGGGTGTCAGCCAGCATGTAGCGGTCGAACACGTAGATCAGGATGTCTAGGACGGATCCGGTCATCTCAGGCATGGTGGAAACACGAAGCTCTATATGAGGGGCCTCCGCGCTTAAAGTTGCGCGGAACGGGCGCGAATGTAGTGGCCGCCGGGTAGCGAATCGATGCGTCCCTCGAGCTCGAGAATGAGCAGCAAGGACGCTACCGATTCGCTGGAGAGGCCCGTGCTGGCGAGGAGCGCATCGACGCTCGTCGACTCAAAGCCGAGGGCATCTAACAGGATTTCGCCAGGGTTGTCCAATGGCCACGACCCGTCCGCAGGGCCTTCGGAGCGCAGCGCGAGCGTTGCAAGTGCCTGTTGCGAAAGGACGGATTTGTATTCGGTCAGGACGTCTTCAGCCTGCTCGACGAGCTTGGCACCTTGCCGGATAAGTTCATGGCAACCCTTGGTGAGGGGGCTGTGGATCGAGCCCGGGACCGCGAAGACATCGCGCCCCTGGTCGCCGGCCCAGCGCGCGGTGCTGAGCGAACCGCTGCCGCGCGCGGCCTCGACCACCAGCACGCCGAGGGCAAGGCCGCTGATCAGGCGATTGCGTTGCGGGAAATTCGCGGGGCGCGGCACGGTGCGCGGCGGGAACTCGGAGACCAGCGCGCCTGCGCCGCTCGCGACGATCCGCTCGGCCAGGGCGAGGTTCTCGAGCGGATAGCAGGCGTCGAGGCCGGTGCCGAGCACGGCGATGGTGCGCCCGCTGGCGAGCAGCGCGCCGTCGTGGCTGGCGGCGTCGATGCCGAGCGCGAGCCCGCTGGTGATCGCAAAGCCGCAGCGCGCGAAATGATGCGCGAATTCGCGCGCGCTGCGCCGCCCGCCGGCGGTGGGATGGCGGCTGCCGACGACCGCGAGCTGCGGGCAGCAGAGCGCGGCCACGTCGCCGCGCACCCAGAGCAGGTGCGGCGCGCTGGAGATGCCCGCGAGACGCGCGGGATAGGCCGGATCGGTCGCTGGCAGCAGCCTGAGGCCCAGGCGCTCGACCACCCGCAGGTCCGACTCGAGCTGCAGCGGATCTGGCGCGCACAGCGCGACGATCGTGGCCTCGCGCAGGCCTAGCGCGCGCAGCGACGACGACGGCTGCGCGAGCAGCGCTCCGACGCTGCCGCCGCATTGGCTGACGGCGGTGGCCAGGCGCGCCGCATCGAGCTGCGGCGCGCGGGCGAGGATGCAGAGGGCGCGGGTGTCGTCGTTCATCCGCGCCAGGTTAGCGGCGCGGCGCGCCTGTGCCCATCCGGTTAACTGGTGCAAATGACCGGAATTCCATGCTCGCCGTGGCAACCGCGAGCAGCGATGATACGTCGCGGCGCGTTTAGATATACTTCGAGGAACTGTATATCCAATGGAAGACACGCCGATGCAGGTCTGCAAATGGGGCAACAGCCTCGCGATCCGCCTTCCCGCCGCCGTGGTCGAGGCGTTGCAGTTGAAGGAGGGCGAGGAAATCGAGGTGTTCGTGGCCAGCGCGCGCATGCTCGGCGTCGCACGCAAGCCGTCGACGCGCGAGCTGCTCAGGCGCCTGCGAAGGCTCCGCGGCCGTCTGCCGCCCGACTTCCGCTTCGACCGGCTGCAGGCGAATGCGCGCGGCTGAGGCCTTCCTCGACACGAACGTGCTCGTCTACCTGGTCTCTGGCGACGCGGCCCGGGCAAATGCGGCCGAGGCGTTGCTCGCGCGCGGCGGCCATCATGTTTCGGTCCAGGTGCTGAACGAATTCGCGAGCGTCGGGCGGCGCAAGGCGGGCCTGTCCTGGGACGACATTGCCGAGGTCGTGGGCGTCGTGCGCCGCGCCTGCACGGTGCATGCGCTGACGGAACGCACGCACGAGCGCGCCTGTGAGGCCGCCCGGCGACACGGCTTCGAGTTCTACGACGCGTCGATCGTCGCCTCGGCGCTGCTCGCCGGTTGTCGGGTGCTCTACTCGGAGGACTTCAATCCCGGGCAGCGGATCGACGGTCAGCTGGTGGTGCGCAACCCGTTCGCGCGCTAAAGGGTAGCGTCCCCTCTTCAGGGCCCTCTTCAGGGCCCTCTTCAGGGCTTGCGCACTACGTCCGCGATGCGGATCGGGTTCGAGGCGCCGACGATCAGCGCATAGCTCATGCGGTCGAACACGCGGAACACGAGCATCGTGCCGATGCGCTCGTTCGGCAGCTGCACTTTCGAAGTGAAGGCGCGCGAGGCCTTCACGCCGCCCTCGTTATTGCGGGTACGGTCGGGCACGAGCTCGCCCGCTTCCTCGATCGCCAGCACGTGGCCCGGCTCGAGGCCGTGCTTCGCGCCGCGGTTGATCGCGACGATCTTGTACTGGCCGATCAGCTCGACGCCGTCGATCACCGAGATGATCTGGCCGCGCACTTCGTTTTCCGGCGAGCGGGGGACGAAGTTCAGCGGCACCTCGGAATCGGTGCCGAGCAGGCGGTCGCCCTCGAGCGTCTCGCGCGCAGAGTCGGTCAGCGCGGCCTTGGCCGGCTCGCGGGTGTCGATTACGACGGCGGTGGCGGTGTAGATTCCCAGGTAGCCCAGCAGGTCGTTGTCGTCGGGATCGCGGATCTCCTCGCCGACGTGCACGACGTTGTAGCGCTGGTTGACCGCGCTGTCGCGGAGACCGCGGATATAGGCCTCGATGCCGGCGCCGCCGATCATGTGCTTGTCGCGGAACGCGAGCACGCGCGGCGCCTCGCGGATCTGCTCCTTCGTCAGCAGGCTCGGACGCTCGAGGAACGCGGCGATGGCCGAATACGGGATCGTCGCGATCGCGCCGTCGAGCTCGCTGCTGCGCAGGCGCGGATCGAGCCGCGCGGCGCCGCCGCGGGCGAGCGAGATCATCGGGCGGCCGTCGGCGCCGTAGGTCAGCGCCAGCACGTCGCCCGGATAGATCAGGTGCGGGTTCTCGACCTGCGGATTGACCTGCCAGATCTCGGGCCACAGCCAGGGATCGCGCAGGAACATCGAGGAGATGTCCCAGAGCGTGTCGCCGCGCTTGACGGTATAGCTGGTCGGGGCGCTTGGATTGACGGCCGAACGGTCGATGGGCGGGGGTGCCGAACTGGACGGCGCAGCCTCGGGCCGGGTCGCGACGGCGGCCTCGGTGGCCGTCAGCTCGGGTTCGGCTGCCCGCGTGTCCGGGGATGCGCGTGGTGCCGACGCCACCGGCGCAGCCACGTCGTCGTTGCGGCCGAACCCGGCGCAGCCGGTCAGCAGCAACAGCGTGACCGCCGCCAGCAAAGCCGCCAGCAGAGACCGCGCGCGCAACCCGGCAGGGTTGGCGCTAAGTGCTTGTTTTAGAAACATCCTCCACTCCTCATGACGGGTGGGGCGAGCGACCCTGGCTGTTATACTCGCTCGCCCGCGGCGGCAGCATCGTCAAATCTTGGGTTTGTGCGGTGGATCACGGCCCCGCAAGCGAAAGGCGACCCTGAGTACCTCGCCGACCACAGCCAAATGTCAACAGTTTGAGTACATTAGCAAAACCTCTGCGTCAAAGGCACGAAGAACCTTGGAGCCTGCCCCGATGGCCCTGCTGACGATCCTCGAATACCCCGATCCGCGCCTGCGGACCCACGCCGTTGCGGTCACGAGCTTCGATGCGGCGCTATCGCGCCTGATCGACGACATGTTCGAGACGATGTACGCCGCGCCGGGCATCGGGCTCGCGGCCTCGCAGGTGAACGTGCACCAGCGCCTGGTCGTGATGGACCTCACCGAGAACCGCGACCAGCCGCTGGTGTTCATCAACCCCGAGATCCTCGAGCGTTCCGGCGGCGGGATCACCGAGGAAGGCTGCCTGTCGGTGCCGAACATCTTCGACAAGATCGAGCGGGCGCAGCAGGTGCGCGTGCGCGCCCAGGATCGCGACGGCAACAGCCTCGAGCGCGAGTTCGACGGGCTGGTGGCCGTCTGCCTGCAGCACGAGATGGATCATCTCGAGGGCAGGCTGTTCGTCGACTACCTCTCGGACCTCAAGCGCGAACGCATCCGCAAGAAGCTCGACAAGGAACGACGCAGCCGCGGCTCTTCCGGCGGCAGCGCCAAGGCGCCGGCCGGCGCCTTGGCGATCTGACGCGCCGCGCTCCCGCGCCCCTCCCAGCACCCCGTTCCCCCGCTCGCCATGCGCATCGCCTTTGCCGGAACGCCGGAGTTTTCGGTGCCGCCGCTCGCCGCGCTGTGCCGCGCCGCGCCGGCGCATCAGGTGGTCGGGGTGCTGACGCAGCCAGATCGGCCCGCCGGCCGCGGCCAGAAACTCGCCCAGAGCGCGGTCAAGCAGTTCGCGCTCGCCGCGGGGCTGCCGGTGGCGCAGCCGGCCACCCTGCGCGACGACGCCGGGCGTGCGCCGCTGCACGCCTGGCAGCCGGACCTGCTGGTGGTGGTGGCCTACGGGCTGATCCTGCCGCCGGCGGCGCTCGCGATCCCGCGCCTCGGCTGCCTGAACATCCATGCCTCGCTGCTGCCGCGCTGGCGCGGTGCGGCGCCGATCCATCGCGCCGTGCTCGCCGGCGATGCCGAGACCGGCGTCGCGATCATGCGGATGGAGGCGGGACTCGACACCGGCCCGGTGCTGCGCACGCGTCGCGTCGCGATCGGGCCGCGCAGCACCAGCGGCTCGCTGCACGACGTGCTAGCCACGCTCGGCGCCGCAGAGCTGCTCGACGCGATCGCGCAGCTCGAGGCGGGCACGGCGCAATTCTTGCCGCAGCCGGCGGCAGGCATCACCTACGCGTCGAAGATCGACAAGGCCGAGGCGCGCATCGACTGGCGCGACAGCGCGGTGGCGATCGACCGGCGCGTGCGCGCGTTCGATCCCTGGCCGGTGGCGGAGGCGCGGCTCGGCGACGAGCCGCTGAAGATCCATCGGGCGCGGCCGCTGGGCGATGCCGAGGCCGGGATCGCGGCGCCGCCGGCGCGCGTCGCGCCGGGCACCGTGCTCGGGCTGCAGCAGGGCGAGCTGCGCGTCGCCTGTGGCGGGGGTTGTCTCGCGATCGAACGGCTGCAACGCGCCGGGCGCAGACCCGTGACGGCGCGCGAATTTGCGAACGCGGTGGCGCTCGCCGGAGTGACGCTGCAATGACGGATCAGGAAACATACGAGGCTGGACTGCCCGCGCCAGGCGCGGGCGCCGCGCGCGCGCGCGGTGTCGCTGCCGCAGGCGCGCCGCGCGGTCGCTTCGCGCCCGGCGCCGAAACGCTCGCCGAGGCGGTACGCGCGATCGCGCTGGTCGCGCACGAAGGCCGCAGCGCCGACGACGCGCTCGCCGCTGCCGAGGAGCGCCCGGATCGCGCCGCGGTGCGTGCGATCGCGCTCGGCACGCTGCGCTGGTACCTGCGGCTCGTGCCGGTGGTCGCGGGGCTGGTCGCGCGCCCGGCGGCCGAGCTCGATCCGCTGCTGCGCGCGCTGCTGGTCGCCGGTGCGCACCAGGTCGAGTATTCGCGCGGCGCGCCGGAGGTGAGCGTGCACCTGGCCGTGGATGCGGCGCGCGTGCTCGGGCTCGCGCGCACCACCGGCCTCGTCAATGCGGTGCTGCGCCGCCTGGTGCGCGAGCGCGAGGCGCTGTTCGCCGCGGCCGACGTCGAGCTCGCGGTGCGCAGCGCCAACCCTGGCTGGCTGGTCGCGGCGCTCGCCGAGGCCTGGCCCGACGACCTCGAGACTATCCTGCAGGCCGGCAACCAGCACCCGCCGATGGCGCTGCGCGTCGACCTGACGCGCGGCAGCGTGCCCGACTACCTCGCGCTGCTGGCCGCCTCCGGTCGCCCGGCGCGTGCGCTCGAATGGTGCC
>Ga0163144_10011486_pt1 | contig 18727 bp, 14 predicted proteins | sample OliLak19BULKMAT1_FD_123175 | JGI IMG/M metagenome (GOLD analysis project Ga0163144, IMG submission 123175) | Freshwater microbial mat bacterial communities from Lake Vanda, McMurdo Dry Valleys, Antarctica - Oligotrophic Lake LV.19.BULKMAT1 | ecosystem: Environmental > Aquatic > Freshwater >... | reverse complement strand
GCGGCTATCCGTGAGATGCGCGTGCCCACGGTGGGTGAGTCTATTACAGAGGTAACGATTGCAAACTGGACTAAAGAAAACGGTACCCTGGTGGCCCAAGACGAAATTATCTGCGAGATAGAGTCAGACAAGGCAACCTTTGAGCTTGCTGCAGAAGTGGCTGGTCTGCTGCACCATGTAGCTAAAAAAGGCCAAGTGCTAAATATTGGCGATATTATTTGCCGTATAGAGCAATCAGCCGATGCTGCTACCTCTGCTCTCATGCCTAACCCTGGCCCTTTGCCCCTGGCAGGTGCACAGATAGAGAGGGCCTCTTCTGCTAGTGTAAATGCCAGCCCTGTAGCGGCCAATATTTTAGCAGATAAAGGCATAAACCCCAATGGGCTTACAGGTACTGGCCCCGGTGGCCGTATCATGAAAGACGACGTACTGAAGGCGGACATTGCACCTGGTATAATGCCGGCTGCAGCTCCTGTTACCCCGCCTGTTTATACACCGGCCTCTGCTCCTGCTGCTAAAATAGCACCTGCTGCAGTTGCTGCTGCCCCGGTTATTATACCCGGTTCTAGAGGCACGCGCCGGGCTGCAATGAGCCCGCTCAGGCGCACGGTGGCCCGCCGTCTGGTTGCTGTTAAAAATGAAACAGCCATGCTCACCACCTTTAATGAGGTAGACATGAAGCCCATTATGGACCTGCGTGCCAAGTACAAAGACAAGTTTAAAGAAAAGCACGAGGTTGGCCTTGGCTTTATGAGCTTCTTTGCCAAGGCGGTTTGCACGGCCTTGCTAGAGTTTCCGGCTGTAAACGCACGGCTAGAAGGTGATGAAATTGTCTATAATGACTTTGTAGATGTATCTATAGCTGTATCTGCCCCTAAAGGCTTGGTTGTGCCTGTTGTGCGCAATGCAGAGGGCATGAGCTTTGCTGGCATAGAAAAAGAAATACTGCGCCTAGCTGGCCGCGCCAGAGACAATAAGCTCACTATTGATGAAATGACCGGGGGCACCTTTACCATCACAAATGGTGGGGTATTTGGGTCTATGCTTTCAACGCCCATTATCAATGCGCCACAGTCTGCCATTCTGGGTATGCACAACATTGTAGAGCGTGCCATGGTAGTAAATGGCGAGATTGTAGTGCGCCCTATTATGTACGTGGCCCTAAGTTATGACCACCGCATAATAGATGGCCGCGAGTCTGTAAGTTTCTTGGTGCGCGTAAAACAATTGCTAGAAGAACCTGTGCGGCTATTGCTAGAAGTGTAACCGTATTCTTTTTAAAGCAATAGGTAACTGTATCAGGCACCCTTAAAATACTAGAAAGGCAACCGTTTAAGGTTGCCTTTTTTTGTGGGCAGAGATCAGTTTTCTTTTTTACATGCTTGCGCAGATAGCTGTGCACCACTTTTATCGCAAAGGTTTTATAGAATCTTAGGCTTTTACATGCTTACGCAGGTAGTCTGCCGTGTGGCCTTTGCCTGTTTTTAGCATTTGCTCAGGCGTGCCCTCAAACATGAGTGCCCCCCCGTGTATGCCTCCATCTGGGCCAAGGTCTATGACATGGTCTGCCGCATAAATCATATCCAGATTATGTTCTATAACAATTACCGTGTGGCCGTTATCTACCAGCGCATTTATGCTCAGGAGCAGTTTTTCAATATCGGCAAAGTGCAGGCCTGTAGTGGGTTCATCAAAAATAAAGAGAACCTTGCCGGTAGTGCCGCCTTTGCTTAAGAAGCTGGCCAGTTTTACCCGCTGGGCCTCACCGCCAGAGAGAGTGCTGCTGCTTTGGCCAAGGGTTATGTAGCCAAGGCCTACGTCTTGCAAGGGCTTGAGTTTTTCTGCAACTTTTGGTAAGAGTTTAAAGAAGGCTATGGCCTCATCTACTGTCATGGCCAGCAAGTCTGCAGCATCTTTTCCATTGTAGTGCACCTCTAGCACTTCTTGTTTAAAGCGTTTGCCGTGGCAGCTCTCGCAGGGCAGCCACAAATCTGCCATAAACTGCATGGGCACCAGTACTTGGCCCTCGCCTTGGCAGGCCTCACAGCGGCCACCATCCACATTAAAACTATAATGGCTGGGTTTGTAGCCCCGCTGTTTTGCAAGGGGCTGGTCTGCAAATAGCTGGCGTATGGTATCCCATGCTTTTACAAACGTTACAGGGTTAGAGCGTGAGCTGCGCCCAATAGGGTTTTGATCTACATATTCTATACTGCTTATGCGGCGCATATCACCAGATAGCTTGTCAAACCGGCCCATCTCGTCTGCCCCTTCGCCCATTTCTCTAGCTAGGGCAGGGTAGAGGATTTTGGCAACTAGCGTAGATTTCCCAGACCCAGACACCCCAGTAACGGCCGTAAATATTTGTAGGGGGAAACGTACAGTTAGGTTTTGTAGGTTGTTTTCTCGGGCTCCATGCACGGTTATGCCATCTGTAAAGCTCCGGCGGGCGGCAATTTTCTTAGGGCCTAGTTGTTTTGTTAAATACTGCACCGTGGGGCTGGTGCTTACAGTAGCAGCAATATCATCAGCAGAAAATGGCAACCCGCTTGCTTCTAGTGCTAGCGCCATCTCTTTTGCAATCTCTGGGTGGGCTCCTTTTAATGTACCCTGAAAAATCAGATTTCCACCACCTATGCCTGCCCCTGGCCCAATATCTATAAGTTGATCTGCGGCACGCATTATCTCCTCTTCATGCTCTACTACCAGCACGGTGTTGCCTACATCGCGCAGGCGCCGCAGCACCTGCACCAGGCGGGTGGTATCGCGCGGGTGCAAACCTATGCTGGGCTCATCTAGCACATACAAAGAGCCCACCAAGGCAGACCCTAAAGAGGTAGCCAGCTTAATGCGCTGGTATTCACCACCAGAAAGCGTGCTTGTAAGCCGGTTTAGGGTTAAGTAGCCCAGGCCCACTTCGTTTAAGTAAGTAAGTCTAGAGGTAATCTCTGTAAGCAGTTGCTTGGCCACCTTACGCTCATAATCACTAAGGGCAATGTTTAGAAAATGGGGCAGCAGCTCATCTAGAGGTATTAAAACCAGGTCTTGTAATGATTTGCCCGCCACTTTTACATAGCCGGCATCTTTGCGCAAGCGGGTGCCGCGGCAGTCTGGGCAGTTTGTTTTGCCCCTAAACCGAGACAACATTACCCGATACTGAATTTTATGTGCTTGCAGCTCTATTGTTGCAAAAAACTCTGATAGCCCGCGGAAATGTTTATTACCAGACCAAAGCAGCTTGCTTTGGGCCTCGTTTAAATCTTCTATGGCCCTGTGAATAGGAAAATCAAACTTAATGCCGCCTTTAAGTAAAGGTTGCAGGTATTCTTCTCGCATTACCTCGCCCTTCCAAGGGGCTATGCCTCCATCGTAAACAGATAGTGAGCGGTCGGGGAAAATCAGGTCTGGGTCTAGGCCCAGCACCTTGCCAAAACCATCGCAGGTGCGGCAGGCGCCGTAGGGGTTATTAAAGCTGAAAAGGTTTACGCTTGGCTCTTCAAACGTTATTCCATCTAGCTCAAACCTATCGGAGTATGTTTTCTCTTCGCCACCTATTTCTGTAACAAAACAGGTGCCATCTCCCTCAAAAAAGGCTGTTTGCACAGAGTCTGATAGCCGAAAATAGTCTTCTTCTGTGGCGGCTTCTTTAACCACATATCTATCTACCAGTATGCGCACGTCTGCTGCGCGTGGCAGTGCCTTGTCTGGCAGGCCCAGCATATCTTCTAGGTTAGTGGTCTCTCCCTTTACCAGCACCCGGCTAAAGCCACGTTGCAGGAGCAAATCAAGCTCTACAGCCAGCTTTCTTTTCTCACGTATAAGTAAGGGGGCAGAGAGCAAGAGCCTAGCCCCAGGGGGGTGGGCTAGCAGTGCATCTACAATATCAGAGACGGTGTCTTTGCGCACAGGTTTGCCAGATATGGGCGATAGTGTAATGCCCACCCGTGCAAACAGTAGTTTTAAGTAATCGTAAATCTCTGTGCTGGTGCCCACTGTGCTGCGTGGGTTTTTGGTAGATACTTTCTGCTCTATGGCTATAGCAGGAGATAGCCCCCGTATGTAATCCATTTCTGGCTTCTCCATACGGCCCAGAAACTGGCGTGCGTATGCAGAAAGACTTTCTACATACATGCGCTGGCCTTCTGCATATAAGGTATCAAAAGCTAAAGAAGATTTGCCAGAACCAGACAAACCCGTAATAACCACCATTTTATTGCGAGGTATGGCTACAGACAAGTTTTTTAAGTTGTGCACCCGGGCCCCACGCACAAGCAGATAGGAGCGCGGGCTTAAGTAATCAAAAGGGGTTTCTGTGAGGGTATAAACATCTTTTTGTATAGCTGTATCTGTTGAGAAGTCTTGAGCCTGGTCCATCATGCAAAAAAACAGTATAGCAGGGCTAAATGTTCGGAGCTTTCTGCTTTTTGATTAGCATATCTCAGGTGTAAGCTAATCCTAATAGAAATACAGGCACCATACCCCACGGGTGCATTACATTTGCCTGCTTGCAGCCTTAGTTAGGTGGCAGCACATTTTTGGATACATTATCCAAGCATAATGAAGAGCAATAGCCATGGAAGTTTAGACCGCGTTAGCGGAGCTGGGCTATTGGTTGCCTTAGGCATCATTTACGGAGACATTGGCACCTCGCCACTTTACGTAATGAAAGCCATTGTGGGCAGCCGCAGTATTTCTGAAGAGTTAGTACTGGGAGGGCTTTCCTGTATAATCTGGACCCTTACCCTCCAAACTACTGTCAAGTATGTAATCCTTACCCTGCGGGCAGATAACAACGGAGAAGGGGGCATTTTTTCTCTCTATGCCTTGGTGCGCCGCTACAGAAACTGGCTTTACATACCTGCCATAATTGGGGGAGCCAGTTTGCTGGCCGATGGCATTATTACACCGCCTATCTCTGTAAGCTCTGCCATAGAGGGCTTGCGGTTGCTTAATCCTGATATAAATACGGTGCCCATAGTTATTGGCATTCTAGTGCTGTTGTTTTTTGTACAGGCCTTGGGTACAAACGTGGTTGGCTTTGCTTTTGGGCCGCTAATGTTTGTTTGGTTTGGCATGCTCTTTATAGTTGGGCTGGCAGCATTGGTGCAGTTTCCGCATGTGCTGGCCGCATTTAACCCGTACTATGGCTACAATCTACTTGCAAATTATCCAGAGGGTTTTTGGCTCCTAGGTGCTGTTTTTTTATGCACCACTGGGGCAGAAGCCCTGTATTCTGATTTAGGCCACTGTGGCCGAGCCAACATCCGCGTTAGCTGGATTTTTGTAAAAATTAGCCTTATTGTTAATTACCTAGGCCAAGCCTCTTGGCTACTACGCCATACCGGCGAAAAAGTTACCATAAACCCCTTTTTCTCTGTTATGCCGGCGTGGTTTCTGCTACCCAGCATAATCATAGCTACAATGGCAGCCATTATAGCCTCACAAGCATTAATATCTGGCTCTTTTACCTTGATATCTGAGGCCATACGCCTCAATTTTTGGCCTAAAGTACGGCTACAGTTTCCCAGCAATATCCGGGGCCAGTTATATGTACCCAGTATAAACTGGCTGTTTATGATTGGTTGTATAGGTGTGGTGCTGTATTTTGAAGAGTCTAGCCAAATGGAAGCCGCTTATGGATTGGCCATCACCATTACCATGCTGGCCACCACTATTCTGCTATCGTTTTACCTGTATGCACATATGTGGCGCAGGTATAGGCCCTTGGTAGCGGTGTTTTTGCTAACATATCTGGGTATAGAGGGTGCTTTTTTAATTGCCAATCTAGAAAAGTTTCCTAACGGAGGCTATGTCTCTTTGCTTATTGGTAGCCTACTACTGCTTATTATGTACATCTGGCGCAGGGCTAACATTATTAAGGCGCGCCTTACAGAGTTTGTTAAGATAGAAGACTACATAGATTTACTAAAAGACTTATCTGCCGATAGCTCTATACCTAAATACAGTACGCACTTGGTGTTTATGACAAATGCCAGCAAGCAAGATGAGATTGAGGCCAAAACAGTATACTCTATATTTCAAAAAAGACCTAAACGTGCTGATATTTACTGGTTTATACACGTAGAGACTACCGATGAGCCCTACACGCAATCTTACAAAGTAGATACTATCGTCCATAATGATTTATATAAAATCACCTTCTTCTTAGGTTTTAGGGTAGAGCAGCGCATAAACCTGTTTTTTCGGCGAGTAATAGAAGATTTAGTGCGCAACAAAGAGGTAGACATTACCTCTCGGTACGAGTCATTAAAATCTAACAACGTAATCGGTGATTTTAGGTTTGTTGTGCTTGAGCGCTTCTTATCTTTTGAGAATGAACTACCAAGAGATGAGCGCTTTATAATGGAGGTGTACTTCTGGATCAAAAGCTATACCAATACAGAAGACAAATGGTTTGGGCTAGATAGCAGTTCAGTAAAAATAGAAAAAGTGCCCCTAGTTATACGTTCGGCCACAAATGTGCACCTTAAGCGTGTAGAAAATACGCCTTACCGTACTTACTCTGCAGAAGAACAAACAGAGTTTTAATACATACGCCACTGCAAAAGATACTAGTGGGCCTTAGTCTGGTACTCGTTTTCTAGTAGCCCGTACAGCTCTAGCGATATGTAGGCATCATCGCTCTCTTTTAGCTCACATGAGCGCATGGTGCCCTCGTGTACAAACCCGAGATGCTTAAGGCAGGCCGCCCCTGCTGTGTTGCCAGCTTCTACAAGCGCCTCTGCACGGTGCAGATTCATTGTTTTAAAACCATAGGTAAGGGATGGCTCCAGCGCCTCACGCATGTAACCCTGCCGCCAGGCTGTAGACACAAGCCAGAAACTAATCTCGGCCTTACGGTTTGGTTGCATCCAGTTAAAGTAGCCTACAGTGCCCAAGGGGGCATTATCGCTTTTTCTGGTAATTACCCAATACACCCCCTGTTCATTTTGCCATACATAGTCATACCACTCTAGCTGGGTTTTAGCCTCTTCTTTAGACCCATACGCAATGCCGTAGTGGGCAATAACCTTTGGGTCAGATAGGCCTTGGTATATCCAGTCTAGGTCTTTGGCCACAGCCTGCCGTAGCGTTAAACGCTGGGTGTTTACTACCGGGAAAAGCATGTTCTTACTAAAGCTTAAAGTGTGATAACCTGCGGGTAATATGGGCGGATAAGCCAGTATACTACCACCCCTGTTACGGCCACATAAAACCACACAGGCCAGGTAAACCTGCTCAAGCGCTTGTGTTTTGCAAACTGACCAGTAAATGAAAAGTACATAGAGAATAAAACTAGTGGCACAACAGCAATAGCAAGCACTATGTGTGAGAGCAGCAATGATAGATACACAGTACGCCCTGTTGCCGCCTGTTTTTCAATAGCAGACAGTACCTGGTTATGGTCTGTATCTCCGTACAAAGTAGGCATGGTGGTGTAGTGGTAAAGTATGTAGCTTACCAAAAAAACAGCCGATAAACCAAAAGCCGCCAGATTTGCATTTTTGTGCAGTTCTTTTTTATTGTTTAGTATAGCAGTTAAAGATACCAAAAGGCTAACGGCCGTAGCAGAGTTAAGCATCCCATTTAAGTGGGGCAGAAAATTGGTGTCTATAAGCTCTAGGCGGGCACTGGGGGGCAGGTAAATAAGCACTGCCACCACAATAGGTATTAAAATGCTAACAAGCACAATAACATTTTGCCAGCGGCTGTTGGCTTCTAATAATGGCTTCTGAATCTGTACAGACATACTGTTTTGTGATAGCGAAAACTTGTGCAAATATGCGTGCTTGTGTTCTTTTAGGCCTTGTTTACCCTTTTAATTGGCTCCTGCCATAATGGTAGTTTCTATGGCCAAAGTATCTAGATACTTCTCTTTGCGCAGGTCATAAGCATTAAGCACCTGATTGTTTTTATCTAAAAGCAGATACCAATAGCCCAGCCCGCCGGTATCGGCTGCTAGGCCAAGGTCTTTATGCAATATGCCAGCGAGTATTTGCTCGTTTGTGGCTAAAACAGTTGCCGCGCCCCAAGCTTTTTGTGGTTTAGTATCACTGCTAAGGTATATGTACTGCACCTTACCCCCCGCCTTACCAATACGGGCCATACGATCGCTTACACGGCTTTGTAGCCATGCTGCAGAAGTATCTGCACTCGCTAGACCCACTAGGGCCACCCCTTTTGGTTGCCCAAGTGCTTGGCCCAAAACAAAAGATTTGCCTTTTGCCAGCTTAGAGTTGCGTTTTACAACGTAATTGTTTTTGCCAAAGACATACAAAAACCCAATAGCCAGTAGTGGAGCCAATATTATTAAAAAAAGGACAATGCTTTTTCCTTTCATACCCATGCGTGTTTGTTCAATAGCTAACCAGAGGCATTGTAAAAAGTTCTGCCCCCACCCACAATAGTTAGGTTTAAAATTAGACCCTTTAGGGCTCTCAGTCAGGTAAGGCTAATCTGTCTGCCCAGCCGGGTCAAATTTATATCCAACGCCTTTTACAGTTGTGATATAACCCTCACCTATTTTCTCGCGCACTTTGCGTACGTGCACATCTACGGTACGGGCAAGTACATAAACATCTGTGCCCCAGATATTATGCAGCAAATCATCACGCGTAAAGACCTTGTTAGGATGGGCCGACAAAAAGGCAAGCAGCTCAAACTCTTTTTTTGGAAAATTAATAACCAAACCTGCTTTGGTTACCGTGTAGCTTTCACGGTCTATAATAATGTCTTGTACAAACGTTTTGGGGCTATCTGCGGGTTGTGCGCCAGCATTTCTGCGAAACAGCGCCTGTATACGGCTTAGCAAAGCTCTAGGCTTTATGGGCTTAATGATAAAGTCATCAGCACCTACTTCAAAAGCGGCCACTTCTGAGTATTCTTCTGCACGGGCAGTAAGAAAAAGAATGTAGGCATTTTGTAGCTGAGGCACCAGTCGCAATTGCCGGCAGGTCTCCACACCATCTTGGTATGGCATCATTATATCTAGCAATATTAAGTTTGGCAAAAACTCTTTAGCCTCTGCTACTGCCTTAATACCATCAGAGGCGGTGCGCACATCATAGCCCTCTTTTGTAAGGTTGTAGTGCAGCAGCTCCAAGATATCTGGCTCATCGTCTACAACAAGAACTCGGGTGGGTGTCCGTTGGCTCATAAGGTTTGCAGCGTAAGCGTAAAGGTGTGAGTAAGGCCAAGAAAAATTAACGAAACGTATCTGCGGTGCAAAGAAAAAGGGGACAATGCCCCCCGTATGTAAAGTCTAGTTTATCAATTTTTTAAGTTCTGTCTCCAATTTGTCTCCCCGTAAATTTTTGGCAATTATTTTTCCGTCTTTATCCACTAAAAAAGTGGCGGGTATAGAGTTAACCCCATAGAGCTGAGCTGCAGATGACTGCCAGCCTTTAAGGTCTGATACATGGCTGGGCCAGCTTAAATTGTCTTTTCCGATGGCTTTTAACCATTTACCCTTATCATTATCTAGTGATACAGAGTAAATAGTGAAGCCTTTGTCTTTAAAGGCATTATAGGTACGCACAACGCTTGGGTTCTCTTGGCGGCAGGGCCCACACCAGCTGGCCCAAAAATCTATGAGCACCACCTTGCCACGCAGGCTAGATAAGGCTATTTCTTTGCCTGTAGAGTCTTTTTGTAGGATATCGGGTGCAGGTTCTCCTATCTCCGGCATTGGGGGCGGCAATTGGCTCCACAGGTCTTTTGCCTGGGGGCTGTTGGGGTAGCTTTTAAGCCAAGCTTTGGTTAAAGGCCTTAAAAAAGCCTGGTCTAAATTGGCAAATAACATAGCCGTAACAGCAAATTGGCTTTCTTTAAACTTGCTGCCCTCTGGTGAGCGATCCAGCGCCTGTAGGGCTGCCTTTTCATAGGTCTCTAAATCTTGCTGTAAATAGCGCTGAAGCCACAGCATCATTTTGCGCTGTATTACATCTGGCCAGGCAAGCTCAATATCTTGGGTAAACTGGGCTGGCCCCGGGAAATAGGTCTGCTCTTGCTCGTTGGCAGCTGGCAGTATAAAGGTGGCAATTTTTGCTGCAAAGGTGCCAGGGTATTTTTTTAAAAGGGTGGCTAGTGCTTTTTCTTGGGCCACATAGTTGCTATCTGCTCGTTTGCGGGCAATGTTAGTAACCCGCAGTTGTTCTGCTTGGGTAAAACTGCCCCCCGCTGCTTGTTTGTTAAAAAATTCTTGTACACTTGCCAGCCCTTTTGCTGTGGTTTCTTCTAGCTCTTTAAGCGCCTGGTAAGCAGCTTGCTCTTTGCCGCCGGCTACTATCCCTTGTGCAGATATCACAAAAGATTTATCTGCCCCGCCTAGCACAAGCTCTGATAAACTGCGTTGTACACCCACCTTATAAACACCGCGCACAAAGCCCTTTGGTAAGGCAAACTCAATCTGCCCGCCTTTTACAAGCACAGAGTCTAGCTTGGCAAGTTTTATTACTGCTGGCGCGTACAGGTAAACTAGGCTGCCATCTGTATGCTGTGCCGTGGTAACTTTTATTTTTTCCTGGGCAGAAACTGGCAGCGTAACAGCCGCGGCAATAAGAAGGGCCCACCTTTGTATCATAATACCGTAAAGATAGAAAACAGATTGGCTGAAAGGCATAAATGCGGGTTTTACTTCAACATTTTACAAACCCAACAAGCGCCTTAAATTGGCTTACAACTTATTTTCTATTTAAGAAATACTTTCTTAATGCTTGCTTAATGGCTGCGTAATGCTTGCTTAATGGCTGCGTAATGCTTGCTTAATACTTGCTGCGTTGGCGTGCAAGCTCTCTTAGGGCATCGTATAAATAGGGGTATTTAAGCTTAAAGCCCGATTTAGACAAGCGCACAGACGACACAGATGAGCCGGTGAGCACCAGTTGACTCATGTCTCCTAGTAGTACCCGCACCACTTCTTCTGGTATACCCCACGGCAGCACAAATCTGCGCAGGTATTTGCATATGTAGCGCACAAAATACTCTTGGCTGCAGGGCTCTTGAGCCACGCCGTTAAATACACCCTCCACATTTTCTTCACGCAGGGCGTAATACAAAAAACCGGTTAGGTCTCTAATATGTATCCAGCTCATTACTTGGGTTCCCTTACCAAACCAGAATCCAAACAAAAATTTCATGGGCCCAACTAGCTTAGGATATAGCCCCCCATTTTTGCTTAGTACCAGCCCCGCCCGTATTAATACTAGCCTACGGTTTGCCGCCATTTTGGTTTGGGCTGCCTCCCATTGTTGGCATACTTGGGCAAGAAAATCATCGCCAGCGGCGTCAGTTTCATCTATTTGTACACGCTTGGGGGCATAATACCCAATGGCAGACATCCCTATAATAGTTTGGACACTAGCCCCATGAGTAGTTAGGGCCTGCTCTAGGGTCTGGGCGGCAGCTAGCCGGCTTTCTAGTATCTTTTCTTTCTGCAGTTTAGACCATGCTTTGTCTGCCAGATTTTCACCCGCAAGGTTCACCACTGTTTCTGCGCCATCAAGGGCGTGCACATCCATGGTTCTTGCAGCAGGATCCCACAAAAATGTTTTTACTTCTGGCAAAGAGTGTGCCTTTGCCGAGCGGGAGATAGAGCGCACTTCGTAGCCATTATCTATTAAAACACGGCATAGTGCCGTGCCCACTAATCCTGTAGCCCCTGTAACTGCCACAATAGGCTTCATATACTAGCAAAAGTACATAAAATTGCAACTAAACTTTAAAACATGCTGGCAAATCTGGCATATTTTTAAAGGTAAATTTAATAAAACGGCCTAGAAGTCTTTGTTTGCGGTGCCGTACATTTGATAATTACCTATGTTATCGTTTTTTAAAAAGAAACCAGCACCGTCTCTGCCAGAGCTGCTCACCACAGATATTCACTCGCACTTGTTGCCAGGGTTAGACGATGGTGCCGCCTCTCTAGAAGAAGCCTTAGCCATGGTGCAAGCATTTGCTGAAAAAGGCTACAAGCGCCTTTACACTACCCCACACATACTATCCGATTTTTACCCCAATACGCCAGACACAATATTGCCTGCATTAGCAAGCCTGCAACAGGCTATTAAAGTTAACGGTATTGATATTGAGCTGTTTGCAGCCGCAGAGTATTATTTAGATGAGGCTTTTTTGGCCCTTATTACTACAGAGGCACCGTTGCTGCACTTTGGCCTAAAGAAATATGTGCTTTTTGAGACCGCCTTCATAAACGAGCCCGTATACCTGCGTCAGGTAGTTTTTGATCTCTTTTCTAACGGCTATACCCCTGTGCTTGCCCATCCAGAGAGGTATCAATACTTTTTTGATGCGCCTAATCTGGTAGAGGAAATTTTTAATACGGGCGTTCTTTTTCAGGTAAATTATCTTAGTATGTTGGGCCATTATGCCCCCCCCGTTACACGCTTAGCAGAGCAGCTTATAGATGCGCGCATGGTGCATTTTTTGGGCTCAGATTGCCACAAACCTCGCCATTTAGAAGCTATGAAGGGCTTAGACAAAAATAAACATTGGCGCAAAGCACTAGATCTGCCCTTGCTTAATAGGGAGCTTTAAGCTTGCTTGCGTTTTTGTTTTTACATGGAAACAAACCCAACAGCCTACACCCAGCGCAGAATACCTATAGGATTGCTGCTTGCGTGGCTATGTTGTTTTACTATTGGCATAGGGCTATTAGCCCAGTATTTACCAAGGGGGCAGGCAGAAATTTACAAATCAAAAAAGAAAAAATCTCTTGCTATAGCCCAAGACCTTTCTAGAGATTTTCAAGGCCTCTCTAATGCCTGCGATACTATGGCTGCGCGCCTGCAAGCAAACCCAAAGGCGGGGTTCCCTACTTTTTTATCAATAACGCCGCATTCTTTATACCTGTTTAGAGATACCTCTCTAGCGTTTTGGTCTCATAGCAACTGGGTGCCCACGTATTCACTTGTGTTGGGGTCCACGTACAAAATAGTAACAGATAACAGTGGTGTAGCGCTTGTGGCCTGCAAACAATTTAAGCTAAAAGACGATGAGCGCCACTGGTATGCTATGGCTCGCCAGCCATTGTATAACAAGTACCCAGTTTCTAACGCATACTTAAAATCTGGCTGGGTTAAGCCCTCATTGCAAGGGGTTAAATTTTATTCTCTGTTAAATGAGCCAGAGAGTGAAATAGTATATCTAAATAAAAAGCCAATTGTTGCCTTTTTGCTGCCCGCACTAGCACCGCCTGCTCACGCAGATTCTGGGTCTGGTTTATATATTGGCCTGGTACTTGTGCTGTTTTCTTTATTAGCTGGGGCAGGGTGGGGGGCGGCCATGCTAGCAGACAAAGGCTATTACCTGGCAGCTTTGGGTGCATGGGCAGGGGCTCTTATGAGTGTTAAAGCAGTAATGTATCTAGATTTTGTGCGCCCAGCACTTACTGCCTCGCCCTTGTTTGCAGGTGTAGCAGGTGTGCTTGGGTTAGCAGACTCCACCCTCGGCGATTTTTTAATTACCTGCGTTCTGTTGGCCCTGTTTTGGGGTTTTGTGTTCAGGTATTTTTTTAGGGCTAGGTGGTCTGCCACGCTGCGGCAGTGGCCGTTTGCTGCGGGTTTTGTTTTTACAGCGGCCCATATGCTGGCCTTGTTGATGGTATACAGAGCCATAAAGTCTATATATCTCTACACACCTTTTTCGTTAGATATTGCACATGGTTTTGAGAGTACCCCCCCTAAGCTTGGGGCACTGGCCACTTTCTTAGTACTTGCTATTGTACTGTTTTTTTGCTTGCATGTAATTGCAAGAATGCTAACCCGGGTAGCCCAAGAAGAGCCAAAACGGCTTTTTTTAGGCATGGCAGCCGGTGCTACAGCCGTGCTAGGTTACATGGCCCTTGTGCACAGCCATGCCTGGTATGTGCAGGGGGTGGGGCTTATAATTTTATTAGCGTGGATTTTTTTACGCCTGCCAGAGTATCTGTTCCGGCTGCGGTACCAAACATATTTTTATTTCTTTAGTATGGCCATTTTGGCCTCTGCCACTGCCACCCAGGCCTATGTGCGTTATAGAGAGATAGATAGCTACCGCGAGCGTGATCGCTTTGCGCGCCGCTTGGTAAACCAGGGTGACCCACTTGCCGAGAGCCTTTTGGCAGAAATGGGCACCCGCGTAAAATCAGATACAGTTTTACCCAGCCTATTGGCAGGGGCTGCAGATGCAAGCTCTGCAGAAGAGCGGGTGCGCAGCCTATACATAGACCCCTATTTTAATAGCTATGTATTAGACCTAGGTTTTTTTGATGCAAAAGGGCGCTTGCAACTGGGCCAGTCTGAGATGGGCACCCTAAAAAGTATGGCAGCCTTTTTGCAAGCCAATATGGTGCCTACCAGCTTTAAAGACATCTTTTTTGCTCACATGCCCTCAGATGAAATTTTTAAGCGCTATATCTACCTAATAAAACTTGCCAGTGGGCCCATTATAGTTGTAGACCTAAAAATGCGCAGGCTAAACGAGACCTCTGTTTTTGCCACGCTTTTGGTAAATGGCTCTGGCCTTGCGCCAGAGCGGGCCGGCCATTTTAGCTACGCCGTTTACGATACTACTGGTATACGGGTGCAAGATGGCCCCTACAACTACGAGCGCGGCTTTAGCCCTACATGGTTGCAACAGCGCACCCCCATGGAAACCCACCAAAAGGCTGGGTGGATACATGCCCTATTCCGCCAGCCAGATGGGCAGCAACTCGTTGTCTCTGCGCCAGACACAACCCTGCGCGATGCGTTTACAAATTTCTCCTTTTTATTGCTTGTATTGGTTTCTGTAATTCTAGCTATTGTAGTGGGTTATACCCTGCGCCAGCAAGTGGTACACCGCAGCCTCACGTTTGCTGGTAAAATTCAGATTTACTTAAATGCGGCTTTCTTTTTGCCGCTTACCGTTTTTGGCCTAGTAAGTTTTACCTTAGTAGAGATTAGCCTGCGGGCAGACCTTAACGCCGGGTATTTGCAGCGCGCCCGCAATGCGGCAAAAAGCCTGGAGGCTGTAGTAGAGCAATACCAAGCCGGGCAGCTACGCCAGCAACAGTTTTACCAAAAGCTAGAAGACATGGCCCGTATTGCAGGCCTTAACACCAGCCTTTATGCAAACAACGGCCACCTGCTCTTTAGCAGCCACCCGCTTATTTATCGCAAAAAACTACTATCTACCTTTATTAACCCAGAGGCGCTAACGCTGCTGGCAGATGAGGGGCTGCATGAGACTCTGTTAGATGAAAACCTGGGCCGGCTGCATTATAGCACAGCTTACGTAGCTGTGCGCGTACCCAAAACCCAAAAAATTGCCGCATTGCTAGCCGTCCCGTTTTTTGAGGCAGGCTCTGAGCTTGAGGCCCAATTAAGCAATGCGCTCTCTACCGTTGTTAGCTCATTTACAGCCGTTTTCATAGTTTTTATGGTGCTTAGCTATTTTGCCAGCCAGTTGCTTATAGTGCCTTTAAAGCTTATCACATCCCGTATAAAACGCACTACTTTAGGAGAAAATGAACCGCTAAAATGGACCTCTAAAGACGAGATAGGCATGCTTGTAGAAGGATATAACGGCATGCTGCGCAAGCTAGAGGCCAGCAGGGCTGCCTTAGCCACCTCAGAAAAAGAATCTGCATGGCGAGAAATGGCCCAGCAAGTGGCCCATGAGATCAAAAACCCGCTCACACCCATGAAACTCACCGTGCAGCAACTGCAAAGAGTACTATCGCCAGAGGCACCAGCACCAGATGTGGCCAAGCTACAGAGGCCCCTGGCCGGTTTGCTAGAGCAAATAGAAAATCTGTCTGATATTGCTGGTAGTTTTTCTGCCTTTGCCAGAATGCCGCAGCCTAAATCTGCCCTCTTTGATCTGGCCCGGGTTGTGCGCCGCACAACAGAGTTGCACAAGGCAGGCAGTGGTGCAGCTATTCAGATTGTAGTGCCAGATTTGCCAGCCGCTACTTACATTTTGGGAGATGAAGGTATTTTTCAAGGCATTATCAATAATTTGATTATTAATGGCTTGCAGGCAGTGCCTCCTACCCGGCAGGCTGTACTACATGTAGAGCTTGTGCGGCTAGCAGGCAATGAGCTCAGGCTTTCTGTGCAAGACAATGGCGATGGAATCCCGCATGAAATCCAATCTAAGGTTTTCTTGCCTAATTTTTCTACCAAGTTTTCTGGCTCTGGCATTGGCCTTGCCTTAGCAAAACGGGGTGTAGAGCATGCCCATGGCAAAATATGGTTTGATACTAACCCAGAAGCCGGCACCACCTTTTATATAGAGGTAGCAGAGCAGGTATAACCGCTTATTTTTTTATGTCAGTTGTTTGCACCACGGCCATAGTAGCACTGGCTTTGCAGCATAATTGTGGCACCTGGTTATGGTGGCTGTATATTTCTGCTTCTGTAAAAACTAGTTTTCTGCCGCTTTTTATGGGGTAGCCCACCACGGTAAGCAAAGGGCCTATGGCAGGGTTTAGGTAGCGTATTTGCAAGTCTACAGTTAGTACATGGTTGCCTGCCTGGGTTTGGGCCACAGCTGCAAACCCCATGGCAATATCTGCCAAGGTAGCTAGCACCCCGCCGTGGGCAAACCCAACATTTTGCCTGTGCTCTGGCCTCAGGCTAAGGGCTAATTCTATTTTTTCTTCTGATACGGCAGTAAGCTCTACCCCCAGCCATTGGCCAAAGGCATTATGGGCAAATCTTTCTCGTACAGTATTTAGCCGCTCTAGCAGGTTGGGGTCCATACCTGCAAGATTACGCCATTCTTGTGGCCCGCAGCATTTCTCTCTTACCCGGCGGGCCAGGCAGTTTGCTTAGGTGAAACCCAGCCCCCTTTAGTGCTCGCTGCACCTCACCTTTAGCAGAATAGGTAACCAGTATACCCCCAGGTTTTAAAAAGGAATATATGCGGGCAAACACCTCTTCTGTCCAGAGCTCTGGCTGATACTGTGGCGAGAACGCATCAAACCAGCATATATCTATGCTGTTATCAGCAATGTGATAGGTAAATATGCTGTCTGCCATCACATTGGCAGAGAAGCTATCGTAGGCATAGTTTAAGCTAGTGTGTAAGCCCTCTAATACTTCTTTTTGCAAGCCAGGCACCAGGTGATACTCTAGGGCTAAAGCCGTCTCTAACCCAACGGGATGCGGCTCTAGGCCAATGTATGCCAGCGGATGTTTTTTGTCTGAATGCCATCTATGTGCAAGCAGGGCATTAAGCCCTGTGCCAAACCCTACCTCTAGTAGTTGCAGGGTATCAGGCTTTGTTTGCGTATAATAGTATTCTAGCCCTTGTTGTATAAATACATACAAAGATTCTTGTAGCGCCCCGTGGCGGCTATGATAAACTGCGGTGCCAGCCTCATCTACAGTTAGGGTTTTAGTCCCATCTGCAGTAAGTATGATAGTACGATTCAATGCTTGTTGTTTGTGAGGTTTAGGCAAGAATATCTAACTAAAGGCTAGCGGGCCCCTTGCAGTTAAATTTTTAGTATCCTGTCTGTGTGCCTCCCGCCTTCAAAATCAGATTTTAAAAAGGCGTGAACAATCTCTTGGGCTTGGTCTTGGTTAATAAATCGGGCGGGCAGGCAAATAATATTTGCGTTGTTGTGCTGGCGGGCTAAGGCTGCAACTTCTGGCATCCAGGCTAAGGCAGCTCGTATACCTGCATGGCGATTAGCAGCCATACAAATACCATTGCCAGAGCCACATATGAGTATACCAAAATCTGCTTCTTTTTGCTCTACGGCTTTAGCCACGGCGTGTCCGTAATCTGGGTAATCTACTCTATCTGTTGCATGCGTACCAAGATCAAGTACTTGATACCCATGTTTTTTTGCGTATGCAATTATCCCTTCTTTAATACTAAAGCCGGCATGATCTGCACCTACAGCAAGTTTTAACATAAAAGAGAGAGTACAACAAATACCACCTCTTAAAGTAATAAATTATCCTTATAGGCTATATGATGTACATACAAATATATAAATTCTTGGTTGAATTGCTTTTTTTTAGCAAGAAGTTCATAAAAAATGACGTAACTTTTCAGCACTTTTTGTGCTGTCATCTACGAAACCAGGCAGATGCGGTATGTAATGTTAAGGCTGATTTTATATAAAATCATGCTTTGTCACTAATCTAAACTATGAAAGCCCCCTTTTTCCACTGGCCTCTTACCATTGCTGCCCTGCTTTCTGCGGGTATGCTTTTAGGCGCCACCTTATTTGGCAAAGCTACCGGCAGAGACGAGGTAGCCCGTAATGTGGCCCGCATACAAGAAGTGCTTAGCTATATTAGGCATGATTATGTAGATACCGTAAACACCGATAAACTGGGCCAAAACGCTATAGTGGGCATGCTAGAGCGGCTAGACCCCCACAGCACGTATGTGCCCTCGTCAGAAACGGCAATGGCCAATGCCCAGTTAGAAGACAATTTTGAAGGTATCGGCATTGAATTTGTAATAATGCATGATACCATACAAGTAATAAACCCAATGGCAGGTGGGCCCTCAGAAAAAGCAGGAGTTATGGCCGGAGACAGGCTTGTACGTATTGACGGCCAAAACGTAGCCGGCACCCACGTAACCAATGCTGATGTTTTTAAGAAATTACGCGGGCCACGGGGCTCGCCTCTAGATTTAGTGTTCTTGCGCCCCGGTAAGCTTAAGCCTGTAATTGTATCAGTTAAACGGAGCATAATTCCTTCTAAATCAGTAGATACCTATT
>Ga0163144_10011484_pt1 | contig 18729 bp, 6 predicted proteins | sample OliLak19BULKMAT1_FD_123175 | JGI IMG/M metagenome (GOLD analysis project Ga0163144, IMG submission 123175) | Freshwater microbial mat bacterial communities from Lake Vanda, McMurdo Dry Valleys, Antarctica - Oligotrophic Lake LV.19.BULKMAT1 | ecosystem: Environmental > Aquatic > Freshwater > Lake... | reverse complement strand
GACTTCGTTCGTCAGGCATGCGAGGCAAGGCTCTGCGGCACCACCCCTCCCTCGCTCCTGCCTGCAAACATTCCCGCCCGTCTCAATATTGCTGCGTAATGCCTAACCCGTGAACGGGTACCCTCGAAAGCATCCGGCTTGAGCAACCTGGGATCGGTCGCCGACCGAATGTCGTCTGGCGTCGATGCGGTCTCCACCGTGAAGCTCCAGGGCTCGAAGGCCTCATCATCGTCGCGCAGCACGTCGACAGGGAGCGGCGGCAGCGGCGGGTCCGGCGGCGGGTCCGGTGCTTCGTAAAGGGAGTCCTTGTCATGGGCCGGGGAGCTCGGCTCGCCCCCACGAAACTCAAGTGCCCCAGCGAGCGTCACCGTTCCAGACGCAGTGGACCGCGCAAGCTCATAAGCCACGCTTTCAGGCGGCGCCGGCGGTGGCGGATACTTCTCGTTGAACGTCGCGCTCACCTGGATGCCAACGATCTTTACCTTCGGATTGCCGAAGAACGATCGGAAATGCCGCTGCGCGAACGGAAGCTCCAGACGATTCACCCACTCGTCCAAGTCTTCGTCGAACGTCCCGGCGGTGAACACAGCCCAAGCCTCGTCGAAATCGCGCCGCGCACTGAAGACCCGCGTGCGTTGTTTCAGTCCGGTCGGCGGGTCGTCAAACGCTACCGGCGTGACCGTCTGCTGCGCATAAGCAAGTGCTTCGCCCTTGAGCCCCGGCCCGCCGTCCCTCGCGGTGTAACGAAGGTGCAAGACCACATCGCTGATCCGGTGCATCGGAAACCGGTTCGTCCGTGGGTCGATCTCGATCCGCCATTGGCTCACGACACCCGAGCCCTCGAAAGGCAGGAGCATCTCGTCTTTCAAGCTCACCTCGAAGAGCCCAGGATCGTTCTCCGCGGTGCTTGTCACGAGCCCCTTGATGGCGGCCGTGCTGGACCGGTGCAGCTCGTCCGTGTACGGCTCTCCCGGATACGGCTTTGGCTCCTCCGTACCGCCGATCTGACTGGTCTTTCGGTACGCGCTCTTGAGCAGCGTCAGCTCGCATTGCACGCCGTCCGCAGCGGGTCGCACCGTCGCCACGCTGATGGCCACGGTCTTGAGGCGCCGGAAGTAATGGCCCGGATAATCCGCATCGAAGTGGTAGGTATGGAGGTCGAGCTCGGCCGTCCCCGTGTCGCGCAGCGTCGTGAGCGCCTCCCCCGCAATCTCCGAGAGCGACACGTGCTTGGTGATCTCCCGCTCGCGATCGCTTCGTGAAAGGTACGCCGCGTCGAGGGCGCGCAGGTCTTGCAACAAGCGTTCGCCCGAGAGCAACCCTTTCTTGAGGCTGTCCCACGCGCCGAAGCGAATGAAGCTCGTGGTCTCGTCGCCTCGTTCGAGCTGGTAGGCCCGCTCGGCCCGCTTCGCCATGTCGTAGGCCGTCTGGTAGGCGCGGTAATGCTCGGCGCCGACCTGCGCCGTCATCCAGGTGTAGAGGTCGTGGCTTGTGAACTTGCTCCGGAAGAACGCGTCGATCTCGCGCGCGTGATCGCGTCGCAGATCGAGAGTTTCGAGCTCGCGCTCGGCGATGGCGAGACGGATCTCCTGCGCGGCAATCTGCTTGTCGAGCTGACGCAGCTCCTTCTCCCCCACGCTCTTCTGGAGCTTCCACTCCTGGGCGCGGCGCGCGTAGCCCGCCGCCGTCTGCGCCAGTGAGGCGTCCGTGTTCAGCGATTCCGCCTCGGACGAGAGCTTGCGCGAGACCGCCCCCGTCGCCTGCTGTAACGCGCGTCCCCCAATCGTCGCCGCGGCGGCGATCCCGAGGGAGATGTCTGGAATCGCGGCCAAGAAGGTATCTAGCTCGTTCACGGCCGCAGCCGCCTTGCGGAAGTCCTTCGCTGTGCGCGTTTTCGCCTCCGCGTCCTTCTCCTGCGACAGCAGCCCCGTGTCGATCAGGCCGACGTAATACTGGAGGCGCGTCTCGGCGATCTGTCGCGATCGACTGAGCCCTTCCAGCGTGGCGCTGGCTTCCTGGATGGCCTGCTTGCGGATCTCGCGCTCTGCGTCCAACACGGCCAGCTCGTGGCGCTGTCGCACGAGCGCGAGCTCCTCGCCGTCCTTCTTCTCGAGCGCCGCGATCAGCGCCTGTCCGAGCGACTGGACCGCTCCCGCGAACTCCACGGCCTTCGCATGCAACCGGACGAAGCGGTAGAGCGGCGACGGGGCCGCGAGCGCATCGAGCACCTGATCGAGCCGCACGCCTGCGGCGAACGCCCGCACGAGAATGGCCGGATCGATGGGCGGCGCGAAGAGCGCGAGGTCGCGCGCCACGCCCTCGATGTTCATGCAGTTGCGGATCTTGAAGAGCCGATCGGCGACGAGGTCCCAGTAGCCGTAGAGCTGCTCGTTCGGCGGGATGCAGAAATACAAACGCGCATCCGGCACCGGCGGTCCGTCGTCGGCGCACTTGAATCCGGGCGGCGGAAACTTCGGCACGAGCGGCTCGATCTCGATCGCGGCATTGCCAAACACGTCGAGTCCGGCCTCGGCCAGCTCTTCGAACGTTTTGCCCGGCGGGTCGGCCTTGTGTTTGAGGAGATCGGGCTTCGGGCCGAGGAGATCCGCCGCGAGCAAGTACAGCGTCAGCGCCTCGTGGATCGACTCCATCGTGTCCCTGCGAAACAGGCTGTCTCCCCAGTCGAGGAGGTTCTGGACGTAGCGCATGAAGACGTTCTTCATGTAGGCGAGCGGTCGCATCCTCGCGAGCACGTGCGGCGCGAAGGGATGCCTGGTCATGGCGTCAATCTGCCGCTTCATCTCGTTGGCGGCCTTCTGGGTCGCCTCGCTCTGGTTCACGAGCGCTTTCAACGACGCCGCGAACGAGCTCGACACGGCGAGCGCGGTCAGGTCTTCCTGGATCGTGGTGATGTCGTCGATCTCGTAGAACGGCTTGACGCGCCAGAAGCGCCTGGGGCCCGCATCGTTCACGCCGCTGGTCGGATTGAAGATGTAGTGGAACCACTTCTGCGCGTCGGCGTACCGCCCCTCTTGTGAGAGCCGCTGCGCGATCGTGAACGGCACGTGGAAGAACAGCTCCCAGTTGTAGAGGCCGTACGCATTGCCCAGCTCGAAGCTCACCTCCTGCATGGGGAACTCCACGACCTTCGGCGTGGGGTCGTAGATGTCCGTGATGTCCTCGTGGAGAAACTGCGCCGACAGGTCGGGATCATCGCTCCAGCCCAGGAGCCCCGGGATGCCGTCGGCCGCGAGACGGTTGGCAAACTCGCAGACGTACGGGTGCTCGAAGAGCTCGAAGACGTAGGTGGCTTCTGCTTCGGTGGGGACCTGGATGGCCTGGCTCTGGGCCCACTCGACGACCGCGTCCGAGATGGACTGCGCCAGCTTGTCGCCTGGGTGGACCATGTCTGCGACCTGGCCCGGCGCGGTCGAGGCCGGGGCCGTCCACGGGGTGCTCGCGCGCCACTGACGGGCATGGAAGACGCGCTTGCCGTCGTCGAGCGTGAAGCGGTGAAAGGCGTGCGTCGCCACCGGGCTGTGGCTCGACGGCGACACGATGACGAAGCGACCCGCGTTGTGTTCGAGCACAGCCACTTGGCTGGGGTCGCTCTGTCCGAGCGAGAGGTGCGGGACCTGGACGCTCCCTTTGATACCGGTCTCTTGGAATCCCGTGCGCACGAGCCGGGCGTTCGCCGGGGACGTGGGCTGGTACGAAGCTGGAGATCCTGCGGCAACGAGCTTCGAGGTCCAGCGTCCTCCGCCGCACGCATCAAAATGGAGTGTGCCGGCGGTGACGTTGTTGCTCATGAGCACGAACCAAGGCGTGACGACGCACAGAATCCGAATCGCCCCTTCCGGCGGCTCGGTGCTGAGCGGCGCCAGAACGAAGACGATGTGCTCGGGCCGGTAGCCGAGCTGGGCCTCGTTCACGGCGTTGGGGACCACGAGTGGCGAGCAATCGGAGAGCCGCCGCGGTGTCCATGCGCCGTCCACCTGGCTCGACCAGGCGGCGCGCACCTCGTAGTGCTGCGTCTGCTCCGGCGCCTCGGGCTGTTCGGGGTTCGCCTGACTCTCTTGCCAGGCGGCAAGCTCGTCGTAATACGCATAGATCTTTGCTTTGAACGACGCCTCGTCGTCATCGTCGTCCGCGACTGGGTGCGGCGGCATCGGAATCTCGTTCGTCGCGTCCGACGCCGGTGCACGCGGATCGTTCTTGAGCACGAGCTGCGGCCAGAACAGATAGAGCCGCCGGTTCGCCCCCACGAGCAGCACCGACTCGGCATCGATGTCGAGATCGGCCTTCTCCCACGGCGTCCACGACTGCTCGCCCACGCGCTGGCGATAGAACCACTTGCGCGGCTGGCTCCGCGTCCGCGCCACCACGTGGTCCGTCTCGGCCTCTTCGTCGTACCAGAGCGCCATCGGTTCGAGCCGCGCGATTTCGTGCAGGCCGGTGAGGTACTTCTCCATCGCGCGCTCGGCGGAAGCGTCCGTGATCTCGCCCGACCCGAGGTGCGTCTGGAAGTCGCGGAAGAGCGGTGTCATGTCGTCGCGGAGATCGGGTTCGAGCCAGTTCTCCGGCCACAGGAACACCTTCCGATTCGCCTCCCACACGCGATAGGCCTTGCGCCACTCCCACTGTTTGGTCGCCTGCTCAGGCAGCTTCACATCGGCGTCGAGCCCGAGGAACGAGCGCTGCACGAAGACCTGCAGCGCGTTCGTCGCCTGGACGATGCGGCTCGTCATCATGCATGCGGACATGTCGATGTCGATCAGATGGAACCCATAGAGCGCTTCCCGCGTCGCGTGCGCACTGGGAACGAGCGCGTCGACGAGCCGGTCGCGCAACAGCTCGCGGAACGGATCGCGGACCCTCTTCGCGACCTCGCTCCAGGCTTCGGACGAGAGCTTCGCCTTCGCCGCGCGCCGCGCGAAGATGACGAGGTCGCGGGCGTTCTTGGTCGCGCCTGTCGTCGGCTGGAGCCCGAATTCCACGGCCGCAGGCAGCTCGCTCTCCAGGTTCAGAAACGCCAGCACGTCGTCGGCATCAATCCCGAGCCGCCGGATGAACGCGATGCCCCGCTCCAGCTTGAGCAGGTTGTCGTCCGCAATGAGCGAGGCTGTGGTTTCAATGGAAAAGCTGGCGCAGAGCGAGATGATTGCGGGGAGGTCCCACCCGCTCTTGCTGGCCAGGAACGGCCGCGCCAGCTCGAAGTCGATCGGGGTACTTTCAAGCACCTCTCGAAGAGCGTGCGCGCCCCCCGTCATTCGATCGCGGAGCCCGACCCGCCGCGCGAGCTTGAGGAGCATCGCGAACCGCGCGCGGTCATCGACGCCGAGATCGTCGGCATCGGGTTGCACCGCTGGCAGCTCGCGCAGGGCCGGAGTCATGAGGGTCAACGGGTACACCCAGGACAGCTCGCCCGGATTGTCCTGCGTTCCGAGCAGGGGCTCCGGGGCGCGCGGAAGCGGCTCCGCCACCCGAAGCGCGACGAGCATGCGCGCGTGCCGGAGCACGAGTTGGAGTCCCTTGTCCTGGTCCGCGGCGTCGGCTCCGGTCTTGTTCGCCGGTAGGAAGTCGTCAATGAGCCTGTGAGCAGACTCGGGCGTCCCCTGGCTGCGGAGGACGGTCTTCAGCACGTGCGTCACCGTCGCGAGCGAGAGCTTGCTCGCCGAGGCGATCTTCTCCGCCACCGCCCGCGACGCCCGCACATGGCGATCGAGCGCCTTCGCCACATAGGCGAAGCGCTCCGCGGAGCTCCTCAGGTAGGGCCGACCCTGAATCAAGCCGTCGACGGGACCCGCGAGGAGATCCTTCGCCCCGCCTTCCTCGTCCAGGTCACCGGGGAGGAACTTCGCGATCAAGTCGATCCGGTCGCGCCACGGAGCTTCGGGCGGCGGCTCCTCCAAGTCATCCCATCCCTGCAACACCTCAAACACCTGATCACGACTCTCGTGCTCGGTGCTCGGATTCCACAACAGCTCCCCCAAGAGCGCGAAGGCGCGGCCCCTGCCGTCGCTCGGCAAGCTGTCCCGATCGTCGGGGTCCTCGGTCGTCTCCGTCTCGCTCTCGATGACGCGGACCGCGCTCGTGATCTCCGAGCGGAGCGCCTCGATGTCCGCGGCATCGGCCGCCAGTCCGGAGCTCGGCGGCGCGAACGCACGAAGCACCCATTGAAGCTCCGCGGTGCTGAGCTTCAGGGCCTTCCAGTCGCGCACGCACTCAATGAATGCTCGGGCGTCGCTGGGCGCGGCGGTCGGGCCGATGGGCGTGAGCCCCGAGTAAGCTCGCACCACGAGGTAGTCGGCGATCCGCAGACCGAGCGCGCGAGCGAAGCGCGCGGTGCGCCAGAGCTTGGAGAGCCGCGGCAGGATGGGAGCCGCGTCCGTCAAATTGGACAGCACCAGCTCTCCCGCCGGCAGCAACAGCTCGGTCGCGAGCGTCGTCCCGTCCACGAGCAGCAGCAGCTCCTTGCCAGTGAGCCCGAGCCCCTGCTGGAGCGCCGACTTGTGTCCGCTCAAATCGGCCGCGCTCGCGGGTGTGGTGAGCACGTCCGCGAAGACCGTGGAGACCGGGCTGTCCACGAGCCGATTCAGGAAATACTGACGGTAAGGGCTCTTCTTCTCCCAGCGTTCGTGGATGTCGAGATCGGCGAAGAGCGCGGCCACCTCGCGGACCGTCATCTTCAGGTCTTTCGCGAGCGCTTGCGCCTCGGTGACCTTCTCGAGCATCGTGGCGGTGATGTCGATCGGCTGGGGCGGATCGGTCTCGGGCGAAAAGGCCGCGAGGAGCAGATCGAGATCGGTGGACGAGAGCCCCGTGTGCAGCCGCAGACGAAGGAAGCGGTGCAGCCGAAGCAGATGCACCTCCGCGACCTCGGGCTCGGGCTCGTCCGCGCCGAGGTCCAGACTCATCTCGCTCGTATCGCAGCCGTCGTCGGGATCGAGAACGATGGCCGCGAGCCCGGGCGCTCCGCTCCCGTCGTCGCCGTTCACATAGCGGGTCGCGAGCAGCTCCTCCAGCTCGGGGAACGTGAGGCCCGCGTACGTCAGGAACGTCGGCACCGCTTCGAGGTTCTCCGCGCTCTGCTCGCCCCAGTGCTCCAGCGCGGTGCCCGAATCCTCACCAATCAGGATCCCCCATCCCGAAAGCGGCAGGACCGCGGGCGACTCGGGCACATCGTCGCGCACGCCGAGCCGCGCCTTGGCTAGCTCGGTGGCGTCGCCGCCCAGCGCTTCCACGATGTCGGCGCGCGTGATGCCGAGGTACGCGAGGTACGCATCGCTCTCGCGATCGAAGAGGCACACCGGCAGCGAGAAGGGATGCCGCCGCTCCAGAAGCGAGCGCCACGCCCCGATGTGCGGCTCCTCGTAAAGGATCTCCGGGCCGGCCGCGAGCTCCTCGGGCTCGTACGTCGTCTTGATCACCGATCCGAGCGTCACGTCGACGCCCGCGTCCTTGGCCACCGCGAGCTCGAGAATCTCGTTGGCGATATCGATGTACGGAAGGGGCGTGTGCGCGCTCTTGCAGGTCAGCTCGAGCAGCGCCAGCTCCGGCCGCCGGCCCTCCGGCGGATCCGTTCCGGCAGCATCGCTGCCCACGAGGATGTCGAGCGCGCTCCACTTCGTACTGCCGCTCTTCGGGAGCTCGGAGTCAAAGCCGTTGAGCCAAATGAGGCTGTCCGTGAGGTAGGCGGCCGGGCCGAGCACGCCCGCGCAGTGCGTGCAACTGCACCCTCCCGCGCTCCCGAACAGCGTCTGGTAGTCCGGTATCTCGTTCCCTTCCGCCAGCGTGTTGCCGGAGAGCTTCAGAAAGTTGGGGAAGATCCTCGGCTGCCCCTTGTGCGTCGCGAGGCCGAACTGGGCGAACACCGCGCTCGACGCGCTGGCCTGCCAGCACGCTTTTGCGAAGATCTCGTCAGCAACGGCGTCGCCAAGCGCGCCGGACATCTCTTGGAAGAACTTCTGCTTACCGGCCGCATGGACCCTGTGCGCCGAGTCGTACCCCTTCTCGAGCAACGCGCTCGCGCGCTCGTAGGTGGGCGCGAACCGAAAAACCCGCTCCATCGATTTGATACGCTTCTGATCCTCGACGTCGGGCATGGCCGCGACGGTCGTGCGGTAGGGTTCGAGCGAGAGGCGGTGCTTGCCGAGCTCAAAGTCCGGGTGGTCGACGTCGAAGAAGCTCTGGATGCGGACCGGCTCGCCCACCGTCGCCGCCACGCGCTTGCCGAACACCTTCGTCGGAAAGGCATTCGCCATCGTGGTGTAGAGCACGCGCGCGTAGTTGTGCTTCCGTTCCGTGGCGTCAGCACCCGGGATGCTGGGTGGTGCCCCCGTCGCCAGCGAGTCGAGAATGTCCCGCCAATCCGCCTCGGAGAACTTCGCCAGGTCCACCAGGGTGGGCTCGGTAGCCGCTGCGCGCATGGCCTCCAGCTTCTCGATGAGCGGGAGGTGCCCGCGCGCCAGGGACCACCATTGAAACGTGAGCTGGATGCGCGCCGTATCGAGTCCCAAAGGGCCGTCCCAGAAGTCCGGCATCGCGGATTCGTTCGCACAGAACTGCTCGGCGAAGCTGGTGCGTGGAGTCCCGTCAGAGACCTCGGCAACCGCCAGCAGCTCATTGAGCCCGCACGGATCCGAGCGACTCTCCAGGCTCCACGCCGCAGCCGCGGCGACCCAATTCTCGATGGCATCATCGAAGTCAACTTCGCGCGCGTACCGCTGCGGCACCTGGTTGGCGGCAATCGCCGAGCGGAGAGCCTCCTTGATGGCCCGCTTCGGATGCTGGAAAAAACTGTCACGATCGGTACCCATGCCGCGGGCGAGGGCCGCGAAGACGACTTCCGGCTCGAGAGGGGCCGAGGCTTCCGCGACCGCATGGGCAACGGACAGCGCGGTCACATCGGCGAGCGGCAAACGAGCCGAGCACGCGAAACGCTCGCGCTGCCCGGCGTCAAGGCTGCCCAGGTCGGTGACCGGTGCGCCTGCGGCATCCAGCGCATCCCATGTCTTGGTGAAGGTTGAAGGCCCGCGCCAGAGGTCACCCTCCTTCACGATATTCACGATCAGCGACGGTGGCGCGTGGCACCGCGCTTCGGTGTCGGTGTGCGGGTCCCCAACCACCGCACGGACGACCAGATCTGCGAGCTTTCCTTCAGCCGGAGGGAGATACGTGATCCGGTAGTGACCCCGCGCGTCGGTCGTCCCGGACGCCTCGACCGTGCCGGAGGTCATGAGGGGGGCCAGGCTCCCGTCGTCCGGGGAGCGGTCGTAGAGCGCGACAGCGGTAGCCGGCATTGGCCCGTCCTCGTCATGAACGGTTCCGGAGACGACAAAGGGAATCAGCGCCGGCAACCGCGCCAGGACACGCTCCGCGCTCGCGCGGAGCACAACGCTCGTCGCGCGACCATCGAGCGGCCACTTCGGGCCGGACTGCCGCGTGTCGGCGAGCACGTGGGGCACGCCCCCGCTCGGCTCGTCGATGACGCGAAGGTACGCCACCACGGCGCGCTTGCCCACGAGGCGCACGAGATCCACCTGGAGCATCTCCATGCGAAAGCGCCCATCGTTGTTCGTGACCGCAAAGCCCAGCAGTTCCCGGAACAACCCCGCGGCGTCCAAGGCTTCGACCCGCAGCCCCTCCATGCCCCCGCCCGTCGCGACGTCCACCACGCGTCCCGTGATCACACTTCGATCTGCCATGACTCTGCCTTTATCTCCGCTGTCGCCCCAATGGCCGGCGCCCGCAATGGCTGGCGGCCCGCGCCCGGTACGTCGTTCGGCTTGGTTCCCGCCCTCAGAGCTCCAACCACTCGATGCTCACGTGAAGCTTCATTTCCGTCGTCGCGGCGGCGCTCACGTCGACTCGGATCTCGAAGCCCCCGTCCACACCCGCAGGCAGGACAATCGGTTTGCCGAGATCCGTCCACGTCCAGACGAACGTGCCCGTGGCCGTGATGGGCACCGCGAACAGCAGGACATCGAGTGCGACCTGGGTCGGTGCGTTGGCACCGACGACGCTGGTCATCGCGCTTGCACCGTCGGATGGATCGAACGGGAGAGGCGTGATGCTCGTGCCGCCGACCGTGCCCGCCTGCGCCGTCATGTGCGCTCCCCTCACGGTGAGCGCCGAAGTGCCTGCCCCGGCGAGATAGGCAATTGTGACGCGGCGGATTTCGGCGCGTGTGCTGGTTCGGGCGTTCCAGACGTAGAGGAGCGATTTGTTCGTCGTGGTGCCGGTGCCGCTGCCCACGACTGCGGAGGCATAATAGGCCGCACGGCGATCGCTCTTCTGGATGTGGAGCGCGCTCGCAACCGAGCCGCGTTCTGCCGCGCCGTCGGACAGGAAGACTGGCCAGCGGCTCGACGGCGGCCCGGCGGCGCCCTGACCGACACGGGGTTGCAGATTCGGAGGCAGGCCCGGTCGGAGATCGGTGCCGTCTGCGCGGGTCGAGGCGATGAGCACGACGCGACCAGCGGAGACGGCTACGCCGTGGTCCTGCGCGAGAATGACCTCGAAGCCGTCCACGTGAGCTCCGCGCACGGCGATCGCAAGCGCGGTCGTCGTGCCACCTTCTTGCGTGTACGTGGTGCTCGCGAGCGCCACCTCGGCGAGGAGGAGGCGGCCACCGCCCACGCGTCCGTAGAGGCGAACGAAGATCACGGGGCTGATCCAAGCGTCCGGCCCCACGAAATACACCTCCGCTGCGGAGAAGCTGCCCGCGATGGCGACGGCGAGCTTTTCCTCCGTGGCGCCGAGCGACACCGCCTCGGATTCAGCGGCCTGAGTGGTTGGATCAGCCTCCATCGAAGTCTCCACGGCTCCCTCCTTGGACAGTCACGCTCGCACCCGGTGGCGAGCGGCGGAACAAGGCGAGAGATGACACGCGACTTCGTTTTTTCACAAGCAGAAGTTCTGTGACAGTTGTGTATCCAACCCCAAGACCCGCTCTCCGCGAGGCGCAAAACACGCTGTTTTTATGGAACTTTCAAGGCAGCTTCCCCGGCGTCATGAGGGAAGCAGGTCCGTCGAAGCGCCCGTTGGTAGTCCTGCTGTAATGGCCTGTAATTGACTACGTGGAAGGGATGTGCGCTTGCGTGGATCATCCCCATGCAGCATGCACCCCCTCCCCTTCGTGCGACCGCTTCCATCGCGTTCGCTGTCCTGGCCGCGACGTTGGTTCTCGGGTGCGCGCCGGGCAACGCCGACGAGCGCACCGACGTCATCGCCTCGGCGCTCGGCCAGCCGCTCGGCGGCGAATCGGAGCCGAACGGGGGAACGCTCCAGGCCACCCCGATCACGAAGGACGGCGTCGTCCGCGCGCACATCTCCCCCAACGGCGACAACGACTTCTATTCGTTTCCGGGTGTGGCAGGCGAGCGCTTCTATGCGACCACCATGACGGGGGCCTCCGTCAACGGCGATACCATCCTCGAGCTGCGCGCGCCGGATGGAACGACGGTGATCGAAACCGATGACGACGATGGCACGTGGATCAACACCGCGTCCTCCATCGCTGGCGCCACGCTCCCCACGGACGGGTTGTACTTCCTCCGCATGCGGCCGGGATCCGCCGTGCAACAGATCCTGCCCTACGATCTCCACATCAAGGTGCAGTCGGGAACACCCGTGCCGGAGGTGGAGCCGAACGACAGCGTGCGCAACGCGCAGCCGCTCCCTGTATCGCACTGGGTGACCGGCACGATGGCCGCGCCGAACGACGTCGATTTCTATTCGCTCAATCTCAGCGCGGGCGACACGGTCTTCGCGAGCGTCGACCTCGACCCGACGCGCGATGGCACCGAATTCGATGGGAGGATCGGGTTCGGCCCCTTTGGAACCGCCTTCATTGAGAACGTAGACGGCTTGAATACGGGTCCAGACTCCGTGACCCTCCTGGCAACCGTGAAGTCGGCCGGCAACTACGCGCTCTACGTCTCGTCCGTCGCCGGCATCGGAGATTACGTTCTCAGCGTGAGCGTACACTCGCCCGTTGTTACGGAGATTTGCACCACGTATGCGTCGGCGCCCGGCAGCCTGGTCATCCCGTCGGGCCCGGCGCAGCTCACGTCCACGATCACCGTCCCGGGAACAGCGCGGGTGGCGGACGTCAACGTCACCCTCACGTACAACCACGCGAGCTCGCCCGATATCGATCTCGCGCTCACTTCCCCCGGGGGGACATCGGTCGGGCTCATCGTCGACGTCGGCAGTTTCGGGCCTGTGGCCGTCGACATGACCCTCGACGAGGAAGCCGCATTTCCGGCCGGCCTCTATCCGCACATGAACAACATTGCGCTTCAGCCCCACCCCGCTTTCCGGCTCGGCTGGTTCGACGGCGTGGACGCGGGCGGCGACTGGAAGCTCACGATCGCGGACGACTCGTCCGGCTTCGGCGGCAGCTTCTTGGGATGGAGCCTCACGGTGTGCGAGGCGCCCCCGGCTCCCTGCGGCGGTGCCCAGCCGCTCTTCACGGCGTTCTCCACCGACTTCGAGTCGGGCCCCGCGGGCTTCACCCATTCCGGCACGCAGGACGAGTGGCAGCTCGGCACGCCCAGCCAGGGCCCCTTCTTCAATGGTTGCCGCAGCGGGACGAATTGCTGGAAGACCGATCTCGACAACACGTACAACGCCGGCTCGAATCAGAACCTCGTCTCGCCGCCCATCAATCTCATCGGCGTCTCTCCCCCGATTCGCCTCAACTGGGCCATGAAGTACCAGCTCGAGCGGGCAGACCTCGACCACGGCTTCGTCGAGGTCCGCGAGGTGGGCGGCGCGAACCCGACGCGGGTGTTCGAGCACTTCGGGCGCACCATGCGCGCCACCATCGGCAACCCGGCCGTCACCATCGAGACGGCCGCCGGCTGGGCCGTCCACACGGCCAATCTGGACAAGTACGCCGGCAAGACCGTCGAGGTCGTCTTCCACGTCGACAGCGACGCGACCAACCAGTTTGCCGGCATGGGGGTGGACGACGTCTCGGTCGTGGCGTGCCCGGTCGTCGTGTGCGGTGACGGCGCGGTGCAGGACGGTGAGACGTGCGACGACGGCAATGTCATCAGCGGCGACGGCTGCGATTCCAATTGCAAGCTCACCGGCTGCGGCAACGGCATCCTCACGGCCGGGGAGGCCTGTGAGGACGGCAATGTCATCAGCGGCGACGGCTGCGACTCGAATTGCAAGGTCACCGGCTGCGGCAACGGCGTCGTCACGGTGGGAGAGCTGTGCGACGACGGCAATTCAATGAACGGCGACGGCTGCGATTCCAATTGCAAGGTGACGGCCTGCGGCAACGGCATCGTCACGGCGGGGGAAACCTGCGACGACGGCAATGTCATCAGCGGCGACGGCTGCGATGCCAATTGCAAGGCGACCGGTTGCGGCAACGGCGTCGTCACGGTGGGGGAGCTGTGCGACGACGGCAATTCCGTGGACGGCGACGGCTGCGATGACGGGCCCGGAGGCGCGTGCACGCCGAGCGGCTGTGGCAACGGCGTGGCGGCCGGCGGTGAAGGCTGCGACGACGGCAACCTCGTGGACGGTGACGGCTGCGACTCCAACTGCACCACCACCGGCTGCGGCAACGGCGTGAAGGCCGGCAATGAAATCTGCGACGACGGCAATGCCACGAGCGGCGACGGCTGCGACAACAACTGCACGGCGACCGGCTGCGGCAACGGCGTGCAGACCGTGGGCGAGACCTGCGACGACGGCAATGCGACCAGCGGCGACGGCTGCGACAACAACTGCACGGCGACCGGCTGCGGCAACGGCGTGCAGACCGTGGGTGAGCTCTGCGACGACGGCAATGGCGTGAACGGCGACGCCTGCGACGACAACTGCACCATCACTGGCTGCGGCAACGGTGTGAAGACCGGCGGTGAAGGGTGCGACGACGGCAATGCCGTGAACGGCGACGGCTGCGACGACAACTGCACCGTGAGCGCCTGCGGCAACGGGATCGCCGCGCCCAATGAAGGGTGCGACGACGGCAATCTCGTGGACGGCGACGGCTGCGACTCGAACTGCACGCCCACGGCCTGCGGCAACGGCGTCCAGACGGCCGGGGAAGAGTGCGACGACGGCAATGTGGCAGACGGCGACGGTTGCTCCACGCACTGCACCACGGAAGGTTCGGGCGGCTCCGGGGGCTCGGGCGGCTCGCCCGCCACCAGCGCCTCCGGCGGCACCACAGGGACAGCCGGGACGGGCGGCACCACCGGGACGGGCGGCGCAGGCGGCGCAGGCGGCATGACCGGGACGGGCGGCACCACGGGGAGCGGCGGAGACTTCGAGCTCGACGGCGGGTGCGGATGCCGCGTGCCGGGTGGCGACAGCACCGAAGGCCCGCGATCGACGGGGAAGCCCGGTGTGGCCCTGACGGGGCTCGCGCTGGCATTGGCCGGCCTCGCTCGCCGGCGCCGCAAGCCACAGGAAAAACGCTGAATCCCCTGAAGCAGCGCCGAGCGCGTGCTCGGGCGTGGGAGGATGAGGGCCAGCCGCACGATGAAGCGCCAGGGAACGTTTCCGAACGTTCCCTGGTCGAGCGATGAGGCAGCCGGGAGCTTCCGGGGGAGCCGGCAGCGGCGCGATGAGGCGCCTGGGAACGTTCGGGAGCGTTCCCAGTCGAGCGACGAGGCGCCTGGGAACGTTCGGAAGCGTTCCCAGGGCGAGCGATGAGGCGCCCGGGAGCTTTCGGGGGGGGCCGGCAGCGGCGCGATGAGGCGCCCGGGAACGTTCGGGAGCGTCCCCAGTCGAGCGACCAAAGGGTGCGGAAACCTTCAAAGACGCGGACCGTCGGGCGGGGATCGCCGGGGAGCCTTCTTCAGCGCTGGACCGCACGGCGGTGCGCTGCGGGCGGGCTCCCGGGGCGCCATGGACGGGCGCGAGGGGTCACCCCGGAGACTTCGGTTCTCCCGATGGGCCAGGCGGGGCCGCCGAGCCGCCCGCCGAGCCGCCCGCCGAGCCGCCCGCGGCGGGCTGCGCGCCGTCCGTGCCCGGCGTTCCGGGGGCGCCCGCGTCGCCTTTGGCGTTCTCGCGGCGGGTCGCCCGCGACGCCGCGCCGGTTCGCAGCCGGGCCATGGCGTCGAGCAACGGCGAGAGCAGCTCTTTGCCCTCGGCCGTGCGGGCCGTGTCGCCGCGTTTCGCGCGGCTCCCGACATAGCGGCGGAGGCGGACCATGGTCTCCACCCATTCGGCCTCGGCGTCGCGGCCGAGGCCGACGGCCACCTTCTTGGCCTTGCGTGCCTTCTCTACTTCATTGAAGGCAGCGTCGCTCTCGTCCAATGCCTTGCCCCAGTTGTCCAGCCAGACGACAGGAAGCCCGATGGCCTTTACCGTGGCTGCGTGCTCGGGCGAGCGCAGCACCGACAAGCTGTCTCGGCACAGGCGGTTTTCGTCGGCGACAGGGTCGTCGACGTGCTCCAGCCCGTCCGGGAACGCCGCTTCGTGGAGCGCCAGCGAAACCCCGACATGGGGGCCCGTACGGCGCCTGCTCTCGACGAACGCATAGCTCTCGACGTGCCGATACCAGGTATCGACCTGGTCATCGGCGGCGTCGAGCCGCGCCAGCCGCGCCGTGCGCTGCGCGTCGGCGAGGACGTTGCCCGCGACGTGCGTTTCGAGCGCTCCGGCGATGTCGTCGAGCTCGTCCGTGTAGTCGTCGAGCGCCGGCTCTTTGGGCCCCTTCTTGGCGCGCGCCTTGAGGTTCGCGAGCACCTTCTGCGCAATGTCGCGTTTGTCGGCCCGGGGGATTTGATTGAGATTCGCAGCCATGTTCCACCTTCCCGCGCACACTCGTGTGCTTGTTCGCCGCCATGGTCGGAGAGGCAGAGGCGATCGGCAAGCGGTATTTGATCGCCAGCGGGCGGACGCGCGGACGGTGGTCGCGTCCGCCTGCGGGACGTCGTCGCTGGTGGCCAGCCTCGTGCTAATTTGCCGCCGATGAAAGCCGCGGACCGGAACGTGCCCGAGCCCGAGCCCAAGAGCTGGCATCTCTCGTTCAGCGCGCTGGAGGTTGGAGGCTCGGCCGCGCTCGGTGCGGACGTCCGGCTGGATCTCGCCGCGAGCACCACCTTGCTGGTCGGAAAGAACGGTGTGGGGAAGTCGCTCCTGTTGGAGAAGCTGGAGTCGGGGATCGAGGCAGCGCTCGGCGGGATCGTGGCGCCTGAGCCCGATCCCGGCCGATTCGCCTGCGAGGCCGAGATTCGCGCCTCTGCCGAGGCCGAGAGCTCGCAGAAGCTCCGCTACGAGTGTCGATGGCAGCCCCGCGAGGCGGACCCTCGGGACAGCGGGGCGGCGTTGCACGTCCGAGCCGAGGCAGACGCGAAAGTGGAAGAGACTTGCCGGCTTCTCAATGACAGAGAACGGCTCCTGTGGCGCGTCGACGACGGGGTCCTCACGTACAACACGGGCAAGAAAGCGGAGATCGTCGCGGGCAGGACGCTTGTCAACTGGACGCTCAGCCGTCGCGGTCGCGGTGCGTTCTTGGTTCCCGTCATGGCCCATCCGATTCAGGAGCTCTTCTCCGGCGTGGTTCGCGTCCCCGCGGGCATCCCTCGGGGCGACAGTGACCGCGAAGAGCTCGCGCTGCCGTATCCGGAGCCTTTGAAGAATAGGAGCTCGAGAGAGGCGCCGCGGATTCGCCGACTGGCCTACACGCTCGCAAGCTGGCACGAGGGAGACCCCCAGCGCTTCGAGGAGCTCGTGGATCTGGGCCGTCGCACAGGCTTGCTCGACGAGGTAGAGGTGAAGCTCTATCGCGATCCCGATGCAGGCCGCACCGCACACCGGCGCGATCTCGTGAGCGTGCTGTTCGACGGAACCGACCTCGGCCTGCTCTCGGACGGCACCCTCCGTGTCGCCGAGATACTCATGTGGCTCCTCTGGCCCGGGTTGAAGCTCCTCCTCATCGAGGAGCCCGAGACCGCGGTCCATCCCGGCCTGCTCGCGAAGCTGCTGGCCGAGATCGACGCCTATTCGCAGGATCGCGAGGTCGTTCTTTCGACGCAATCGCCGAACGTCGTGAGCTGGGCCGATCCGTCCGCGATCCGCCTCGTGGAGCGCCGCGCCGGCCAGACCGAGGTGCGTTGCCTTCGCGACGACGAGGTGGCTCGCCTGTCCGGATATCTGCACGACGAAGGCATGCTGGGCGATTTCGTGTACTCCGGGGCCCTCGATGGCTGAGCTGGAGATTGGCGTGCTCGCCGAGGACGACAACGACTGCAAGATCATCCGCGTCCTCGTGCGGCGTACCTTCGAGGAGCACGGCATCGAGCCGAGTGTCTGGCGGATGCACCATCGCGCCTGCCACTCTCACGAAAGCGTCGCCACGAAGGGTGGAGTGGTCATTCACGCGATTGACCCTGCGGGCGAAGCGCCGGTCGTCCCGCGATTCAAATTTTCGCTTCAGAACTGCCCCCGGATCACCACCCCGCCCGGGCTGGCCCCCACTCTCACGCTCTTCCAACTGGCACTCTTGTCGCCGCTCTTGCTGGCACTCTTCACCGGGCCTGCCGCCGGCGCCGAGGGAGCCACTATCCACAGCACGATGCCCGCGGCGCCGATCACCGCGCCCGCAATGCCCACGACCGTGCCGATGTTGCCCATGGCCACGGCGTCTTTCCGCATCTTGTCGCCTTCGGCATTGCACGCATGGGTCACCGCGTCGCAATTGGCCTTGTTCGACTCGTCGTACGTGCCCTTGGCAACCACCCCGAGCGCAACCCCTGCCCCGAGCCCGAGCACACCCGCCACCGCGGCCGTGATGCCTAGTGGCTTCTGCCACGGTCGCACCGGCGCATCGCCGACCGTCGCCGAGGGCGCCGCCGTCACCACGGCGCTCGCCGAAGGCGCACCGCTCGCCGTCCCCACCGGCACCGTCGCCGTCGCCACCGCGGGCCCGTCGGCCTTCTTCGCGGCGAGCACCGGCACCGGCACGTCCACCACGCCGCCCTGCACCCCCACCGTGATCTTGGTCTCCCACGGCTCCTTGCCCTCGGCCGTCACGCGCAGCGTGTGCGGCCCCGGATCGAGCGGAATCGCCGTGCCCACAAGCGCCGCCGGCACCGGCGACCCGTCGCGCGTGATGGTCAGCGCGAGGCCCGCGAGCTCCGCCGGGACCATCAGCCTCACCTTCGACAGCTTCGGCTCCAGCGCCGCCGCACGGTCGCGCGCCGCCTTCTCGCGATCCGGCTGACCCTCGGCCTTGGCCTGCGCCGCGACGTCGCGAAACCCCGACCACGCGCTCGCCGTGCGCCCGATCTGCTCGTGACAGTCCGACAGGTTGAACAGCGTGCCCATCCCGGGATCGAGCCGCATCGCCGCCTCGAACTTCGGGCAAGCCTCCGCGTACTTCTTGTCGGCGGCCAGCTTGCGCCCCTCGTCGAAAAGCGCCGTCGCCGCCGCCCGATCCTCCCGCGTGGGCTGCGCGCTCGCAGGCCCTACCGCCGCCGTCGCAAGGGCGAGCCCGAGGACCATGCCGAAGACACGCCGTCGCCGGGCACGCCAGACTTTCATACCGCGCATGGTCGCACGGCATCCCCCAATTGCGAAGAGATCGGCCGCCCCGCGCCCCGCCCCGCATCTCCCGCGAGCGAGCATCCCGCGCCCGCCCGTAGCCCCACGCGCACGCCGCGCGACGGCACTCTGCGCGCCCCCGCGCACGCCCGCCTCAGTGCGGATCGCTGAACAGATCGCCCTTCGGCTTCGTCGACACCGGCTTCG
>Ga0163144_10011482_pt1 | contig 18730 bp, 15 predicted proteins | sample OliLak19BULKMAT1_FD_123175 | JGI IMG/M metagenome (GOLD analysis project Ga0163144, IMG submission 123175) | Freshwater microbial mat bacterial communities from Lake Vanda, McMurdo Dry Valleys, Antarctica - Oligotrophic Lake LV.19.BULKMAT1 | ecosystem: Environmental > Aquatic > Freshwater >... | reverse complement strand
GGCGTGCCAATGCTGGGGAAGGCCTGGGGGGCGGAGGTCGGTACGGGGGCCGACCCGGCCGTGGTCGTAGTGGGAGGTGCCGCGGCCACCGGCGCCTCGACTCTTCGGGGCGGGTTGGGCCTGGGCAAGGCGGCCGAGCCCCCTTTGGGCGGATACGGCTTGCCGTAGTTAGCGCCCGAAAGCATGATCGCGTGGGCTTTCGGCTTTTCCCGCCTGGGCTCGACACGCGTGCCTTCAAACAGCCTGGCAAGATCGATGGCGAAGCCATTCGCGGCGAGGGTAGCGAGGGCTTGCAAAAACGCGCCAGCGCCAGAAGCACCCTTGCGGTCGGTCGCGATCGCGAGATGAGGAGCCTGGTCGAGAGTGTCTTTCACCAGGCCGGTCAGAACGGCTCCCGGGCCCACTTCGATGAAGGTGCGCACACCGTCGCGGTACATGGTCTCGATCTCGTCCGAGAAGCGCACCGACGACGCGATCTGCGAAGCGAGGGTGGCGCGGATGCCGTCCTCGCCCCCGTTGTAGCGCTGCGCCGTTGAGTTCGCGTAGACCGGTTTTTGCGGAACGGAAATCGGCTGACTCTTCAGGAAGGACGCGAAGGGATCCACCGAGGCCGCGACCACGCTCGAATGAAACGCGGTGGCCACCTTCAGGCGGGTCCCCCTGAAGCCCTGAGCTTTGAGTTCCGCGGCGGCCGCGTCCACCGCATCGCTCGGCCCCGCGATGACCACCTGCTTCTTCGAATTCCGGTTGGCGATGACCACCGGCTCTTTGAGCAGTGCCTCCAGGGCCTCGACGGTCTGTTTGCCAAGCGAGATCGCCCACATGGCTCCCGAAGTGGTGGCGGCGTCGCGCATCAGATCGCCCCGTTTCCGCGCGGTTTGGAGCATGGATGACGAGTCGATGGCTCCTGCGGCATGGAGGGCCGTTACTTCGCCGAAGCTGTGACCGCCGAACACATCCCCGTCGATACCAAGATGGCGAAGCAGGCGAAGGGAGGCGAGGCTGGCGAGCCCGAGGGCGGGTTGGGCCCACTCGGTAGCGGTGAGGCGGTCGGTTTGCGCGGCCCGGGCTTCGTCGGTGAACACGGAGGGAGGGAACACCATGCGGTGGATGGTGGATTTCTCATCCGCGTCGCCGAACTCGAGTCCGGCGTGGTCGTCCCAGGCTTGGCGGGCCGCGTCGAAAGCGATCGCCAACTCGCGACCCATGCCGACCGACTGGGATCCCTGTCCGGGAAAGAGGAATGCGACCAGCCCTTCAGCCTTGGGTCCGCGACCGTACACTGGACCACCGGGCAGGGCGAAGGCGGGACCGTCCACCTTTGGCTTCGCTTGACCGAGTTGCTTCTGGAGGTCGACGGTGGAATCCGCCACGATCGCGAGTCGGCAATCGGCGGCAGGATCGAAACGAAGAGCGGCGTCCCGGGCCACCGCACTCAAGGAGGCGCCCACGATCAGGTCCGCTTGAAGGGCGTCAATGAAGGCCGACATCCCCGCCGGATCCTTCGCCGAGAGGGCCACAAGTTCGCTGGGCAGGGCGCGCATGCGAAGGGCTTGCTTGGCCGACCCCTGATACTCCTCGAGGGTGATGTGGAAATTGCTCCCGCCAAAACCAAACGAACTTACGGAGGCGCGACGGGGATGAGTGTGGTCGCGGACCCAGGGCTTTGCTTCGGTGTTGAGATAGAAGGCGGTTTCTTCGATCTTGAGCGCCGGGTTTGGCGTATCGACCTTGATGGTCGGGGGCAGCACCTTGTTGTGCAACGCGAGCGTAGCCTTCATCAGACCGGCCGCGCCCGCCGAGGCCTTGGTGTGTCCGATCTGAGACTTGATGGACCCAAGGGCGCACCACTGTTTGTCGGTGCGGGTGGTTTCGCTGAAGACGGTGTTGAGACCGCCGAACTCCGCGGCGTCGCCGGCTTTGGTGCCGGTGCCGTGAGCTTCGACGAGCTCGACGGTCTCCGGGCCGTAACCCGCACCTTCGTAGGCACGGCGGAGCGCTTTCGCCTGACCCGCGCTGACCGGAGCGTAGATGCTCTTGGCCCGACCGTCTGAAGAGGACCCGACACTGGTCAGCACCGCATAAATTGGATTACCGTCGCGCTCCGCGTCCTCGAGTCGGCGGAGGCCGATGAGGCCGATGCCTTCGCCCAGCATCGTGCCGTCCGACTTTGCGTCGAAGGGCCGGCAGTCCCCGGAAAACGACAGGGCGGTCGTCTTCGAGAAGCACATGAACATGAAGATGTCGTTGAAGGTCTCAACTCCGCCCGTGATGACGAGGTCGGAACTGCCGAGGTGGAGTTCCTGCACGCCCATCGCGAGCGCGCCAAAGGCCGAGGCGCAGGCCGCGTCGACCACGCAGTTGGTGCCACCCAGGTTCAGGCGGTTCGCAATTCGTCCGGCGACCACGTTGCCGAGCAGGCCGGGAAAGGTGTTCTCCTGCCACGGGGTATACGACCCGGAAATGCGGTCGCAGACCTTCTGGACTTCGTCTTCGGGCAGGCCGTGCTCGCGCAAGGCGCGCACCCAGATGGGGCGCTGAAGCCTGGAGCCCATTTCGACCAGAAGTTCCTGGGCCGAGGTGATGCCGATGATGACGCTGGTTCGTTCGCGGAGGGCGTCGGGGAACTGGCCATGGGTGGCGTCCTCGAGGAGCTGCTTCGCTACGATCAGGCCGAGGAGTTGGGAGGTGTCGGTGGCCGGGATGACGTTGGGCGGTATGCCGTGTTCGAGGGGGTCGAATGCGACTTCGGGCAGGAAACCGCCACGCTTCGCGTAGGTCTTGTCGGGTGCCTTGGGGTCGGCGTCGTAGTAGTCGTCGATGAGCCAGTGGGCCTTCGGAATTTCCGTGAGCTGATCCTTGCCGGCGACGATGTCGCGCCACATTCCATGGGCGTCGGTGGAACCGGGGAAGAGGGCGCCAAGGCCCACGATGGCAATAGGTTGGTGTTTTGGGGGCATGTTTGGATTCGCCGTCCTTGGCGACCGTGGGGAGCCACGATTCGAGCTTGAAATTATCGCAGGCGAAGGCGGGAGGAGGGGCGGGACGGTGAACTGTGACAAAAAAGAGACTTACGGTCCTTCGGCCACCCCAGAGGCGGGTCAGGAGCGAAGAATCAGGGGCAACCCGCCGAGCAGAAACACGGGCGCCGCTACAGAGCATTCGAAGGCGCCAGAGGGCCCTCAGTAGGGCGGCGTTTACGCCAGGCGAACGGGGCGGAACTCGAAAGCGTTCGGCGGGACCGGAACCCCGAACGTCCGCACCTGCTGCGCTCGGGCGATCACCGCAGCGCCCTCAAGGAAGTTGAGGGCAATCTGTCCCACTTCGCGCTGGCTTGGGACTTCGAGGAACGATCCTTTCGCCCAGGTATTGAAGGCACCCATGGCGGGCCCGCACCAGATCTGATAATCCATGATTCGCGTGGGCTCTCCGGAATTGGCCCATCGGCTCGCCTTCCCGAGATACCAGCGGAAACAAAGGGCCATGCGGTGGTGTGGGTCCTTGTGCGCGCGCTCGACCTCCTGAGGGTCGCGCTGCTCCCAGAACGCCCTGGTGTCGGCCCAAATCGTTTCGAGCGGAGCTTTGAAGATCTCGCTCTCCAGTCGTGTCCTCACCGCGGTGGGCAGACTCTCGATCGAATCGTGGGCCATGTAGGCGTCGTACAGCTTCTGGGCGCGGGTCGCGAACATGGTGCCGCGGCGGAGAACCTGAACCTTCACGCCCATCTCGAACATGTCGGCCGCGGGTGCCATGGCCACATCCGCGATGCCGGCCTGGGCGAGGAGTTTGCGTCCCGCTTCCGACATCCCGGATTCGATAGCCGCTTCATTGACCGTGCCGGTCATCACGTAGGCGGCGCCAAGGGCGAACGCGGAAGCAAGAGACGCAGGAGTCCCGAGACCGCCGGCCGCACCGATGCGGATAGGGGTGGCGTATCCGCGCGCGGCGGCGATCTCGTCGCGCAGGGCGGCAATCGTGGGGAAGAGCGAGCCGAGGGGGCGATTGTCGGTATGGCCGCCGGAGTCGGACTCCACCGTAATGTCTTCGGCGAGCGGAACACGCTTGGCGAGGTTCGCTTCGGCCGAGGTGATGGCGCCGCGGTTCACCAGTTCCGCCAGGATGTTGTCTGGAGGCGGCTCAAGGAATCGGCGCGCCACTTCGGGCCGTGACACCTTGGCGAGCAGACGATTCCTGCGCTCGACGGCGCCATCGGCCCCGAGTCGGAGACCCTTCACCGCGTAGCGGACCACCGCCGGTGTGATGTCCATGAACGCCGAGGCGTCGACCCGCACCACGTCGTGTTTGAAGTACAGGTCCACGACGGTCTCTTCGAGACTGGGCTCGTTGGGCGAGTGAATGAGGTTCGAACCCCAGGGCTCGCCGTTCCGGAGCGCTCCCTTGATGGTGTTGAGATTGGCCTCGACACTTGCGGGTGAAAGTCCCGCGGCGCCGAAGAAGCCGAGGACGCCCGCGCGGGCCGCGGCGATGACCAGGGCCGCCGAAGCGATGCCGTTCGCCATGGGGCCGACGCAATACGGGAAACGTACGCCGTGAGCTTCCTGGAATGTGCGATCGCCGAGCCACTCGGGGTAAAGCGGGGGCAAGGCACCCGCGATTTCCTCTCCGACAATCGGGGCCGGCGAGAAGCGCAGGCCCATCGCCGCATCGGAGGCGCGCCGAACGACGTAGAGGGCTTCGCGCACGCGGCGCAAAGCCGCGACGATTTCGGTGGGCGTGTAAAGGGTTTCGGAACTCATGGGTTCTTGGAAGGCTAATCGAACCGCGCGCCGGAAACCACGCGGAACCGTAATCGCGGGGGGGGCGCGGAGCACCAGGCGACCGCGCCGATCAGTCTCACGGCGGGGAACTCGAAACTCGTGAGTGTGCAGTGGGCTCGCGCGGGGCCGATGGCGGTGTCCTGGGCCTGCGGATGGATGGCTTCTGGATCAAGATCGACGGTGAGGGTATTCAGGCTCTCCGCCATCGTCGATCCACGGGCTTTGACCACCGCCTCCTTGCGCGTCCAGCCTGCGAAGAAAGCGCGGGGTAGACCGGACTCCGGGAGGGCTTCAAGGGCGCGGACCTCTTCCGTTGTGAAGTATCGCTTTGCGATGTCAAGAGGTCGGGCGACCCGGTCCAGACGCTCAATATCGATCCCGACGTCGGCGCCTCGCGCGAACGCGAGCACGACGTGGGTCCCCGTGTGTGAGACGCTGAATCGCCAGTCGGCGGGGATGCCTTCCCGCGGTTTCAGGTCGGGCTTGCCCGAAGACCGGAGGTCGAAGCCGATTTCATTGGGAGGGCACGAGAGACGTCTCGACAGTTCGAGACGGAGAAGGCCGCGGGCGAGAGTGAACACATCTCTCGCTTCGTCGCTGCGATACGCCGAGGCCCGGGCTTGTTCATCGGCACTAAGCAGAGAGCGTAGAGGGGCGAGGTCGACACCCTGCCCCAGTTGCACCTGAACGACTTCGATCGCCTCTTCGTTGTGCGGTTCGCTCGCGTCGATCAACGGACGACGCGGGGGGCGAACCACGCCACCGTTCGCTCGAAGCCGTCCTCCGCCTTCACCACGGGCGCGTAGCCCAGGTCGCGAACCGCATCATCGATCGCGTACCAGTGAGAGAGTCCCAGGTTCTTCGCCACCGAGCGGGTGAGCGGAGGCTCACCGCCAAGCCTGAACGTGTTCCACACGAACTCAAGCGCCCCCCCGATCGCGACCGACGCGTCGATCGAAAGACGCCTGCGGATTTTGGGCAGACCGAGCCGCGCCACGAGAGTGGTCAGCCATTCCCCGAAAACCACCGGGTCGGGATCATTGACGAAGTAAGCGCGCCCCGCGCACGCCGCGTTGAAGGACAGGCGGTCGGCGGCCTGAACATGGGCCAGGGCGGCGTTGTCGATGTAGGTAAGGCTCACCCGATTCTTTCCGTCGCCCACCAGCGCCAAGCGCCCCTTCGATGCGCGAGCGATGACTCTAGGCACGAGGTGCGGATCCCCGGGTCCGTAGATCAGATGAGGCCGCAGGGAGACGGTCGCGAGTTGTTTCGAGTTGGCCCTCAGGACAAGGCGCTCCGAAGCCGCCTTGCTGGCGGAATAATGGCTCGAAGGCGGGTTCGCGTAGGGCAGCGCCGACGTACCGTTCTCCTGGTTCCGGCCATCGAACACGACCGATGGAGAGCCGGTGAAGACCAGCCGCGGGACTCGGGTGGCGAGGCAAGCCGCGATTAACATCTCGGTGCCCACAACGTTGGGCCGGTAGTAGCTCTCGTAGGAGCCCCACACACCCGCCTTCGCCGCGGTATGGAAGACCACATCGCAACCCTCGGCGGCCTGCGTGAGGGTCGGCAGGTCGGTGATGTCGGTCCGCACGAGTTGCGCGCCCAACCCGCTCAATTCGGGGTAGCTGCCTCGCGCCAGAACCGTCACTTGAGCCCCGCGGGACAACAGGAGCTTCACAATCGCGGATCCCACGAATCCGCCGCCGCCGGTGACCAGGGCCTTCAAAGCAGGTGAATCCTAGAAGAGACGAGAGGCCTCTGCGCCCGCCGCTCAAAAAGAAAAAGGGCACGCGCCACCGAAGAACCGGGGTGGCACGTGCCCCTGGCGGGCCGCAGAGGTTTTACTGAACCTTGAAGAGATTGCTCGTCGCCGGAGTGGCGGCGTCACCGAGGTAAATGTCTACCTTGTAGTCGCCTTTTGGCCAGCCCTTGGCGTTCTCGACGTGGAACTCGTTGGTGGCGGGACCGGTGGAGTCGAATTCCATGGTGTTCTCGTTGACCGTGGCGATCTTATCGCCCTTGGTGAACGTCCACACTGCGCGGAGCTTGATCTTGCCGACGCCGGCGGTTGCGACCGACGCGTAGATCACGTCCTTGGCGGCAAACGTATCGGAGGCGGCGGTGACCGCTTTGTCGGCCCCAATCGCGTTTCCGAGTGCGACGGAGCCCACGGACGGTGGCGGCGGAGTCGGAACCGGAGTGGCAACGGCGACCGGCGGGGGTGGGGGCGGTGCCGGCTTGGAGCAGGCGGCGGTCAGGGCAACGAGGGTGAGGACGGCTGTGTATCGCATGGAAGTCTCCCGGGGTGTCATTAGGATTTCGCCGGGATTTTGAGTTCCCAGCCGACCTGGATCAGGTCAGGATTTTTGATTCGGTCTTTGTTCGCTTCGTGAATGAGCTTCCAAAGACTCGAGTTGCCGTATTTCTTCTTGGCAATCTTCGACAGCGTGTCGCCCGACTTCACAGTGTAGGTCTCATAGACCACCACTTCAGTCTTGGCGGTGGTCGACGCGCCGCCGGTTACGCCCGAGAAATCGGGCATTCCGTCGTCAGTGGCGGGGGCCGTGGGCTTTTTGTCTGGCATTGAAGGCTTCTCCTCGAATCGCCGCACGTCCACTGCGGACGCCGACTGGATAGAGAGGCTACACGAGTTGGGCCGCCAACCCCTCCGCGGTCTTCGCTGAGAGGTTGCGTTTACGCCGCGCGAGCAAAATATCGAGCGGAGTCTGGTCCTCGTCTGGCACTTCGGCCAGGTGATTCCAACCGGCATCGTCGTGAACGAGTTGGTGTCGAACGGCCTGGATTGTTTCCCTACCAGAGTGGCACCGGTGATCGGCCCGATCGGCCCTCGCGGTTACCATTCGCCACCATGTCTGCCGACCTTCGTGAGTTCATCGCCTCTCTTCGCCGCGAGGGAGACGTGATTGAGATTGACGCCCCGGTGGACGCGCGGCTAGAGGCGGCGGAGATTCACCGGCGAGTGATCGCCGCAGGAGGGCCCGCCCTTCTCTTCAAGAACGTGGTCGGCGCCGCTTTCCCCCTCGTCACCAATCTTTTCGGCACTCCTAAGAGGGCCGAAATGGCCTTTGGCGGCAACGCCGCAGGTTTCATTCGACGAGCCGTGGACGTGGTCCAACACGCCCTGCCTCCGACTTTCGGCAAGGCCTGGGCGGCCCGCGACCTCGTGATGTCGGGACTGAAGGTCGGGCTGCGACGTTCGACGCGTGGCCCGGTCACGGAGGTTCGCGGGGGCCCCAATCTTTCGCGACTTCCAGCGCTCACCTGCTGGCCGGAGGACGGCGGCCCCTTCATCACGCTGCCGTTGGTTTTGACCGCCCACCCGGACGGACTCGGCACCAACCTCGGCATGTACCGAATGCAGGTTTACGACAACAAGACCACCGGGATGCACTGGCAGATCGGCAAGGGCGGCGGATTCCACTACGACGTGGCCGCAAAACGCGGTAAATCGCTGCCGGCCAGCGTCCACCTGGGCGGCCCTCCCGCACTCATTCTGTCGGCGATCGCACCGCTGCCGGAGAACCTGCCCGAACTTCTCCTGGCCTCGTTGATCATCGGGAAGCGACTCGACATCGTTGAAGGCGCCAGTGAGGTGCCTCTCGTGGCAAATGCGGAGTTCGCGATGGTGGGTCGGGTGCCGGCCGGGATTCAGCGACCGGAGGGCCCCTTCGGCGATCACTACGGCTACTACTCGCTGGTCCATAACTATCCGGTGTTCGAGATCGACCGCATCTATCACCGCCGCGACGCGATCTATCCGGCGACGGTGGTGGGCAAGCCGCGCCAGGAGGATTTCTTCATCGGCGATCTTCTTCAGGATCTCCTCTCGCCGCTTTTCCCCCTCGTCATGCCGCAGGTCAAAGCGCTGTGGTCCTATGGTGAGACGGGCTATCACTCGCTGGCCGCGGCCATCGTGCAGGATCGCTACGAGCGTGAGGCGATGGCGAGTGCTTTTCGCATTCTGGGCGAGGGCCAGCTGTCGCTGACGAAGTTCCTGCTTCTGACCGACTCTTCGTCGGGCGTCGACCTCAAGGACTTCCGCGCCACTCTGACCCACATCCTCGAGCGCACGACGCCCGAGACCGATCTCTTCGTCTTTCCGAATCTGTCGATGGACTCGCTCGACTACACGACGCCCACCATCAACCGCGGTTCGAAAGGCGTGTGGATGGGAGTGGGCCCAAAGAAGCGGGAACTGCCCCGCGAGTTCAGCGGCGCTCCCGGTCCTTCGGTGAACGAGGTGCGGGTTTTCTCGCCCGGCTGCCTGGTGGTTGGGGTGGCGCCCTATCGCGGTACTGACCTGGAGGAGGCGGCGCTTTCGGCGCGCGTTGCTCATGACCCGGCCTTCGCGGACTGGCCGTTGGTGGTGCTTTCCGACGAGCCGGCTCGCGCCGCCAGATCGACGATCAACTTTTTGTGGACCACCTTCACCCGATTCGAGCCGGCCCGGGACATCCACGGGGCTCGCCAGAATGTGGTGGCGAACCATGTGGCCCTCTCGCCTCCGATCGTGATCGACGCTCGAACGAAGCCCTGGTTCCCCAAGGAACTGAGTGCGGACGACGTGACTGCGAAGAAGGTGTCCGATCGATGGAAGGAGTACTTCCCCCAGGCGAAGGTGGAGATGGGGGACTCCGAGAAGGGACATCTCGACTAGGAGCCTGCGCGGCAGAGGAAACAGCTCCCCCAAGGGGAGGCTGCGCGCTGGCCCAAGGACTTCCTGCAACGAGTTAAGGCAAATATCTCGACTTGCTCGACCCTCCCCACTGGCAGTTTTGTGGCCCGCAAGGGCTGCGGTGGCTTGCGGCCCAAGGCCGGGCTTCGCGCCCCCAAGGGCAGGCTGCGCGCTGTACAGGCCAGGCTGGCGTTCTAGTAGGGGCGGCCCTCGTGGCCGCCCTGCGAGATCGGAACGGACGGGCGCCCACAAGGGGTGCCCCTACGCTTCGGGGCCACGGCTCCGCCCGCCATGCCCCAAGGCGCTGCGCCTGCTCCTTTTGCCGCGCAGGCCTCCTGGAGGCAGGTCAGGGCCTCGGGCTTTTGTTAACCTTCCCGCCGCCCCATGCCGTCAAAGCGCACCCCCGCCGAGAGTCCCGTTGAAACCGAGGCCAAAATTCCAGTCGCGTCCTTCACCGTGGTGCGGCGGCGGATCGAAAACCAGGGCGGCCGGCTGACCAAGGCCAGAACGCACGAGACCAACGCGCTTTTCGACTCTGCGGACAGGTCGGTGACCTCTTCGGGAAGGTCCCTGCGGGTTCGGACCTATGGCCTTGACGGTTCTCTCACGCTCAAGGGGGTGGCGAGAGTCGAGGGAGGGATCAAGTCCCGGATGGAACTGGAGTCGGCGGTTCAATCCCCCGAGAAGCTGACACAGATCCTGGTCTCGCTCGGCTTCATGCCGCAGTTTCGCTATGAGAAGTTTCGGGAGGTCTGGAAACTCGGGCGAAGTGTCATCTGTCTTGACGAGACGCCGATTGGTCGCTACGTCGAGATCGAGGGGACGGCCTCGGAGATTCATCGCGTCGCGGGCCTGCTCAGCCTGAGCCCAAAGACCTTCACGAGCGCTTCCTATCCGGCGCTCTGGTTTGCCAGCGGACGCCTTGGAGACATGGTTTTTCCGCGGCGAAAGAGGTCGATGGCCGCGATGGGGGCGACCACGAAGCGTCTTAAGGAGCGGGTGTGAAGGCGGTGATCCTCGCCGCGGGTCTCGGCACGCGAATGCGCCCTTTGACCGACCGTACCGCGAAGCCGGCGCTTCCGGTGCTGAACGAGCCGCTCATCGTGCGGACGTTGCGGGCCCTCAAACACGCGGGCGTCAGTGAGGTCATGATCAATCTCCACCACCGCCCGGACAGCATCCGCTCGGCCATCCCGCACGGCGACCTGGGGCTCAAGATCCGATACTCGCGCGAGCCGGCCATTCTGGGCACGGGAGGAGCGCTTCTCAAAGTGCGCGGCTGGGTCGGCCGCGATCCCGTTATCGTGGTGAACGGTGACGTGATCTTCGACTTCGATCTCAAGGCCCTGGTGGCCAGCCATCGACGGACGATGGCCCTCGCCACCCTGGCGCTCAAGCCCAACCCCGATCCCGCGAAGTACAAACCCGTGGTTACCGATCGTGGGGGGCGGATCCTCTCGATTCGCGGCCGGCCCGCCGGGCGCAAGGGGACGGTTTCGCTCTTCGCGAGTGTGCACGTCATTGATTCCGTGATCCTCGACCGTCTGCCCCCTGGAGCCTCGGACACGGTCGCCGACCTCTACATTCCGCTTCTACGGGAAGGGGCGCACCTGCAGGGGGTGCGGCAGTCCGGGGTCTGGCATGACCTGGGATCGCCCGGTGGGTACCTGCGCGCCCAGTCAAGGCTGCTGCTCGACAAGAAGGCGAAGCGGGCCGGGGTGATCGACCCTTCGGTGCGTTTGTCAAAGGGCGCTCTGGTTCGCCGGTCGGTGGTGGGCTCGGGTTCCGTGATCGAGCCCTCCGCGCGCATCGAGGGAAGCGTCATCTGGGAAGGCGCCCTGGTGAAGGCAGGAGCGCGGCTCAAGAACTGCATCGTGATGTCGGGAACCGAAGTGGAGAAGGGGACGTACACCGGCCTTATCCTCGGTCCCCGCGTTCGCATCCCCATTGGAAAAGACTGACTTCATGACCGAGACCGCTTCCGACATCCGCCTCGCCAACTACCTGCGCACGCGCCGAAAGGAAGAAGCCGGGGACATCGCGGTGAACGCACTTTCAGGCGACGCCTCGACCCGGCGCTACTTCCGGCTGATCCCGAAGTCCGGTCCTACCTCGATCGTGGCTCTGTATCCAGACCCCTTCGATGCCGTGGCGACTCCGTTTTACACGGTGGGCCAGGCTCTCATTCAGATGGGGCTGCCCGTGCCCCGGCTTCTGGGCCAGGATGGAGCGCTCGGTATTTACGAGCAGGAGGATCTGGGCGACCGCACGCTTCAGCACGTCCTGGGCGAATCCTCGGCCTCGCAGAAAATCGATCTATATCGGGAGGCCATTGACGAGATCGTCATGGCCCAGCGCGAGGCCCCGAAAGTGCCGCAGCGCGCGGTTTGTTTTCACACCGCGTTCGACATCGAGAAGTTGTCCTGGGAGCTTCACTACTTCGAAAAGCACTTCCTGGAACTGCATCGCCGCGTGGATCTGTCGGTCGAAGACCGCTCGAAACTCGCGGAAGGATTTCACTCGCTGGCCGCTCAGATCGCTTCCTGGCCGCGGGTGCTGTGCCACCGCGATTACCACAGCCGGAATCTCATGCAGCACCACGGTCGTCTTTACTGGATCGACTACCAGGACGCGCGCATGGGCCCGGCCACGTACGACCTCGCCTCACTCCTTCGCGACAGTTACGTGACCCTGGACGAGGAGTTCGTGCAGGAACGCGCCGAGGAATTTCGCCAGAAGGGCGCTCCTGACGAGACGCGTGAGACGTTCACACAGCGCTTCGAACTGATGTCGATCCAGCGTAATCTGAAGGCCTTGGGCACCTTCGGCTACATGGCGGTGGTTCGCAACAACCCTGTCTACCTTCCCTACATTCCGGGCACGCTCGCCCAGGTGAAGCGCAATCTGGACCGCCATCCCGAACTCGCTTCGCTCAATGGCGTCCTGCGCCGCCACCTCGAGGAATTGAAATGACCGCCATCGCCCGTATCCAGGACTTCAAGAGTCACGTCGGCTCGACCGTGAAGGTCCAGGGCTGGATTCACAACAAGAGAAGCAGCGGGAAACTCCAGTTCCTCATCCTGCGCGACGGCACCGGCTTCGCCCAGGCCGTGGTTTCCAAGGCCGCGGTGAGTGAAGAGGCCTGGACATCCCTCGACAAGTCGGGGCAGGAGACTTCCGTCGAGGTGACCGGCCTGGTCAAGGAGGATAAACGTGCCCCTGGCGGCTTCGAGATGGACGTGAAGGACGCCACGGTGATCCAGTCCACCCACGAGTTCCCGATCACTCCGAAGGAGCACGGCACCGCTTTCCTGATGGAGAACCGGCATCTCTGGCTTCGGTCGGAGAAGCAGCACGCCATCATCCGGATCCGGCACACCGTCATTAAAGCCTTCCGAGACTACCTGGACGAGCAGGGCTTCACCCTCGTGGATACGCCGATATTCACTCCCGCGGCCTGTGAAGGAACCACCACTCTTTTCGGAGTGCCGTACTTCGACGAGGGGACTGCGTACCTCACCCAGAGCGGTCAGCTCTACAACGAAGCGAATGCCGCCGCCCACGGTAGGGTCTACTGCTTCGGGCCCACCTTCCGCGCCGAGAAATCGAAGACCCGCCGCCACCTCACCGAATTCTGGATGATCGAGCCCGAGATGGCCTTCGCGCATCTGGCCGATGCCTTCGAGGTCGCGCAAAACATGATCTGCTTCGCCATCCAGAGGGTGCTGGCAACCAGGCGCCTGGAGCTTGAGCGCCTGGGTCGCGACCTCGCCAGACTCGAGAAGGTCAGGACGCCCTTTCCCTGGGTTCACTACGACGACGCCATTCGGATCATCCGCGAAAAGGGCTCGAAGACTGAGTGGGGAAGCGACTTCGGAGGTACCGACGAGACCGTGCTGGCCGAGTCGTTCGACCAGCCCATCATCGTCCACCGGTTTCCTTCGGCCATCAAGGCGTTCTACATGGAGCCCGATCCCCAGGACCCGAAGTACTCGCTCTCCGCCGACATTCTGGCTCCCGAGGGCTATGGCGAGATCGTGGGCGGAGGCGAGCGGATCTCAGACCCTGACCTGCTGTTGAAACGATTGCATGACCACGGCCTGCCCGAAGAGGCCTTCCGCTGGTACATTGACCTGCGCAAGTACGGCTCGATGCCACACGCGGGCTTTGGCCTCGGGGTCGAACGTTTTGTCACCTGGATATGTGGAATCGACCATCTCCGCGAGACCATCGCCTTCCCCCGCATGCTCTATCGGATCTATCCTTGATACTGTGCAATACCTGTTCATTAAGTTGACGAATGAACCGCGAGCCTTCTAGACTCGCACTCTGTAAGGAGATTTATGACCCAGCAAGACACCCCCGGTTTTTCTCGCGCCGAACTTGAACAGATCGACCACATGAAGCCTGAACACCTGGATGCGCTCCCTTTTGGTGCGATCCAGCTCGATGCCAAAGGCACCATCCTGCGCTTCAACAACTACGAAGCGAAGCTGACCGGTCGAAAGCCGGAGAATGTCATCGGGCAGAGTTTCTTCGAGACCGTGGCCCCTTGCACCAACGTCCGCGAATTCGCCGGGAAGTTCCTCGAGGGCGTTGCCCGCAAGGAACTGCATGAAGTCTTTCCCTATCGATTCGACTTCAAGATGGCCCCTCGCAACGTGACGGTGACCTTGTTCTACAACAAGGCGAATGACACGTCCTGGGTTTTCGTGAGAGAGATCGCCAAAACCGGCGCTTAACCTCGCGGCCTCAGCGCTCGACGAGGTAGGCGATGCCCTCTCGCGCGAAGGCCGCCACTTCCACTAGACCCGCGCGTCGATCTTGTCCGCGGTGTCGGGGGGACGGTGATAGTCGGTGCCAACCGTGGTTCGTGATCTCGCGGTCGGTGAGGGCGACGCCGTCCATCGAGACGAGAACATCGCGTGGGCGGAACCGATGAGGATCAGCATGATGGTGTCTTTGTCACCGTGCTTCTGAAGCGCCTGAACCGCGTTGTAGCCCAGCTGAACAGGTCGTCGGTCATCCCGGTGGTGTGGAGGGGATCCTCGGGAGCAAAGTAGGCCTTGTAGGAGGCGCTTGTGTTCAGGCCCGACGGTAGACCACCCGCATCATCTCGAACTCGGTGCCGTCTTGGTGCGGGAAGAGGACGCGGAAAATCTGCTCGTTCGGGGATGCGCGGGTCGTGGTCTCCCGTCACGTCATTGCAGACCCGTTGGGAACGATGGCCTTCCACCCGTATGTCATCGTTGAGGTCTCTTCGTCCCATTCGCCCTCGCCGACGTAGAGATTCGTCCGCATGTCGTCCACCCAGGTTCCGACATACTTTCCGGAGGCCGGGTTGTATCCGTACACGCCATGCCCCTCGAAGCCGGTGGTGTGGTTCTTGAAGTCGGTGAGCAGCCAACGTCCGCCGCTGATCAGCCGCCCACTGAGGCGGCCCCTCGAGGCCTGGGGCGCCGCTCCCGGCTGGGGACGGTGATTTCGGCGTCCCAGTCTCCAACGTCTTTGAGGAGGCGTGCGAACTCCAGGGGGAGCGTGGAGTCGGACATGGATTTCCTCCTGGAAGAGTCGTCGGCCGGCCGGTCCGTTGTCTTATTTCGCTAGCAACAGAGCGAACACAACGGTAGGGCAACCCCGGTGCCAGTGTCAAGCTCCTTCGTCGGAATCAGACAGCGTTCTTCCTCGGAAAAGTTTTACGAATCTGAGTTTCGCGCCGAAGCGGGTACGATTGGCCCCCTCGATTCAACGAGATCCGGGTTGTAGCCCGAATGTCCCGGGGAGGAGACCGAATAAACCATGAGCTACGACATTTCAGAAGACACCGAATCGCTGCTGCTTTCTCCGCGCCGTAACAGCGATGACGACTCTGATGAGTGGGTGGACGAAGAGCCCGATGGGGCCGCCGAACTCTTCGACGACGAAGTCCCGGCCGAGGCTGAGGCCGACGAAGACGAGGAGGAGGAGGAAGAAGAAGAACTCCTCGACGAGGATGACGACGACGAGGACGACGACGAGGATGAAGACGAGTTCGAGGAGGACGATGACGACGATGACGACGACGAAGATGAGGATGAAGACGATGACGAACTCTTCGACGACATCGACGAGGATGAGGACGAGGATGAGGATGACGAGATCTGATGCTTGATGCCGAAGCGGCGGCGACCCCTGCTTTGGTGGCGGGCGGTGTGGTTTCGCCACTTCCCAGGCCGGACTGGATCAAGGCCCGGGCTCCCATCGGCGCGCGCTACGACGCGCTCGTCGATCTGGTCCGAGGCCAGCGGCTGCACACGGTCTGCGAGGAGGCGCGGTGTCCCAACATCGGCGACTGCTGGAACCGCGGCACCGCCACCTTCATGATCCTCGGAGACACCTGCACCCGGGCTTGTGGTTTCTGCGCGGTAAAAACCGGTCTCGCGGCCCTTCCTCCCGACCCGGACGAGCCGCGCCGGGTAGCCGAGGCCATTGCCGCCATGCGCCTTCGGCACGCGGTGATCACCTCGGTGAACCGTGACGAGCAGAAGGACGGGGCGGCCTGGTCATTTTCGGAGACGATTCGGCTGGTGAGGGAGAAGGTTCCAGGGTGCGCGGTGGAGGTCCTTATCCCGGACTTCAAGGGAAACTGGACGGCCCTCCAGGTCGTCCTGGACGCACGGCCGGACATTCTCAACCACAACACGGAGACCGTTCCGCGCCTCTACCGGAAGGTGAGGCCGGGGGCCAACTTCAAGAGATCACTGGAACTGCTCTCCCGCTCCAAGGATGCGGGGCTCCTGACGAAGAGCGGAATCATGGTGGGCCTTGGCGAAGAGTGGGATGAGATCCTCGAGACCATCGGGGCCATTCGGGAGGCGCGGGTTGACGTCCTGACGATCGGGCAGTACCTGCGACCGTCGCTCGATCACCTGCCGATCCTGAAGTACTACAGCCCCGACGAGTTCGCTCGACTGAAGGCCCATGGCCTTTCCCTCGGCTTCGGCCATGTGGAGTCCGGGCCGCTGGTCCGATCGAGCTATCACGCCGACGAACAGGTGCCGGGTGCAGCACTCTCGCCCAGGGCGTAAGTGAACACTTCGGCCGAGGCTTCCTCGGCGAGCGGGCCAATCGGCGGGGGAGGCCTGCGGACCGCCGAGATGGCTCTTCTCCTGATGGGCTCGGGGGCCTCTGCCCTCGTCTACCAAGTGGTGTGGACGAGGGAGTTCCGGCTCATCTTCGGGGGGTCCACCTCGGCCACGGCCGCCGTCCTTGCCGTCTTCACGCTCGGCCTCGGAGCAGGCGCGCTGCTTCTCGGGAAGCTCGGGGATCGATCCCCGAATCCTCTGCGTTTATACGGCCGGCTTGAAATCGGTGTCACCATCGGCGCGCTTCTGTCGCCCGGACTTCTGACCCTGGCTCGTTCGGCCTACCTTTGGCTCGGAGGAGAAGTGGTTCTGGGCCCCACGGTGGGGACCGCGCTGAGGCTCGTGCTCACCGCCCTCGTCCTTTTGCTCCCCACGGTTCTGATGGGAGGGACCTTGCCGGCGGCGGCGGCCGCGGTAGGCGTGGATTCCGACCCCAGGCGACTGCGTATCGCCGTCCTCTACGGCGTCAATACCCTCGGCGCGGTGGCCGGCTCTCTGCTATCGACCTTTGTCGCTCTCGAGAGGCTGGGGACGGTGCGGACTCTCGTGGCCGCGGCCCTTCTCAACGCCATCGTGGCGATGGTCGCGCTTGTCCGTGCGCGCGCCCTGGCGCCTGTTCCGCAGACTGGGCCGGATGGCTTTGCCAACCTTGCAGGCGACGCAGGGAGTGCGTCAAGCCAGGCTGCCACGAGTAAGCAGGAGGCGCCGGCTCCTCGACGCTTCGTGCTTGCCGCCGCCTTCGTCACCGGCTTCGTTTTCTTTGTGATGGAACTTGTGTGGTACCGGATGTTGTCCCCGATCCTGGGCGGCACGGTCTTCACCTTCGGCCTGATTCTGGCCACGGTCCTTCTCGGAATCGGTGTGGGCGGAGCCGCGTACTCCTTGTACGGTCTTCGCGGCGGGCGCGTGACCCTGCGCCTCTTTGCCTGGACCTGCGCCCTGGAGGGACTCCTCATTCTGCTGCCGTTTGCGGCGGGGGATCGGCTGGCGGTTCTGGCCGTGTCCCTGCGTGGTCTGTCGGTGCTGGGGTTTGGCGGAGCCGTGGCCGGTTGGGCGGTGGTCGCGGGGCTTGTGGCCTTCCCGGCGGCGGTGGTCGCGGGTTTTCAGTTCCCGTTGATGATCGCCCTCCTCGGGAGCGGCCGCCGAGGAGTCAGTCGGGACACCGCGAGTGCCTATGTCTGGAACATGGCCGGGGGAATCCTGGGTTCCCTGGTGGGAGGTTTCGGCGCTCTGCCGCTACTGACCGCCCCGGGGGCATGGCGATTGGCGGGAGCGGCCATGGTGGCGATGTCCCTCGCGGCCACCCTCGCCACCCGATATCCCGGTCGGGGCCCTTTTCTCGCCCTTTCATTTCTTGCTTTTCTGCCTGCGTTCGCCACAGGTCCCACCGCGGCCTGGCGCCACTCCCAGATCGGGGCCGGCCGCTCCGGCCTCGAGTCTCTACGCTCGGGCGACGGCGTGGCCGACGCCCTCGCCTCGATTCGCCGATCCGTATTGTGGGAAGCGGACGGGGTCGAGAGTTCCGTGGCGCTCAGAGTCGCGAATGGGGTGACCTTCGTGGTCAACGGCAAGGTGGACGGACACGCCACCCTGGATGCGCCCACCCAGGTCATGGCGGGGGTTCTCGGGGCCCTCCTGCACCCCGACCCGCGATCCGCCATGGTGATCGGCCTCGGCACCGGCGGAACGGCGGGCTGGCTCGGTGTCGTGCCGGGAATCGAGCGGGTGGATGTTTCCGAACTCGAGCCGCGGATTGTGGATGTCGCCCGTTTCCTCGCCGCGGTCAATGAGAACGTCGTCTCAAACCCCAAGGTGAAGATCCACCAAGGCGATGCCAGGGAGTTCCTTCAAACCACCCCGTCGAACTACGACATCGTCGTCTCGGAGCCGTCGAACCCGTATCGAGCCGGCATCGCCAGCCTCTTCTCGCGGGAGTACTACCAGCAGATCGGAAAGCGCCTGAAGCCCGGAGGGCTGTTTGTCCAGTGGCTTCAGACCTACGAGATCGACCTCCCCTCAGTGCGGCGGGTTTTTGCCACGGTGCTGGCGGAGTTTCCGCACGTGCAGGTTTTTAGAACGCACCGCGACCTCCTGCTGCTGGCCTCCGCCGAACCCTGGACCATTGACCG
>Ga0163144_10011481_pt1 | contig 18730 bp, 15 predicted proteins | sample OliLak19BULKMAT1_FD_123175 | JGI IMG/M metagenome (GOLD analysis project Ga0163144, IMG submission 123175) | Freshwater microbial mat bacterial communities from Lake Vanda, McMurdo Dry Valleys, Antarctica - Oligotrophic Lake LV.19.BULKMAT1 | ecosystem: Environmental > Aquatic > Freshwater >... | reverse complement strand
TGCCTCGACGCGCGGATCCTCGCCTCGACCCTGAAAGTGCTTGCCCGAACCAGCGACGTCGAGATGTCGGAGTTTCGCGGGTGATGCGGACCGTGGTGATCTACGGCTCGGGTGGACACGGGAAGGTCATCGCCGACATCTTGCTGTCAATCGGCGACATGGACGTCCTCGGATTCCTCGATGATGAGGGCCCCGCCGACAGCGGCGCGTTTGGGCTCCCGACGTTCGACGCAGCGGAGTGGCTGGCGGCGACGCACCCGCGCGGGGTCGCCGTCGCGCTGGGGATCGGCGACAACGGGGCTCGGTCGAGTGCTGGCGGGAGGTGCAGCAAAGCCGGATTCGACGTGCTCACCGCGGTGCATCCCTCCTCGTTCGTGTCGCGATCGGCTCGACTCGGGGCCGGGACCGTGGTGATGGCGAATGCGGTGATCAATTCGTTCGCGCTCATCGGCACGGGCGCGATCATCAACACCGGCGCCATCGTCGAGCACGACTCCGAGGTCGGAGACTACGCCCATATCTCCCCGGGCGCGATGATGGGCGGTGCCGCGAGGATCGGGAGTCGAGCCCACCTCGGCCTGGGTAGCGTGGTCCTGCCGGGGATCTCGGTAGGATCCTGGAGCGTGGTCGGCGCCGGCGCGGTGGTGGTGAAGGACCTGCCGGACGGTGTCGTCGCGGTCGGAGTGCCCGCTCGCGTGACGCGCACGCGCGAGGCGTCGCGATGAGCCGGATCTTCCTCTCCCCACCTCACATGGGACAGGACGAGGAGAGTTTCCTCAGCGATGCGTTCCAGTCGAACTGGATCACCCCGCTCGGCCCACACGTCGACGCGTTCGAGCGCGAGATCGCGACTCGGGTCGGCGTCGCGCACGCCGCGGCGCTCTCGAGCGGAACAGCGGCACTCCACCTCGCGTTGAAGGTGCTCGATGTGAACGCGGGCGACGAGGTGCTGGTCTCGACTCTCACGGTCTCCGCCTCGGCGAACCCGATCGCCTACGTCGGTGCACGGCCCGTTTTTATCGACTGCGACCGCGAGAGTTGGAACATCGACCCCGACCTGCTCGCCGAGGAGCTGCGGGCATGCGACCGTCGCAGCAAGCTGCCCGCGGCTGTGATCGCTGTGGATCTCTACGGGCAGTGCGCCGACTTCGCGCCGATCCGCGCCGCGTGCTCGCGGTATCAGGTCCCGCTGATCGAGGACGCCGCCGAGGCGCTTGGTGCGACCCACCAGGGACGTCCAGCCGGATCGCTAGGAGAGCTGGGAGTGCTGTCGTTCAACGGCAACAAGATCATCACCACCAGCGGCGGCGGGATGCTCGTGTCGGACCGACAGGACTGGATTGAGCGCGCACGATTCCTTGCCAGCCAAGCGCGCACGCCTGCGCCGCACTACGAGCACTCGGAGATTGGCTTCAACTATCGACTCAGCAACCTGCTCGCCGCTGTCGGGCGGGGCCAGCTCCGAGTGCTCGACCAGCGGATCGAGCGGCGACGAGCCAACAACGCCTACTACCGGGCCGCGCTCGCGTTGCCGGGGATCGAGTTCATGCCCGAAGCTTCGTATGGACGTTCCAACGGCTGGCTCACCTGCCTCACGTTCGATCCCGCTGCGTTCGGCGCGACCCGCGAGCAGGTCCGACTCCACCTGGAGACGCTCGATATCGAGTCCCGCCCGGTGTGGAAGCCGATGCACCTGCAGCCCGCGTTCGCGCAATGCCGCGTGCGCGGGGGCGACGTTGCGAAAGAGTTGTTCGAACGTGGGTTGTGCCTGCCCTCGGGATCGAACCTGACCGTCCGCGAACGAGAGGGCGTGGCCGATGCGGTCCGTGCGGTGTCGTCATCTGCGGGATAGCCGGCATCGTCGATTTCGCGGCAGCTCCGGGACAAGCGGAGCTCGAGCGTATGGCAACGGTCGTGGCTCACCGAGGGCCTGACGCTCACGGCACCTGGGTCGACGGCTCGGTGGGGCTCGGCCACCGGCGTCTCGCGATCCTCGATCTCTCGGCGCGCGGCAACCAACCGATGGCGAGCCAAGACGGCCGCTATGAGATCGTCTTCAACGGTGAGATCTACAATTTTCGCGCGCTCCGCTCCGCGCTCGAAGCCCGCGGCGAAACGTTCACGACGACTGGGGACACCGAGGTCGTCCTCTCAGCGTTCCGACGCGATGGCGTCGCGAGCTTTTCCACGCTCAATGGAATGTTTGCAATCGCGATCTGGGACCGTCACGAGGAGAGGCTCGTGCTCGCCCGGGACCGGTTCGGTCAAAAGCCGCTCTACCTCCATCGCCGGGCTCACGCACTGGTGTTCGGCTCCGAGATCAAGAGCATCCTCGCGACAGGCCGCAGCCCACGCGAGCTCGACTGGGCCGGGCTGCACGAATTCTGCTGGTTCGGCGCGACCCTCGGCGCACGCACGCTTTTCGGTCAGATCGAGAAGCTGCTTCCCGGTCACCACCTCTCGTTCGACCGGAGCGGCGCTACCTCGGCTGCGTTCTGGTCGATCGAGAATGTTCGTACCCGGACCGACAGCGTCGAGGATGCAACCGCTCGTGTGCGCGACCTTCTCGACCGCGCGGTCGAGCGACATTTGGAGAGCGATGTCCCCGTGGGTGTGTTCCTGAGCGGAGGGATCGACTCGTCCGCGCTGGCACTGCTCGCCGCTCGGTATCGAGGCCCCGGCCTCGCGACGTATTCTGTGAGTTTCGACTTCGACCCGGGCGAGTTGGCCCGAGCGCGCGTCGTTGCGACACAAGCTCACGCGAATCACCACGAGCTGAACGTGCGAGGCACGGACATCGCCGAGGTTGTACGTACGCTCATCCACCACCATGATCAACCGTTCGGAGACGCGGCGAATATCCCGCTGTTCCTGCTCGCCAGACAGCTGGGCGGCGCGGTCAAGGTCGTGCTGCAAGGAGACGGTGGCGACGAGATCTTCGCCGGATATCGCCGCTACAACGTGCTTGGCTTCGCCCGCGCGTGGCAACTCGCCGCCAGGATCGCTCCTCTTCGTTTCCTGGCCGGGCGCCGATCCGGCCAGCGACTCGAACGATTCCTCCGTGCGATCGGGAGTCGCGACGCCGGCCGCCGGATGGCGTTGTTGCTCACAGAGGAGAGTGCGTCACGCTCGCCGGTTCGCCTACTCGGTGCGGCGGTCCGAGATCAAGTAGCCCGCACGGATCCGTTCGCCCGCTATGGCGAGTTCGACGCCCGGCTGCGCGACCTGGACGTCGTACAGCGCATGCTGCACACCGACGCTTCGATCTTGCTGCCCGATGTCTTCTGCGAGAAGGTCGACCGGGCGACCATGGCGCAGGGCCTGGAGGTACGGCTCCCCTTCCTCGACACCGAGCTCACTGACTACGTGCTGGGGTTGCCGTCGAACTACAAGGTTCATCGCCTACAGAAGAAGTGGCTGCTGCGACGGGCGCTGCGCGGGACCGTGCCTGACGAGATTCTCGATGCACCGAAGCGTGGATTCGGGGTGCCATACGGCGCGTGGCTGCGCGGGCCACTGAGGGCTTTGATGGAGGAGGCCTTGCTTCATGGCCGCAGTGCGCGTGAAGGGCTAGTCGACGTCGTCGCGTGTCGGCGCGCGATCGACGAGCACGTCGGCGGACGCCTCGATCACGGGTTCCTGCTCTACAAGATGCTAGAGCTAGCGCTGTGGGCGGAGGAATACCTGTGATGGGGCGGCCGCAGATCGCAATACTCGGTAGCTATCCGCCGCCTTTCGGAGGCACATCCAATCACGTGCAGCGGCTGTCCGGCCTACTTGCGATGCGCAAGGTCGCTCACGTGATCTACAACGGCGTGTCGGACAGCACCGACGGCAAGTACGTGGTGCCAGTCGCGAAGCATGCACACGCGTGGATGCTCCGGTACGCCCTGACGTCGACCGAGCGGCTCGCGTACATCTGCTCAGCGCGGCTAGAAGTGTGGATGCTCGGAGCGTTCATGGCGACGCGTCGAGGCAAGCGCGTGATCATACGGCTGCGAAACGTCGCCCTGTTCGACTACTTGCAGCGCCGACGAACGAGAGGGCTTGCTTCGTGGGCACTCCGCAATGTCAGCCGTGTCGTGGCCGTGAGCGAGGAGCTCGCGGCCGCGGCGAGATCCGCTGGCGTGCCGCCCGAGCGAATAATCCATCAGCCCGGGTTCTTGCCGCCGACGCCCCTCGCGCCAGGTGACGACGGTTTGTCGCTCGCCCAGCGCGCGTTCATCGCCCGCCATCGTCCGCTTATCGCCGCCAATGGCAAGGTCGACGCCTACAATGGAGTCGACCTGTATGGCCTCGATCACCTGGTCGAGATGGTCGGGCGGTTGAAGCCCCGCCATCCCAATCTCGGGCTCGTGATCTCGTTCTGGGACCATCTACGTGCCGACGAGCTGCGCCTGTCGGCGCTTCAGGCGCGAGCCCGAACTCTGGGGGTCGCCGAGAACGTGCTCTTCCACACCAGATCGTGGCCGTTCGTTCCTGTTCTCCACACTGCAGATCTGTTTATCCGCCCGACCGTCACCGATGGCGACGCGAACTCGGTCCGCGAGGCCCTGTACCTGGGTGTCCCGACGATCGCTAGCGACGTGGTCGTTCGCCCCGGTGGCACGAGCGTATTCCGCACCCGCGATCTCGATGACCTTGTCGCGAAGGCCGATGCGGTCCTCGGGAAGCCACCCGACAGAACGCCACACCCCGAGGTGGTAGACATGGAGCGCGTCGAGCGCTACCTCGAAACGCTGCAGCGCCTGTCGACGGAAGCATGACGCGACCACGATGAAGGCCGAACGCCCTACGTTCGAGTTCGGGGTCAACAACTTCGATCTCATCCGGCTGCTAGCCGCGTTTCAAGTGCTGCTCGTGCACGGAATCGAGCACCTCGACCTCGCCGTGGATGGCGAGATCGTCTCGATGCTGGAGTTGTTCCCGGGCGTGCCGATCTTCTTCGTGACCAGCGGGTACCTGATCAGCGCGTCACTCGAGCGCACTCCGAGCCTCGGCACATTCCTGCAGCACAGGTTTCTCCGCGTCTATCCCGCACTGTGGACATGTCTGCTCGTGTCGAGCGTAACTTTGTTGATCTTCTACCAAGAAGACATCGTAGATCGCAGCATGCTGGCGTGGCTTGTCGCTCAGTCGACTGTGGGTCAGTTCTACAGTCCCGACCTGCTACGTAGCTATGGCGTGGGTACGCTCAACGGGAGCCTGTGGACGATCCCCGTCGAGTTGCAGTTCTACGCGTTCTTGCCGTTGGGCTACCCACTACTGAGACGCGTCTTCTCGAAGAGCCTGCGCGCCGTCGTCGCGCTCGCCGTGCTCTTGGTCGCAAACGTCGCATACGTTCATGCCCAGTCTCGCGAAACGATGGCGGTCAAACTCGTCGGCGTCAGCTTGTTGCCTTACCTTTGCATGTTCCTCGTTGGCGTTTACCTGCAACAACACCGTGATTTGGTCGGGCGCTGGATGGCCGGGAAGTTTCTGCAGTGGCTCGCGCTGCTTCTGCTCTGCGCCGTAGGCGCGTGGCACCTTGGCTTCGACGCCACAGGAAACGATTTGAACCCGGTCTCAATACTGGCCCTGTGTGGTCTCACGCTGGCGAGCGCGTACACGTGTCCAAGGCTTTCAAGAAGGCTGCTAGGCGGCAACGACCTATCGTATGGCATCTACATCTATCACATGGTCATTATCAACATCTTCGTCCACACCGGCGCGGCCGATTCGGCGTTCGCGTTCCCCGCCGTTATCGCAGGAACGGTGTCAATCGCGGCGTTGTCGTGGGGCCTCATCGAGAGACCTGCGCTCGCGCGCAAGCGACCGTCGCGCGCGACCGAGTTTGGTGCCGCGCTACCTGAGCCCGACCGATAGCCCAAAGCCGGCCGCGAGGACCGCGAGCACGCTGAGCGACCAGCCCCGGAGCGGGCGATGTTTCACGAACACAAGCCTCAGGGCTGCGACCATCCCAGACGGACCGCACACGCTGAAGTGCTCGACCATGAACTCGGGCCACAGCAACACGGCGCCGCCGACGAGAAGGGCTGAGGCAACGCTTCCTATCGCCACCGTCTTCCAGTGAGCGGGTGGGCAGAAATAGATACAGATCGGATCCGAGAAGATGAACGCTGCCGCGGCGAACACCATCCCGAGCGGGAGCGGCGACTCGCCACCGTTGGTATCGAGTTGCCATCGAAACACGCCGTAGGCTGCGGCCGCGACCAGCGACAGGATCAGCGCACTAACCAACCAGCGGCGAAGGCCTTGTTCGTCGTCCTGCACCTCGCGCGCGGCAGTGATCCCCCGCGCCGCGATCGACTGGGATGCGATCCCGAGCGCGAGGACAACCGGCCAGAACAGCAACTGTTGACCGACCAACTCGGCGCCGAATGACTCGGTGCCGAGTTGCAGGCTGAGTGGATAGACCAGCGCAGTCGCGAAGCTCATCGACGAAACCGGTAGTGCCCTCCGCGCCACCGAGAACGCGTACCCCAACGCTCTGGATAGCCGCGCTCGACCTATCATTGCGAGCGTCGGCACTGCGCTCCCCAGTCCCACGACCACCGCAGCGATCTTCGCGTTGCCGATGATCGCGAAGCCGGTGGCAGCGAGAAGCACGACAACGGTGACGCCCATCAGGGGCACGAACTGATCTCGTGACTGCCACAACGGCCACGCGACCACCGCGGGCGCCCCGAGGATAGTGACCGCGGCGAACCCCGCGCTGAATGCGCCCCGGTCTGGGCCGAGTCCGAGTAACACCTCAAACGCGAACGTGAGCAAGTACGCCACGAGTGCCATCACCACCAGCGAGGCCACGATCAGCGCGCGACCACCCGGCGTCCGCATCGCGCCTCGCCTCAGGATCAGCACCGGAGCCAGCGCGTTGGCCACCAGTGAGACGGCGGCGGACCCGCGCGTCGTCGTGGTCAAGTAGTCCGTGAGTGCCGCGGTGCCCGCCATGGCAGCCACCAGCCACTGAGTCAGGACCGACCAGACCCGCGGCAGCAGGACCGCGGCGGCGGTCCCCACTCCACCATGCAAGATCTTGTGCAATCGAGACGGGACGTGGCTCACCGAAACCTCAAGCGTCTCCCGGTCGTACGAAGAACCGCGCACGGCTGCCGGTGAGCAGGTGACAGATCTTGATGACGATCAGCATCACGACGCTCACCGCGAGTTGTTTCGGCAGACTCTCGAGCGCGACCCGATTGACGCGGGCGATCGCGATCATGAAGTCCGCGGTCATCGCGAGGGCGAGCGAGAACGGCAGGGTCGAGAGAATCACGCTCTCGAAGAATAGGATGAATAGGAACAGGCCGATTCCGGACATCACGCCGCCGAGTTCCTGAAAGTTGCAGTAAGACTCGGCCGAGAGCGATAGACCGAACGCACCCCCGCGATGCCAAACGTCCGGATAGTAGGTCTCGGTGTAACGACCGGAGAGCGAGCGTGGCTCGTTGAGTCCGAACGGTCGCAGCATGAAAGCCGGCGGGGCCTGGATGACCGCCCATCCTACGTACTTCCCGAACATGAAGCCGTCGCCGAACGATCTCATGACGTGATCGGCGATCGGCGCCATGGACACCATCTCGCTGTTCGCCGCAAGTTGCTCGAGGTTGTCGCCGATGTCGACGGCCTCGATCTCCTTCAGGCTGGGTTCGTTGATGTGGAACGTCGCGCGCGCCTTGCCGATCAGATCGAACACAGGGAGCAGCGCGAACACCGAGAGTCCGGCGACCAACACGACCTTTAGGGTAAGACGCCGCAGGACGAGCGCGCTGACCGCGGGCATCAGTAGCGCCCACACCAGGCGGGTCCGCGCTCCGAAGATGAACACGCAGAGAATCCCGTACGCCGCGAACACGACGAGCCCGATCAGCCACCACTTGCGCCGATCATTCCTACTGAGGAGTCGCTCGGTCAGGATCGCCATCCCAACGATCGCCAGCAACTCGAACCCAAGTAGAGGGATCGTCATGTCACTGCGCTGCTCCACTTCGCGAGTTCCGTACTGCATGGACATATATCGAGCCAGGCCCGGCAGTGAGGCCCCGATCCACAACAAGCTGGCCGCGAACAGCGAGACTGTGAACCTCCAGTCGAGCACGGTTACGCGAGACGACTCCAGTCGGTCGACGACCACCCACCAGCTCTTCCACCTCGTCAGCGCCCGCGCCAGATGGAACGTCCCGATGGCTGAGGCCACGAGCGCCTGTTGCAGCGGCATGCTCGGAACCGGCGCCCGTTCGGTGTAGACCAGATAGAACAGGCCGGGCATCCCGTAATAGAAGATCGCGGCGAAGATGAACGCGAAGTCCAGCAGCGGCGGGATGGGCCACCGCCCAACGACGAGGAGCCGGAGCGACCAGGCACACGTGACGAAAAATACCGACGTGGTGATCAGCAGCGACGGACCAAGGAACGCGAACGTGACATTCACTAGCAACAGGATCAGGAGCCCGCGGATCGGCGTGCCTCGCACCGCCGGTCGTTGCAACTGCGAGGCGGGAGGACGCATTTCCAGGGAGGCCGGTGCGGCTAGGTCCCGGGCGATCCTAACATGTGTCGGTTCGGCCGCCTCCGCCGCGAGCTGCGCCGCGTGAAGGCCAGCGGGCTCGCGGGGGCTCGAATCGTGGTCGCCGTCACCTCGCCGGCGAGCGCGGACTTTTACGCCGGCCAGCTCGCGGCGCTCTGCGCGGCCGGCGCCGATGTGTCGTTTCTCGCAAGCCCTTCTGATGCGGTGGCACGGCAGTGTGAGGACGAAGGCGCACGGTATGTGCCGATCGACATGGAGCGCGCGCTGTCACCGTTGCGCGACGCGCGAGCGCTGGCGCAGATCTCGGCCGCGATCGCACGCTTGCGGCCGGACCTCGTCAACGCGGGGACGCCCAAGGCCGGGCTACTCGGGATGATCGCCGCGGCCGGGCTCCGCGTGCCGGTGCGTGTCCACACCTTGCACGGTCTCCGCTACGAGGCATCGAGCGGCGTGCGGCGCCGCGCGATCTGGATGGCGCAGCGCGCGAGCTGTGCGGCGGCCACCCACGTCGTCTGCGTCAGCCGCTCGCTCCGCGAGCGCGCGATCGCCACCCACCTCTTAGGTGTTGGAGAGGGGTCGGTGATCGGCGACGGCACCGTCAATGGAGTAGACAGCGAGCGCCTGCGCCGCAGCGCCAGCGTGCTCGAGAGCGGCCGCGCGTTGCGCTTGAGGCTCGACGTCGCTGACGACGCGTTGGTCGTCGGCTACCTAGGGAGGCTGGCTGGCGACAAGGGCATTCGAGAGCTCGCCAAGGCATGGAGAGGTGTACGAGGCGCTGGGCGGCGGTTGCTCGTGGCCGGAGAGCACGATGACACCGACCCACCCGACCCGAGTGACCTCGCAGTGCTCGAGGCCGCGTCGGACGTCTCGTTCATCGGGCAACTAGCTGATCCCGCGAGCTTCCTGGCTGCGATCGACGTGCTGGTCTTGCCGACCCGCCGCGAAGGATTTCCGACCGTCGTACTCGAGGCCGCGGCGATGGAACGTCCCGTGGTCGCGACGCGCGCGACCGGCTGCGTCGACGCCGTCATCGACGAGGTTACCGGACTGCTGGTCCCGATCGGGGATGCGGCCGCCATCACGGCGGCTCTCGAGCGATACCTCGGAGACGCTGCGCTCCGGGCACGTCACGGCGAGGCGGGACGTGCCCGCGTCCTGGAGCGATTCACCCGAGAAAGGGTGCAGGGGGCGGTTGTCGAATTCTATCAACAGCTCCTAGCGTGAGCTGGTGATACGCTGAAGCGTCCGGTGCTGGGCTCGTTCTCCACACGGCGTGTCCGAGGGGGCATCCTGTTCATGGCCGGCATGCTGCTGGCGGGGGATGCAAGCGCCGATTGGCCATCCGCGCGCCACGATCAGCACCGCACCGGCGCGGCGACCGGGATCAGCGACATCATCACGCCGGGTGCGTACTGGCGAACCTACCTCGGCGGGCGGCTTGGACTGGCCGAGGCGATGCCGCTCCTGGTCTCGGGCGAGACCGCGACCGCCTTCGTCACCTCGGGTCGGGTTGTCGTCACCCGGCCCAACGGGGTCCCGATCTGGTCGTCGAACAACCTGTCGGTCATCTCATTGGTTGCTCGAGTCGACCTCAACGGCGACGGTGCGCTTGAGATCGTGGCGCAGTCGAGCTCGCAGGTGTTCGCGTTCGATCTCGCGACCGGCGAACTCCAATGGTCCGAGCCGTTCGGCGAGATGGGCACGCTCGGAGCGGTCCGCGCGACCGACATCGACGGCGACGGACTCGCCGACGTGCTCGTCGAGGAGTGCACGTGCTGTCGCCTCAATAGCGGCGACACTGGGTACGTCTACAGTTTCGCCGAGGGCTTCTCAACCCCGCAACGAGTATGGCGTCTGCCCTCGGCGTTCTGTGGCGGAGGCGCGTCCCTGTTGGTCGACGACATCGATGGCGATGGGGATCGCGACGTCGTGCTCGGTGGATGGTCCGAACTCCAGATTCTAGACGGAGCGACCGGCGTTGTCGTCGCTACGACCCCTTCGCTCGGAACCTGGATCGGCCGCTCGTGGTGCGACAGCGTGGATCTCGATGAGGTTCCAGGGAAGGAGCTGGTCTGCGTGCACGGGACGGAGCTCGAGGCCGCCGGCGCTGGGCATCGCATGTTCGCGCTCGGCTTCCGGACCGGGCCGGCTCGGCTCGAGGTCCTTTGGAGTACCGACGTCGGTGATCGTGACGAAGCGATCGCGATCGGCGCCGACTTTCTGCGAGATCTCGATGGCGACGGCACCATCGAGGCGACCGTGACCGGCACTCTGGCATCCGGTCTTCCCCAGACCCAGATCGTCGACGCTCACACCGGCGAGATGCTGGCCGCTCTGAACGGCGAGGTGGTCGTTGGCAACGCCACGCTGACCAGCCGCTCCGTGATAATCACGCGCGCCGAGGATCGGGTGAGCGCTTGGACGTTCCAGCGCGGCTCGACGCCGTTGACGATGGAGTGGAGGATCGAGAACCGGCGGGCCCTCGTCACGCGCGACTGGGCCCTCTCCGGAGGCCGGCCGCTTTCGAGCAAAGTCCTCCTCGCCGACGTCGATACTGATGGTGAGCGTGACCTCCTGACGGTCAACACCAAGCTTCCGTGGGAGATGCCAGTCCACTCCTTGGTCTCGCCGACCGGCGCCACCGCGGGAACCTTCGTCGCTGCCATCGGGGCAGAGGTGCTGGCCGGGTGGGGACCGGATGCCGAGCTGCTCACGATCTCCACGAGCGATGGCCGCCTCACCACCATGAGGACGACGCTCGAGCTTGTCGGCTCGATCCGCGCGGGCGGCTACTACGCTAGCGGCGCGTGGGGAGACCTCGCAGCGGCGCCAGTCACAGCCGATCTCGACGGAGACGAGGTGGATGAGATCCTGATCTCGGACAGCCGGAGAACGCTACTCGCTCTCGACGCGCGGAGCGGCACAAACGCGGCGCCGCCGATCCGGCGCTGGGAGCGCACCGGATCTCGAGCCCCCTCGATCGTTATGGGACTGGGGACCGGCGGCACGCCGGGGGTGGCGTGCCGCCGCTCCACACCCGACGCGACCCCGCCGGTGGAGATGGTCAGCGCCGTTGAGCTCGACGGCTCGACGCGATGGGAGGTGCCCGTCGGCACGCAGATCTTCAACGATGTCCTCGCAGGAGATCTCGACGGGGACCCGGTGCCGGATCTCGTTGTCCAGTGGGGTGAGGCGGATGATACCGCGGTGCGCACCAGCGCCCTGGCCGGCAGCGACGGACACACCTTGTGGACGACCGTCACCCAGGCGGGCGAGACGCGATTTCCGTCGGGCGCAGCGTTGACCGACTGGGACGCTGACGGAGTCGACGACGTGGTGTTCCACCACTACGGAACCCGAGTGCTGTCAGGGAGCGACGGCTCGCAGATCGCATTCGGGGGCCCGACGCTGGTGCATTACTTCATGCCAACCATCGTGGAGGTCACCGGAGAAGGCCGGCCCGAGGTGACGCTTCACGGCGGTTTTCATCCGAGCGAGACGCTCACCTCGGATCTGGGCGGAACGGTTTGGGCGTCTAGCGACGACGATCGACCCTACCCGTACGCAGCGGTCACGACATGTCCCGTTGGGCCGGTCCTCGTCGGTAGCTCGCTTGCTCACTCGGCGCGGCTCAAGGTCACCCTACAAGCCGGGACGCCGGGGGCCTGGCAGAGCGTGGTGCTCGCGGGCGGGTCACTCTACCTCGACGAGGCTGCCGCGACGGCGGCTGGTGCGCCACTCACTAGCCAGCTCACCTCCATCCACATCCACAGCAACCTGACCGGGCACGGACGCCCCTCGGCCGTGGTCGGGTCCAGCGACGGCTGGCTGTACTCGATCGACCCGTGCACGTTGACGCTCGACTTCGCGATGCCGTTCGACGTCCCTGTCGGAGCGGTGGCGTTTGGCGACGGCGACGGCGATGGCCTGGACGAGATTTTTGTCTCGACGGCGGACGGCTTCCTTCACGGAGTCAAGCAGGCGCCGCTGCGCGGTCCCTCAGGAGTTCGTGACGTCGACCCCGCGGGTGGAAGCGACCAGGACGTCGACGAGATCGATACGCGCGGTTCGTTGTCGGCGGCGTGGGACGAGGTCGACGGAGCGATCGGCTACGAGGTCACCGTAGCGCTCGCGGAGGGCGGGATCATCATCGAGCCCGCGTGGCAGCTTGTCGATTCAACGTTCGTGACGTTCGCTGACTTGCCGCTCGACGAGGGCGTCCGGTACGTTTTCTCGGTTCGTGCGCTCTCAGACGCGGGCCCATCCCCCGACACCCTGTCTGATGGCGTCCTCGTTCACCTCATCGAGGATCCTGCCCGCGACGGGGGAGCGGGACCCGATGCCAACGGCCCTGGAGCCGAGCAACCGGGTGGCTGCTGCCAGGTCAGGGACCCGCGGGATCACGGCGGGGTCGCCGTCCTCACGCTTATGGTCCTCGTGATGCTCAGAGCGCGGCGCGGACGCCGGCGGTGACTTCGTGCCGCGTGTAGCTCGGGTCGTCGCCGAACGAGATCGACATGTAGTCGGTCTGGTCGACCTCGGTCCGGTAGTTCACGACGACGCCCACCCAGTCCTTGAGCACATACGTCCCGCCCGCGCCGATCGAGAACAGCAGGTCGTTGCGCGAAGAGGCGCCGATCTGCGTTGAGATCCCACGGTAGGCGCGGAACCGCACATCGCCGGTGACGTTCCCGATGATCCGGGCGCCGAACTGGTGATCGACGCGTGCCGTGATCGCGTGGTCCGTGAAGTAGTCCGCGTTGACCGAGTCGTGATGGTCCCAGTCGTAACCGACCGTGAACCGTCCGGTGGGCATGTACCGGTAGCCGAGCTCGACGCCGAGCACGGGACGGTTGTAGCCATCACCGCCGGAGTAGCTCGCGTAACCCCACCCGACGTGAGCCTTCACGGTGAACATCTCGGTGATGGCAGTGGCGAGACCCACTCCGCCGCGGATCGGCATCGCGCTGCGCTTGTACTCGGTCCCGTTGAGCGAGTCCGACGCGAATCCGCCGATGAAGCCCAGGTTGAAGTCGGCGTAGAACTTCGTGAACGGCGCCCACTGCCAATCGCCTCGCGCGCGTAGCGAGTTGATCATCCGGTTCGCGAACTGCGAGTCCGGGTCCTCGAAGTAGTCGATCTGGTTGTCCCAACCGAGAGACACGCCGATCTGACGCCCACCGGGTTGGTACGTGACGGCCAGACCGAGATTGTTGGCGATCCGGTTGTTACCGTCGACCCCCTCGTAGTTGGTTGGCCGCGTATCGCGGACGAAGTGCTCGTCGGCGTTGAACTTGAACCGGCCCTGCGGCGAGACCACGAGGTGCCCGTTCAGGTTGGCGCCGAGAGTGCGCTGCGCACGAACGTACGAGTCCGGCGCGAGGTACTCGGAGTATTCGAGCCGACCGCCCGCGCGATACTCGAGCTTGGGGGCTGCGGGGGCCGCAGGCGCTTCCTCGTTAGGATCGAGCAATGGATCCATCTCCGGCTCCGGCTCGATCTGCTTGGAGGCGACGGAGGCCTCGGCGATCAAGCGCAGGATGCCGGCCGTGTACGGGTTCGACGAGGATTCCTCGTAGAACACGTTGTTGATCATGCCGACCTCGGCGCCGAGCACCGGATGGATGACCGTACCCTCGCCGACGGGGTAGCCAGCACCCTCGACCACGTTGTTCTCCGGCGCGCTCTGCGCGTGCGCAGCGCCAGCGGTCACACCAAGAATCGAGAAGGCCGCCCCGGCGAGCAAGCCCGGGATCGTCGAACGATTGCGGGTCATGGCGTTACTGGCTGCCGAACGGGGTGGCCGTGGCGGCGCGCTCGAAGAGGCGGGCGTTGGTGACGGAGAACGGGTCCTCGCCGTCGTCAGTGGGATCGTCGGGCATCGGCGGGCCGTCGACGTCGATCTGTGTCGGGCCGACGAAGACGATCTCCTCGCCGATGCAGCCCTCGGCGTTGTCGCGCTCGGCGAGGGTCCGCTCGTGAGCGAGCTTGACCTGACCGTACTGATGGACCTGGCTGGGCGAGTCTCCGCCGGCGATGGCCTCGGTCAGCTCGACCTTCGCGTCGTCGGCGATGTTGAGCAGCTGCTTGACCGCGAGGAGTTTCTCGTTGACGCAGTTGAGCTTGATGACGTCCTTGGCCTTGCGAGCGGAGCCCTGCAGCGTGAGCACGCGGACGTGCATGCCGCCCATCTCCTCGATGAGGCGCTCGGACTCGGTGACCATCTCGCGGGGCGAGAGCTTGGCCTCGGTCGAGCCAGAAGCCGTCACCTCGGGAAGATCTTCGCTCTCGCCGCCAGCCGGCTGGGCGTACAGCAACCCACCACCCGCGAGGGCGAGGATGAGAGCTGCGATGGCCGCTTTGTTGTGTCGCATGAGGTTGCTCGGCCTTTGGACGGCGAAGAGGGCTGGATGTTAGCCAGCGATAGACCCTGGGTCAACCCGACGAAACCCCTGAGGTTGTATCGGTGTGACGCGTGTCGTGATGCCAGCTTTGACGCCGCTGCGAGCGCCGGCGTTCAGGGCTCGTGCGCGCGGCGTGCGTGGATCACGCCGTCGGCCACGGCCCGACCCAGCGCCCACAGCTGGCGGGGCCCCTCCACGAGCAGGGTCTTGCGGGCGACCTGGATGGCGCGGTGCGGCATATCTCCGCGCAAGATCTCGTCTTTCTGCGGTGTCCACCACGGTGGTGGGGGGCCGCTGGCGATCAGGTGGTCGACCACGGCAACGCACAGCTTGAGCACCCGCTCGAACTGCCACTCCCGGGCCCGTGCCATTGCGGTCACAGGATCGACCCGCGCGAGCAGCCGCCCGGCGTCCACGAACGACCGGAGCGGGGCGATCAGGTCGCTGCGCGCCAGGTTCGCGACGTGGAGGAGGAGCTCGTCCACCGGGTCGAGCACGAGCGCGCCTGGAACCCACGCGCTGGGCCGGCCCCGCGCCCAGACACCTACGTGATCGATCGCGACGCGCCCGAGCTGCGTGGGGCTGCGGTGCAGGTCGATCGCGCCGCCAGCCACGCGCTTGAGCGTGACCGCGTGATGGCGCGGTGATCGCTGCACGCCCGGCCCCGCGTGCGCGTAGCCCCGCTCGACGAGGAGCCTCGCCGCCTGGGGGTGATCGGCGCGGGGGACGAGGAGGTCGACGTCGGTCATCGGGCGCTCACCCGGATCGGCGTACAGCCAGCCCGCGTAGCTGATGCCCTTCATCAGGGCGACCGGCACGCCGTGGGCCGCGAGCACCTCGGCCGCCTCGATCGCGAACCCGCGCTGCTGCTCGGCACGGATCGACGCGACCACGTAGTCGTTCCGGAATTCGGCCAGGCCGTGGGTGTAGGCCATGGGCCCGAGCCCGTGTTTGCGCACCAGCTCGACGGGGGGGGCCTCCGAAGCGGGTTCGCCGGCCGCCAGCGCCGTGCCGAGCGCGGCCAGCGCTGATAGCTCCGCCGGGCTCCACAACACGCCCCCATGATGACCGAACAGCGACGGGTGATGCTACATCTCACCCGCCGATGCCCCGCTACCGCCGCAACATGAACACCGCAGGGCGAATCATCGACGGCCTGGCGTTCGTGGTCACGCCCGACGACAACAAGCTCCACACCCTCAACGCCGCGGCGACCCGATTGTGGGAGATCTCGCAGCGAGGGCTCGACGTCGACTCCGCCACCAAGGCGCTCGTCGAGACCTACGAGATCGACGACGCGACCGCGCGCACCGACGCGCAGGCGTGTCTCGACGATTTGCTCGCCAGAAAGATCTTGGTCCTCGAATGATCGCTCTCCGCGTCGCTGGTATCGAGCTCACCCTGAGCTCGGAGTTCGACGGTCCGCTCGGCGGCCTGCCGGAGACCTACGCCGTGGCGGTCATCCCCTCCGCGGCGAAGCCCCGGCTGGTGATCGACCTGGTCCGCGCACCCGATCGCAACGGCGTGGCGACCGCGCCGGATCATCCGCGGTTCCACGCGCACCGCGACGGCGACGTGCTCGTGGTCGAGCGCCCGGACTGCCTCGGGCGGATCGACGTCAGCGCCTCGCCGGTCCGCGCGCGGTTCGAGATCTCCGACGATCCGTACGCGCTCGAGGCGTGCGTGCGGGTCGCGCTGTCGGTCGCGCTGCCCCGGCACGGCGCGCTGATCCTCCACTCGTCCGCCATCCAGTGGGACGACCGCGCCCACGTGTTCGCCGGCGTCAGCGGCGCCGGCAAGTCGACGATCGCCTCGCTGCTGTCCTCGAGCTTCGACGGCTGCGACCGGCTCGCCGACGAGCTGACCGTGCTCGCGCGAACGTCCGAGGGCTGGCGGCTCCACGTCCCGCCGTTCCTGGGGATCTCGGATCTGCCGCGCGGCAAGGTCACGCCGATCGCGGCGATCCACCTGATCGAGCAGGCGTCGGCGCCCCGGCGCAAGGCGCTGCCGAAGGCCGACGCGGCCCGCGAGCTGCTCCGCCACGTCGTGGTCTACGCCGCCGAGCCGGCCACCGCGGCCGTGGTGCTCGACCTGGTCGCCCAGCTGGTCGCGGAAGTCCCCTGCGATCGCCTGGAGTTCGCCCAGGATGCCTCCGTGGGCTGGGTGCTCGGCATCACTTGAACGCTGAGGGGCCGGCGACGCACTATGCTCTGACCTCGCGATGCCGTCCCCCCACTCAGGAGCCGCCGATCTGCTCGCCGCTCGCGCGCAGAAGGCGCGCGTGCCCACGATGGCGACCCTCCGGGTCACCGATCGGTGCAACTACGAGTGCGCCCACTGCTACCAGGAGCACGAGCGCAAGCCGGAGCTGAGCTTCGACGAGCTGGTCCGGATCATGGGCGAGCTCGCCGACGCCGGCGTGCTGTTCCTCATGTTCATGGGCGGCGAGGTGTTCATGCGCCGCGACGCCGACGAGCTGCTGCGCGTCGCGCACGAGCTCGGGTTCGCGATCCGGCTCAAGTCGACGGGCCACCACATCACCGACAAACGCGCCGACTTCCTGCAGACGCTGCGGCCGCTCGAGGTCGACCTCTCGCTGTACGGCGCGAACCGTCACGCCCACGAGGAGATCACGCGCCAGGAGACCTCGTTCGAGCGCACGGTCGCGGCGGCGCGCCGGCTGATCGCCCGCAAGATCCCGGTGGTCCTGAAGTGCCCGATGATGAACAGCAACGCCGGCGAGGTCGCGGCGCTCGAGGCGCTGGCGGCCGAGCTGGGCGCCGAGGTCAGCTTCGATCCCAAGATCCTCGCGCGCGAGGACGCCGACCTCGCGCCGACGTCGCTGCGGATGACCGGCGTGACCCTGCGCGCGTTCTACGGCGGCGCGATGGGCGCGCACCTCGAGCGCGAGTACGCGGGCGCGGAGGTCCAGAAGCTGAACGACCTCGGCACGCACCTGTGCGGCGCGGGCTCGCGCGGGATCTCGATCGACGCCCAGGGCCTGGTGTGGCCGTGCAACATCCTGCCGGTCCCCGCGGGCGATCTGCGCAAGCAGAGCTTTCGCGACATCTGGCACGGGGACGCGCTCGACGAGGTCCGCAACCTCACCTGGGCGAAGCTGTCCGAGTGCAACGTGTGCGAGCTCCGGCCGTACTGCACGCGCTGCCACGCGATGGCGATGGTCGAGCACGGCACGATGTACGGGCCGTCGCTCGAGGCGTGCCGCCACGCGGTCGTCGTGCGCGACACGCTCCGGGAGCGCGGTGTGATCCCGGCCACCGAGACGGCGATGCCGCCGACGTGGAGCCGGATCGACGCCGACGGCCAGCACGAGGCCCACGACAAGCGCAGGCCGCGCTTGCTACGTGTGCTTCCCACCATCTGATAGCATCGAGGCGCCATGGGGAACGCGAAGCTGCTGCCCGCGATCGGTGTGTTCTTGCTCGCCGCCGCGACCGGCTGCGGTGACGGACCGATCTGCCAGTCCGAGGTGCTGCTGCTGATCCAGACGCCGCAAGGCGCGGTGCTGGCGGACAGCAACGACGACATGGACGGCGTCCAGACGGACGTCCGCGTCCGCTCGACGCTGGGCGAGGGCGTCGACGTGACGCTCGTCGTCGTCGACGAGGACGACGGCGAGGTATACACGGACAGCGCAACGACCGACGAGGACGGCGACGTCACGTTCGAGGACGTCGACCTGCCCGACGGCGCGGCCACGATCCGCGTGTCCGCCGAGGACGGCGATTGCGGCAGCGACGAGGACGAGGTCGTGCTCGACGTGGCCGCGGGCCGC
>Ga0163144_10011479_pt1 | contig 18730 bp, 19 predicted proteins | sample OliLak19BULKMAT1_FD_123175 | JGI IMG/M metagenome (GOLD analysis project Ga0163144, IMG submission 123175) | Freshwater microbial mat bacterial communities from Lake Vanda, McMurdo Dry Valleys, Antarctica - Oligotrophic Lake LV.19.BULKMAT1 | ecosystem: Environmental > Aquatic > Freshwater >... | reverse complement strand
TTCATGTCGATGCCATGCGCGCATGGCAGTGACGATAGCATAAGCGAACACGTTTTCTTGTGGTGTGGAGCCTTCGGGCTTCTGGTCGTTGAATGGGGAAGCAAAGCTTGAGCAAAGCCACTTGCGATTTTGCTTCCCCTCACACCGCCAATCTGGATACCGAGCTTTGGGAGCCTTGCGCATCGGATCTCAAGACCTATCGGCATTTTGATGCGATTATGTCTCGAGAAGCGATCAAGAGCCTCGTCCGCAATCCAAGCGCCGTTGCCAAGCATGCGTTCCGACCACTTCTCCACTTCGAGAAGCGGTGGAGGAGAGCGCCCAAGCAAGGCGTAAAGCGGTCTGAAAAGGTGCGCCCGATTCGGTATGCCTGTCGAAAGGACGCCTATATTTACAAGCACTACCGAGGCCTGCTTTCTGATCGCTATGAAAGACGCCTCCTTGAGTCAGGCCTGCACAAATGTGTCCTCGCTTACAGACGAATTCCGGTCGCCCAGGGAGCGCACGCATGCAAATCGAATATTCAGTTTGCTGATGAAGCCTTCAGGTGCATTGAAAGGCTCGGCAAATGCAGCGCTGTGGCAATGGACATTTCGGACTATTTCGGTTCAATCAACCATGAGCGCTTGAGGCAGGTATGGGCAGATTTGCTGGATGCCTCTGCGCTTCCAGCTGATCACGAAGCAGTTTTCAGATCGGTGACACGCTACAGGTATGTTGACTTGAACAACGCCTTTGTTGCCCTGGGTTACTCGGCACCCGACAGCGACGGTACACTTCGGTTCCTCAGGCACCCGTCCAAAATCCCACTCCAGCTTTGCACGCCTCAGGAGTTTCGAGAGAAAATTGTGGCGGCAGACTTGGTTCAGAAGCACGAGGAGCCCTTCGGAATTCCTCAAGGCACACCCATCTCCGACCTGCTTGCCAATGCCTACCTGTTTGAATTCGATTTAGCGATGACTGCCTACGCATCCGAAAGGGGTGGGCACTACTTCCGATATTCCGACGACATTCCGCATAATATATCCCCAACGCGCATGCTACGTATGGCGCAGGCCCTCTGCTTCGCCGCGTGAACGTACAAAGTCGAGCTTAAGACGCGCGTTTAAAATGCAAGCGGCTGTCTTGGACAAGCTGCGGCTTCCCGATCCAGTAGCCCTGGATTTCGTCGGCGCCCAGGGAAGCAACCTTGAGAGCGGCTTCCTCGGTCTCTATACCTTCGACGCAGCAAACGAGATTCAGCTGGTTGGCGAGGCGGATACTGGCGTGCAGGATTGAATCCGACCGATCAGTCCACTCCGACCGCTGCCTGAAGGATTTGTCGATCTTGATCTTGTCGAGAGGGAGCTTGTCGAGGATCGAGAGGGACGAATAGCCCGTACCGAAATCATCCAGAGCAATCAACATCCCGGCCCGCCGGGCTTTCTCGAGCACCTGAATGTTCGACTCGATATTGCGGTAGGCGACCTGTTCCGTGATTTCCAGAATAATACAGGACGGATGCACTGCGTGCCCTTTCAGGACGTTGAGGAAATGGTCCAGGAAATCAGGCGCCTGGAGCTGGGCAGGTGAGATATTCACGGACAGGCGCAGTGGATTAAGCGCGGCGCCTTTGAGCGTCTCATCGAGTGACTTCCAGAGCAGATCGTTCAACAGACCCAGCCGCTCTGCAATCGGAATGAACTCTGCGGGCTCAGGCGTCTCAAGAAAATCGCACTGTGTCCAGCGCGACAAGAGTTCGTATCCCACGACCTCCCGCGTCGTTGCGTCTGCGATGGGCTGGAGCGCCGCGCGGATGTCGCCGCGAATGAGCGCAGACCGGAACTCGATTTCCTGCGATTGGGTGTCGAGCGCAGCGCCGTCAATGTCAGGGTTGAAACAGACCCAGCCCGCGTGGTGGGCTTTCGCTCGCCTCATAGCTGTGTCGGCGGCCTTGAGCAGCGCCGAAAGCGTCGGTGCGTCCTTGATATTGGTTGCATAGCCAATCGACGTGCCGACAGAAAGGACCTTCGCTTCCCACTCCATGTCCTGGGTCAGGCTGTGGTGTAGACTGGCCATGGCAGAATTCAATTCAGTTTCCGACAGGCCCAGGTCGAGGGCCACGGCAAATTCGTCGCCGCCCATGCGCGCGGCGGCGCGTACACCCGGATAGTCTTTCAGCCGGTCAGCAACATGTTTGAGAACGGCGTCGCCGGCGGCGTGGCCATACTGGTCATTCAGGGGTTTGAACCTGTCCAGATCAAGGAAGGCGACCACGAAGGGGGCTTCGCTGGCCCAGCACGAATTCAGGGTCTCCATAAAGGCCCGGCGGTTCATCAGGCCCGTCAGCGAGTCGGTTGACGCGAGCCGTTCCTTGTCAGCTATCAAGCAGATCAGCTCATCATCCGTGTTCTGTCTGACCCAGGCCAGCAATGCGAGGAGCCCGAACATGAAGCCGGACAAAACCGCAAAGGAAAAACCGACCGGATCAAACCCGTCGGCGGCGCCGCCGAGAGCGACTGCCCCATGCTGAAAGTAGAAGTAAACCAGAACCGACTGCACAGGCGCCAGCACCGCCAGAAGACGGTAGTCGAGCGCCAGGCATATGAATATCGGACAGAACACGACAAGCGGCAGCCTGATGGAATTCAATTGGCCCGCATAGAATAGCGCGAAGCTGGAAGACCAGAAGATCGCAAACAGTAAGAGCAGGCCGGAGTAGAAAACCAGCCGGACTTGATAGTCACGAATGCTTGCGAGCGAAATGGTGCCAAGAACGAGAACGTAAGCGGCGGTTTCCAAAGCAGTTTGCGTCGTGACTTCACCGAGCATGGCAGCCAGGGCAAACACACTTGCGACAATGACGAGGCCCGCAGTGCCGATTCTCAGCGCAATGCGCCGGAAGCGAAGTTCCAGGTGATCCGCGCACTGAACGGTGTTGGGGTGCCTGCCATACATCTCGGGACACTACCGCAATATGGCGAAAATAAACGAAAGCTCAGTTCGGCATTTTGCAGTTGATCCGCAAGCTTTCCTTAAGTGTTCAGCCCAGGAAATTTGCGACCGGTTTTCGGGAAACCGCCGCGGCAATCCGAAATCCAGGACCACTGTTGGGAGTCGTGTCGCCTTCTTGGTCCAAGTGCCCGGGGAAACGATGATCCATCAACCCGGAACCGGGGCCAAATGTAAGTTTATTTACGGGCAGTCGGAAACGCGTCTGGCTTCGATTGGACCGCGCTGGAAAACCCGGAGGCTATTTAGCTGGGGTCCTGCAGGGCAGGTGGTTTCCTTCAGCGATGCACTATCATTGGTTCAGGCTTCCGCCGCAGGAATGGTCCTGACCGGCTGTTTAGGGCCAGATAGCTCCGATCGCCATCGTCGATGACCGGCAGGGTCAACTCGATCGTGTCATTCGGCCGTCTCACCGCCACCAGGCTGGAGATCGCCGATAGCGGTCGTTACCAGTCTGATCCCCTTGCTAAAATTTAGGGAAGAAGGCGTCCACATATCGAGGGGCTATTTACTCCTCATACGCGCGCCTACGATTTGCTGAGGACAACAAGTCAGCCCCGGTACTTGCCAAAGAGGTCCACAAGTTCAGAAAACTTCTGTCTCTGGCTCTCGGCATTGCCGTCCTGGATGGCTTCTTCCACACAGTGCGCGGCGTGGTTCTTCAGGAGTTCGTCTTCGACCTTCCCGAGCGCCGCCTTGATCGCCTGAACCTGCGTCAGGATGTCGATACAGTAGCGGCCTTCCTCGACCATGCCGGCGACGCCGCGCACCTGGCCTTCGATTCTCCTGAGCCGGGTAACGACAGATTTAGGCTGCGACTGATGCATTTGACATATACCTCTATGGGGTATAGATAATCGCTCAGTCTCAGTTGGTCAACGCTCGATGATGGGTTCGTTTCGCAGCGCGATTATTGCCCTTACTCTGCTCGTTCTGGGCGGCGGGCACGCAGCGTGTGCCTGCGCAGCGGTCGCAGGCGCGCTGGCGCCACCAGAAATTGCCGTTTCCGTTCCTTCAGTGCACAGCCACCACGCGGCTGCAAATGATCCGTCACAGGACCAGCACTGCAATAAGGGCTCTGAAGTTCCGGATCATGACTGCACCCATTGTGTGACCGTTGCGCTGCCTGCTGACGGATCGCTGAAGGCGGTCAGTGCCTTTCCTGCAGACGTCGCAGTCCTCCCGCCGGTTCCGGGCCTGAAATCAGGCAGCCTGTTCAGGCTCGCCGACCTGAATACAGAACCAGACACAGGGCCTCCCCGACCTCGATCGTCTCCCGTCACATTGAAAGTTCGCCTGCAGATTTGATCCTGTGATGAATCCTGCGCGCGCCACTCCGGCTGCGCAGATTGTTTCATCCATCCCAAGCGTGTGCGCCTTTGCGCCCGCTTCCCGGCCGATCAATTACAGGACGACGTTCCAATGAAACTCACTCACTCAATTCTCGCCGCTGCCGTTGTGTTTGCAGCCTCACCCGCCTTTGCGCTTGAAGGCGGCAGTTCCGCTGCCACGATGCAGCACTCAGACCATTGCGGCCTGCCGATGGGCGAAGGCACGGTGAACGCCCTCGACGTCAAGACATCCAAAGCCACGATCGATCACACGCCCATCGCCGCCCTCAACTGGGACGCCATGACGATGGACTTCAAGGCCGCCAAGGGCATCGACCTGTCCGCCTTCGCAGCCGGCGACCGTGTCCATTTCCTTCTGACTGAGGACACAAAATCAAAGTCATACAGGATTGAAGCGATGTGTTCGCTCGACGCCCCGAAAGGCCTGCACGACGCCTGCATGGGCAAGATGCATGAGACGGCCATGACGCTCGCGGCAGCCAGCGGCAAGTCCTGCGACATGGGCGGGATGGATCATGGCGCAATGCCGGGAACGGATCACGGCGCCATGAAGGGCATGGACCATGGCAACATGGACAGCATGAAACACGGCGACATGAAACCAACCGATGCCGAAGCCATGAACTGCAAGGAAATGTGCGCGATGATGAAGAAATCATCCGATGCTGCCGTCGGCAGATGAAAATCCTGCTGCCGAGATGGACCATAGCCAGCACTGATTCGGTCGCCTGTCGCGCAGGGCCCTTCCGGCGCGCGCGGCAGGCGTTCCTCACACAAGGTTCGAACCCATGCTCACACGACGCAGTCTTCTCCGCACAGCCGCTGCCGGCGGTCTCTTCGCAGCCTCGGGCGCCCTGCTACCGGCTTGGGCGCGCAGCGCCAATGCCGGCAACAAGGGAATCTTTGAAGTCTCCGGCAATGCCTTTGACCTCACCGTCGGCCACAGCGCCGTCGAGATCGGCGGGCGCTCCGGCCATGCCATCACGATCAACGGAACGCTGCCCGGGCCGCTCATCCGGTTCCGCGAAGGCGAAAAGGTGACCCTCAAGGTCAACAATACTCTCGACGAGGACACATCGATTCACTGGCACGGGCTTCTCGTGCCGTTCCACATGGACGGGGTGCCCGGGGTCTCCTTCCCCGGCATCAAGCCCAAGTCGACCTTCACCTATGAATTCGCCGTCCCGCAGAGCGGCACCTACTGGTACCACTCGCACTCGGGCTTGCAGGAGCAGATGGGCCACTATGGCCCGCTGATCATCGACCCTGCAGGTACAGACCCGGTTCAGGCAGACCGCGAATACGTACTCGTGCTGTCAGACTGGACGTTCGAGCATCCGCACAAGGTGTTTGCACGCCTTAAGAAGGATGCGGCCGTCTATAATTTCCAGCAGCGCACTGTGGGCGACTTCCTGAAGGACGCACGCGAAAACGGACTTGAACCGACCCTTGCCGACCGTGCCTCATGGGGCGCCATGCGCATGTCTCCAAACGATATCTCGGACGTCACCGCATCGGTTTACACCTACCTGATCAATGGCCATGCCACCGAAGACAACTGGACCGCGATCTTCAATTCCGGGGAACGTATCCGGCTACGGATCATCAACGCGTCAGCCATGACAATTTTCAATTTCCGGATTCCGGGACTGCCGATGACGGTGGTTGCCGCTGACGGGCTCAATGTCCAACCGGTGGAGACCGACGAGTTCCAGATCGGTGTTGCCGAAACCTATGACGTGATTGTCACGCCTACGCGGGCCCGCGCCTTCGCGTTGGTTGCGGAATCCATCGACCGGTCCGGCCAGGTGGTCGCAACCCTTGCTCCGGAAGCTGGCCTTGTCGCAACTGCGCCGCTGCTGCGCGAGGCGCCCGTTCTGACCCACCGCGACATGGGCATGGACATGGCATCCATGGACCACGGGTCGATGGCGGGAATGGATCACAGCGCAATGCCCGGCATGGATCACAGCGCCATGGCCATGCCGGACGCCGTCCCCCAAAGCCATGATCACAAGATGGGCGTGGGCGTCGACAACGTCGCAATGGTACAGGTGAGCCGCATCGACGAGCCGGGCCTCGGCCTCGAATCGGTTCCGCACAGGGCGCTCCGGTATTCACAGCTGCGCAGCCTGATGCCAAACCCCGATACACGGGCGCCTGGCCGAGAAATGGAGATCCATCTCACGGGCAATATGGAACGCTATATGTGGTCCTTCGACGGCGTGAAGCTCAGCGAAGTGACGGGCCCGATCATTTTCCATGAAGGCGAACGCCTGCGCGTGACACTCGTCAACGATACCATGATGACGCATCCCATCCATCTGCATGGGATGTTCTTCGATCTCGTGGTCGGCGATACCGATCACAAGCCGCGCAAGCACACGGTGACCGTCAAACCGGCGGAGCGGCTGTCCTTTGATGTCACAGCAGACCATTTGGGCGACTGGGCCTTCCACTGCCACCTCCTTTTCCACATGCATGCCGGCATGATGCAGGTAGTCTCGGTCGTGCCGCGCAGTAAGGCCGCGATGGCGGATGACGAACACAAAGGACACAAGCCTTCCATTGCTCCGTCACCGGAAGACAAGGCAAAGACCGAAACCGGGATGCCGGGCATGCAGCACGAAGGACATCGCTGATGAAAAGCGCACGTTTTTCCTCAGCCTTCGTCTTGCTGTCCTTGGTGACCGCCGCTCCCGCCATCTCGCAGGCAACGCCCGTCCCGGGCTCGCAAGCCAAAGCCTACTGGGACAAGGACGACTTCAAGGCGTCCCAAGATGCGCTCAAAAAAGAGCATGGTGGCGCAACGACGCTGTTCGTCCTTGCCGACCGGTTCGAGTACCAGTCCAGAGAGGGCTCACCGGCCCTTCTGCTGGAAGGCCAGGGCTGGTGGGGCACGGACGAAAACCAGCTCTCGATCAAGTCCGAGATCGACTACGATCTCGATGCCGGCGCATTTGAGGAAGCCGAAGTCCAGGCTCTCTGGTCACGCCCCATTGCGCGGTACTTCGACCTGCAGGCAGGTGTTCGACATGATTTCGAACCAGGTCCTTCCCGCACTTACGCGGTCGCCGCGATCCAGGGGCTTGCCCCTTACTGGTTCGAAGTCGACGGCGCGGTATTCCTGAGTGAAGAGGGCGATCTCTCTGCCCGCTTCGAAGCTGAGTATGAGTTCTTGCTGACACAGCGCCTGATACTCCAGCCGCGTACAGAACTGAACTTTGCGGCTGAAGACGTACCCGATATTGAAACGGGTGCCGAGCTCTCGACGGCCGAGATTGGCCTGCGCCTGCGCTACGAGATTGATCGTCAGTTCGCCCCGTATGTCGGGGTCAACTGGAAAGCCTCAGCCGGCGAGACGGCAGGCTTTGCCCACGCCCGGGGCGAGGATACCGAATCACTCTCCTTCGTCACCGGCATCCGGCTCTGGTTCTGAAGACCGCCTGCAAAGTATCTCCCGTGAAAGGACGACCCATGTACGCCCCTAAAATCCTCACAGCCACGTTCGCCAGTCTGTCATTCCTAGCCGCCGCGGCACTCGCCCATACCAGCGTCGAGACGGCCAACATTGAAGACGCAGCGGTTCTCGAAACGCTCCCCGACGCCTTTTCATTCAGCTTCGGCCAGCCGGTCGGCCTGATCGCCTTCTCGACCCGGACAGAGACCGGCGAGACCGTTGATACAGGATTCCAGCCGCCCAGGGCGCCCGGCAAATCATTCAGTGTGCCGCTGCCAGATCTCGCACCCGGCCGCTACACCTTTGAATGGCGCACGCTGTCGAAAGATGGGCACCCCATGAATGGCAAATCGTCCTTCGAACTGAAGTAGGTAGCTATCCGACATGCCCCTTCTGGATGCCGCCAATCTGCTCACCAAGGGTCTGCTCTACGCAGTCAGCCTTGGGGCGATCGGGGCGGCGCTCCATGGGACACTAGGTCTTTTGGCGTACCGCCGTGCCTTTCTCTGGCTCGCAGGTCTCGTCGCCGTCGCTGCCGTTCTGCGTCTCCTCATACTGAACGCTCAAATGGGCGGAAGCCTGGGCGCAGCGCTGTCCGCCGAACAGTTTGGATGGACTTTGGCGGGTGGCGGGCATCCTGCCCTGGCGCTCTTCGCGGGCGCGGGTCTCCTCCTTGCGGCAAGCCTGGCAAGGCAACGCAGCTTGCTCCTGCTGGCCGCCGTCAGCATCAGCGCAAGCTTCGGCCTAACGGGGCACACGGCGGGACTTGAGGAACCCGGCTTAGCGCCGTGGGTGGTGGCTGGCCACCTGATGATCGCAGGCTTCTGGATCGCCGCTCCGGTCACACTTTGGCCCGGCGCTGCGATGACCGATGCCAATATCCTCGCCCGGACTGAAGCTTTCAGCCGGATCGCCCGGTTTGCCGTGCCGGTTCTCTTCGTCTCCGGCATCTATCTCTTCTGGCGCATCAATGGGAGCTTTGCGACCCCCCTGAGCTCCGGATACGGACAGTTGCTCGCTGCAAAACTGCTCGCAGCAACACTGGCCGTCGGTCTCGGGGCCATCAACATGACGATCATAGCGCGCAAGCTGGCAACCGAGCCCGCCAAAGGGCGCTCCGCGTTACGCGCCACCTTGCGGGTTGATGCGATCCTGTTTGCAGCCATCCTCATCTTCATCGCTGCAGCAACCACCATTTCTGGTCCAACCACCTGAGGAGACTCAAATGAAACCTTTCCTGTCCAACCTCACCGCCGCCGCGTTGATAGGCCTTGCAAGTCCCGCCTTCGCCCAAGGAAGTGCACATCCCGAAGCGTCCATGTCGCCCGTGGAGATCGTGACCGCCTTCGGCACTGCACTTGATGCGGGTGATGAAGCCGCGCTTGTGAGCCTCATGGCAACCGATGTTCAGATTGCTGAAAGCGGCGGCCTCGAACGCTCGCTCGAGGAATACCGCTCCCATCACATGGGCGCCGACATCGAGTTCGCCAAAGCTGTCGAAACAACAATTGTCGACCGGAAAGTCTATGAAAGCGAAGGCCTCGTGACCATCATGACCGAAGCCGTATCCAAGGGCACATTCCGGGACAAACCCGTCAACAGCCGCCTCCTGGAGACCATGGTCCTTCAAGAGTTCGGCGGCGCCTGGAAAATCGTACACATCCACTGGTCGTCAGCGAGCCTCGCAAAAAACGACGAACACTGAGCTTTGAACGGGCAACCAAAACCTTAGTCAAGCGTTGGCGGGAAGCGTTCCGATAATCTGAAATTGAAGATTCGCGTAGGTCGCATGATACCCCCATAGGGTAATTGACGCATACGGTATGGGGGTATAAGAAGCGATAAATCCAATGAAAGCAGAGCCCGGTATGTCTTCCACCAAAGACGAGATTGCAGTGGTCAGCCCAGCGGCACGCGATCCCGTTTGCGGAATGACGCCGAACGCAAACACCCTGCACCGAATTCTGCACCAGGGCGCCGAAGTCCTGTTCTGCAGCGCGGGATGCAAATCAAAGTTTGAGGCCAATCCATCCGCCTACACGACGCTCGCAGTCACTGCGGGTGCTCACAAAGCGGACAGGCTAGACCATTCAGGCCACGAAGCAGGCTGCCACAACCATGCCAGCGCGTCCTCTCCAAAGACGGCAGCCCCGGGAAGCCAGTGGACCTGCCCAATGCACCCCGAGATCGTGCGCGACGGCCCAGGCGCTTGCCCGATCTGCGGCATGGCGCTTGAACCCATGACCCCTGGCGCAGACGACGGGCCAAATCCGGAATTGCAATACATGCAACGCCGGTTTCTCGTCGGCGTCATCCTTTCACTTCCGTTGCTGATAATCGAGATGGGCGGGCATGTATTCGACGTCGCCCGGTTCATTTCCCCTGCGCTGAACCCTTGGGTCCAGATGGCGCTTTCGACACCGGTCGTCCTTTGGGCCGGGTGGCCGTTCTTCGAACGCGGCGCCGCGTCTGTCGTCAACCGCAGCCTCAACATGTTCTCGCTGATCGCGCTCGGCACGGGCGTCGCGTGGCTTTACAGCATGGTCGCAACCCTGGCGCCGTCGCTGTTTCCGCCCGAGCTTCGCACTGAGCATGGCACTGTCGCAGTGTATTTTGAGGCGGCCGCCGTCATTACCACGCTCGTGCTTCTCGGGCAGGTGCTTGAGCTTCGGGCCCGCGAGCGCACGGGCGGCGCCATACGCGCACTGCTGGACCTCGCGCCGAAGACCGCGCGGCGCATCAATGCCGACGGGAGCGACGAGGAAGTGCCGCTGGCCGATATCGTTCAAGGCGACAAGCTTCGCGTGCGGCCAGGCGAAAAAGTCCCGACGGATGGCATCGTGGTCGACGGACGCTCATCGATTGACGAATCCATGGTCACCGGCGAGTCGATGCCTGCCACGAAGTCGACCGGCGACCGACTGATCGGGGCGACGCTCAACCAGACCGGCGCCCTTGTCATGCAGGCAGAGCGTGTCGGCAGCGAGACCATGCTGTCCCAGATCGTGCATCTCGTTGCGAACGCGCAGCGCAGCCGCGCTCCTATCCAACGACTCGCAGACCAGGTCGCCGGCTGGTTCGTTCCGGCGGTGATCGCCGTTGCCGTGGCAGCGTTCCTTGGCTGGCTGATGTTCGGGCCGGAACCGGCCTTCACATACGGATTGATTGCAGCCGTCTCTGTGCTGATCATCGCCTGCCCCTGCGCACTCGGCCTCGCAACGCCCATGTCGATCATGACCGGCGTCGGCCTTGGCGCGCGCTCTGGCGTGCTGATCAGGAACGCCGAGGCGCTCGAGCGAATGGAAAAAGTCGACACGCTGCTGATCGACAAGACCGGCACACTTACGCAGGGCAAGCCCGCCGTGGTCGGTATCGTCGTAACCAGCGGCATGGAAGAAACAGAGGCGCTCCGGCTTGCAGCAAGCCTCGAAAGCCGCAGCGAACACCCGCTGGCACTGGCAATTGTGGCTGCTGCGCGCGAACGCGGCCTCGCGCTTTCAGAGCCCGCCGACTTTGACTCGCCCACCGGCAAGGGCGTTACAGGCTCCGTTGACGGACAGACGGTTGCGCTCGGTGCGGAACGCTTCCTGTCAGAACTCAATGTCGACACGGGCGCGCTTCAGCCTGAAGCGGAATCTTTACGGCGCGACGGCGCTACTGCTATTTTCCTGGCGGTCAATGGAAAGGCGCAGGCGATCTTTGCCATAGCCGACCCCGTCAAGGCGTCCACCGCAGATGCGCTGGCCGCCCTCCGCGCCGCGGGTATCCACATCGTCATGGCGACCGGCGATAACCAGACCACCGCCGATGCCATCGCGCGGCGCCTCCAGATTGACGCCGTCGAAGCCGAGGTCCTGCCATCTCACAAGGCTGACATCGTCAAACGCCTGAAGGCCGAAGGCCGCGTTGTCGCCATGGCGGGGGACGGCGTGAATGATGCGCCAGCGCTCGCCGAGGCCGATGTCGGTATCGCCATGGGGACCGGCACCGACGTTGCCATCGAGAGCGCTGGAATAACCCTGTTGGAAGGCGATCTCACCGGTATCGTGGGTGCCCGGACGATCTCCCTCGCAACGATGCACAACATCCGGCAGAATCTCTTCTTTGCGTTCGCGTACAACGCCGCCGGCATTCCGATCGCAGCCGGCGTCCTCTATCCGCTGACCGGCTCGCTCCTGTCCCCCATGATCGCCGCCGGCGCCATGGCGCTTTCGTCTGTCTCCGTCATCGTCAATTCGCTCAGGCTGGGCCGGTTAAAGAGTTGATCGTGCCGTCTCTTATGTCCGGCCGGGTCACGGGCGCGTGATTTGGCCGATCTCACCGGCAGGACTATCGCTGGTGTTCTAAACTCTGGTTCGAGATACGCGCGCCCGTGCATGGATACTGGTACAAGTTTGAAGGAAGCGGTTGAGATGGCGCAGAACGGCGACTATTCCTTCAGTTTGAGCAGTCCTGGTGATCCGCAAACCGCATGTGGATGCGCCGCCACCGCCAACCTCAATCGCGACTGTTTCTGCATCACGCTGGACCGGACAGCGCTCAGCGCCGCGATGCAGCGCGACGCTGGGGATGCGGATTTCTTCGCCGAGCAGATCGAATCGCGCCCTCACCTTTTTTCCAATGCGCCCGTGTTCCTGCCGAAACGCGACGAGGCGGCAATGCGCGCCATTGTCACCGCTGTGGAAGCGGCGACTGCGCTTGAGGGCTATCGCAGCGCGGCAGCGGCCTGGACATCCCAAATCGCGCGTCATGATTTCGGGCCGCGCGGCGTCTTCATGGGATACGACTTTCACCTCGGTGACGACGGTCCAAAGCTGATAGAGATCAACACCAACGCAGGCGGCGCATTTCTCAACGCCTACCTTGCCAGGTCCCAGATCGCCTGCTGCGCCGCTGTAGGAGAGGCTTTGCCACGCAGCCAAATCGATACGTTTGACGACGCCGTCATGGCGATGTTCGAAGCTGAATGGCGGCTTCAAGCGCGCACCGGACCGATCACGCGTATCGCCATCATCGACAGCGCGCCGCAGGAACAATATCTCTTTCCGGAATTCATCCTTGCGCAGCGACTCTTCACGCGGCACGGCATCGACGCGGTCATCGCTGATCCGAAGTCGCTGAGCTATGAGGGCGGGCGTTTGCTGCACGCCGGCGAACCCATTGATCTCGTGTACAATCGTCTGGTCGACTTCGCCCTGGACGAGCGTGTTCACGCAGCGCTAAGAGCAGCCTATGAAGCTGGCGCCGTGGTGGTGACGCCAAACCCGCATCATCACGCCGAGCTCGCCGACAAGCGCAACCTCACCCTGCTGTCTGATCAAAACCTGCTGCGCACCTGGGGCATTCCGGAAACCCATCTGCAAGCGCTCGCCGGCCTGCCACATACAGTCCCTGTCACCAGCGAGAACGCGTTGTCCCTCTGGCAGGCGCGCAAACACCTTTTCTTCAAGCCTGTCTCCGGCCATGGCGGCAAGGCCGTTTATCGCGGCGACAAACTGACCAAGGCCGTTTGGGCCGCGATCCTCGCAGCCGACTATGTCGCGCAGGATTTTGCGCCGCCCAGCGAGCGCACCATCATGCTGGACGCAGCGCCAATACAGCGAAAGCTGGACGTTAGGCTCTACACCTATGCGGGCGACGTTCTGCTTGCAGCAGCGCGGCTCTATCAAGGACAGACCACCAATTTCAGGACGCCGGGCGGCGGGTTTGCTCCGGTTTTTTTCGTCTGAAGACTGGCGCGCGCCAATGCAACGGGCCGCAGCACTCACGTTCGCTATAGAATTGAGAAACGGCGGCGCACGCAACACGTGCATCTGCCCGATGCAGATGCGTGATGAAACTTCCGGGCTCCGGCGACGTTAAAGGTTTGTGCTTGGATCACCAAGCGTCCGGAGAATTAAGCCACGAACCGATTGTTGCCTTACGTCCTGCTTTCCGCCTTTGCCTTGCCGGCATGCTCGCCGGCACACGATGGCCGGATGAACGGCGGGAATATGAACATGTCGATGCCTGCCGACGGCGATTCCGACGCGACGCGCGGCTACAAGTTGTCGATGACCAAAATGATGGACGACATGCCGGCATTTACCGGAAACGTCGATACCGACTTCATGAAGCAGATGCGTGGGCATCATCAAGCGGCGATCTCCATGACAGAGGTGGAAATCGCCAATGGCGATGATCAGGAAGCTAAACAGTTGGCTGAGACCATAATTTCCGATCAGCGCGCCGAGATCGAACTGATCGACGCGTGGCTTTCCAAAAATGGCGAATAGAGAATTGTGGCGTGCGCCCGAAAGGCGTTGTGGAAATGGGGAATCGGACCCAGCTATAGGGCCCGAGACCACACTCGCCCCTTGACCTTCATGAACAGTGCGATTGTGAACGTCGTGCGCGCGTATGGTTGGGACAAACGCATTCTAAGTGAATCGCTAGCAAATCGGAAAGAACCCCAGCGGCAGTTTAGGGCCAACGACTGTCGCCTGCCATTCAGACGCTTGCGGCTGCCCATGCGCTGAACTCTGCCATTGGCCTGTCAAGCTTTGCCGCATGTGACTTCAGGCTGGCGAGGGTGTTAAACGGACTTGCCCCAAACCCCAACGCGCCCCGAACGACGCCCGTGCCCCCAGGATCATTGCTATGATCTGTGACGACAAACCCTCGGCGTTCTCACTCCAGCAACCGCAATGCAGCCTCGAGATCATCGTGCTCGAACGCGCTAGTCATGCGGTCGATGCTGCCCCGCGTCTCTCCCGCTGCAGCCGCCACGATGCGCCATCTCGAAACGGCCCGGGCAACCTCGCCCGTGATCCAGCGAGCCTCGGCGTCCGGCAGCCCGAACAGGCCTGCCTGCTCCATCGCTAGGGAAATTGAACACGTCCCTTCGTCGAGGCTGATATTCGTCGAGAGAATGCGTGCCTTCACGTCGGCCGGCACCGGATTGAGATCATAGGCGGGCGCCAGTGCCCAGCCCGCATTGCCCAATCAGAGGAAGCCGTGGTTGCGCAGATGGTCGTCGACATTGGAGATCAGTATGCTGAACACCATCCGGCGAAAGAGCTCGGCGGCGTCGACCCGGGCATTGGCGCCGTGGCGGGACAGCTCGTCGACGATCTCGGGGTAGCTGCGCCGCTCGCCGTCGCGCGCCTGCAGCATTGACATGGCCGAGAGGAACGGAATGCGCACCTCGCCTGCGCGGTCGAACCGCCAGGAGATCAGCACGGCCCGGTCGCCAACGCGCTGCAGGGCGTGGCGCGGCGTTCGGATGCCCGCCTGCGCCGCAAGGGTCAGGGCGATGTGCTCCCATGTCTCGAGGCTGTAATCGTCGCTGTCCTTCGGAAACTTCGCGATTGCCAGCGCGCCGCCGGCATCGGCGACCGACGCCTTCGGCCGGGCGCCGCCGAGCGAGGAGCCGGGCGCGAAGATCAGCGCAAGGTCATCATCGGTCTCCTCGCCCCGCTCGATCCGCGAGGCGCTGGCGAGCAGGCGGCCGAGCTGGAGAAAGCCCGGCACAACGGCGCCGGGGGGGCTCTGGAACTCCGGGTCGCCCGGCCGCTTGAAGCGCAACGCCCCGAGGCGCGAAACATCTGACACGCCGAGCAGGTAATCCGCCTCGTGCGGGGTGTGTGGGCGGCGGTTCTCGTCGGCCGCCCGGCGCCGCTCGTCGCGCTGCATCAGGCGGCGGCCCCAGGTGTCGGGCGCCGAGTCGCCGATTGCGCCGAACATTTCGCGCCCCTCCCCCGGATGGAACAGGCCCCGCCCGATGGCGAGACTCGGTTCCAGCGAAAAGCGTGCAGGATCGGCGAGCCAACTGTCCGCATACTGGAAAGTCAGCGATTCCCGGTCGCGGGCAGGCTGGCGAAACAGCGTGCCGACGCGGCGCGTGTCGCCGCCGAGCGAGACATGAACCTCGATCTCGCTCATGGTCTCGGCGTCCGCACGCGCTTTGGCAGATCCGCCGCCGAAAGCGATAGACCGACTTTATCGCTCGCCGGATCGGCCAGCATGGCCAGTCCGTCCAGCAAGCCGAGCGCCTGCAGGACCGAGGCATAGATGCCGATGCTGACGCCGTGGTCGCCCGCTTCGACCCGCTGCAAGGTCTTGCGGGACGTAAACGCCCGTCCCGCGACGATCGCCATTGTCAGCTTGCGCCTGCGGCGGGCATCGCGGATATCCTCGCCAAGCTTGCGCAGCGCGCGGCGCGCAGCGCTTGGGGGCGTTGTCGGTGTGGCCATTTTGTTACCTTGGTAACGCTTTGACGTCGTATGTGTATCACCAATTTAACATAAAGGAAATGGCGGTGGCGACAAGCCTTGGCCCGGCACGAGGTTAATCGGCCTTGGCGCGATTCCCCGCTCACTCCCTGGCACCAATCCTGCTTTCCACCCTTGATAGAAGTCACGGAGCCTGCTTTGCAACAGCGTTACCTGTCGTTTGACGAAGAAGAACGGTTCTTTAGGCTCTCGGAACTGCCGGAAGATCTACAGAGAATGGACCAGGACGTCCTGGGTGACACGTTCCTGCAGGCGCTCGCGTGGAACCTGTTCGCCGGCGCGTTTGATCCTCCCGAAGGACCCGCTACGCCGCCGAGATACGGGTATGACGCCTGGGCGCGGGGGCAAACCATCGCGGTGCAGGCCATGCCCACCATGGACCTCACATTTCTCAAGCTCGGCCACTCAGAGTTCATCGGCTCGCAGTACCGTTACGGCTGCCGACGGGACGTCGCGTGGTTGCTGGCGCACACAGAACAGCTGCCGCTGGAACCGCGACCGTTCAACAACGCCGCCGAGCTTGACGCGATCTGCGATGCGCTGGTCGAGCTCCCGATCGAACGCTTCAGCGAACCTGCCTGCGACCTCCCCGACCGGATCCTGGTGGCAAAGCGCCTTATCGGCGAATGGTGCGTCTGTGCAGGTCTGCACGATAGCTTGCATGCGCCCGCCGAGCAGCCCGAAGGCGGCGGGCGCCGGACGCCGCGCCGGCAACCGGATTCCTGCAACACCGGACCCGGCCGCCCGCAATCGGACTTCTGGCCCCGCGCCCAGGAATTGGTAACATCGCTCCACCTCACTAATCCCGACCGCTACGGCAATGAGATCGCGATTGCAGTACATGCGCAGCTCGCGCGGGAATTTCCGGGCGAGAAGATTATCGCGCTTTCGACGCTTGAACGGAGAATGAAGGGCTTGCGCGATGTCGCGCGTCAGTCCATTGACCACCGCAGTTGTCCGGAACCGGACTGTCCGTAGGCGGCGTTCCCGCGCCACGATAGCGCCGTACCGAGCGCATCATTCCGGACGCGAACAATCGACGGAAATTGTGCGGCATGGCCCACATTTGATCGGAATCTTTTTCTTTTTCGCCTGCGCACAGCGTGCTCCGCTCTGCTCACTCGCACAGAGGAGTAGAGGTCTTGACCACCCACAATCACGACTTTCCGGCGCTCGCCGACATCCTGCAGGACAATCCCGGCTGGCTCGATGAAGCGATCGATACGGCATCGGTCTCGAAGCTGACCGGCGTGCCGATCTGCACCTTGGCGACCTGGCGCTGCCGAGGCGGCGGGCCGCGTTTCCTGAAGTTCGGCAAGACGGTGCGCTATCGGCGCCGAGCCGTCCTCAGCTGGATGGCCGAGTCCGAAGCGCCGTATACGGACCGGGACGGCGTCATCCATGGCTGAACCGACCCAGCCGCTTTCGATCCGTCTCGCCACGAGCGACATCGACCATCTTACCGAACGCGCCCGGCGGATTTCCGGCACACCGACCGGTGTTGCCCGTGAACTCATCCGATCCGGGCTCACCGACGGCGACCCGTTCAAGCAGGCCGAGCGCCTTCTGAAGATCGAGCGAAAGCTCGCGGCCATCGCGCAGGATGTTCAGACCGTGCTCAGGGCTGCAGCCGCCCAGACAGACGCAACGACACGCCTTGAGACGATGTTCGAGTACCTGCTGCGCGCCCTCTCCGGTCAACCGCTCAAATAGGACCTGCCCATGCCGCCCCTCTCAAAATCGCTGATCGTTGCCGGCCTGCTCTCTGGCGCCGCTTGTTTCGCCACTACGAGACCGGCATCCACCTGATGCGCCCGGCGTGGCTCGACGAGACCGGACGCATGGCCAATCATAGCGCCTATTCCATGGACCGGTGCGGCCGGGCCCGCATCACCTCGGCGTTCGACGTTCCCGCCGGTGTGTCCGACTTGGCGCGCTGCGAGGCCGCGATGGAAGCGCCTGGCACGATGGGCGCGTTCAAGACTCGGCATAACACGGTCGCTGGTCTGGGCATGCTGACCATCGCCCGGTTCCATCATCATACGAGCCGAGATCTAGCTCCGCAGCTTCACACGCATGCGTTCATCTTCAACACTGCGCCACACCGTCGAGCGCTATGGCACCACGTTCCACCTGACGGCCATTGCCCGCGACATCGAACACGCCTTCTCGAAGCGCCGCCAGGCCATCGAGCAAGCCGCAGGCTCCTACGGCTACCGCACCCCTAAAGGCATGGAAAAGGCCGCCCTGCTCACGCGTCAGGCCAAGCGCCCAGCCCAGCGCTCCGCCCTGTTCGAGGCCTGGAAGCAGGAAGCCCGGGCGCTCGGATTTGATCTCGCGCGGGCGCGGCTGCAGGCCGCGGTGTCGGGGTTGCTCGGCCATTCTGAACCGCAAACCACGGCTGGATATGCCAAGTTTGCAGAAGCGCCCGTCGAATGAACTCCTCCCTCGAAAGCTGTATGGAACGGCAACGACAATACAATCTGCTTCGGCTTCTAGTACCCGGAATCACAATTGACTGATACGCCGGTTTTTTGAACTTCCGTTGGCGGACCTTGGTCTTTGTCCACATGAACGGGGCGGCGCCCTCGTTGTATGAAGCGATGAAGGCATCGATGTGATCCTTGAGTTGCGCGACGGATGTGAAGGAGGCG
>Ga0163144_10011478_pt1 | contig 18731 bp, 15 predicted proteins | sample OliLak19BULKMAT1_FD_123175 | JGI IMG/M metagenome (GOLD analysis project Ga0163144, IMG submission 123175) | Freshwater microbial mat bacterial communities from Lake Vanda, McMurdo Dry Valleys, Antarctica - Oligotrophic Lake LV.19.BULKMAT1 | ecosystem: Environmental > Aquatic > Freshwater >... | reverse complement strand
GAAAGCTATGGAGGATATTTGCAAAAATCTGGGACAGAAGAAGCAGTCCTTAGAATCAAAAGTGAAAGTTTAAAGGAAGTCCTTGCCAAGTTAGAAACTATGGGAAAGGTGAGAAATAAAAGAATCTCTGGTGAAGATGTAACTGAGAATTACCAAGACCTCAAAATCCGTCTTGAAAATGCAGAAAAACTCCGTCTGAGATACCTTGACTTACTTGATAAAGCCAAAGAAGTGGAGGAAATTCTCAAAATAGAGCGTGAGTTAGAGCGAATCAACACCGAGATTGATTTATACAAAGGCAAGCGTAATTATTTAGAAAATCAATCTGCCCTTGCTGCTATCCGAATAGACATAGAGAAAAAAGTAAAAGCAGGACCTATAGGATTAATCTTCGTAGGTGCTTACAAAGCTGTTCGTTGGCTTTTTGTCTGGAAATAACTATCATTTTCATATAACAATGTCATAGTTCATATTATAGTGTCAAATAACAGTGTCATTTTTGTGATATGACACTGTTATTTAGATTAAATTCTCGCTTCCCAGTTCTAAAATCCTCACCTCCCAATTCTAAGGTAAATCTCTTTCAACAATGAAACGGCGACTCAAAAACAAGAACACAATCGCACCAATGATAAAGCCACCAATCAAGAAAGCAGCAGCTTTAAGATAAGTACTATCAAAATTGCCTACACTCATAATCACTACTATTAATAGACAAAGTAAGACCAAGGCTAAGATTCCCTTCATTCCTAGGTTAAAAGACCTTTTCATACGACATCCGTAGCGATACAGCACTAAGAAGCCAATCATACTTACTCCGAATAATGAGCCAAAAAGGGTCATCAGATAGCGAGGGTTTTGGAGTAAAAGAGCAGGATTTCGGCTGATACGCATAATAGGCATTAGCATTCTTCTAATCCAACTTGTGTTTCCTACACTAGATTTACCTTTGGCAACAGGAGTAGCAAACTGACCTGCTAGAGCCTCCCAAAGATCAGTAGAGCCATTGTCATAGCCCAAAGCCCAGATGGCAGCACCCCCTATTTTTTTGGATTGAATCCAAGCATATTTTTGGGCTAAAGACGTACTGTCTTCAAACCAAATCTGTCTATAATTATTATTTTGATCACGATAGGTTATATAGGCACTCATACTTGTAGGTTCATTGAGTGGGTTTAATCGCTTACGCATCACATCACGATACATTGGGTAATCCACAAATTTTTTGGCTGCTGAGGGGATTTGCAGACTTTCCGTGACCCATTCAGCCCCATAGTAAGGGATAGTCAGAATCAATTTACTTGGGTCAATCCCTGCTGCTAGATAATCATCTACGGCACCTTCAAGCCCAAACTGCCACCAATAAGAGCCACCTGACACAGGAGCGATAGGGCCTGCGGTTTGGCTATTGCTTCCATAAAACTCATAGCCTCCCATAATAAAAAAATCTACTTGATTTTTGAGTTGGCTAAGGTTAATGACTCTTTTAAAATCAACAGTAGGTACTGAGACTGTAACCATTCCACCTGGAATACTAGCTTTTATCTGAGAAGTCATGTCTAGCACGAAATTAGTAAAGTTTTCACTTTGTTTTTCGGGTATATTTTCAAAATCAAGATGTACGCCATCGGCTTTTCTCTTTTGCAAAAGTGCAATGACTTGATTGATACAGTTGCGTTGAGCAGTACGGCTGTTTAGAAAAGTCTCATTGTTTTTTTCGCCAAAGTTGCTGACACTTAGGAGTACCTTTACGCCTTCTGCCTGTGCTTTGGTGATGAGTTCGGTGCTTTCCCAGTCATGGATGGTGCGGTAGTTACCATCAGCAGGATTTACTTCATAGCTAAAATAGGCAATCATAGAGAGCAAAGAAAAGTTATAGCTTTCATAGGCATTTTTCATCCAGTGAGGGTGCCAGCCAAAAACCTTTACTTCCTTTTTGAGTGTATGTTTTTTATCATATTTTTGCGTATTGATGATAGGAGATAAGCCTTTGAGTCCGTCTCTATATCTGAGCATATCACGTCTTTTGACGGCATTCATCCGCACTATAAATGCACTAGTATCTAGGATACGCTGTGGGTCAGGGAGGTCACTTTCTTCATCTTCTTTGGGGATAGCTATTCCACCTGAGTTGGCAAATCCAAAATCATCATCTACTTCAGGGTCGTAAGAAAAAATTGCTCTTCCATCTCCATTGGTATTCTGCTGTGCTGGAGTAGGATTTTTTTCCTCAGGTTTAGGCGTAGTTTTTCCTGTTTGAGTTTGTTTTTTACTCGTTTCTATTTTTTTATCTACATTCTTTTCAATTTTTTCTAATTGGGCAAAAGCTCTCTGTGAGAGTCCTATGAGCAAAAAAGAAAGCATAATGAAGACTAGTTTTTGTTTTAGCATATCTATAAACATTTCAAAAATGGAAGTGAAATTGTAAATAAGTCTTTAAAAATTTGAATTTCCCCGAAATTCTGATTTAATTTAGGAATAATATCAGAACATAAAAAATATTTGAGCATTTTCGAGTGTTTTTTTCTCAAAAAGGATAAGTTTTTTAAAAGAAAGAGAAAGTTGATAGTATCATTAGGTTTTTTTATAACAGCACAAACATAATATAAAAAGGTGTATCATGGCTACAATCAAGCAATTATTTAAGGTCTGCTTACTTATTTTTGCAAGCATAGAGCTAGGCATAGTGCAGGGTCATGCCCAAAAGTTAGACTCTATGGATCAAGCTTATTGGATAGAGTGCCATACAAAGGTTCAGGCACTTGCTCCTAATCATGGAGGAAATACATCTTCTGGCAATACCTATAAGCTAGTCGCTGTAAAATATCGTAAAGATTGGCTTTTTATCGTGTCGGATAGCATAAGTTTTGATTCTTATTTTATGCTTAGCAAGACAGATAGTTTGATTCAAAACTCTTTGTTTTTTGACAATAACTTATGCAGACTTATAGAAGAGTATATAGAGCCTGAGTCTAATCCTAAAGAAAGTATTTTTGGAGAACTCGTTTTGACTGACTATTACACTATCAAAAGGGAGGGCAAAAAATTTTATGAGCAAATTGTAGAAGCAGAGACAGGCAAAAATTTTCCTGGCTTTTTTGCAAAATTAGGAAAAGTAGTAGCTTGGCCTGCTGATAAGTTATTAGGTTTAGAAAAAATAGCTGATATGAAAAAAGCCGTAGAAGCACAGAAAAAAGCCATTGAAGACAAGGTCAAAGAAATTCAAGATATCAAAGCCCAAACTGAAACGCTCACCGTAGCTCTTGAAGAAACTAAAAAGGAAAATGAAAAACTCAAAGCAGAGTTAGAAGAAAGCAAAAAAGAACCTGAATGGGAAGTGTATCCTTCTGTGTTAGATGTGATAGAGCAAGATACTGCTCAAGCAAAACCTACTATCTCTCCTACAGATTCGCTAAGTATGGATGTAAAATCAGACTCATTGGTGGTTGCTTCCACGGATTCATTGGGAAATATAACCCCTCCTAAAAATATCACTCCTGAAGATTCACTCAATCTACAAAATATCAATACAATCACTGCAGATACACTCAGCAGTGTAAGCAATATCAGTAAAATAGACTCTATCAAGTCTAATAAAAATACAGTTCCAGTCTATCTGACTAAGGAAGATTCACTCCAAGCCTCAAGAATCGAGCTCCAAAATGAGATTAAAAATAGCTCAGGACAAGCAAGTGAGACTGGTTTAAAACTTCCAGAAGATATAGAGCAACTCAAAGCACGAAAAGAAGCCCTCAAAAAAGAACGAGAATCTCTGGAAATCAAACTAGTTCAAAGTTATGATGCACAAGAATCTAAGCAGATTAATGAAGAACTTATTGCCTTAGATGAAGAACTTAAGCAGATTCTAGAAAAAATGAAGATAAGGCTTCAAGAAGAAAAAGCAATTCTTGAGAAAGAATCTAATAGGCTACGCTAGGTGAGTTATTACTTTGTGAAGTTTTTATGATAAGTGATTTATTTAAGTTAATTGAGTACTTTGTTTTTACCAATACACTAACCTAATAATGCCAATAATATGCAAAATACAGCCTCCAATTCCTCTGCTCAACGGCTCAATAGTATTTCTCGTCCATTTGTTTATTTTACTATCTGGGGCGGATTCTTAGGGCTTGCTTTGGTATTATTTGATTTAGTGGTTATCTCTTTATTTTTATTTCAACATAAGATAGAGATGATTCCTCTAGTATTCCTTATTGCAGGGTTTTTAGGTTTTTTCTTGGCTTTTGCGATTTCTTTTCTGCAAAATTATGTGGCGATTGGGCGGCTTGCAGGAGGATTTTTTTTTATATTAAGTATATTAGGTCTTTGGTCTTGGTCGCTTCTAGCACAACATAGCAGCTCAGACCCTATTTTTAGAACTGTTATTTTTTGGGCATTTGTGGCATTGTATCCTATCAATTCAAAGTGCTTTTACTTATTTGAGGGTGTTTTTAATCGCTTGTTTGATTTGCGGACAGCAAAGCGATATACCAATAGAGCCACTCTAGGGTTGATGCTTGTGTCAGCCGTGGGTTTATTTTGTGTTCCTTTATTTATCACTTCTAGTAAAACAGTTATTGTATTTCTTCAAAATTTATATGGACTTGGAGCTGTATTAATGATGGTTTCCTGTATTTTTTTAATAGCAATGGGTTTTATCTTTCCTCAATTAAATCACATTCCGATAGACCTCAAAGAAGTAAGGGCTAAGAACAATTTTTTTCAACTCATAGAACAACCTTACGTAGTATCCTTGGCTTTGTTTCTTGGCTTAGCAGTGATTTTAAGCTTATGTATTGATTATTTTTTCTGGTATATCATCGTAGGACGGTATGATATTAAGACTGCGGTACCTGCAGAGGTATTACCTAATTTAGTTAGTCTAGTAGGTTTTCTGAGTACCTTCATTGCCGTTACGTTATTAAGTACATTGATTGTCAAAATTGTTTTTCTGCCCAACTTGATTCGTAATTATGGACTCAGAATGGGCTTATTGGTTTTGCCTATTGCTTCGGGTATTTTTTTGGTATTGGCTTGGGCTACTTCCATTATACAAGCTGTGAGTTCTGTCAAATTTGGAGCAGGGTCTGAAAACAGCAATATACTTATCTTCTTGTTTATTTTCTTATGCCTTACCAAGCTTGTCAAAGATATTTCTAACTCTGCTTTCAAAATGCCTGTATTTAGGCGTTATTTATTGCCTCTTGATTTAGATTTACGCTATGATATACAAGCCAAATTGGAGGGAAATGTACGTCATGTTGCTCTTTGGGCTACGGGGTTGTTGCTGATGGCTTACGATACTTTTAAATTAGATAAACATCAATACCTCGTTGGAATTATTCTATTGAGTTTATTCATAATAGTAGGTTTGATTTTGGTCATTATGAGTTTACACAGAGAGTATCGCCAAATCCTAGAAAAAAAGCTAGATACTCAATCCGAATCAAAAGGAACTCATACAGAGCCTAAAAGCCTTGCACGACAGATCTTGAGAGATATCTATAAGGTTTCTTCTAATCAACTTCCTGTCTATCTTAATGTGCTTAATATTCTAAATCCTGTATTGTATAGACAAGCTATTCTCAATTTATTAGATGACCGAAATGGAAACATTCAAAACTTTATTAATTCTTTTACTGAAAAAATAAAAAGTAAGTTATCCGAATATTCGGACCAAGATTTACAAACTCTGATGGGCGAGAACCATCCCACAGCAGATTCTTTTCAAGTCAAACTTGCACTAGATGAAGAAGTAAGGCAGTTGATTTCACGCCTTGATACACAAATATTGGCTAATAGAGAGACCGAGCATCTCCGCAATCAGGGACAGGCACTAAAAGAAGATTTTAACCAAATTCTTAAAAGATGGCATGATAATCTCCGACAGCTTGCCATTAATATTGAAGAAGATGCTCAAAAAATAGTATTACATCAAGCCGCTAAGCTTTGTATCTTAGAAGCTATTCCTGTCTTAGATGTTTTAATTAAATCTCGTTACTTTCCTATCTTGGAAAATGCAAGACTTATCCAACAGACCTACAGCCGATTAAGAGGGGCAGAGTTTCGCCTCGAACGTATCAAATACATTAGACAGCTTACCCTTTCAAAGCAGACCGAAGAGCGAATATTTGGCGCTTTGCTTACCATTTATGCCAGCCAAGAAGCTCAAGAAGAATTATTGCCTAATCTGCTCCAAGACCCTTCCTATCAAGTTCGTTATCAAGCCTTGGTTGCCTCTTCTAGCACCACACAGACCAGCTTTTATTATAAAATAATTGAAAAACTAGGAGAGCCTCAATATGGCAATGCTGCTTTTTCTGCACTTGTAGCTATCGGAGAGCCTATCTTTCCACAGCTAGAGAATGTTTTCTATATGACAGGTCAAAGCCAAATTATCCAGTTAAGGATAGTACAAGTCTATGGGCGACTAGGTACAGAGAAAGCCGTAGCTTTGCTACTAAGCAAGCTGAATGATGCTAACCAAAATATCAGTCACCAAGCCTTAGAGATGCTCAGCCGATGTGGACGCAAGATGAGTGAAGAAAATGCAAGTTTTATCAATGCGGAACTGAGAGCTGTATGTGAAAATCTAGTTTGGAATTTGGCTATCTTCATCACCTTAGAAAAATATGGGCTAGGCACTGTCTTACAAGAAGCACTTGAGGCAGAGATAGAAGCCAATTATAATGAAGTATTTAGTCTGATGGCATTGCTTTATGAGCCAGAGTCTATTTTATCAGTTAGAAAGAACTTAGATAGTGGTGAAGCTGAGAAAGGCGAGTTTGCAAGAGAGTTACTCAATATCGTATTGGCTGATACAGTTAAGCCTGTTTTATTACCTCTATTAGATGTTTCTACTAGCTACAGCGAAAAAATCCAAGAGCTCCAAGATGAGTATCCTATGGAAGCAGTTACCAAACTCAATCATCCAGAGGCACTAATTAATATTATTCAGAGAGATTATAAAAGTACCAATCGTTGGACCAAAGCCTGTGCATTAGCAGAACTAGCTGAGTTAGCTGATTTTCATGATGCTACTATCTTTGTAGCCAATATGGTAAATCCTAATACACTTATTAGTGAGATAGCCTATCAGTTTTTGTATGAGCAAGACCCTGCTTCTTTTAAAGAAAACCTTGACTTTTTATGCCATAAAGAAAATTATCCTAGTGTGGTCAAACTTGCTAAAACAATGCAATACCTCAAAGACCCAAAAGCCTCTCGTGAAGCCCGTACTCGCTTTGAGATGGTTAAGTTTTTGAGAGGAGTCCGTAATTTTAAAGGAGTCCCAGGTTTGATTCTTTCCGAAATAGCAGAACTGATAGAGTGGAAGCATTTAAAAAGTGGAGAACAAATCGCACGGTATGATTTATTAGAAGAAATGGACTATCTCATAGTCTATAAAGGTCAAGTTAATATATCAAGTGAAGGTATTATTTTACAAATTTATAAAGATAAAGACTTTGTGCACGACCTTTTTTATATCAATGAAGTTATCCCTAATGTAAGTATTAATGCTGATACAGAATCCATTGTATTTAAAATTGATAGAGCCAAATTCCATTCATTGATTTCGGTCTATGATGAAATCCCAATGGCAATGCTCAAATATACTAATCTACAGTATGACCTAGTCAATAGCTTATATAAAGACAAGCTATTGCCTGTAGCAGACACGCTTGCACTCAATAGCATTATGCAGATAGCTGAAGGATACGAAGCAAAATCAGGGGAAGTTTTAGCAAATTATCCTTTTATAGAGCAAATGGATGTATGGCTTGTTCAAGAGGGAATGATACAACTTAAATCAAATCAAAAAACTTTCAAATTAAATCAAGGAACTCTGAGCCAAGCATCTCTTGGAAATGAAGCACTTAGTAATTTAGAGATTAAATCACTCGTGGAGTCGAGGGTATTTAAGTTTCCAGAAGGACAACTTAATCAGATTAGCCAAGATTTAAGTGAAGTGCAGTTTTTTAGAAGAGTGCATGGCATACAAGACTTAGCTGGTTTTACACTCTTGGAGATAGCACTCAAGGCAGAACTAAAAGCTTTTATAGAAGGGGATAAACTTATTAGTTATACTGATATCAAAGAGATGGATGCTTGGATGGTGTTTAGTGGTTCACTCAGATTGAGACTTATCCAAGAAGATAATACCGAACAAGAAGTTATCTTTGCAGAGCGTACTCTGATACATCCGTGGCGTTTTTTGGATAATAGCGTAAAAAAGATTCATATAGAAGCAAATAAAGACAGTAAGGTGTATCTAATGCAAAAAGAAGGCTTTTCAGAACTTCTCAACCGTTTTGATCAACTTGCTTTGGGGTTATTGAAAGTACAATACATGGATACTTACTTTCCTATTACTAGTTTCTTGAGACAATTACCTATTTTAAATCATCTATCAGTCATAGATTTATTAGAATTATCTAGAGCCATTCAGATAAAATACTACTTGCCTGGCGATAGAATAGCACTTTATAGCGAAGCAGAAGACTGCGATTTCTACATTATCTATACGGGTACTATCAGAATACAAAGAGGTAAAAAACAATACATTGACAAGACTGAAAAGGAAATTATTTATGCTAGTACTTTGCCAGCAGATATGCCTAATCAAATCCGTCTTATTGCTCAAAGTAATATCACGGTTTATCTCATTCGCAAAAATGAGCTTTTACCCTTTTTGAACAATCCCACATGGCAGAGCATTTTAAATATAAAAAAGGATGAGCCTATTTCGGTTTTAAGTGATGAGTCGTAAATGATGAGTGATGAGTTATCTTAATAAGGTTTTGATAATCAGTTCTTTATGATAAGATTAAAGTGTAAACTAATTTCGTGCATTCAAGTTTTAAATGCTACTTACATAGTCATTTAATCACTCACAATACTGCTTTATCCAGCCTTTGGCTAGGTCATATCCTAGCTCTAAGGCTTTCTTAAAATCTTCACAAGAGCCATTAGAATCTACCAAGTTATATTTGGCAATACCACGTAGATAATAAGCCTGTGCGTGTTTATCATCTAATTGTAAGGCATAATTAAGATTAGCAAGAGACGTATTATAGTCTTTATTGACGCTATATACATGTGCTCTGCCAATATAATAATCTGCATTTTGTGGGTCTATTTTTAAGGCTTTGCTAAAACTCTGAATCGCCTCTATGTAGTGCTTGAGGCTATCTTCTACTACTCCCATATAAAAATAAAAATCAGAATTAGAGGGGTTGATTTTAGTAGCTTGTTTATAATCTGACAATGCTTTTCTGTATTCCCCCATTTTTAAATAGGCTGTGCCTCTAGACCCATATTTAAAAGAGTCTTTTTCTTTGTCTAGTTTTATAGCTTGGCTAAGTTTATCAACAGCTTCCTCATATTTTTCAGCTTCTATTTGAGCAAGTCCTTCTTTAAAATAGTCGTCTGCTGTTTGAGCATTAATATAGAATGATAAAATGAATAATATCCAAGTAAGTATAAGGATTTTCATATTTTAGTGTTTTTGGTTTAATAATGGCTTAAATTTAGTACATAATTTCTTAAATCCCGAAGTTCCTTTTCTTTGATGTCTGATAAAGTAGCATATTCATTTCATAAAAAGGGGGTGCTTCATCAATTAAGTACCTAGCTTCATAAAGTAAAGATGATAATTGCTTGTTAATAAATAGTATCACTTCCAAAACTAAGAACTTAGATTTATCTCATTTCGTATAAAAACTTAAAATTACCATTATAATTCTTAAAAATATGAAAAATCTTTTCTTCTTATTAATTACTATTTTTAGTGTTAGCACGGCTTTAAAAGCACAAACCCACTTTAATCTTGCATTTCAAGTAGGAGTACCTATCGGAGAGTTTAGAGAAAATACAGAGGCAGTGGGTGCAGGGTTTAAAGCAGGACTATTTGTACCTTTTGCCGATAATATTCCCGTTTATTTTGGATTAGATTTTGGCTATATGGTCTATGGAGCCAATACACAGTTTGTCAATGAAAACCTACAAGTAACTGCTGGTAATGGAGCTGTATTAGGCTCTATTCCTATCAATCTGAGAGTTCAGACTAACAATAATCTTATCAACGGACACGCTGTTTTGCGTCTGAAAGCTCCCCTAGCCAATGTTCAGCCTTATGTAGATGGTCTAATAGGGCTTAACTATCTCTATACACGCACCAAGATTTTGGATGAAACTAGGAATGGTGTATTCAGCCAAAGAGACCCACAAACGGGGCAGGTAACTAGCAATGTAATCAATGCTCAGACTCAAGAACAATCAGTAGTACTAAGTTATGGAGGTGCATTCGGCTTACAGATTAAGCTCAGCGAAAACTTTCGTTTGGATGCCAGAGGCGTTTATTTGATTGGTGGTAAGGCGAGGTATTATGATAGGTCACAGACAAGTCTCTGGTCAGTTGGTTTTTCAGGTAGTAATTTTAACCCTACCAATCCTAACCCTGATGATTTAGATTTAATTACTCCTGATGCTGTCTCTAAGCAATCTACTACAGATATGTTTATAGGCACATTGGGCATCACCCTTAGTTTTTAATAAAACTATGAGCAAAGTAAAAAGCCCTTTTGAAGATTTCAAAAGGGCTTTTTATTTTTACAAGGGTGTATAACATCAAGGTTGATTATCTTTTAGGAGCTACATTGGTAGCTGCCTTTTGGGAAAGAATCGTTAAGTTTTGACGGATGGTATTGATTTCGTCTGTTAGCTTTCTAATTTCATTTCTAAAATTAGCATTGATATCGGTTAGTGCAGCTTGGCGATTTTGGGCTTCTATGTTTTCATTTTCCATTCCTAACTTGTCAGACTCATCTGCTTTGCCTATTTTTTTATTGTTTTTTTGCATATCCTTAGCAAGTTTTTCACTTTCGTGCTCATTTTTAGAGATTGATTTTTCAGATTCTTTGATTTGATCTTCTTTCTCTCTAATCTGAGCATTTAAGCCATCAGAATAATAGTTAAACAAAATATCATTGACTAGTTGCTTAAAGCGAAACATCTCATCAGGGTATTCTTGTCCATTTAAGATAAAATCATAACCCATTCTGAAAGCAAAAGACATTTGACTTTCACTAAAAGACACTAAAAAATCACCTCTTTTAGAAGGGATGATTGTGGGCATCGATACTTTATCAGCCATTATCACATCACGACTATCTTTCTTAAATTTTAAGCCAAGCTTATCTTTTACATATTTTTCTACACTTGCTTGGGCTGCTTCTGTGTTGGTGATATTGACCACTAAAGCGTCGTAAGATTCATTACCAAACGACATTTTTCTTTCGTTGATTGTAAAATCTTGTGCTGATACTGGCAACACAAATAAAAGGCTCATAAAGAGTATTAGGATTAATGGAGTCTTTTTCATAAGAATTGTAATTTAAAGTACGGTTATAAATTATGGTGAAGTTACAAAAATTTGATATATTTATTATAGGACTTTTTATAAATCATAAGGTCACACTCCTATTTATAGAGAATAGATTTTTACGTGTTTGAGTTTCAAGAACGAAGCGTTTTTAGGCTTTGTATAAAAATGTTACTCTAATTTTTTTAAAAAATAAGACTTTTAACTTCAGAATCTCTAAAAAGGTTTTAATTTAGATTTTTGAAGTAACTGAAAAGTGACTTAATATCAAATGAATGTCTTAGGAACAATAATTAAATAAAGTAACAAGTCAGTTTAGGTAAAATACTTATTATCAGTTAATCATAACCAAGTAACCTATAACTAATCTCTTACTTAGCTTAAAATCGCAATAATTTAATGCCAAAAAATACCCTTGCCGAGCTGCAAACCTGGTCTGATGGTAAACTGATTGGACATTTTTTTGAAGAAAATGACAAACAAGTCTTATCTCTATTATATCAACGCCATGGTCAGTGGGTTTTTCATAAATGTATCGCAATGGTCAAAAATGAAGAAGTAGCTAAAGATTTGACACATGATATTTTTTTGAAGGCTTATTTAAAGCTTTCTACTCTCAAAGATTTAGAGAAGTTCAGGGGCTGGATTAGTACCATTGCCTACAATATGTGTATTAATTATCTCAATCTAAAGAAAGATTTTCGTGAAGAATCTGTAGAAGACCATAATGAACTCTCTAGTCTAGGTGATGAGGAAGACCGAGAAGATAAACTTTTATTAGAAATAACTCTTGCACAGTTACGGATATTACTAGATAAGCTACCAAATAGCGACCGAATGGTACTTCTTATGCGTTATCAAGATGATATGAGTATCTTAGAAATCAAAGAAGCACTTAACATAGGTGAAAGTGCTACTAAAATGCGTCTGAAGAGAGCCAAAGAAAAACTAGCTAGACTTTTTGAAGAACATAAAACCCTTGCAATATGAAACAACTTTTTCAGCAATTGCATCAAAATCATACTTTGCCAGAAGATTTAGAAAAACAAATTCTCAACTCCTATGATACCATCAAACTTATCATGGATGTTACGGATTTATTTACCTCTAAATTTGGGAAGTCTGAAATAGAAATGCATTTAAATATAGAAGAAGCAATAAGAAAGACCTCTAAATTAGAAGACAAGTCAAATGATAATGTGGCTTAATACAATCTGAATCAGATCTAAATACACTTAATAATAGTAGAATTAGAGATTTTTATAACGAAATTTGCCTAGAATTAGACATAAACTTATTTTACTTCATACGACATGAAACAACAATTCTCTACTTGGAAAGAAGTACTTTTTTCATCTCTTGGCTCTTTTTTAAATGTAATCATGGAAACACTTCCTTCTGTGGTAGGAGCATTGATTTTGTTATTGATAGGTTGGCTAGTAGCAAAGTCCATTTCTTTTGTAATCTTGAAGCTACTCAACAAAATGAACTTTGACCAACTTACCGAAAAACCACCCCTTGCAGAGTATTTTGAACAAGCTAGCTTACAGACTAAGCCTAGCAAGATTATCCAAAAGATAGTTTATTGGACTATTTATCTTTTGTTCTTGATTATGGCTGCTGAGGTCTTGGGCTTACAAATGGTCTCTGCTGAGATTTCAAAACTAGTTGCCTATTTGCCTAGGTTGTTTTCTGCCCTGCTTATCTTTGGGATAGGTGTTTACATCATCACATTTGTACGTGATTTTATACGTGCAGCTACTGCTTCCTTAGGGTTGAGTGCAGGCAAGTTTATCAGTGGGTTTGTATTTACTTTGTTGTTAATTATTCTCACACTCACTACCTTGAAACAGGCAGGGATGGATACGGACATCATCACTACTAACCTGACACTTATTTTAGGTGCTTTATTCTTTTCATTTGCGATTAGTTATGGCTTCGCCTCGAGAGATATTTTAGCCAATATATTGGCCTCATTCTTTAGCAAGCAAACTTTTCAGCTAGGGCAAATCATAGAACTAGAAGGAGGAGTAAAGGGCAAGATTATAGAAATGAGTGGTATAGCAGTCAAGTTAGAAACCGAAGAAGGGATAATGGTAGTACCAAGCAATATTTTGGTAAATCAAAAAGTAAAGATTCTCAAGTAAAAATTAACTTAAAACAGATATAATTACCTTTAAATTTAGAGACAAAAAATAATAGAGCCTACGAATAGACTCTGTTATACAGAAAATCAGATTATGAATAATGATTACTCAGCTTTTTTCATAGTAGAATCAGTAGCAACAGAGTCAGTAGGTATTATTTCTGGCTCAGTAGTAGGCTCTTCTACTTTCATAGTGTCAGTAGTTTCTTCAGTTTCAGAAGCACCACCACAAGCAGTCATAAAACACATCATCAATAACCCAGCGAAAATAACGTTGATTTTCTTCATTTTTCTTTTTTTACTTTAAATTTAATTACTTTAATTTTGATTGATTTATCATCAATCTCAAAAAGCACGTAGCTTTTATCAAAAGTCACTGATGATTTTAATATTTATTTTTATATGCAGTATCTCTCTCCCGAATTTATAGCCAAAAGCAAAAATTGGACTGATGAAGAAATCATTATTAACCTAATGGAACGCTTTGATGCAAAGCTTTTTGCTATTATAGTGAATCGGTATGAAGCTAAACTCATTAATCGGTGCAAAAATTATGTGAGAGATGAAGACATTGCAAGAGACCTTACACAAGAGATTTTTGTGAAATTATTTTTGCAACTCTCTACCTTCAAGCAGACAGCCAAGTTTAGCAATTGGCTATTTGCTATTGCTAATAATGCCAGCTTAGACTATCTGAGAAGACAAAAAAAAATACTTCATACTGCCATTAGCCAAGAACTATCAGAAGAAATAGGCGAACTCTCAGATTTAGAAGCAGATATATCCGAAGAACTGACTACACAGATTTTAGAAGAACTACTAAACCAAATTCCTCCCGAAGATAAATTATTGCTTTTACTAAAATACAAAGAAAAAATCCCAATCAAAGATATTCAGATTAGTCTTAACCTATCAGAAAGTGCCGTAAAGATGAGACTTAAGCGTGCTCGTGAAAAAATAAATAGGCTATACGTCAAATATCAACAAAATGAATAATTTTTTTGGTAAATTCGTTCTACCTTAGTTAGATATAAAAGAATCTTTATTTTTAAATAAAAATCACAATTTATGAAATTAAAAACATTTTTAAACCTCTTATTAATTATCGGGCTTGTCTTCGTCAGCTTAGACACTTCACAAGCACAGCGAAAAAGTAAAAAAAAGGTAAAAGAAAAAATAGAAGCTGTAAGTACAAAAGCTGAAATACCTACAGATACTCCTTCAAAATATGCTCAAACCGTTACTCAAGAAGACCTCTCTAGACATCTTCATATCATTGCTTCAGATAGCATGGAAGGAAGAAATACAGGCGAGTTAGGACAAAAAAAGGCTGCAAACTATATCAGAGAGCATTTTAAAAGTCTTGGATTAAAACCACCAGTAGATACTAAAAATGGGAAAAGCTACTATCAAGAATACCAAATGCTTAGTAGAAAATGGGATAAAGTCTCTCTTAAAGCCAATGGAAAAGAATATCCTTTTATGGAAGAGATGTTTGTAGTTTATAACAGCAGTCAAAATCAAGAAATGACACTTCCCTTTGTATGGGGAGGATCTGATGCACCTAATACCCTTCAAAACCAAAATCTAAAAGGCAAAGGGGTACTTATCTCAGTAGATGAATTTGACGGACGTACAATCAAAACTACGACCAACCAACTCAGAGAAATGGGAGCAGAAGCTATCATCGTAGTATTAGGCACTTCTCCCGAAACTTTTAAAGAAGCTCTAGAGCTGAATGCTCGCTATCTAAAACGTGGTTACAGTGGCTTAAGTAGCTCTGATAAAAAAGACGAAGTAGCTTACTTTATCTCTGGACAGACAGCCAAAAATATATTTGGTGCAGAATACAGTAGTGCTGCCGCTGGTAAAGAACTCTCTATTAAAGTAAGCTTACAAGCTTCTATGATAGAAAAAGTAGAATATACCGCCGAAAATGTACTAGGCTTTTTAGAAGGAACAGATAAAAAAGATGAAATACTCATCATCACCGCTCACTATGACCACATCGGCATGCAAGGAGAGGAAATAAACAATGGTGCAGATGATGATGGCTCAGGGACAGTAGCTGTGCTAGAGCTTGCAGAAGCCTTCGCCAAAGCAAAAGTAGATGGTAAAGGCCCAAGAAGAAGCATCCTGTTTATGACTGTTTCTGGAGAAGAGAAAGGGCTACTTGGTTCACAATATTATACAGATTATGAGCCTATTTTTCCACTTGAAAATACTGTGGCAGACCTTAACCTAGACATGATAGGGCGAATAGGAGGTACTTATTTAAAAGACAATGACCCTAATTATATCTATCTGATAGGTTCTGATAAACTCTCCACTGAGCTGCATGAGCTTAGTGAAGCAGCCAACCAAAAGTATGTCAATATAAAACTAGATTATACCTATAATGATGAGAATGACCCAAACCGATTTTACTATCGCTCTGACCATTATAACTTTGCAAAAAATAACATTCCAATTATCTTTTATTTTAATGGAACACACCCAGACTATCACCGCCCTACGGATACAGTAGATAAAATTCACTTCCCTAAAATGGAGAAAATTAGCCGTCTAGTATTTTATACTGCTTGGGAGATAGCTAACCGTGAAAATCGCTTGATAGTAGATAAAGCAAAAGAATAGTGCTTTGATAAATGAGTACATATCCACTAAATCTATTACTTTAGGTAGATATGTATTCATTTTGAGTTAAATTTATAGTAGAATAAAAAACTATCCACAAATTCAAGAAATAAAATTATCTGTTATATTTTTCACACTTATCAAAGTTTTTATTGCTCCTTACTATTTTCCCAATATGATGATTGACTTAAAAGAAACTGAAAGACTTAAAGAAGCTATTCAAAATAATCCTCAAGACTATAAGAGTATTATCGAGAGCACTAACTTGGCTATCTGTATCACTGACAATAATGGATGTTATTTTGATATTAATCAAAACTACTGTAATCTATATGGCTATAATAAAGAGGAACTTATCGGAGAAAGTTTTTTGATAGTAGTACCTCATAAAACGAAGGAAGAACTCAACCAACTGCACGAAACTTTTATGGAAGTTCAGATAGAAATATTCAGAAACTGGGAGGTAGTCAATAGAGCAGGAGAACTCCTCAAAATAAGTGTAGATGCAGGCTATACAGACAAAATCAACGGTTTACCTCAAAAGCTTACTTTTGTACATAAGTTGTAAAACTCTGAGTGAGAAATAAGTTATAAATTATGAGTTTGTAATAGTTTGATAATGAGTGTTTTACCTAAAATAACTTGTTACTTTATTTGATTATTATTTCTAAGATACATCAAAAAGTAAAGCACTTAATTTATTTAAACTAAACTACTCATTTTGAGTATTTTAAGTAGATGGTCAAATTAGTTTATACTTTTTTTGTTATAAAAAACTGATTATCAATATCTTACTAAGATAATTAATCACTTATAAGCTAATAATTTACCTATCTACTAACCATCTCCACCAAATTTAATTTTTTTGATACGTTTCTTTTGCATTTCTTTTTCTACAAATAAAAGATATTCATCTAGTGTCATTCCCTTTTCTTGAGCTTTTACATTTTCTTCACTCTTGATGCTTCCTTTATTCTCTATCACTATCTTGTGTACCAAGATATCTATAAACTCAATCTCAAAAATCAAAGGGTTATCAGGTGGGATTAAATCTCCCCAGCCTTCTTCACCATAAGCCAGATAAGAAGGGATTACAAAAGTAGCCTTTGCACCTTCACGAAGTAAAAGCATGGCTTCATCCAAACCCTGAATCACAAATCCTCTACCCACAGGGAAATCTAAATATCGCCCATCTTTGTCAGCACTTCCAAACAGTTTTCCGTCTAAAAAGCGTCCTTTATAATCAATTGCAACTACATCATTCTCAACTGCAAAATCACCTTCACCTTGATAGTCTATTTTGTACCAAACCCCAGTATAAGTTTTTTTAGCATCAGGTAAATTTTTGGCAACATATTCAGCAATGATTTTTTCATCTTTTTTGCGTTGGTCAAACACTACTTGTTTTATGTCATTCTGTACCTCACCCCAGATTTGTTTTTTGAGTGTTTTAATAGTATAAAACACATATTCTTCACCTTCAAGATAATCAGGAATAGGGCGGCTTAAGGCACGAAATAAATCTTCTGTTCTGACAGCAAACGAAGCACTATCCCCTATGTGCAATTCTAAAAGCATATTTTGAATAAAACCATAATTAGCATATTTGGGGTCATCTGCAGAAATCTCTTTGACTGTAGGTGCTTCATCAAAAGTATTTTTAAATACTTTTCCACCTGCCGTAGAGGTCTGAATATGAAAAGTAATAAAATCCTTGTAGAGTATTTTTTTTGAGCCTTTTGGGTGATGATGAATTTTAGAATAAAGTGTGTAAGACTTTCCATTAGCTTTGGTGTTAAATAGCTTATAACCAGAGGGTTGAGCCATTAATGAGAAGCTTAGGCTAATGAATAAAATAAATAATAATAACTTATGAGACATATCTATAATTGATTTTTTTCTAATGACTATAACGATAATCTAACGGGTTAGGGTATTTAAAGTGATATTCTAAGACTTTCTCGAGTTTTTCGGCACTGACTATCTTGTAATCTTGTGGGTCTTTCTCTACAAAAGTAGGTGCTTCAAAACCAATATCTTCTGCATTTCTTTTGTAAATTACTTTTCTTGGTGGATGTTCTGGAGATACTCCATTAAAAATTTCATTAGAAATATGAGGAGAGGTTATCAACTTACTGATAATCCCGACTGCATCGTCTTGATGTATATAATTGACAGGAACTTCACCTGTTTCAAGATTTTTTTTGCTAGCAAAATATCTACCTGGGATTCTATCATAGCCTAGAAGTCCTCCCAGACGCAAAATGATGTACTCTTTTTTAGAGTCATTCTGAATGGCTTGCTCGGCTTTCCAGAGAGCCGTATTTCCAGTATTTTGGGCATTAATAGGTTCAGACTCCGTAACTATACGCTCCACATCAGGATAAATAGAGGTAGCACTGATGTAGATAATCTTCTGAATACGACTCTTGGCTACTTTTACCAGTAAATTTGCTATCTGCTGAGGGTGAAAATCAGGAGGTAAATCAGCTTTGCGTGTCTGTGGAGGAATATCAACAATCAAAATATCTGAATTCAAAAAATCTTCCCAGTTATTTCCTTCTG
>Ga0163144_10011477_pt1 | contig 18732 bp, 16 predicted proteins | sample OliLak19BULKMAT1_FD_123175 | JGI IMG/M metagenome (GOLD analysis project Ga0163144, IMG submission 123175) | Freshwater microbial mat bacterial communities from Lake Vanda, McMurdo Dry Valleys, Antarctica - Oligotrophic Lake LV.19.BULKMAT1 | ecosystem: Environmental > Aquatic > Freshwater >... | reverse complement strand
GGATTTTATTTTTACCCTTGCGCTGACCCATTTAAAGATTGCAACATTGATGATTTAGTTGCTGACACCCCACCCACCATTGGCTGGACAAGCTGTAATTTATCAGGTGCTTCCTGTTTGAATGCAGTTGACAATGTTCAAAACACCATGGATTACTCTTATTGCAATCGCATGTTTACATTCGGACAAAAAGCACGAATGCAAGCTTGTTTAAATTCTCCTATTGCAGGAAGAGATAATTTGTGGCAACCTGCCAACTTAATTGCAACAGGAACTTCAACTGCTCTGGAACCATTGTGTAAAGCAGATTTTACAAGTAACAAAAGAGTTGTTTGTCAAGGCACTACCGACATTGTAACTTTCACAAACACCTCTTACAATGGCACGTTCACAAGTCTTTTATGGACATTCGCTGGTGGAACACCGACCACATCAACCACTACTTCTCCAACGGTGACTTATGCTTTACCAGGAAAATTTGATGTAACATTAAAAGTAGTCAATGGAATTGATTCTGTTGAAACAACAAAAACAAAATTTATTTCAGCTTTACCTAACACAGGAACTGTTTATCCTTTTTCAGAAAGTTTTGAAACTACAACTACACTTGATGGATTAGAATGGTTCTCAAGCAGCTTCGACACCGTTAACAATTGGCAACCTACAAGTACTGCTGCATATAGCGGATCCAAATCTGTAATGCTCAATAATTTTGACAATACCATGAATACAAAAGATGAATTATTCAGCAATATTATTAATCTGAGTGGAGCAACAGCATTAAATATTAGTTTTAAATATGCTCATGCAAAAATAGATTCGACTAGTAATGATCGTTTGCAATTATATGTAACAAGCAATTGCAATACAACATGGATTCAGCGATTAAGCTTAACGAATACCGCATTGGAAACTGCGCCAATAACAGCTACAGCATTTATTCCTAGTTCAATATCAGAATGGAAGCAAGCCACAGCCAACATCCCTGTAAGCTATATGACATCAGGGTTTCGGTTCAAGTTTATCTATAGTTCAAATGGTGGAAACAATATATACATTGATGACATCAACATAGATGTAAATGCAGGAATAGATAATGTTAATTTCAATTCAAGTGTTCAGTTATTTCCAAATCCTGCAAATGAAAATGCAACCCTTACATTTACACTATCAGGTTCTAAAAATTTAAATATTTCTATTTTAGATATATTGGGACGAACTATTTATGAAAAGAACAAAGAAAATTATGTTGAAGGGATGAATACTATTTCTTTAAGCACTGGCAATTTTGAGGCAGGTGTATATTTTGTAAATATAAAAGGAGAAGAAATAAACATAACAAAATCATTAATAATCCTTAAAAAATAATTTACAATGCACCGTTTTTAATTTCCTCAACAATAGCAGGATCAAGCAATGTAGAAGTGTCGCCTAAATTATTGACATCTCCTTCAGCAACCTTTCTTAAAATTCTACGCATAATTTTACCACTTCTTGTTTTTGGCAACCCACTTACAATTTGAATTTTATCCGGTTTTGCAATCGGCCCGATTACTTTGGTAACTTCTGCTAAAATTTCTTTTCGAAGCATTTCTACATCCTTATTTTTGTTTGTGCAAATCACATAGGCATAAATCCCTTGTCCCTTTATATCGTGAGAATAAGCAACAACAGCACTTTCAACAATATCAATGTGCATATTAATTGCACTTTCTACTTCTGCTGTTCCAATTCGGTGCCCGCTTACATTCATCACATCATCTACTCTCCCTGTGATTCTATAATATCCGTCTTCATCACGCTTACAACCATCGCCCGTAAAATACAAACCTGGATATGTTGCAAAATACGTTTGCCTGCATCGCTCGTGATCGCCATACGTAGTTCTAATAATGGATGGCCAAGGAAATTTAATACACAAATTTCCTTCAACTCCATTTCCTAAAATTTCATCCCCTTTCTCATCTACTAAAATGGGCTGCACTCCAGGCAAAGGCAATGTTGCAAAGCTTGGTTTTGTTTTTGTAATTCCTGCTAAAGGAGAAATTAAAATTCCACCTGTTTCAGTTTGCCACCAAGTATCTACAATCGGACAGTTTCCTTTTCCAATATTCTCGTTATACCAATTCCAAGCTTCTTCATTGATTGGTTCACCAACACTTCCCAACACTTTCAAAGAATTTAATTTATAAGGCTTCACAAAATCCAACCCTGCTGCTTCCAATGCTCTGATAGCAGTTGGAGCAGTATAAAACGTTTCTACTTTGTATTTATCAATGACTTGCCAAAATCTTCCTGCATCAGGATAGGTTGGAACTCCTTCAAAAATTACTGAAGTTGCACCTGCTAAAAGTGGAGCATACACAATGTAAGAATGACCGGTGATCCAGCCAATATCAGCGGTGCACCAAAACACATCGACCCCACCCTGGCCATCCCCAGAGGGAAGGGGATTTTCTACGATAACAATACTTTTTCTGCTATCTAAAATGTCTTCGATTTTTAAACTTATAAATCTTACATCCTCATAAATTTCTTCATTTCTAAAACGAACAACTTCAAATCCTTCTTCATTTAAAAATGCTGTGCGTTGAGCATCTTCTTCTACTTGATGATCGTGTATGTCTCCATCAACTTCAATCACTACTTTTTTTTCTAAACAAACAAAATCAACAATAAATTTTCCAATAATATGTTGCCTTCTAATATGGTAACCTGCTTTGTGTGTTCGTAAAGATTGCCACAACATATTTTCTGCAGGAGTTGGATTGTCTCGCATCTCCTTAGCATATTCAGTTAGAAGTTTAAATGTTATTGGATCAGTGGTGTAATATCCTGGAGCATCTCCCTTCCCTTTGGGAAGGGCTGGGGATGGGTCATTATTATATTGAAATACATTTCTGAATGTATAATCGGTATACACCATATATCCTCCACACGTATGTACAACACCTTTTGGTTTTCCTGTTGAACCAGATGTATATAAAATAAATAACATGTCTTCCGCGTCCATCACTTCTGCTTCACATACCGAAGAAGCTGTTTTCATTTCTTCGTTCCACCACGCATCTCTTCCTAAAGTCATTCGCACAGAAGTACGCGTGCGTTCCAACACAATAACTTTTTTAACAGAAGGACAAATTTCCAAGGCTTCATCCACCACTTCTTTCATCGGAATTTTTTTTGCTCCACGATAAGCTCCATCGCTTGTCACAACAATATTGCAATCACAATCTTGAATTCTATTGGATAAAGCTGAAGCAGAAAACCCACCAAACACAACTGAATGCACAGCCCCTATTCTTGCACATGCCAACACTGCAATTGCTAATTCAGGAACCATCGGCATGTAGATGCAAATACGATCTCCTTTTTTAGCACCATTCTTTTTTAAAACATTTGAAAATTTACAAACCTCTTCGTGCAATTGTTTGTATGTAAGCTCTACCGCTTTTTCATTCGGTTCATTTGGCTCCCAATAATAAGCAATTTGATTTGCTCTTTCCGGCAAATGTCTATCCAAACAATTTTCTGTAATATTTAATTTACCACCAACAAACCATTTTGTTTCAGCAGTATTAAAATTCCAATCCAACACTTTATCCCATTTTTTTTGCCAACAAAATTCTTCAGCTTGTTCGGCCCAAAATGCTTCTGGATTTTCTACACTTTTCTTGTATTCTTCGTGGTACTCTTCTATGGATGAAATACGCGACATTTAATTTTGTTTTAATATTCATCAAAGTTAAACGATTTTTTTTGCTATATTTAAGAATTCAAACTCGTAAACATGAAAACTACATCTAAATTTTTCATTGCATTATCTTTAATCATCTCTATAGTTGCTACTTCCTGTAAAGACAAAAAAGAGGAAGATGAAACACCTCCAACAACAGGTGGATCGGGTGGAATTGATGCAAGCACTCCAGTGTCTGGATATGCAATTTTATCTCACTTGCCTGGAATTTGGAACGGACCAGTTACATCCTCAACACCTTTAGGAGGTTATCCGGAATGGATTGTTGATTTTCGACCCGTTTCAGGAGCGCAAGTCTCAGCAAAAAATGAATTAGATTCGGTGAATAACATATTGATGGGCTTTTTTATTGTAAAACATGGAGGAAGTTACAAGATGGCTTTCCGTAACGGAGGAGGATTTGCCGGCTCACAACGGATTGCTTATGCTGTAGTAGATAGCATTTCTGAAACTGTAAACAATTATTTTTATAGATTTATTGATTTCAAAGCTGGAAAAAACAGAGTCTATACGGATGTGCTTTTTAAAGATGATAGTTTGATTATGCATGTATATACCAATTATTACAACTCGCTGCCTAACCCGCAAACTCACATGCTTTGGAAAGCGAAATTACAAGATACCACTTCAACACAACCTGCGATTACAGCCTTTAGTTTTCCTCAAAAACAAATGGTAAAAGATTTTACGAGCACTTTTGATAGTAGAACGGAAGCAATTTATTATTCTGCTGCCGACATAGCAATTGATCCTTACAATGAAGCTTCACAACCTTACCTCGGACAAACAACAGTGAATGTTAGTTTTGCAGGAACATATACTCCTGATCCAGCTAAAAAAGTATTTTTAATGATTACAACTCAACCTTTGTTTAGCGGGTTTACTTACCTGCCAGCTAATTTAAAATACCGCTCCCGTTATGTATCTTTAGCTTCCACTGATAATGCATTTACATTCAATTATATGCATCCCGGTAGTTATTATTTATACACACTGTATGATGCAAATGGTGATGGCGCATTTTCTTCGGGCGATTGGATGAGTAGCAATCTAACAAACACATGGACGTTAGGTGTGCTTGGAACTCAAAGTGTAAATACAATGGTTGATTTTACAATTCCATAATCCTAAATTAGTGGATGGTTAGTGGAAGTGGTTGGTATCGAGCCAACATCAAAGGATTTTCAGTCCTCTGCATAGACCATCTTTGCTACACTTCCTATATTTTTTTTAAATTATATTTATTTCGACAACTCACTAGCTCTATCTCGCGCTTTAACAATTCCTTTTTGAAGGCCTTCTCCTACTTTTGATTCATTAAAAATAGCGAGTGCAGCTTCCGTTGTTCCTCCTTTAGAAGCAACAGCTTTAATCAATTCATCCAAAGATTTATCTGCTGTATTCAACAAATGAAAAGAACCCAACATCGTTTGTTTTACCAGCATTTCTGCCGTATGTTGATCAAATCCCATTTGTTTTCCTGCTTCCACCATTTGTTTTACAATGTAAAAAAAGTAAGCAGGTCCACTTCCACTTAATGCAGTAACTGCATCCAATAAATTTTCATTTTCAAAAAATACTGTTCGTCCTGTTGTACCTAATAAATTTTCTGCCTTACGAACTTGCTCCATTGAAAGCGCTTTACTAGCTGTAAATGCTGTCATTCCCATGCCAAGCTCAGCAGGAGAATTTGGCATTGCTCTGATAATAAACTTTTGATTCAATCCCGTTTCTATTCTCTCTAATTTCATTCCAGCCATAATGGAAACAATAATATTATCATTCAAAACTTGTTTCAAATCCATACTCAATTCGTTAAAATCTTGAGGTTTTACTGCCAAAATAACAATATCACTTTCTGAAACCCGTTTATCGTTTATCACACATACTTGTCCTATGTTGAGCTTCAACAGCTCTTCTTTTCTAACTTCATTTTTTTCTGCTAACAATAAATTATCTTTTGAAACAATGTTGTATTTCAAAAATGCACGAGCATAAATCAAGCCCATATTTCCACAACCTACAATTGTAATTTTCATATTTTTTTGTTTAAAAGATTAAATACTTATTTTATTGTTCATCACTTCAGTTTGTTTACGAATAGATTCTTCGTGAATTAAAACATATAATGCTCTCACAAACTCTTCGCTCAAACCCATCATAGCAGCATTACTCAATCGCTCATTCAGTAAATCTTCCCATCTGTTTTTTTGAAGAATTGTCACGTTATTTTCTTTTTTATAAGTTCCAATTTTTTCAGCCGTTAACATTCTATTCATTAAAATTTGTAATAAATCTTCATCCGTTTTATTTATTGATTCTCGCAATTCCTCTAACTTATTTTTAAAGTCAGGGTTTTGTGAATTTGACTTTCTGACAACTAGTTTTTTAATCAAACCAGAAAGTTGTGCAGGTGTTAATTGTTGCTTTGCATCACTCAAAGCAACAGTAGGCATACAATGTGTTTCTATCATCAATCCATGCATATCCATGTCCAATGCTTTTTGAGAGACGTAGGGAATCAAATCAGTGTTCCCACAAATATGACTCGGGTCACAAATAATCGGCAAATCCGGACAGAGCGTACGCAACTCAATTGCCATTTCCCATTTAGGATCATTCCGAAATGGGGTGGACGCATGGCTATGAAAACCTCTGTGAATTGCTGCTATCTTAGTTATGCCAGCCTGATTAATTCTTTCCAAGGCACCTATCCACAATTGCATATCTGGTGTAACCGGATTTTTTATGAATACAGGAATATCCACACCTTTCAAAGAATCTGCAATTTCCTGAACAGAAAAAGGATTCACTGTTGTTCGAGCGCCAATCCACAAAATGTCGACTCCTGCTTTTAAACATTCTTCCACATGATTTGCATTCGCCACTTCCGTAGAAATCAACATTCCTGTTTCTTCCTTTACTTTTTTCATCCAGCCTAAACCAACTTTTCCAACTCCTTCAAACGCATTTGGTCGTGTGCGCGGTTTCCAAATACCTGCTCTGAATATAATTTTCGAATCTATTGCCGCTATACTTTTAGCAGTGTTTAACATTTGCACTTCCGACTCCGCGCTACATGGACCTGCAATTATTAGAGGTCGCTCGGCACCCGCCAACCATGAGCAAACGGGTGTTATATTTAATAGTGATTTCATCTCTCTTAGTTTGTAATTGTTGCTTTTATATATTCGCCCAAAACCGACAAGGTATTCGTTGAACTTTTCATTTTCTTTAAAGCTTTTTGGAATCCATTGTACTCATCCCACTCTAAATCCGTGTGAAAGGAATATTCATTAGGAGTTCCAACAACAGGAACGCTTTGTATTTTAGAAAGTGTTACACCATTTTTCTTCAAGACATTTAGCACATCTGCTAGTGAGCCCACTTCATGATTCAAGCGAAAACAAATGGAGGCTTTATTAGGATTCTCTGGTTTTAAATCGCCTTTTGACAGAATAATAAATCGCGTATAATTTTCTTTATTGTTCTCGATGTTCGCATGAAGCACCGGCACATTATACATTACAGAAGCCAATTCATTTGCAATTGCACCGCTATTTCTCAGATTTTTAGTCCGAATATTTTTCACACAAGACGCAGTATCTCCTTGTTCAATTATTTTAACAAGCGGATACTTTACAAGAAAGTCGCTGCATTGCGCCAAAGCCATGGGATGAGAATGAATAAATTCTATTTCATTCATCTTCACGCCTTCCAAGGCAAGGAGATTCAATTCAATTTTTAAATATTGCTCACCAATAATTCGTAATTGAAAATTCTCAATTAAACTATAATTAGAAAGAATACTTCCTGCCAATGAATTTTCAATTGCCATCACTGCATAATCGGCATCATTACTTTTGAGCATTTCACAACATTGACGGAATGTAAAGCATTCAACAATGTCTACTTCCTGTCCATAAAATTTTTGCGCTGCCAAATCATGATACGAAGCTGCTGTTCCGAAAATTGCTACTTTGAAATTACGCATGTGCTTATTGTTTTTTATTGTTTTATTCCTTATGAGATTCCGACTTTTGTCGGGATAATTTTTTCTAAATTTTATACTTGCTTCGCAAGTGATAAAATCAAGTGAAAATAAAAAAGGCGAGTCCCGATAATATCGGGACTCGCCTTTGGTTGAATTGTATGTTTTATCTTTTAATTAGACATATTAATCTCCCTGCGGTATCCCGTATACGAACCCGGATAAAATGGAAAGAAAAAATATCTATTATGTGTTGTCATTTTGTTTTTTAATCTGAGACAAAGATAATGGAGAAAATAAATACAAAACAAATTTATTTTTAAAATAAATCAATTTTTCAATATTTTAAACACTTTCAGAGCCATTTCTCTTTTAATTTCTTCATTACACAAGTTACCAATGCTTCCTTCATGTGTATGCTTCAATTCAAATTCAGGGTTAAAGTCATCCTTCTCAATTGCTTTTCCTACATTTTTATAAGCATCCCGAAAAGGGATTCCGTTTAATACTTGAGCATTTACAGCCTCTACACTAAACAAATACTTATACTTTTCATTTTTTAGAATATCATCCTTTACATGAATCTGCTCCAACATAAATTTTGTCATTGATATACAATCTTTCAGTTCCTTTATCGCAGGAAACAAGCTTTCTTTTGTCAATTGCATGTCCCGATGATAACCCGATGGCAAATTATTGCTAAGCAATGTCAACTCATTTGGCAAGGCTTGAATTTTATTACATTTCCCGCGAATCAATTCAAATACATCCGGATTTTTTTTATGAGGCATGATACTGCTCCCTGTTGTTAAATGATCAGGGAAAGAAATAAAACCAAAATTTTGGTTCATATACAAACAAACATCATAAGCCAGTTTTGAAAGTGTCGAAGCCACAGAACTCATTGCCATGCATACAACCTTTTCAGACTTTCCTCTTGTCATTTGTGCATAAACCACATTATAGTTCATTGTTTCAAAACCAAGTAAATCTGTTGTCATTTCACGGTTTAATGGAAACGAAGAGCCATAACCGGCTCCGGAACCTAACGGATTTTTATTAACCACATTATACGCTGCAACCAACAATTCCATGTCATCCACCAAACTTTCTGCATAAGCACCAAACCACAATCCAAATGAAGATGGCATCGCTAGTTGAAAATGTGTATAGCCCGGTAATAATTTTTCTTTGTGCTCTTCGCTTAACTTTATCAATAAATCAAAAAGAGCAGAAGTCGATTTTGTTATTTCCTTTAATTCATATTTGAGATACAACTTAATATCTACCAACACTTGATCGTTTCTCGAACGTCCACTGTGAATCTTTTTGCCACACTCACCTATTCGCTCCGTAAGCATCAACTCAATTTGCGAATGAATATCTTCCACTCCTTCATCCATTTTAAAGTTTCCTACCTTTATTTCCATCAGAATATTTTTCAATTCAGAATGAATTAACACAAGTTCCGAATTAGTCAGCAAGCCAATCGATTCAAGCATTTCCGTATGAGCAATGGAACCAATTACATCAAATTCTGCCAAAACCAAATCCAAGTGATTGTCGCTTCCAACTGTAAATTTTTCAATCAATTCTGAGATTTCACTATTTTCTTTTTGCCAAAGTTTCATCTTAATTCGTGTTTATAATATTAAAAAGTGTTTTTCAATACCTGCTCCTTATTCAAGTAGAGGGCTAGGCTGAGGTTATTTTGTTAAGCATTTTTATATACAATTCTATTCCTTCCTTTATTTCAGCTACATACACAAATTCATCTGCTGTATGTGAACGAGCTGAATCTCCTGGTCCCATTTTTAAGCTAGGAAAATTCATCAATGCCTGATCAGAAGATGTTGGTGAACCGTATGTTTTTCTACCCAATTCAATTCCTGCTTTTACAACAGGATGTTCACTGCTAATGGAAGAAGAATTTAATCGCATTGAACGCGCTTCTACTTTACAATCTACATTTTCTTTTATAATTTTCAAAACTTCTTCATTTGAATATACATCTGTTGTGCGCACATCTACCACAAACTCACAAACATCAGGAACAACATTGTGTTGTGCCCCTGAATGAATGGCAGTCACAGTCATTTTAACAGGTCCAAGCGTTTCGGATATTTTTGGAAACTGAAAACTTTGAAACCATTCAATACTCTCTAAACTTTTATAAATTGCATTTACACCTTCTTCTCGCGCTGCATGTCCTGCTACTCCAACAGACTTACAATCCAACACCATCAGTCCTTTTTCGGCAATGGCCAAATGCATTTGTGTGGGTTCACCTACAATTGCAAAATCAATCTTTCCCAATTCTGGCAGAATAAGTTCTATTCCATTTAACCCAGAAATTTCTTCCTCAGCCGAAGCAGCAAAAATAAAATTGTAGGCTCCTTCCTTTTCGTAGAAATACGTAAACACCGCAAGCAGAGAAACCAAAGATGCTCCGGCATCATTGCTACCCAAACCAAATAGCTTTCCATCCATTTCAATTGCTTCAAAAGGATTAAGCGTATAACCTGAATTGGGTTTCACTGTATCGTGATGAGAATTCAATAAAATTGTTGGTTTTGATTGATCAAAATGTTTACTAAATGCCCATACATTGTTCAACTTACGATGTGAAGCAATGCCTTTCGAGCGCAAGAATATCTCAATCAAATTCGCTGTCTTATCTTCTTCCTTACTGAAAGAGGAAACCGCAATCAACTGTTTTAATAATGTGATAGCTTCTTTTGATAAAAGCTCCAATTCTTTCTTATCAAGCAATAAGTGTTGTTCCAATGTGTTCATCTTTTTGAATTTTATTTAGTAGATCTGTCGCTTGTAAAATAACAACCGATTGCGCTCCATTTTGTATAGCCGCAAAAGCATTGTCTAGTTTTGGAATCATTCCTTTTGACACAATTCCATCTTGAAGCAATTGTTTGTATTTCGTTTTTGTAATTTCCTGAATCACCGAATTACTATCTTCTGAATTCATTAAAACCCCTTTCTTTTCAAAACAATAATTCAATTGCACTTCATACCTTTTTGAAAGTGCAACAGCCAAAGCAGAAGCAATTGTATCTGCGTTTGTATTTAATAGCTGTCCATTTCCATCATGCGTAATAGCAGAAAAAACTGGTGTAATTCCCAATTCTAAAAACGTTGAAATCAAATCAACATTCACCGATTTATCAAAAACATCTCCTACAAAACCAAAGTCAATGTCAACTGCTTCTCTTCTTTTAGTCTGGATTGCATTTCCATCGGCACCCGATAAGCCAATTGCATTGATAGTTTTCGATTGTAAGGAAGCCACTATTTGTTTGTTGATTCCTCCGGCATACACCATCGTTGTAATTTTCAATGTCTCCTCATCTGTAATTCTTCTTCCATTTACCATTGCTTGTGAAACGCCCAATCGTTTTGCCAAATCAGTCGCTAACTTTCCTCCTCCATGAATTAAAATTTTCAAATCCTCTATTTTAGAGAAATCATTCAGGAAGTTTTCCAATGCTATTCCATTATCAATAACATTTCCTCCAATTTTTACTATTTGTAATTTTTTCATAACCCCTCGCTAGCCCTCCCCAAGGGGAAGGGAATTAAATTCAATTATTTTTTTTAAAACAGTTTGAGCAGCATACAATCGATTGTTTGCTTGCTTCTGTACCAACGATTGTAAACTATCCAGCACTTCATCGCTTAATTCCAAATTTCTTCGAACGGGTAAACAATGCATCACTTTCGCATGATTCGTAAACTTTAACTTCTCATTCGTTAACATCCAATTTTGTTCTTGAGGAATCATTTTACCATAATCGGTATAACACGACCAATTTTTGACGTATACAAAATCTGCATTCTTCAGAGCGTCATCTTGATTATACATAATTTTAGCTCCGTTAGTAAAATCAGTACACAAATCATAACCTTCAGGATGTGAAATAACAAAGTCAACATCTGCTTCACACATCCATTCACTAAATGAATTGGCAACCGCTTGTGGCAAGGGCTTAATGTGAGGCGCCCAAGTCAGTAATACTTTGGGTTTCTCCTCCTTCTTCCAATTTTCTTTAATCGTCAACAAATCAGCAAAACTTTGCAAAGGATGAAGTGTAGCGCTCTCCAAACTAATAACTGGAACATTGCAATACTTTATGAATTGCGACAATGTCTTTTCTGAATAATCATCTTCCTTATTTTTCAAAGAAGGGAAACAACGAATCCCAACAATGTCACAATATTGTCCAATTACAGCCGCTGCATCTTTCACATGCTCCACCGTATTTCCATTCATGACTGCTCCATCTTCCATTTCCAAAGCCCAACCTTCTTTATCGATGTTCATCACCATCGTGTTCATTCCTAAATTCATTGCCGCCTTTTGAGTGCTTAAACGAGTCCGTAAACTCGCATTCAAAAAGATTAACCCAAGTGTTTTATTTTTACCCAATTCCGAAAAAGCATAAGGATTCTGCTTGATTAGCAAGGCTTCCTTAATCAAATCATCCAAATCATCCACATCTTTTATGTTAGTAAACTTTTTCATTTCACGTATTGTTTTGAAAGCACAACTTTAAATGCTTTAATAAATTGATCTAAATTCTCTTTAGTAATATTCAAAGCAGGAAGTATTCTCAAAGTATTTTTATCAGAGGAAGAGCCTGTGAAAATCTTATGCTCTTGTAACAATTCGTTTCTAATTGCAGCACAAGCAAATTCCAATTCAATTCCAATCATCAAACCCAAACCACGAACTTCTTTGACTTCGTCTATATCTTGTAAAGCGTCTTTCAAATAATCGCCTTGCGATTTTGAATTCAACATCAAATTTTCGTTTTCTATCACATCCAACACTGCAATTGCTGCAGCGCATGCCAAATAGTTTCCTCCGAAAGTGGTTCCTAGCATTCCGTGTTTCGCCTGAATTGCAGGATGAATCAATATTCCAGCAACCGGAAAACCATTTCCCATTCCTTTTGCTACGGATATTAAATCGGGCTTAATATTGGCATGTTGATGTGCAAAAAATTTCCCTGAACGTCCGTAACCCGATTGCACTTCATCCAAAATCAAAAGCGCAGCAAATTTTTCGCATAATTGCTTTATCGTTTTCAAAAATGAAGCAGAAGGAATGTTCACTCCTCCAAAACCTTGTATCCCTTCAACAATCACAGCTGCTACTTCATCGTTCATTGCATTTACAAAAGACTGCTCATCGTTGAAAGGCAAAAACAAAATATTATCTGTTTCATTAATCGGAGCAACAATTTTAGAATCATCGGTTGCAGCAACAGCCAAAGATGTTCTGCCGTGAAACGATTTGCTAAACGAAATAATTTTTTTCTTGCCCGTATGAAAGGAAGCAAGTTTCATCGCATTTTCATTGGCTTCTGCGCCACTGTTGCACAAAAACAATTGATAATCCGGATATCCAGAAATCCGACCAAGCTTTTCAGCCAGTTCTTCTTGCAAACCAATCTTTACAGAATTAGAATAAAATCCTATTTCACTCAATTGTTTTGTCAGCATTTCAACATAATGCGGATGACTATGTCCAATGGAAATAACAGCATGTCCGCCATACAAATCCAAATACTTTACATTGTTTTTATCCCACACATAAGAGCCTTTTGCTTTTACGGGTTCAATATCAAATAATGGGTATACATCAAATAGTTTCATTTTCTTAATTTTTAAAAATAGTTTGCTTTTAGTTTTAATCCCGTTGTTTCACTTAATCCAAACATCAAATTCATATTCTGAACCGCTTGTCCAGAAGCTCCTTTTATCAAATTATCAATACAAGCAGTAATCAATAAATTATCATTGTGCTTCTCTAGATGTAACAAGCACTTGTTGGTATTGACTACCTGCTTTAAATCGATTGCTTCAGAGCTTAGAAAGACAAATGGATGATTCGAATAAAACTGTTCATACTGGCTTTGAATTTCTTCGATGCTTGTTTTACATTCCGTGTAAACACTTGCAAATATTCCCCGAGTAAAACTGCCTCTTTGAGGAATAAAATTGATGTCCGAATTAAAATTCTGCTGCAACATGTTTAAACTTTGTCCAATTTCAGCCAAATGTTGATGCTCAAATGCTTTGTAAACACTTAAGTTATTTTGTCGCCTACTAAAGTGTGAAGTCTCACTTAAACTCTGTCCCGCTCCGGTTGAACCTGTTGTTGCAGAAACATGTATAGCTTGTTTCAACAACCCATTTCCGGCCAAGGGCAATATTGCTAATTGAATACAAGTGGCAAAACAACCTGGATTTGCAATTTTATTGGCCGTTTTAATTGCTTCCTTATTCAACTCCGGCAAACCATAAACAAAATCCGAATTATTGATCCGGTGATCCTGACTCAGATCGATGATTTTCACCGTTGAGTCAATTGGGTTATTATTTAACCACTTTTTTGCTTCTCCATGGCCTAGACATAAAAATAAAACATCAATATCGTTTGAAATCACATTCGTAAAAATTAGCTCCGTATCACCAAACAAATCAGTATGCACAGAGGAAACAAGTTTTCCTGAATTGCTTTTGCTATTCACAAAAACAATTTCGGAACTTGGATGATTTATTAATATTCTCAACAATTCGCCTCCTGTATAACCTGCTCCGCCAATAATCCCAATTTTTATCTTTTTCATTCTGTTTTATTTACCTGATAATAAATACTCATTTGATTACTCATAATTTTTGTAAATCCTTTTACATCTTCACCGGTCCAGCTATTATTCATTTCCCCATAAGTGCCAAACTTGTTCGACATCAAATCGTGTTTCGATTCAATACCAATGATTGAAAACAAGTAAGGGCTTAGTTTAACAAATACTTTTCCCGTAACCTTTTTTTGTGTGGATTCAAAATAGCTTTCCAAATCACGCATCACAGGATCCAGAAATAATCCTTCATGTAGCCAGTTTCCATACCACATTGCTTGCTGATCTTTAATAATCAATTGCAATTTTGTGAGTGTATGTTTCTCCAAAGCATGATGTGCCTTTATCGTAATCAATGCTGCTGCTGCCTCAAAGCCTACTCTTCCCTTTATCCCAATAATGGTATCACCTACATGAATATCTCTTCCTATTCCATATGGAGAAGCAAGTGTTTCCAAAGCTTTAATTGCTTCTGTAGCATGACTATAAACAACACCATCAACCGCTATCAACTCTCCTTTTTCAAATTCTAAAACAATGTCTTTGATGGTTCGCTTTGTAGCCGGACTCGGATAAGCATCTTCCGGCAAAGTTAAATTGGACGTTAATGTTTCTTTCCCGCCAACCGATGTTCCCCAAATCCCTTTGTTAATACTGTACTTTGCTTTTTCGGCATTTATCAAAATTCCGTTTTCTTTCAAGAAATTAATTTCCGATTCGCGCGAAAGTTTTTTATCACGAATGGGTGTAATAATTTTAATTTCTGGAATGAGAATATTAAAAATGGCATCAAATCGAACTTGATCATTCCCTGCTCCGGTACTTCCATGAGCTACATAATCAGCATTCAATTCCTTTGCATAATTGGCAATGGCTGTAGCTTGTGAAATTCGCTCGGCACTTACCGACAATGGATAGGTATTGTTTTTTAATACATTTCCGAAAACCAAATACTTGATTACTTTTTCGTAATAGTTTTTTGTTTCATCTATTACTACAAATGATTTTACACCTAATGTTTTTGCTTTGTTTTCTATTTCTATCAATTCTGTTTCAGAAAACCCGCCTGTATTTACAAGTACAGCATGTACATCCAGATTCATTTCCTTTGAGAGATAAATCGCGCAATAGGACGTATCCAATCCACCACTAAAGGCTAAAACAACTTTCTTTTTCATGATTAAAATGTTAATATTGATTTTATTAATTGTTTGTTTAAAAATTTGAATAATTTGTTCTGTTTCATTCTCATGAATCGTTCATACAGTTTTGAATGTTTTGCAAAATTCCATTTCCATGCCTTATCGGCAGGCAGATTCTTTTCTTCAGGATTAAACAACATGGCTGTGCACATACAATTCTTACGCTCTTTACTTTTCAGAATTTCAAAATTCACACAACTTTGACAGCCTTTCCAGAAAGCATCATCCTGAGTAAGTTCCGAATACGTAACAGGCTCGTATCCCAATTCTGAATTTATCTTCATCACCGCGAGACCGGTAGTCAAACCAAATATTTTTGCATCTGGATAGTTCATTCGCGATAACTCAAAAATTTTCTTTTTGATTTCACGAGCCAAGCCACTTTTGCGAAATTCGGGAGCGACAATCAATCCTGAGTTGGCAACATAGTTCCCATGACTCCAGGTTTCGATGTAACAGAATCCTGCCCACACACCATCGTTAGTGATTGCGATTACAGCTTTGCCTTCCAGCATTTTGTTGGTGATGTAATCCGGAGAACGTTTTGCAATGCCTGTTCCACGGGCTTTTGCAGATGCTTCCATTTCATCACAAATAAGTTGTGAGTACGATGTATGCTGCCCATTGGCAACAAACACCTTAACTACTGATTTTTGCATCAGTAAAAAAATTAAGAATGAAACATAGAGAGAATAGCTACATAGTGAAACTATGCTCTCGAAATTTTAAATAAGATTTTTGAAAAATGACCTCTAAGTAAGTGGTCGGATTAGAATGTACGACTTAACGTCTCGGGAAATAAGATACTCGGATCGTAGCAGGAGAAGCAACGATTTTGAAAGTAAACAAAACAGCAATCACACTGAACATCTTGTCAGCTGCTGAAAGGAAGTCGAAAGACAACTTTACTTTTTTCATTTCTTTTTAGTGTAAAAGATTAAAACTTTATTGAATTATTTTTTATTGCGATGCAAATGTGATACATTTTTTTTAATTATCAGCAAATTTATTTTTGCAAATTTACTTTTTTCAATGTTTTCAGGCCTTATCGCCCTAATTCAAAATCTGAACAATTAACGACCAAGTTTGTTATATTATTAAAACAAAGCCAATGCATTCTCTGACCAAAATTACAGTGATAGATCGCCCGCTTGCGGAAGTATTTGAATTTTTCAGCAATGCTGAAAACCTCAACAAGATTACACCTTCCGACCTTCAGTTTCGGATCTTAACCCCATCTCCTATCATAATTAAAAAAGGCACACTCATCGACTACAGGATAAAGATAAACGGGATATCATTCAAGTGGAGAACAGAGATTAGTGAGTGGGAATTCAATAAGCGTTTTGTTGACAGGCAGCTGAAAGGGCCATACAAGGTATGGATCCACGAACATAGCTTTGAGGAGCGTGATGGAAAAACCTACATGAAAGATTATGTTCAGTTCCTTTCACCGGGTTGGTTTCTGGAACCATTGATAAATAAATTATTTGTGGAGAAAAAAGTAAAAGCAATATTTGAACACAGAGAGAAGGTTCTTAAAGAATTCTTTGCATAAAAAAAGGTTTCCAGAATTTCGGAATCCTTTTGAAGTTTCATACCTTTTGGTTAAAAAATCATGAAAAAACCACGAACTGTTACCATTGTATCAGAAATTCTTAGATGCAATGATCAAAGGAGAGCGCCTGCAGAAAAACGGTCATCTCATCCGAAAAACAACGATTAGAAGTTACGAGGGATTGCAAAAAAATCTGGAAGAGTATTCCCTGCTAAAAAGTAAAGTGATTCGTATGAAAGATTACGAATCCCTAAACACCACATTTCGGGTCATAGAGCAAATAGCATTTCATTTTACAGATACGTCAGCTATTCTGATTCCTTTATGGATGATGAAATGGAAGCATTTCATGAGAAGTTGATGACATACCAATTTAAAGAATAAATAGCTGAGTGAAATAATTGTATAATCATGCAGTTATTTCACTATTTTTGAATAGTAAAATGTTCTTTGAATTCTGCACTGAATAAGCCTCTTCACCAATATGACGTTAGTGTACGTTTGGTGGTAAATTGGCAAACGGCAGGTACCAAATGAATGAAAAACGTTATAAAAAGGCAGGTGAAAGAGTAAAAAAACCTACTGCTAAAAAAGGAAGAGGTGGGTTTAAGAGAAAAAAGAGGCCATATTGGTTCAAAAATAAATTTAAAAAAAATTGCAAATTAGTAGTATTATGAATGCAAAAAAAATATTTTGGAAACATGGGGATGTTTTTTTAATCCCACTAAAAAATGGAAAATATTCTGTAGGACAAATTTTGGATTTGCAAATGACAAATGTTGTTCGGTGTGCAATATTTAATGAAATTGTTACTGATGTCAAGAGTGAAAATGGTGTAAATCATTGTAATCAAAATAACTTAATTTCTTTAGTAGCTTGTTCAAGGGAACAACTTGATTATGGGGTTTGGCATATTGTAGGAAATAAAAACATTGAAATTCCATTAAATAAATATCCGAATGAAAAATTTAGAAAAAATGGGTGGGTTAAGTCGGCAATGTATGATGCAGCGCTCGTTGAAGACTTTGTGAATTCATATCACGCTCTTCTTCCATGGAACGATTGGGGGAACCCTGATTTTTTGGATGAATTTTTAATTAATAAAAAAATAAAACCCGACAATCTAATATATATTAAAAAATAAAGAGGGAGGTTACCTTTATAGAAAAACGTCCCTGGCCTTTGCTCTTGAATTTATAATAATATGATTTATGAAAAAAATTAAAAAAGTTGATTATGAAAAAGTTTTTTTTATCACTATGGTATTAGTATCTATTTTTGCTTCATGCAATAATGAGTCAAAAGATTCACATAATGAATCTGAAATAAAAACAGATAGCACACTAAATGATATTACGAAGGATGTTAAACCAAACGGAGTAGTACCAAAAAGGTTATCTGGAATGAGTATTGATATACCGGAAGATCTTAACGAGGTTGACATAGAAAAGATAAAAGCAAGATACCCAGGAGCTAATAGACCAACTGTTGTATATGGCAGCGAGGATATGTCTATAAATTTAGCATATAGTATAACAAAAAAAAGTTAAAAGAATCGG
>Ga0163144_10011476_pt1 | contig 18733 bp, 14 predicted proteins | sample OliLak19BULKMAT1_FD_123175 | JGI IMG/M metagenome (GOLD analysis project Ga0163144, IMG submission 123175) | Freshwater microbial mat bacterial communities from Lake Vanda, McMurdo Dry Valleys, Antarctica - Oligotrophic Lake LV.19.BULKMAT1 | ecosystem: Environmental > Aquatic > Freshwater >... | reverse complement strand
TTTATAACCACCGTTTTTGACTCCAAGCCGTCGTTTTGACCCCGCCAATCACCTCACCTGCGGGCCAAATTTCCAGCTTTCACCCATGAGCAATTTGGCGGCTTTATTTTGGGACAGGCTCTACCTACGGTTTTTAGCGGCATTTAGCGGTTTTTAGCGGTAGTGGGTGTCCTTGAAAGGCGGCCACAAAAAAGCCCGTATACCGCTTGGGCTACGGGCTTTTAATGATGGTGGACGCTATTGGACTCGAACCAACGACCCCCTGCGTGTGAAGCAGGTGCTCTAACCAACTGAGCTAAGCGTCCAATCAGGGGGCGAGAACGTGGAGAGCCCCCTGCGGCGAATCAACCCTCTTTTCGCCGCCGAGCCAAAACCGAGTCGCCACCGCAAGGATCCGCGGCCCTTTCGCCGTCATCGCGCACCACAACGCCGCCCTACTTCCGCGTCACCACCGGCTTCCGCCACCGCGGAAAAACCGTCCGACAAATCTCGCAGATCGTTCCGTCGCACGAATGCGCGCTGCAGTGCTCTCGCCCATAGAAAATAATCCGCAGGTGCAACCGGTTCCAGTGCTCGCGCGGGAAGAGTTTTTTCAGATCGCGCTCCGTCTCGACGACATTCCGCCCCGAGGTCAGCCCCCAGCGCTGCGCCAGCCGGTGGATGTGTGTATCCACCGGAAACGCCGGCACGCCGAAGGCCTGCGCCATCACCACGCTCGCCGTTTTGTGCCCCACGCCCGGCAGCGCTTCGAGTTCCCCGAACGTGCGTGGCACCTGCCCGCCATGCCGCTCCACCAACAGCCGCGACAGCTCGGAAATCGCCTTCGCCTTCGCCGGTGACAGCCCGCAGGGCCGGATAATCTCGCGGATTTTCTCGACCGGCACGTGCTGCATCGCCTCGGGCGTGCCGGCCAGCGCGAAGAGCCGCGGCGTCACCTTGTTGACGCCCTTGTCCGTGCTCTGCGCCGACAGCAGCACCGCCACCAGCAGCGTGTAGGCATCGCGATGATCGAGCGGCACCGGCGTCTCCGGGTAGAGCTCCGCCAGCCGGCGATCGATGAAGGCGGCGCGTGCGGCACGGGTCATCCGTCAGAACGAACCGCCTCCTCCTCCAGAAACAAATCTTAAATGCCGCCGGCCCCAGAGATCGCGGTTGCGCGGCATCCGCCCTCCCGTAGCGTCCGCCAAAATCATGCCGTCGTCCCGCGAACTCCTCGCCCCCACCGACACGTTTCCGCGCCGCCACCAAGGCGACAATCCGGCCGACACCGCCGCGATGCTCGAACTCCTGGGCTACCGTTCGCTCGATGCGCTCGCCGACGCCGCCGTGCCGCCGCAAATCCGCCTCGACCGCGCGCTCGCCATCCCGCCCGCCCTCGGCGAGACCGCCGCGCTCGCCGAACTGCGCACCATCGCCAGCGACAACAAAGTTTTCCGCAGCTTCATCGGCCTCGGCTACCACGACACCGCGACGCCCGGCGTCATCCAGCGCAACACCCTCGAGAACCCGGGCTGGTATACGGCCTACACGCCCTATCAGGCGGAGATCTCGCAGGGCCGGCTCGAGGCGCTGCTCAATTTCCAGACCCTCGTCACCGAGCTCACCGGCCTCGAAATCGCCAACGCGTCCATGCTCGACGAAGGCACCGCCGCCGCCGAGGCGATGATGATGTGCCACCGCCTCAAGGAAGGCGACGCCGCCGGCCACCGGAACTTCTTCGTCTCGGCAAGCTGCCACCCGCAGACGATCGACATCGTGAAAACGCGGGCGACGCCCCTCGGCATCGAGGTCATCGTCGACGATCACCGGACGTTCGCGCCCGACGCCTCGTGTTTCGGCGTGCTCGTGCAATACCCCGACACCACCGGCTCGATCCACGACTTCGAAACGTTCTTCGCCGCCGCCCACGCCGCCGGCGCCTTCACCATCGTCGCCGCCGATCTGCTCGCGCTCACTCTCCTGCGCGCCCCCGGCGAGTTCGGCGCCGATGTCGCCGTCGGCTCCGCCCAGCGCTTCGGCGTGCCCATGGGCTTCGGCGGCCCGCACGCCGGCTTTCTCGCCACGAAGGATGCGTTCAAGCGTCAGATGCCCGGCCGGCTCGTCGGGGTCTCGAAAGACGCGCAAGGCGATCCCGCCATGCGCCTCGCCCTCGGCACCCGCGAGCAGCACATCCGCCGCGACAAGGCCACGTCCAACATCTGCACCGCCCAGGTGCTGCTCGCGGTGATGGCGTCGATGTATGCCGTGTATCACGGCCCCGAAGGCCTGAAGAAAATCGCCCGCCGCGTGAAGCTGCTCACCGAGCTCCTCGCCGCCGGTCTCCGCAATGCCGGCGCGAAAGTGAACGCCGAGCCCGTCTTCGACACGCTCACCATCGGCGGCGTCTCCGCCGCGCGCGTCCACGCCGCCGCCGAAGCGAAGAAGATCAACCTCCGCATCGTCGACGACTACACCGTCGGCCTCTCGCTCGACGAGACGACCACGATCGAAGACGTGGAGCAGTTGCTAACGTTCTTCAGTGAATCGGCCGGCGCCGCATTCAACGCTCAACTCCCAACTCTCAGCGCTCAACTCGCCGACTTCCCCGCGCCCCACGCCCGCACCTCCGCCTTTCTCGAACACGCGACCTTCCGCCGCTATCACACCGAGCACGAGATGCTCCGCTACATCAAGCGGCTCGAGGCGAAGGATCTCTCGCTCGTCCACTCGATGATTTCGCTCGGCTCATGCACGATGAAGCTCAACGCCACGAGCGAGATGTTCCCCGTGTCGTGGCCGGAGTTCGGCAAGCTGCACCCGTTCGCCCCGTCGACCCAAACGCGCGGCTACCAAAAACTCTTCCGCGATCTCGAGACCTGGCTTTCCGACATCACCGGGTTCGCCGCCGTCTCACTCCAGCCCAACGCCGGCTCCCAGGGCGAATACGCCGGTCTCCTCGTCATCCGCGCCTATCACGAGTCGCGCCGCGAAGGTCACCGCAACATCTGCCTCATCCCGACGAGTGCGCACGGCACCAATCCCGCCAGCGCCGCGATGTGCGGTTTCAAGGTGGTCGCCGTCGCCTGCGACGCCAACGGCAACATCGACCTCACCGATCTCCGCGCCAAGGCCGCGCAGCACGGGCACGATCTCGCCGCGTTGATGGTCACGTATCCGTCGACCCACGGCGTCTTCGAGACCGGCATCAAGGAAATCTGCGCCATCGTGCATCAGCACGGTGGCCAGGTTTACATGGACGGCGCCAACATGAACGCGCAGGTCGGCCTCACCTCGCCCGGCCACATCGGCGCCGACGTCTGCCACCTGAATCTCCACAAGACGTTTTGCATTCCCCACGGCGGCGGCGGCCCCGGCATGGGCCCCATCGGCGTCGCCGCACACCTCGCGCCCTTCCTGCCGGGACATGTTTTTTCCTCTGGCCTCTCGCCTCAAGCCTCTCGCCTCGGCGCGGTCTCCGCCGCGCCGTTCGGCTCCGCCAGCATCCTCGTCATCTCCTGGATGTATATCCGGATGATGGGTCCCGATGGCCTCACCGCCGCCACCACGATCGCGATCCTCAACGCCAACTACGTCGCGCGTCGCCTGGAGAAATTCTTCCCCGTCCTCTACCGCGGCAACGCCGGCCTGATCGCGCACGAGTGCATCGTCGATTTTCGCTCGTGGAAAAAACACGGCGTCGAGGTCGAGGATGCCGCGAAGCGCCTCATGGACTACGGCTACCACGCGCCGACGATGTCGTTTCCCGTTCCCGGCACGCTGATGATCGAGCCGACGGAAAGCGAATCGAAGGCCGAGCTCGATCGCTTCTGCGACGCGATGATCTCGATCCACGGCGAGATGCAGGCCGTGGCCAACGGCGAATCCGACAAGCTCAACAACCCGCTCAAGCACGCCCCGCACACCGCGAAGGTCGTCTGCTCCGACGCGTGGAGCCGCCCGTATTCGCGCGAGACCGCCGCGTTTCCCGATCGCCACACCCGTGCGAGCAAGTTTTGGCCGAGCGTCGGCCGCGTCGACAACGTCTACGGCGACCGCAACCTCGTGTGCTCGTGCGTCGGGATGGAAGCGTATGCGGAAGCGGCGAAGGCGTGAGGCAGCGGCCCTGGAATCATTACCGATTCACTTCCGAAATAGCCGGGAGTCGAGTCCGCTGAGCCGAATAATAGACTGGAGCGTGCCGATCGCGACTTCGCGGTGATTTGGCACTGGCACGGTCGCGCTGTCGCTGCCCGCGATCTCTCGGCGCATAATAATGTGACTCCCCGCTTGTCGCACCCGGACAAACCCATGCGCCGCCAGAATGCGGCAGATTTCCGCAGCCGGCAACGGACGGAGTTTAGGCATGCTGCAATTCGAGCGGACGCACCCGCGCGCCACGCTTCAAACGCCGCTTAATCTCGGTGGCACTGGCAGCCTCCAGCCAGAGTGCCACCGCCTCCACCAACATCCGGTGCGCCTCCAGTCGGGTTTTACCCTGGCTGGCCACACCTAGCTCCGGACAGAGCGAGACGAACCACGCACCGTTCTTTTCCACCACGGCGGAGAGATTCGGCAGATCGATCACCTGCCCATCGCGCTCGATCCAGTTCGCTTTCATGGCGCGAGTGAAGTCACCGCGCCCACGAGCGTCAAGTGGCGCTAACCAAGTATTGGAACAGGACCTTGCTCCGGCTAAAAATCATTCCGAAGATCTTGCCAAAATTCGCCGCCGGAAAGCCGCTCGCGAACGTCACGCGAGGGGACGCGGCACCGACCGCACCCACATCTTCACCGTCGTGATCCGCGGAAACTGCGCCGGCAGCTTCTCCCAATCCTCGCCGTCGTTCCTCAAGTAGAACAACTCGCCGCCCGTCGTGCCCAGATAGATGCCCGCCGGCGACAACGCGTCTGCACCCATCGCGTCGCGCAGCACGCCCACGTAGTGCTCCTTCTGCGGCAGACCGTTTGTCATCGCGCGCCACGTCCGGCCCTGATCGCGCGACCGCCAGACCTTCAACGCACCGTCGGGCACCACACGATTCATGTCCGCGATCAGCGGCACGATGAAGAGGTGGCTCTCCTGCGTCACCGCCATCGGAAAACCGAAATCGTTCGGCAGGCCCGCAGAGAGCCGCGTCCACGAATCGCCCCCGTTCTCCCAAGTGAACACGCCGCCATGCCCCTGCGTCTCCGTCCGTTTTCCGTCTTTCAACTTTCACCTTTCAACTTTCAACTCTCAGCTCTCAACTCATCCGCCCTCCATGCGCATCCTCCGCCACCTCACCCCGACCGGTCCCGCCTATGCCGCCCTCCAGCCCGATGGCACCGCCCGCGAAATCAGCGGCGACATCTTCGGCGATTTCCGCGTGACCGATCGCGTGGTCCAGCCGGGCAAGCCGCTCGCGCCCGTCGATCCCGTTTACCTCCCCTGCATCGGGCTCAACTACAAGAAGCACGCGGCCGAGAGCAACAGCGCTCCGCCCCCACACCCCGTCCTCTTCGTCAAGAACCCCGCGTCCGTCCAGCATCCCGGCGACCCAATCGAACTCCCGCAGAAACTCCCCAGCACCTCGGTCGACTACGAGTGCGAACTCGCCGTCATCATCGGCAAGAAGTGCAAAAACGTCTCGAAAGCCGACGCGCTGAACTACGTCCTTGGATACACCTGCGGCAACGACGTCTCCGCCCGCGACTGGCAGCGCAACGGCGGTGGCGGCCAGTGGTGCCAGGGGAAGAGCTTCGACACGTTCTGCCCGCTCGGCCCCGTGCTCGTGACGCCGGATGAGATCCCAAATCCCAACGCGCTCCGCATCCGCACGATTCTCAACGGCGAGACGATGCAGGACTGGAACACCGACGACATGATCTTCGATGTGCCGACGCTGATCGAGTTCCTCAGCGCCAGCAAAACGCTGCTGCCCGGCACCGTCATCCTGACTGGCACACCGCATGGCGTCGGCTTCGCCCGCAATCCGCCCGTGTGGTTGAAAGCTGGAGACACCGTCACGATCGACATCGAGAAGATCGGCGCACTGACCAATCCGGTGATCCACGAGATTGTGTGAGGTAGGGCGCGTTATCCCTAACGCGCCGTCGCTGCGGGAAACCACTGATGAATTTCGCCAATGGGCGAAATTTATTCAGCCCTTCGGCTAATCGCCTTCGGATCAAAATTGGGTCTGCCAATGGCAGACGAAAAGCCCGCCATTGGCGGGTCCACGCTTGTCGCGAAGGCGATTAGCCGTAGCTCATAAAAGGATTCATCCATTGATGAATCCCATCAGTGGTAAAACCCGCCCGCCCACCGTCCGCCCTTTCGCCATGGGGTGATCACCGCTCGTTTCGCCTTTGACGCATCGACGGCAAGCGCGAGCATGAACTCCGCGTGAATCTGCCGACCGCTCGCCATCGCGTCCTGTTGCTTCTGGCCATCGCCAGCACGCTCGGGCTTTTCGCCGGCGTGGGTGGCTACACGTTCTACTACGCCGAGGGTCTCTCGTATTTTTCGAACGACCCGAAGGCCTGCGTGAACTGCCACATCATGCGCGAGCAGTTCGACGGCTGGTTAAAGTCGCCCCACCACGGCGTCGCCACCTGCAACGACTGCCACACGCCGCACGACTTCATCGGCAAATACCTCACGAAGGCGGAAAACGGCTACTGGCACTCGAAGGGCTTCACCCTCCAGGATTTTCACGAGCCGATCATGATCCGCCCGAGCAACTCCACCGTCCTCCAGCGCAACTGCGTGAGCTGCCACAAGCAGATCCTCTCCGAGCTCAACACGCACGTCGGCAGTCAGCGCAAGATGCTCGATTGCGTGCACTGCCACCGCGACGTCGGCCACGGCCCCGTAAAATAGCCCTCCCTCCCGCCTCTCCCCTCTCGCCTCAGCCTTTTCGCCTCCCCCCTTTCCCCTCTCGCCTCTCGCCTCTCGCCTCTCCCCTCTCGCCTCCCTCCCATGCAACCCGATTCGTCCTCCCCGTTTTCCGATCGCCGCGGTCTCGCGACCTGGGTTTACATCGCCGCGCTGGCGGGCGCCGCCGTCGCGTCGTTCATGGCGTTGCTGCTCTATCAGAACATCGTCGCCCGCAAGGCCGAGGCCACCCAGCACGTGTTCCGCGTCGTCGATGTTAACGAGCGGACGACCGATCCGGCGCTCTGGGGAAAAAACTATCCGCGCCAATACGACAGCTACCGCCGCACGGTCGACACCGAGCGCACCAGCCACGGCGGCAGCGAGGCGTTCCAGCATCTCGACAAGGATCCGATGTGGCGTCGCATCTTCGCCGGCTACGCCTTCGGCGTCGATTATCGCGAAGAGCGCGGCCACGCCTACATGCTCGTCGATCAGCGCGAGACGGAACGCGTCAAAAATTTCAAGCAGCCCGGCGCCTGCCTCCAGTGCCACGCCTCCGTCCTGCCGGCCTACATCGATGCCGGACTAAAGGCCGGCGCGCCCGCCGGCCCCGCGCACCGCGAGGAGCAGCTCCAGAAAGGCTTCGAGGTTATTTGCGCGATGCCCTATTCCGATGCGACCGCCCTCGTGAAGCACCCCGTCTCGTGTATCGACTGTCATGATGCGGAGACGATGAACCTCCGCGTCTCGCGCCCCGCCTTCATCAACGGCATCCGCGCCCTCGCGAAATCCGAATATCCCACGCCGCACCTCCCCAGCATCGAGCGCTGGCGCCGCGACGGCCGCAAGGGCGACTTCGACGCCAACATCGCCGCCACGCGCCAGGAGATGCGTTCGCTCGTCTGCGCACAGTGTCACGTCGAGTATTACTTCAAAGGCGACAAGAAGCTCGTCACTTACCCTTGGGACAAGGGCCTCAAGGTGGAGCAGATCGAGGCCTACTACGACGAGGTGAAGCACACCGACTGGAAGCACGCGGAGTCCGGCGCCAACGTGCTCAAGGCGCAGCACCCCGAGTTCGAGATGTGGAGCCAGGGCATCCACGCCCGCAGCGGCGTCGCCTGCGCCGACTGTCACATGCCCTACGTGCGCGAAGGCGCGATCAAGGTGAGCAACCACCACGTCCGCTCGCCGCTCCTCAACGTCGCCTCCGCCTGCCAGACCTGCCACCGCATTCCCGAAAAGGAAATCACCGCGCGCGCCTTGCAGGTGCAGGATCGCAACGTCGCCCTGCTCACGCGCGGCGAGAAGGCCGTCGTCGCTCTCATCGACGCGATTGCCGGCGCGCAAAAATCCGGCGCACCCGACGCCCAGCTCGCCGCCGCCCGCGCCCTGCAGCGCAAGGCGCAATGGCGGCTCGACTTCGTCGCCGCGGAAAACTCCGCCGGCTTCCACGCCCCGCAGGAAGCTGCCCGCATCCTCGCCGAGGCGATCGACTACGCCCGCCAGGGCGAACTTGAGATCGCCCGCCCGACGCCCCCGGCCGCGGCACCTCCCGCCCGCCCCGGCGGCCAGTAAGCGTCCGCGCCCTCCTCGCAGCCGAAACCCGCAGCGGACCCGCTTCCGGCTCCGAGGAATGCGACGCCGCGCCGCGTCCACTCCCCCCATTAGGTCGACCGCGTTCGCCCACGCCGCGCCGGCATCCACTCCCGCCCGCCCCCGCGCCCTCCGCTCCCTCCGCACCCCCGCGCCCGCCCCCACCCCGCGGCGAAAACGCTCGAGCGCACCCCGCCGCGCTCCGCCGCCCCCCACGCTCCCCCGAGCACCCGCATACCCGCATCCCCGCACCGCACACCCGCGCGCCCGCGCACCCGCGCACCCGCGCACCCGCGCACCCGCGCACCCGCGCGCCCGCGCACCTGCACACCCGCGCACCTGCGCACCTGCGCACCTGCGCACCCGCGCACCCGCGCACCCCCAATCCGCCGACCCAAACCCAATGTCACGTATTAAGTGACAACGTCACACGGCTTTCCCTCTGGGCTTTCCAACCCAATGTCACTTATTACGTGACATTGGGTTGGTCGGCTGGGCGAAGAAAAAAAAGGGCGCGCGGGTGGAGCCGGACTGTCACGTGGCGGCGGGGGTTGGTTGCCGCGCGGGGGCGCGTTAGCCTGCGCCGCGCCATGCACTCCTTTCTGCTTCGCGCCCTCATCGCGTTTGCGTTCTCCTCCCCCGCTCTGCCGATGTCCGCCCAAACCCCCGCCGCCGCGACGCCCTCCGCCGCCGCCTTCCGCCCGCCGATCTCATGAACATCGGCGCCTACTACTATCCGGAAGCGTGGCCGGCCGACCAATGGGCGCGCGACATGGCGAACATGAAGAAACTCGGCCTCGAGTTCGTCCACATGGGCGAGTTCGCCTGGGCGTTCATGGAACCCACCGAGGGCCAATTCGATTTCGTGTGGCTCGATCGCGCCGTCGAGCTCGCCGCCGCTCAGGGTCTCAAGGTCGTGCTCTGCACGCCCACGCCCACACCGCCGATCTGGCTCACGGAGAAAAGTCCCGAGGTCCTGATGCTCGACGCCGCCGGCCGCCGGCAACAACACGGCACGCGCCAGCACGCCTGCTGGAGCGTGGCGAAATAGCGCGACTACGTCGCCCAAATCGTCCGCGAGCTCGGCCGCCGCTACGGCCAGGACGCGCGGGTGTGGGGCTGGCAGCTCGACAACGAACTCACCCACTACGGCAAGGAGCCCTGTCACTGCCCGGCGTGTCAGGAAAAATTTCGCGCGTGGCTGAAAACCAAATACGCCGACATCGCCGCGCTCAACCGCGACTGGGCACGTCGTTCTGGTCGCAGGTCTACCAGCGTTTCGACCAGATCCGGCTGCCGAATCCCCAGGAGTTCGTCGCACAGTTCAACCCGCACCAGATGCTCGACGCCCAGCGCTGGTTCGCCGCCGAGGCCGCCGACCACCTCCGCTTCCAGACGAACCTCCTGCGCGAGCACTGCGGCCACCGCCAGTGGATCACCACCAATCACATCCACAATTTCCCGGCGGTGAATCCGGCCCTCAACGCCCGCGACTTCGACGTCGTCTCCTGGACGTTGTATCCGGTTCACGGTCACGCCAACCGCGGCCCGCTCGGCTTCCGTCTCGGCGATCCGAGCGTGCTCACGTTTGCCGGCGACTTCATGCGCAGTCTCAACGGCCAGCACGGCATCATGGAACTGCAGCCCGGCCAGGTGAACTGGGGCGAGGTCAACCCTCAGCCCCATCCCGGCGCCGTCCACCTCTGGATCATGCGCACCTTCGCAACCGGCGCGAAGTTCGTCTGCACCTATCGTTACCGTCAGCCCCGCTCCGGTGCCGAGCTGTATCACTACGGCATCGTCGGCCCCGACGGGGTGACACCGACCAACGGCGGCGAACAGTTCGCGCAGGCCGCCCGCGACCTCGTCGCCCTGCGCAAGGTCGCGACACCCGCCGCTCCCCTCCCGCCCGCCTACGCCGCCCGCCGCGCGGCGATTCTCTACCGCTACGAAAATCGCTGGGACATCGATAACCACAAACAGAACAAGGCGTGGGACACCTACGAGCACCTGCTCAAATACCACCGCGCCCTGAAGCGCGTCGGCGCCCCCGTCGACGTCCTCACCGAGGAGAAGGATTTCTCCGTCTACCCGTTTCTGATCGCACCCGCCTACCAACTGCTCGACGCCGCGCTCGTCGCCCGCTGGAAAACTTATGCCGAAGCCGGCGGCCACCTCATCCTCACCTGCCGCACCGGCCAGAAAGATCGCCGCGGCACCTCTGGGAAGCCGCCTGGGCCGCACCGATCCATGACCTCATCGGCCCAGCATCCGTTTCTACGATACGCTCCCGACGCCGAAGGTCGCGCACGTCAAGACCGCGCACGGCAGCCCCGAGTTGCACGCGTGGTCGACCTGGGGCGACGTTCTCGCACCGCACGCAGGTGCCGCCTCCACCACGCTCGCGACTTACGCGGACCAATACTACGCCGGCGGCATCGCCGCGCTCACCCGCCCGCTCGGCCGCGGTAGCGTCACCTACATCGGCGTCGACTCCGACACTGGCTCACTCGAGGCCCAGCTCGTCCGGGAGATTTACGCCCGCGCCGGGGTTGCGATCGAAAATCTTCCCGAGGGCTTCCTGGTCGACTGGCGCGACGGCCTCTGGATCGCCACGAACCAAACCGCCACGCCGCAAACCGCTCCGATCCCTAACCCGGATATTTCATGCTCTACTCGCCAGCGACCCTACACGGTGTGCTCGGATCAAGTCTACCGATTCAACCGTTTCGGCTATCCGGGCTAAGTGCAAAACCCCAAGCGGTTTTGCTTTTAGCCCGCATAGGACGCACGCTCCCACAAGCTCACCGCCTGTCCGCCGACCAACGCCGGAAAAAGACGCAGAAAGCATGAAATATGCGGGCTAACGGCGCCAAACTCATCCTCGGCACGCGCGAAGTGCCCATTGCCGGTGTGACCGTGTGGCAGTAAAGTCGCCACGATCCGATGCGCGGCAGCCCTGAGCGCTCGGAGCGGAGCGGCTTTCCGCTCGTCACGGAAGCGAAGCGCTTCCGCTACAAAACGGCCTGGCCTCAAGCCGCTGGTTTGGGGTTCGGGCGGAACGGCTCCCCGTTCCGTCACGGAAGCGAAGCGCTTCCGCTACAAAGCAGGTCAAGCCGCTCCACCCCGGCGCTCACGCTTCGGCCTGCGCCTCACCACACAAGCTCATACCACAGCGTGCGGTGCTCGGGCCCGAGTTGGAAGCGCGTGCCAGCGGCACCGTCCAGCGCGCTGACTTCGCCCAACCGCTCCCCGCGGCCATCGAGCGCGTAGATCCGCGCGCCGCCGCGCGGGAGCGTAATTGAAGCAGCAATACCGTTCACCTCGGCCGGGCCCGTGCCCCAATCCTTGCCGACCGACGTCCGCGTCGCATTCCATTTCATTCCCCGATTCGCCGCCGATCCCACCGCCGCGAGCAGCACGCGCCGGGCGGTCTCGATCGGTTCTCCATCCAGGCTCGTCAGGACCACCGTCGCGTAGTCGCGCTCGATGGCACCGAACGCCAGTTGCACGCCACCGAGATCAAATTTCCCTCCGCCGACGAGGCCCCACACCGCGCGCGTCGCGGGCGTGTTCACGGTCACGTGAGCCTGCTTCACGTCGGACGCATCCCACACCACGCGGCCATCCGGCGTCGCCAGCCGCTTGCCGGCAACCGGGCCGACGGCCGACGGTTGCTTCGCTTTCGGATCGATCCCGAGGCGGTGGCTGAGCCCGGCGGTGGCGGGCGTCATCTTCGTCCACGTGCCCGCAGCCACGTCCGTCAGCGGCGCGAGATCGCCCCGCCGGTAGAGGTGCGCGAACGCGGTCAGCAGCGCGAGCTTGGCCGGTTGGCCGTTGAACGAGAAGAACCGCTGCACCTTGTCCGTCGTCCAGCCGCTCTCGCCGCCGTGGTATTGAAAAAAGAAAACGCCATCCCAGTCCTGCAGCGCCGCCACCAGCGCCGCAAACGGCACCACGCTCGCGGCATAGTCGTGTGGGTCCGGGATGTTCCACTCCGAGATCGTGAACGGCCGGTCCAGCAGCCGCCATGGCGCGCGCGTGAGCAGCGCATCGGCGTCCGGCGCCGTTTCCATCGGCGTGTTGCGCAACTCCCAGTCGACGGGATCCCACGGCTTCCGGGGAAAGCGCGGGTGCTGCCAATAGGCGTGGATATCCGTATAGTCGCAGATGGCCGCGACCAGCTCCGGCGGGTGGTAGGTGATCTGCGAGGCCGTGATCGGCACACGCACCCCGAGGTCTTTTTTCAGGTAATCCGTGATCTCGCGGACAAACGCCTCCTCCGTCTCCGCCATGAATCGCACCACGTCGCGCTGCGCCGGCTCGCTCCAGCCGGCGACGGGAATCTCGATTGCGCGCGCCTCGATCGTCTGGCCCGCCGGCACGACGATCCAGTCGCCCCCGCGGCGCAGCGTCAGCCCGGCGAGCGCCAACGGCACGTTGCTGCCACCGAACTTGAAACACAGCCGCGTCCCACCGGGAATCTCCGCGCTCGCGCGAAATACCCGGTGCACGCGCTGCCACTCGGCGCGCAGCGCGAGCGTTTCCCGAAATCCCGCGGGGGTCCAGTTGGCCGGGCCCGCGTGGGACACATCGACAAAGAGTGGACGCGGCGCATCCGACCGCACCCAAAACGACAGGGTGTAAACCTGCCCCGGTTCGACCTTCGTATTCGGAAACTGAATCTCCTGCGCGATCAACTCCGCCGCCACGCCCTGCGGTTCGAGCCGCAACGCCGGCAAATTCGCCTGCGGTCCCGTCTGACCAAAGCGCGCGATCACGGGGAATTCGCGCGTGTGCTTCATCCGCCAGGCCCCGAATCCCGTTTGCCACGCCCCGGAATCTGCCAGCGTGACGCCGGGCGGCTCGTAGTTGCCGCCCCACGTTTTCCGCAGCGCGGCCGTATCGGCATAGTTGCGTGCCAGCCACGCATTCCACTGCCGCTTGAATTCGCCGCGGTGCGGCTCGGGCAGGGCGGCGGCAATCTCGGGACCGAGCTTGCTGAACGAATTCTCGTTCGTGATCTCGATCATCGCGATACCGGGATCGTCGACCCGGCGCAGCCCGCGATACGGATTCACGTGGAGCAGATAGTCGCGGGCGAACTGCTTGAGCGCCGCCCTGGCCTGCGGTTCAAAATAGAGCAGGTATTTGTCCATCCGCGTCGAATACGGCAGGTCCGTGCGGGGGAAACCTTCCGCCTCCAGCAGCTCGCGGCCGACGTGGAGGTTCAGGTTGGCGTAGAGGCCGTGCCGGTGCAGCTCGTTGAGAAAATAGTCCTGCCGCTCGAGCTGCGCCGCGCTGATCGTGCGCTTCCCGTCGACCACCGGCCCCCAGATCCCACGCGGTGCGGACGCGGTGTCGTGATGATGGAAGCGCACGGCGTTGAGGCCGAGCTTGGCCAGATGCGCCGCGACCTTCTCCGCCTCGGCGTGCTCGGGGAAATTGCCGGCGAAGCACGTGTTCACGCCCCAGAACTTCACGCGCCCGGCATCGGTGAAGAAATGCGCGTCGCGGACCCGCACGAAACCGTCCGCCCCCGCCGCTCGCGGCGAAAGACCGGCCATGCTGGTGACGGTGCGCGACGCGTCATCGCCGGGAATGGTGAAGGGAAATCGCGCTTCCGCCGCCGAAGCTGCGCCCACCAGCAACAGTAAGCCAGGTCCCACGAGCCAGGGGAGAGAGCGCATGATGGCGCAGCTTGAGCCGATACGGCCCGCCGCGAAACACCAACCACCGCGCAGATCTTGGCTTTCACCGACGATGGCTTGGCATGGCGCAGGGGGTCCTCCTGTCGAGCCGATGAACTGCGGACAACGCCGTTGGCGCGGATATAATTCCCGGACTCCCCGATTCGTAATCCGCTTTTTCCGCGCCATCCGGGGTGCGAAGACTTCCGCGTGTTCCGTGGGCACACCCGATGCTCAGGGCGTTTCTGACTCCACTCGCTCACGCTCGCGGCTACAGTGCTGCGCGTCCATCACGCCGACATCCCCTCGTTGCCGTGGAAGGAGATCAAGTCTCCGACCGGCAAGTTCCACGCGCGCTTCCGCAATGTCTCGCTCGCGCCCGGCGGTATCCGCAATACCGGCACGTGGGGCGGCGGCCATCCCTTCGATCTCGAGCTGCAAAAGTTCCTCCCCGGCGAAAGCGGCTGTCCGTTTCACTCGCACGCCGCCCGGTGGGAACGGTATCCCCTCCTCGGCGGCTCCGCCACCGTGCGCGCGCGATGAGGCTCGAATCTGCGGCGGGACGCCGCAGCACGCTACTTTAACCTCTCGTCCGTCAGCGTCCGCATGAACGCCACCAGCGCCCGCTGATCCTCTTGCGACAACGCCAACCCGACCGCCGGGTGCTTCGCGAGATTCGGATCGAGGGTCGTCGCACGCTGCACGCCGTGATCGTAGTGGGCGATCACCTCCTCCAGCGTCGCGAAGCGGCCGTCGTGCATATACGGTGCGGTCAACGCCACGTTGCGCAGCGACGGCGTCTTGAACCTGCCCGCATCGGCCGCGCTGCCCGTGACCTTCGCCCGTCCTGAATCCAGTGAGACCAGGTCGAGCCCGTTGTTTTTCTGGCCGAAATCGGTGAAGAGCGCACCGCCGTGACAGTGGAAGCAATCCGCCCCGCGTTTGCCGCGCGCCGGATCAAACTCAGTCGCAAACAACTCGAACCCGCGCCGCTCTTCGCCCGTGAGTTCGGCCACGCCGCGCCGCGCACGATCAAATTTGGAGTCGGCCGCGACGAGCGTCAGCAGGTATTGCTCGAGCGCGAGCGTTACCCGCTCCGCGGTGATCTCGCGGGTGCCGAAGGCGGCGGAGAATCTCTCCGCCAGCGCGTCGTCGCACACGAGCGCGTCCACGATTTCGGCCGGCCGCGCGTCCATCTCGATCGGATTCGTCCACGCCGCGAGCGCCTGATCGCGGATGCGCGGCTGACAGCCGTCCCACGCGTAGCTCGGGCTCCACGCGAGATTGAACAGCGGCATCGCGTTGCGCGTGCCAACGTCTCCCTGCGTGCCACGGCTCAGTGCGACCGTATCGCTGAACGCGCGCGCCGGCGCATGGCAGCTCGCGCACGACTGCGCGCCATTGCGGGAGAGCCGCGGATCGAAGAACAGCTTCTCCCCGAGCGCCACGCCTTCGACCGTGAGCGGATTGTCGGCCGGGAGGTCGGGCTGGGGGAAACCGGCCGGGATGGTGAAGGGCAGCGGAGCCGCCGTTGGTAGGGCCCGCTCTCCGAGCGGGCCGTTGCGTAGCGGAACGGCTTCCCGTTCCGACGATGCCGGAAGCGGCTCCGCTACACGGCCAGCCCGGAGGTCGGGCCCTGCCTCCAGCCAAAACCACGCGCGCTCGAGCCGCGCCGCGAGATCGACCGCCAGTCGCTCGCCCTCGGCCGAATGCGTTGACTCGCTGCCATCCTCCTCTGCGAGTCGCAGCGGCGCCAGCACCCGGGCCAGGTCCAGCGCCAGGGCAATCGTGGTGTCGCCGCGGATACGGATGTTCGCCGCAAAACCCACGCTCATCCGCCGCGCTTCCGTCGCGAGATGATAGGAGAACCCACGCTCACCTCCCGCCGCCGCCGACTCCGGCTTTGCGCCGTCCGCCTCCCGCCAACGCCCTTCGATCGCCGCAAAAACATAGCCGCCCTGCCAGCTCCAGTGCAGGCCGTTGACCACCGGATGGAGCGGATGGCCGGCCGGCCAGGCTCCGGGATCGCCGTGATTCACGTTCACGGGAACGCCCACGCTGAAACCCAGTCCCACGAACTCGCCCTCCGGCACACCCCGCATCGTGATCGCCCGCCGTCCCCTTTCCAGGTCCACCAAACCAAACTGCCCGTCCAGCCGCACGCGACTGCCATCGGCGCGCACGAGTTCCACTTCGCTCACGAGCAGCGATAGCCGGGTGAACCGGACCTGCTGGCCGGCGTCGTTGGTCAGGCGCGCGGAGGGCACGGCGACCGCTGCTCCCTTCCAACGCGGCTCGATCGCGATCGTGAGATCGGCGGCCTGGGCCGCGATGCCGCCCGACGCAAGAACCCACAGGCCCAGCAAGGTAGGGCGCGTTATCCTTAACGCTCCGCTCAGAAGCCTGGCAACTTGAGGGCGCGGCGGGTTAAGGATAACCCGCCCTACCACCAACCACGCCGCGCAGTTGCGCCCCGCCTGAGATTTTCCCACAACTTCCCCATGCCCGACAGCCTCGATGGTCGCACCCGGCTCCTGATGATCGACGATGACCGCAAGCTCTGCCGTCTCGTCACGACTTATCTGCAGCCGCTCGGCTTCGACGTGACCGCCGCCCACACCGGTCCCGAAGGCGTCGAGCGCGCGACGACCGCCGAGGAACCGTGGCACGCCGTCATTCTCGACGTGATGCTGCCCGGCATCGACGGCTTCGAGGTGCTCAAAAAAATCCGCGCGCGCAGCCAGGTGCCCGTGCTGATGCTCACCGCGCGCGGCGACGAAACCGACCGCATCGTCGGCCTCGAGGTCGGCGCCGACGATTACCTGCCGAAGACGTTTTCCACCCGCGAACTGCTCGCGCGCCTGCGCGCCGTGTTGCGGCGCAGCGCGGCGACGGCCGCCGCCGTCGGCCACGGCGACGCACCGCCCGCCGAGCTCGTCGTCGGTCCGCTCCGCGTGAACCTCGACGCACGCTCCGCCCTGCTCGACACCACGCCCCTCGTCCTGACGCCGGTCGAGTTCGATTTGCTCGCCAGCCTGGCGAAAGCCAAGGGCCGCGTGAAGACGCGCGAGGCGCTCCTCGACGAATGCCGCGACCGCAACTACGACGTGTTCGATCGTTCGATTGATGTGCATATTTCCTCGCTGCGAAAAAAACTCGGGGACGATGCCAAGGAGCCGCGGTATATCCGGACGGTGCGCTCGGCGGGCTATATGATGGTGGGGCCGGAGTGAGTGGGTGGATTCTTGCCGTGTAGCGGAACGGCTTCCCGTTCCGTCGGAGCCCGAAGCGGCTCCGCTACGACCTCAATTCACCACATACAGCTCGACCAGGGCCGTGCCGGTCGTGGCGCCCACGCCGCTGACCGTCACGGTGTAGCTGCCCGCAGCCAGGTTCACGAGCATTGCGGCATCGCGGCTGCCGCTCGAAAGAGCAAACGCTCCCGCCTGTGTCGCCGCCGCGGAGATCTCGGCGGCGTTCGCGGCACTGCTCCAGTTGTCGTTGGTGCCGATTGTAGTGCTCGACTGGAAGAGCGTCATCTGCGGATCGGTGAGTGCACCGTCGACGCCGAAACCCGCGAGCGTCGGCCCCACCGCGCGCAGGAGCAGTTTCACCGTGCCGGTGCCGGACACCACGAAGCCAGGGATCAACACCTGCTCCCCCGTGCCCACGAACGCGCGGGTCGAGGCGTTCACGAGCTTCGCGCTGCTGTCGAGAGCGTCGGTGTCGTAGACCTCCAGCAACGCGACGCCCGACCCCGTGCCCGTGCCAACGACCGCGGAATAGGCGCCCGTCCCAAGCGTGGAAACGATCGCGGCATCGCGGCTCGCCGCACCGAGGGCGAAGGCGCCGGTGGCCGTGAAGGTCGCGGCGTCGCCTGCCGCCCAGTTGTCGTTGCTCGCCAGCGTGGCGCTGCCCGACACGAGCGAAAGGCTCGGATCGGCGAGCGCGCCGGTGACACCGAACGTCGCGAGCGTCGGGCCGACCGCGCGCACCAGCATCCGCTTGCTGCCGGGGCCGCCGACGACGAAGCCCGAGATCGGCGTGCCCGCGGCGCCTCCGACTTGGGCGCGCGTCGCGATATTGACGAGCCGCGCCGTGCCGCTCGCGCCGACGACGGGCGCGCTGAAGGTCGCGGTGCCGTTGCCATTCACGCCGCTCAGTCCGCCGGTGCCGCGGATATCGTAGGTCGAGACCGCCGTCAGCGTCACCCGATAGTAATTCGCCTTCGTGGCGGTCGTGAAAGTCGTCGTGAGACCCGCGCTCGTGACCGTGCCGACGAGCGTCGTGAACGTGCTGCCGTCGCTCGAGGTTGCGACCGAGTAAGTGCCGCCCTCGACCGAATTCCAGCTCACCACAATGCCGGCATCGGTGGCGACGGCTGTCACCGCAATGCTCGTCGCCTGGCCGCCGCGCACATACTCGGTCACCGTTTCGTTGATACCGGTCACACTGCCGCCCGCCGGCGTGCCATAATACCAGCGGCCGATGTTGTAGGGAAACTTCGGCGTGCCGTCGGCCTCGATCGACATGAAGTAGGCGTAGGTGCCCTGCGGAAACTCCGGCGTGACGCAGAACCGGCCGTTGTAGACGTCGAGATCGAAGTCCG